>ERZ838839.90-NODE-90-length-114818-cov-7.959961_pt1 | contig 114818 bp, 82 predicted proteins | sample MGYA00519909_ERZ838839 | MGnify/ENA primary metagenome ERZ838839 (study PRJEB31850, sample SAMEA3708843) | human gut metagenome | biome: human gut; feature: human-associated habitat; material: faeces | place: China | collected 2014 ...
GCCGGGAGCTGACCGAGAAGTACGGATTGTATCTCGCACCGGGAAAGGACGACGTACGGCGGGAGCGGTTGCGCGAACCCGACAAAACCAGATACGAAATCCACGATGCGATCAAAGGCTGTCTGCCCAAGTGCAAAAGTTGGAACGAACTGGAAGGCAAATTAAAGGAACAGGGCATCAACGTCCGCTATAAGTATTGCGGAAATACTGGCCGGAAACAAGGTGTCCTGTTCTCGAAAAACGGCTTCGAGTTCTCTGGCTCGAAAATCGACCGGGCTTTCAGCTTTACGAAGCTCGACAACCGGTTCAACCATATTCAGCAGCAAACCCAACACCGGGCAACGCTCTTCGGGAACCTCTCGGCGGCGGCAGGCAATTACCGTTCAGCATTTGCAGTGCTGTTCGGCAACATGGGCAGAGGCGGCGGCAGTGCGCGCGAAGAGCTACCATCGGTAAACCTCGGAAAGGCAGGCGGGATTCCGCTGCCGCCGGCCGGTTCGCCCGTCGGAGTGTCCGCCGAGCAGTTACAGCGCAAGCCGGGAGAAAGCCCCGAAGAGCATATAGCACGAATCACGGCGCTGCTCAACGCCGCGGCCGAAGCAATGGCCATCGCCGCGATGGAGCACCGCCGCAGGATGGAAGAACAGAAAAGAAGACATAAAATGAGATTGTAACCCAATCAGAAAATTTCAAAAACCATAAGAATATGAATGACGAAAATAAGAGCGGTCTCTCGACCGAAATGTACGAAGACCTCAAAGAAACGCTCGTCAAGGCTGTCAAAAGCACCAAAGCCAACGCGGGTCTGGAGAATGCACAACTGGAACGGATCGAGCGACTGATAGAGGCCGCGGAGCGCTCGCAGGACCAGGTAAAACACCTGCTCGAACACCTGCAACGGCATACAGCTTTGCCCGGAGTAAAAACCGAGCAGGAGCGGGAATTTGCCGACAGATACAATGCGCTGCTGGCGCAGTTAGCGGGTAGACTAGGGACAATCAACCACGAGAACCAGCAGACGCATACATTGATCGAGCAGGTCGGGCAGGCCGTCGAAGCATTGAAAAGGCCCGGCGCCCTGCCCGTGCAGGAGCATCGACATACTTATACGCTCGACATCAAATCCTTGAAAACATTTCTGACGATGTTCGCCTTGCTGGGAGGTATTTTCCTGCAAGCAGCATTCATTTACCGAATCTCGGAGAATAATCGGCTGTTAGCTGCCAATGATCTGAAATACCGTTACGTGAAGATGCGCGGGAAAATCGGCGAAAAGGAGTTGACGGAGTTGGAAACGGTATTCCGGGATGAGCAATACACAGCCATACGCGATACCGTCCGAAACCAAGTCGAACGATACGAGGAAGCCGTAAGGCGGCGGGCAGAGCAGCTGGAGCAGGCTTCAATTAAAGAGCGGAAAGCGCAAAAATTGCTCGACGATGCTGAGATATTGCGACAACAAAATTAAAGCGGTGATCCACGTGAAAATCCGGTATTGGGAATTTTTCGACTAATCCGCTGACGGTAGAATTCTAAGATAAAACCAAATAAAAACTGCAAAAAGTTTCATGCCCGGAAATTGTCATTTTTTGTCGTAGCGTTTAGCAAAATGATTCTGGCTATGGGATGCGAGGTCGCGAAGCGCTTGTATAGCCTTGCATCCCATAGTCAGAATCGTTAATTTGCGGAGTACGGAAATGACAATACATTAATTATGAGTAAGTTCGGCTCCCAATTAGACGGACTGTTCCGACAATAAGATTTTGAGATTTTGAACGATCTCAAAATCTTATCGAATGGCAGATATGTATACCGGGCTATATCTGCAACGCTACATATGGTATTCCACGCCTTACGACGGCAAAGCATCTGGCGGCGATTTTGGCCCTCACAGCATTCAGGACACTGAATTTATGTTTACCTTCAGCTACTTTGCGTTCGTAATATGCCTTTAGTTGCGGATCACACCTGATGGCAATCAGTGCACTGCGGTTCAGTTGTACTTTAATGTCTCGATTCGCCATGCTCGATGTGTGGCATCCCCCGCGAACGCTTGTGCCGGAGCTATGTTCGAACGGAGCCAGCCCGCAATAGCAGGCAAACTTGCGGTGGTCTGTGATTTTGGTGAAATTAAGCGTCGAACAGAGCATCACAATGGCCGTGATCGGCCCTACACCTTTGATGCTGGTCAGCAGCTTGTAGTTCCGGCAAATGTTGCTGTCGGCGGCTATCAGTTCCTGCATTTCCCGTTCGATGGTTTTCATATGAGTTTCTGCATACGCGATCTCCTTCTGGAGCATGGAACGTTGAATAGATACATCCGCGAATTTCTCTTTGTAGTCTAATTTTTCGAGCAACACCAGTTTCGCGACACGTTGTTTTGCCAGATGAGCCCTTAAGATCAGCCATGTGCGCAACTGACACAGTTCCTTCTCTGCAGGCAGATAAAGGGCTATCTTCCGATAGTGAGTGATCGCATACTCGGCGATACGCCGGGCATCCACCCTGTCTGTTTTGCCACGGGCAATACCCATCGAATACTTGATTACCAACGGCGAGATCAGTGAAAAATTGAAAGTCAGCGTCCTGTCGGAAGCACAAACCGCCATCTCGGATATGTAGCTCCCCATACCCTCGGCGCAGAAAATCACATCGTCGAGCAGAATACCATGCCGCTTCTCAACCCAGTACAGACACGAGCAGATCCCTTTTCGGGAGTTGGCGAATTTGCGGTGAGCCATCTCGTTTGCATCCTCGAAGGCGACCAAAGACGCATCGAAAGTCTCTTTCGACACATCCAGACCTACATAATACAAATAGTGCATAACTTGTTAGTTTTGTGAGAGTCGTGTGCTATCACATGTACCAGGTCTTCAAACCTACAATTCTAAACAGCCATTCTCTCAGGTTAATGGAGTCGCAGTCCAAATCTACCGCCAAGCCTCAAAGCTTACGACAAGCCCCGGTTCACTGCGACTCCATATCAAAATTACCTGTGATTACATCACGCTGCAAATCTACATGCAACCAGCCGCTTTACGCCGGTCAATTCGGGGCTGATTCCCACGGGCGAACTGGCGTCGACCAAGTGTACGCCGTTCGTACCTCCGTTTCGATGCGATCGATGATCGCATCGAAACGGAGGTACGAACGATGGAGTAACGACCGCGACTACGATCTGAACTGGGTGATCAATCGCACGACGCGGGACGGCCTCGAACTTGCCGCCCGCGTTTACGAACCGACAACCGGCCCTACGATGGAGATGTGGAGCGACCAGCCAGAGTGCAGTTCTACAGCGGCAACTTCTTCGACGGCACGACGACGAGTAAGTACGGACGTGCGCTCCGCTTCCGCGAATTGTTGGCGTTCGAAACGCAATGTTCCCCCAACGGTCCGAATTGTCCAGAGCTCCTTGCTATGACACTGCGTTTCGGCGAAACCTACAAGCATACCTGCGTGTATCGGTTCGGACAATGAGCTGACGCCCCCGACGAGCGGTCACCTGTCCGTCCCGTCAAAAAGATACATGGGAGCAGATCTGACGGTCCCAGATATGAGAAAGCCCGCTGACTTAGTCAGCGGGCTTTCTCATATCTGGATTTTTTATTCGATGCCTTCGAACAGATAGGGAGCATATCGGTAGCCTTCGGCTTCGTAGATACGCCTGAGAGAGTGGAGGCGTCTTACGAAATCGTTGTACTCCTTGCGGTCGTTGGCCCAGCCTACCTCGGACAGGGCTGCCATACGCGGCAACACCATGTGCTGTGCATGCCCGATATCGCCGATGTACTCCGTCCAGAGATTGCACTGCACGCCCAGAATCTGCTGCCAATGGGGCTGGGCGAGCTGGTCGAGCGGATCGAGTCGGTAGACCTGTCGCACGGAGAGATAGCGGATGTTGCTCAGCGGCTCGTACCGGGCCGGATCGGAGGTCTGGCTGTAATCGAAATAGCAGTACCATTTGGGGGTCATGATGACCGGATTGCCTAGACGGGCCGCTTTAATGCCGGGTGCCTGGCCATTCCACGACATGATGGTTGCGCTTTTCGAAATGCCGCCTTGCAGGATCTCGTCCCAGCCGATGATCTCGCGGCCGCGGGCCTGGAGCCACTTCTCAATCCGGCGGACGAAGTAACTCTGCAATTCGTGTTCATCCTTGAGCCCCTCTTCGCGGATGCGCTGCTGGCAGAGCGGACAACTTTTCCAGCGTTTTTTCGGACACTCGTCGCCGCCGATGTGAATCAATTTCGAGGGGAAAAGTTCGAGCACCTCCGTGAGCACCTCTTCAATGAAGCGAAATGTCGTCTCCTTTCCGGCGCAATATACGTCGTCGCTGATGCCCCAGCGGGTCCACACTTCGTAGGGGCCGCCCGTGCATCCGAGCCACGGATAGGAGGCCAACGCCGCCAGTCCGTGTCCGGGCATTTCGATCTCGGGGATCACTTCGATGTAACGTTCGGCGGCATAGCGGACAATTTCGCGGATGTCGTCCTGTGTATAGTAGCCTCCGTAGGGAATGCCGTCGTATTGGTTCGGACCCTTCGACGAGTAGCGGCCAACGAGCGTCTGGGCCCGGCGGGAACCGACGGCTGTCAGCTGCGGATAACTGCGGATCTCGATGCGCCAGCCCTGGTCGTCGGTGAGGTGCCAGTGGAACCGGTTGATTTTGTGCAGCGAGAGCAGGTCGATATAGGTCTTCACCTCTTCTACCGGGAAGAAGTGGCGCGAGACGTCGAGCATGGCCCCGCGATAGGCGAAGCAGGGCCGATCCTCGATGGTGCAGGCCGGAATTCCCTGTGCACTGACCAGTTGCTGGAGCGTGCGCAGTCCGTGCAGGATCGCCTGAGGTGTGGAGGCCGTGAGATCGACGCCCTTGCGGGTGGCTACGAGACGATACTCCTCCGGCTTGTAGCCGGGGGTCAGATGCAGGACGATGGCTGCCGGTGCGTTCACGGTCGTTATCGTCGGCACGAAGCCCGTCAGCGCGGCGATGGCGTCGGCGAATATTTCGGCCGGCCGGCGCAGCTGTTCGTCGCAGATGACGATCGGCGTGCGGGCTGTCAGGCGAAACGTGCCGGGGGCTTCGATGACGGAGGTTGGCCGCGGAACGACGGCGATCCGCATGTCGCCGCCCGGGGCGGCTGTGCAGCATGCGTAGATCCATGCGGCGAGAAGAGTCGATAGTATGCGTTTCATGATCTGGATTCGTTGTGTCGTGAGTGTGAATCCGAGTCCCCGACATCAGGCCGGGGACTCGGATCGTATGGCCTTATCGCACGGATATGCCGAGCAGCATGCGTCCCGTTTCGGGGTTGACGGTGACCTCCGTGGAGGATATGCTTACCGGCAGGGCGTAATCGCCGGCCGGCAAGGCGCGGATGGCCTTGACGTCGAATTGCACGTTGAAAGCGAACTGCGGCATATCCGCCGTGCTGGTAATCGCCGGACGGGGGATGCGGTAGCAGGTTGCGGGCAGCAACTGCATGGCGCTGCCTGTTTTCAGGTTGTAGTCGACCAGCGCGGAGGTCTCGACGACGAGGGCTACGGCGAACGCGGCCGTGGAGTTGCCGCTGCGGCATGCGCGAACGGTGAATTCGGGCGATTGCTCGTAGGTGTCGGTCAGGTCATTGAACTCTTCGCCGAGGACGTATACGGTCGGAGCGACCGTTTCGTAGACCAGGTAGTCGTCGGAGCAGGCCGGAAGAAGAGTCGCGGCCAGCAGTATCCATAATATTCGTTTCATGTCCGTAGTTTGATTAGGTGATTACCAACCGGGATTCTGCACCAGGTTTTCGTTGATTTGCAGCTCTTCGATGGGATAGGGCAGCAGGTAGTGCCGGGGCGTCTCGAACTTGCGGGGACGGTCGAAATCCTTGAAGTCCTTGATCGTGTAGTACTCCGCCGCGTTCTTGCCCCATACGTTCCAGGCCTTCCAGGTCGCATTCATGCACTTGTCCGCCTCTTTCCAGCGGCGCATGTCGCGGTAGCGGTGTCCTTCGAACATCAGCTCGTTGTTACGCTCCATGTGCAGCACCTGTCGCAGCTTGCTGCCCGTAGGCATGCCTCCTGCCAGTTGCCACGACTCTTCGAAATCGGGCAGACCGCATCGGGAACGGACCTTGTTGAGGTATTCGAGCGACTGGGCGCTCAGCTTGCCGTTGTATTCGAAATCGGCTTCGGCATAACTCAGATAGAGCTCCGCAAGGCGGATGACCGGATAGACGAATTTTTTGTAGGAGAAGGTCTTCGTGGTCTTGTCGTAGGCCGTCGTGCGGTGTACGGGCTTTTTCAGGAAATAGCCCGACGAGTTGACATACTCTACGCTGGAGTTGATCGAGCCGTCGTTTTTGAGTATATAGCCGTGCACCTCGCCGGCATAGGCCTGCACCTGCTTGACCTCGTTGGCGATCTCGAATTCGCCGCGGTTGTAGCCCACGCAGGCGTAGAAGCGCGGTTCGCGGTTCTGGTTGATGTTGGCTACCTGGGTGTCGGGATCGTAGTCGTAGAGCGTCGTGAGGTCGATCGTGGGGTCGTCGGCAAGCGGAAGACCGTTTTTCGTGTAGTACATCTCCACGGCCGGGAACAACACCTGGTACGACGTGGTGAAGTCATCGGCCGAGTAGGGGAGTTCGGTGCGGATGCCGGAGAGCCGCTGGATCTTCTTGGGACCTTCGGTGTGGACGTAGGCGCACAGATATTCGTCGGTGTTGTATTCCGGTTCGACGAAGTAGTCGTGGAAGTTTCGGACACCCCGTTCGAAGTTGTCGGCGATCGACGCGTTGGCCGGATTCTCGTAGAGCCGGTAGCCGTTCTGCTCGGCGTAGCTTATGGCCTGCTCCGCCGCGATGCGGGCCCGCTCCCATTTGGCGGGATCGTATGTCTGGCTGACCAGGTAGGTGCCGTCGGAGTTGCGCAGGCGGGAGTAGAACTCGCTGTTGCCGTTGAAGAGCGGGCTGGCGGCGAAGAGCAGCGTGCGGACCTTGAATCCGTGGGCTGCGGCTGCCGATGCGCGGCCGTACCAGCGGATGTTCTGCTGGCGCGGCGGGAGCATCTCGATGGCCTTGTCGAAGCACTCCACGATGAAGTCGACGCACTCGTCGAACGTGTTGCGCGGCTTGTAGAGCTCGGTTTCGTCTGCGTTGAGCGAAATCTCGTGGTCCATGATGACGATCGGACCGTAATACTCCAGCAGGGCCCAGTGGAAATAGCCGATCAGATACCAGGCTTCGCCCTGCCACTCGCGCAGGTTGGTCTCCGAGATGTCGGGAACCTGCTGGATGCGGTCGAGGAATGTATAGGCGTAGCGGATGGCCGAATAGTAGTCGTAGTTCACACCGCCGGTCGGAGCTCCGGAGTGGCGCATGAAGTTGTGGTATACGGTCGATGCGCTCTCCTCGCCGTAAACCATGCTCTTGTAGCAGAACCATCGGGTCGTGCCTTTTACGGCCACAGCCAGGTCGTCGCCTCCGCAGGGCTGTCCCGGCATCCAGTACTGGATGTTGTTGGGCAGGTGTCCGTAGATGGAGAAGAGATACGAGAGCGCTTTGTCCTGACTCTTGAATGCGTCGTCCAGTGTGGCGTTGTCCTCCGGAACCACGTCGAGGTAGTTGCACGCGGAGGAAAGAGCCAGTGCGATGCCGATAACGATGCGAGTTATTCTGTTCATATGATCGTGTGCTTAGGGGTTAGAAATTGTATTGAAGACCGAGTTTCACGACTCTTTGCAGCGGGTACTTCAGTCCGTTTCCGCTGCCCAGCTCCGGATCCCACAGCTTGAACTTCGAGATCGTGAAGAGGTTGGAGCCGGCCACGTAGAAGCGGAATGACCGGTAGGTGTAACCCACTTCGGCGCTTTTCAGGCGCAGGTAGGCTCCGTTGCGGATCCAGAACGAGGAGGCCTGCGTATTGTTCTCGTTCCAGACATGGGACAGACGCGGGTAGGCTGCATTCGGATCGGGATTGGCTTCGGACCAGTGGTCGTCCGCGATCCACTGGGTCATATTGCGTCCAGAGTAGGCTTTCGAGACGAACGGGTGGTGATCCTGCATCTCCAGGGAGACGTGATCTACGCCCTGGAAGAAGAACGAGAAGTCGAAGTTCTTGTACTGGATCGAGGCGCCCAATCCGTAGATGATCTCCGGCACGGTCGGATAGCCGAGCATCGTGACGTCGTTGCCGTCGATCTTGCGGTCGCCGTTCAGGTCGAGGTATTTGATGTCGCCGGGCATGACCGTGCCGCCGAAATCCTGTGTCGGCCAGGAGTCGATGTCGGCCTGGTCACGGAAGAGTCCCACGGCCACCAGGCCTTCGATGGCGTTCACGGGTTTTCCCTTGTGACGCATGTAGGCCGGTTTGTTGTTCGGCTCGTCGCGGAAGGTCACCTCGTTGTGGGCATAGGTCAGCGATCCCTGCACCGAGATGATCAGGTCGCGGCTGATCGCCTTGTTGTATTCGAGCGAGAGATCCAGACCCCGGTTCAGCACGCCGCCGATGTTGCCGTAGGGCGTCGAGTCCTGGAATCCGGAGCTGGCCGGAACCGAACGGCGGGTCATGAAGATGTCGTTGCGGCGGTCTTCGAAGAGGTCGGCGATGAGCGTCAGGTCACCGAAGAGTCCGAGCTCGATACCCAGATTGGTTTTCCGGCTGGTTTCCCACGTCAGGTCGCCGTTGCCCCATTTCAGCACGCGGATACCTTCGTAGATGACGGGATCCAGTCCCAGGAAGGCCTTGTATTCGTTGTTCGACGAACTCATGTCGATCGTGCTGAGGTACTGGAAGCGATCGGACATGTAGTCGTTGCCCGACAAGCCGTACGAAGCCCGGAGCTTGAGCAGCGAAACGGTCTTTCGGATCGGTTCGAAGAAGCGCTCGTTGGAGATGACCCAGCCCACGGCCACGGAGGGGAAGAAGCCGAACCGGCGTCCCTTGGCGAAGTTCTCCGAGCCGTTGTAGCCGAAGTTGAATTCGGCCATGTAGCGCGAGTCGAAACCGTAGGTGACGCGGCCGGCCAGTCCTTGTTCGCGGAAGGGCAGGATATCGCTCTGGCTGGCCGAGGGGACATTGAGCCGCTTCTCCTTCTGCATGTAGATCAGCGCGGCCGAAACGTCGTGTTTGCCGAATTTGCGGGCGTAGTCGATCTTGGCCTGGAAATTCATGATGCGGTTGCCCGAGTTGCTCCGCCCGCCTTCGAGGAAGTTGCTGCCCGGTGTGCCGATCGTGCTCAGGTCGTATTCGTAATCACCCTCGGGGGTCATCCAGTAGTTGGTCAGCGTGTAGAAGTGCGGCGTGAGTTTGTTCCAGACGCTCGAATAGGTGTAGTTGGCGAACGAGGCCAGACCCGATATGCGCAGGCCCTCGGTGATGGCGGCCAGATCCTGGTCGATGGTGACCGTAGCGAGCACGTTGCCCCAGAACCGGTTGCAATAACCCTGGTTGAGCAGTGCGTAGGGGTTGGTCTGCGTACCCGATCCGTCCCACGAGGGGGCGTTGCCGAACGGAACGTGGTCGAGATCGGCGCGGGAGGGGTATACGGCCGGGAAATCGACCGGGTTGACCGTCATCGTGTAGTTAAACAGATCGGAGGCTATGCCCGAAGTGCCGTATTTGTTCATCAGCTGCGTGGTCATCTTCAGCGATACGCGGGTGGTCTTGGTGGCATAGGCCGAGACGTTACTCTGGAACGTATACTTTTGCATGTTGTCTCCGGTGAAATAATTCGAATGAGAGGTTTTGCGCAGCATGCCGAACTCGTTGTGGGCGGAAAAGTTGAGGAAGTATTCCACCTTTTTGCCGCCGCCGCGCAGGTTGATGTTGGCGTTCTGGCTGGTGGAGAAATCCTTGAAGAGCAAATCGTACCAATTTACGTCGGGATAGATGTAGCGGTCGGTGCCCAGACGCGTATTTTTGATCTTGTCCTCGGAGTAGTACTCCGAAAATCCGCGGGCTACTCGCGCCTCATTGTAGTTGGTCATGTAGTCGACACCGTTGGCTACGGGCGTGATGCGCGTAGGCATGGTGAAACTGTTCTCAAGACGTACGTTGATCGCCATCCGTTCGGAGTTGCGGCCCGATTTGGTAGTGACGATCATCACGCCATTGGCACCGCGGGAGCCGTAAAGGGCCGTGGCGGTGGCATCCTTGAGGATGGAGAAAGATTCGATTGTCTCCGGTGCGATCGAGTTGAGGATGGTCTGGGTGATCTCGACACCGTCGAGGATGATGAGCGGCGTCTTGTTTGCGCCGAAAGTCGAGATACCGCGGATCCAGAAGTTGGCCCCGTCGGCACCCGGCTCGCCAGACGACTGTACCGATATGACACCGGCGATCTTGCCAGCGAACGATGAAGTGAGATTAGACGAGGTCATCTTCAGCGACGATGGCTTGACACTCTGCACGGCGCCAACAAGTGATTCCTTTTTCTGGATACCGAAGCCGACCACGACTACATCGTCGAGAGTCTCGGTGCGTTCGACTAGGGTCACGACCTTGAGCAGCAGCAGCTGGTCGGCCGGAACTTTTTTGGTGTCGAAGCCGATGAACGAGAAAGTGACCTCTTTGGCTGATGCCGGAATGTCGAGCGAATAGTTTCCGTCAATGTCTGTCGTCGTGCCGACGGTGGTCCCTTCGACGAATATAGTGACGCCCGGTATGGGTTGGTTGTCTGTCTGGGATATGACGATTCCCTTGACAGTAATCTCTTTTGGCTGTGCCGAAACCTCAATGGCGCTGAGACCAAGCGGTAGCAAGAGGAAAATCAGATGTCGGAACTTGCTTGGGAGTCCCGTAATGAACGTTTTCATTTGGGTCGCATTTTTATTGTTCGATACCAAGGATCGGAAAGTCCGCCGTGCGGGCGACGGCCCGCACGGCGGACTTTCCGGATTATCGTACCGGTGCGATACGCATCGCATTGATGTAGAAAAAACCGTTTGTATTATTGTTCTCAAGTCCGCTGGTGAGTGTAACGACGATGCTGCCGTCGGCCTTCGGTGCGACAGGCTTGCTGACGGGGGCGTGGGTCGTGTTGTTGGCGGCATTCGTCAGCAGCACCTCCGAACTCTGGCCGGTCACGGTGAACTGCGTCGAGAGATTGTCAGCATGTTGTCCCCGACTGGCGAAGAAAGTGCAGACGTAGGTTTTCTGCGGGTCGAGTCCTTCGACGATCAGCTCGATCGGGCCGGTGACCTTCTGCTGGAATGCCGCACCCGTGTTGCCCCAAAACGAATCGGAACTAACCGTCGACGGCATTTCCAGATCGGTTGTCGTCTCTTGCGGACCCTTGGCATTCGGACCACCGAAAGCTTTGGACAGGCGCAGCGTCACGCCGGAGGTCTTACCTTCCGAGTCGGTCAGTTGCATGGGGCCGAGCTGCTCGTAAGAGGATATGCTGTTCCACGGTGCTGGTGAGACGGTCGATCCGAAGTCGACGTAGTAGCCGTAGGGGGCTCCCTCCAGGTCGGGGTCAATCTTGTAGTCGGTCAATTCGGTGACTGCGCCGGGGGTCAGGACAGCCAGATGGGCCGCCGTACGTGCAATTTCGGCCAGGTGATCTGAAACGGTTTCCGGTTTGTAGTCGTTGCGGGTGACGTCGCGTTCGAAGATCTTCTCGAACCATGTGCAGGCGGCGGTATAGCGGCCGTACGTGCGTTCTAGGTGGTAGCCGTCGCGGCAGAATGTGTCGCCTAGATAGGAGGTGCGCGCGTTTTGTATGGCCGTGCCCGACGGAATGACCGCATGGGCGCCGATCAGCCGGGCCGCCTGGTCATAGGCCGACACGATGGCCCGGTACATGTTCATCTGGTCTTTGTCGTATTTGACGAAGTCGGCGTGCGTGGACGAGGCGGCGTAAGCCCATGTCTGATGGAGAAGCAGTTTCATTTCCTTGTTGGTAGCGCGTGCGCGGACATAGTCGGCCAAGGCCGGAAGCGAAGCTTCGAAAGTCGAGTAAATGCCAGACAGCCCGCTGACCTGTTGCAAGCTGATGTAGTCCCACGGCTCGTCAGCGAGGGCGGTGGCGAGACTAGTCGCGGATATCGAGGTCTTCGAGCCCTTAACCACCTTGCGATAGGCGTAGGCCGTCTTGTTCCCGGTGGCATTCTCCACATGCATCTCCAGCGAGCAGCCGCCGATGTACATGTTGCCAACGATCAGATCGATGCCCTCGGCGTCGGCCAGTTCCCACAGGTATTGTTCCACGGCGTCTTCGGAAAAACTGTTGCCGATGGCCAGAATCCGGATGGTTTTCGGGGTGGCCGGTTTGACCGTCACGACACACTGCGCACGCAGGGCATCGTTTTGTTCGCAGGAGATCTCGATGATCGTCGTGCCGAGAGCGAGTGCCTTGATCTCGGCGCTTTGGTCGGGCAGAGGGGTGATGGAGGCTACCGCCGGGTTGGAGGAGGTCCACACGAACGTCGCCTGCGCGATATCCTGATCGCTGAATTCGGGAACGATCGGGCAGCTGTTGCCCTGCTCCATGCGGTACAGGGTCTTGTCCAGTTTTACCCAGCCGCGTTTCGTGATCTCAAGCAGCTGGCGCGAGCCATTTTCGGTATCGTCGGTGTCGCACGACGTTCCTGTGCACAGCATGGTCAGCAGCAACATCGCCCGCAGGAAGGTGCGGCGTATCTTTTCTGACGAATGATTGTTTTTCATCTGTTTGCAGCGTTTTTTTACGTTACGGAAAATGGCCGGGCTTACTTGTACGACGTATATTGCCGTCCGGTCGAGATGCGCTCTTCCCAGTAGACATTGCCGAACTGGTCGGTGATCTTGATCTTTTTGCGCGAGGTCTTGCTATTGGGAATGGCGCGGTAGAGGTTAGACTTTTTCTTGTAGTAGTCGAAGTCGTATTTCAGCTCGTAGAGGATCCATTCGCGTACGGAGCGGTCGTAGTCCGAGAAGCGCTCCATGGTTTTAGTCTTCACGTCGTCCTCGTAGAGTTCGACGGTCCACTCCTCGTTGCCTCTCCAGACGTTGGCCAGCACGTAGTTTTCCCAATCGGTGCCGGCCCACTGCTCGTAGCACGACGCGTCGTAGATGCGGGCCTGAAAGTCGTCGTCGTAGCGAGCGGCCTTATAGCGCCCGTTCTTGAGCGTGTTGCCCTCGATCAGGTATACGCCGTATCCGTTGGGCGTTCCGTCTGCGGCAATCGTGCCGTGCCAGAACATGCCGCAGGCGGCCGAGAGGATGTGCTCGTAGATTTTCTTTCCGAAGTCGGTGTGGATGTAGGTCTGACTGTAATGCGTGTGGCCGACGAACAGGTGGGCTTCGGCGAACTGCGAGATGAGGGCCAGCAGTTCGTTGCGGTGGGTGAACTGGGCGTCCTTGCGCACGGGGGTGTGCATGCACACGAAGATCATCTTGTCGCGCGGGACGAAGGAGAGATCCTGCCGCAGCCATTCGATCTGCTCGTCGGTCAGGTCGTTCGAGTATTTCTGATTGCCCGTATAGCGGACGTCGTCCATGACTACGAAGTGTACGTCGCCGAAGTTGAACGAGTAGTTGACCGGGCAGAAGGCCTCCTCGTAAGGACCTATCGAGCGCAAGTAGTAATCCTTGGCGCTCTCGTTCGACAGCACGGGGATCGTGCCGTCGTGGTCGTGGTTGCCGATCGTGTGGAAGAATGTGACGTGCATGTCGCGGAACAGCCCGGCGATCTCCTTGAACATCGAGGAGTTGTCTGCGCCGATGTCGCCCAGCGTGATGGCGATGCTGGGCAGCGTCTGCGCTTCGAGCGTGCTGTTGACGTCGGGGATGATCTCGTCGGCGAAACGCTTCATGTGGGCCTGCGTTTTCATCTGCGGATCGGCCATGGGGATGAATACGAACGACCGGGCGGCCGGCTCGTCGGACTTGTAGAGCGTGAAATCCTGGCGCTGGGGGCCTTTGGCCGTGCGGTTCAGCCGGCGGAAGAAGTCGGGTACGCCGTTGTTGTTGCACTGTATGCGGCAGTCTTCAGGGTAGGAGAAGAATACGTGGCGGGCATCGGCGTGACGGGTCAGCTGATAGACTCCGTTGCGGTCGGTGATGGTCGACGAATATCCGTCGCTGACGACGATGCCCTCGGCCGGGCTGTCGTCCGAATAAGCGATGCGGCCTACCAGGTCGCGGCCCTCCTCGACTTCGATGCTGAAGCCTCCGCCCGGACAAGTCTGCTCGTCCGGGGAGGCACATGCGACGGCTACGTACAGAAGCGTAGCCAGTAAAAAGATCCGTTTCATTGATGTCTTGTTTGTCTGATCGGTTAATTGTTGCCGTAGGTGCAGCCGGTGACGGTCGTCGGATTGACCTCCAGACCGAAAATGCGGGTCGTGAAATCCGTTTCGGTCAGCAGCGTGGCTTTCGAAATGCCGTAATCGGCCGCATGGTTGTCGTAGTTGCCGAATCCGCCGCCGATGACGCAGTTCGAGATGGTCGCCTTGCCGGACGCGCCGCTCAGGGCTACGATCGCGCCGATGGCTCCGGCGTTCGTAGCCGTCGCGCTGGGGTTGTCGAGGATCATGCCGTACTGCTCGCAACGGTCGATCGTGCCGGAGTGGTACTCCGAGACGATGCCGCCGAAGCCGATGTAGTTTCTGTCGACCTTCGAGTGCTTGGCTCCCATGTAGACGATGTTGCCGTAGTTGCGGCACGACGAGATCTTTGTGCTCGCCATCACGCGGGCGGCGATACCTGCCAGGTTGCAGTAGTTGTTGTTGTGGCGGGTCGCGATGATGTCGCCGCGGTTCGTGCAGCCCGAGACGGCTCCCTTGGTTTCGCCCACGATGCCTCCGGCTACGGCCTGGGTCTCCATGCGCGTGGTAATCGTACCCGTGTTAGTGCACTCTTCAATCGTCGCGGAGGCATCCGAGACGACGCCGGCGATGCCGCCGCAATGCTGGTAGGGCGATTTGGTGCCGATGACGTCGCAGGTGATTGCACCCGAGTTGGTGCACGAAGCGAGCTGGCTCTCCCGGCCGATCGACTTCGTGTCGGGTTTCGTGGCCATCGAGCCGACGATGCCGCCCACGCCCGACGAACCGACCGCCGTGGCGTAGAGGTCGCCGCTGTTCAAGCAGCCGCTCAGGACGATGCCGATGTTGTCCTTTACGTATCCGATGATGCCGCCCAGATAGGTATTCCTGTCCACGGAACTCGTGACCGCCTCGATAGCGGCCGTATTCCGGCAGTCGACATAGTTGATGGGGCTGGAGTTGTTGCCGTAGGAGGTGCCTGCGATGCCGCCTACCTGAAGCACGCGATTGCCGCTCGTGCCCTCGTTGATGCGGATGGCTCCGTTGTTGGTGCAGGAGGTGTAGGAGGAGGCGTATGAGCGGCCCGTTATGCCGCCGATGAAAGCGGTGGAGAACGAGGCGGCCGAGAGCTCGATCACTGCTACGGCGTCGTTAGTGCTGCGGATTATGCTGCACGTGGCGGCCTGACCGGCAATGCCGCCCAGTCCGTTGTATTTGTTTCCGGAGGATGCTTCGCTCTTCACGACTCCGAAGTTCGTACAGTCGCTGATGGTGGTGTTGGTTTCGGCCTTGCCGATGATGCCACCCAGATAGATGTCCGTCGTGGGGGTGTATTCGGCCGGGAAGACGACGGTGCCGTAGTTGCGGCAGTTCGAGATCGTGACGGTCTCTTTGTCGAGTTTGGCTCCGGCGATGCCGCCGCCGCTCACGAGGGCCGTGACGGTCGCCTTGTTGGTGCAGTTGTCAATGGTCGAGCTGTTGAGCAGCTTGCCGACGAAGGAGCCCGTGTAATGGTCGATTCCCGACGTAGCGGTAGAGGTGAACGCGCAGGAGGCGTCGAGCGTGAGATTGCGGATCGTGCCCGAGAGCTGGGCGAACAGTCCGATCATGGTCTCGACCGACGACGAGCAAACAAGGTTGCTGATGGTCTTACCGTTGCCGTCAAGCGTTCCGGAGAATGTGGGGATGGGGGTCCAGGCGATGTCGCTGAAGTCAAGGTCATTCTGGATAACGACAACCCCTTCGGCATTCTTCCAGTCGCCGCCGTCGGTATTGCCTTCGGCGATCGTCGCGGCGAAGGCGAGGAAGTCGGTCTGATTGAAAATACCTGCTGAGCGCGCGAAAGTCTGACCTATGATAGGTTCGCAGAAATCGGAGTCGTATTCCTTGCCGCTGAGCGAGATGGACTTGACCTTGATCTGGTAGACGGTGTTCTGCTCGAGATCGGTCAGCGTGCAGAAGGTCGTCTCGGCGGTCGTTTCATGGAATTCGGTTTCGCTTTCAGTCTTGTAGGCGACCAGATAGGAGTCGGCGTTCTTGGCTTGGTCCCACTTGATTTGCAGCTGACTGGAGGCCACGCCCTCGGCGATCAGCGTTAGGTTTTCGGGCATAGAGACCTCCAATACGTCGAGTGTCGTCACCTCGATTTGTTCGGACCATTCGGAAGAGTAGGCCGAATCGTATGACGAGTTGGCTCGGATGCGAATGAGGTAGGTGGTCAGTTTCTCAAGACCGGTCAACGTATGCTTGTTTGAGTAGCAGGTTTGCTCGAAGATCTCCTTGGGACGTTCCTTAGTCGCGAAGGATACCGTGTAGCCGGCTATGCTGCCTGTCTGCTGTTGAGAGGGGGGGGGGCCAGTTGAGGGTCAGCTGGTTGGATTTTACAGACCCCTGAGCAATCTCCAGCCCGGACGGAGCGGTGAGCTTGATCGGAATCTTTTCGGGCAGTCTGTTCAGCACGTCGCTGTCGTCGCTGCACGAAACGGCTGCGAAGAACAGAAGTAGCCCCAGAAGAGATAAATGCTTCATAGTGGTTGTTGTTAAGTTGTTGTTGTTAAGTGGTTTGTATCGTTTTGAGCAACTGATATCGATAATTTTTATTCAAATACAGGGGTAAAGATAGATAAAGCTACATAAAAAACAAACTAAATATATGCTTTTATAGTATTTTTTTTATTTTTCTACGTCTATGTTTGTTTTCTTTACGCTTTTTATACTCTTCTCTGTGTGCAGATGGAGCTACGGCCGTCTAGTGAATCCGATGATCGGGGGCTGTGTTGCGACGGCTCGAAGACGGGCGATCTCGATAAATCGTACCGAAGCCGATTTCAACATTCGACTCTTTCCGAAATCTATATTTATAAAAGGTAACTACATACAACTTTACACAAAAAATATTTAGAGCAAGGTAAACTATTTGTCTTTTAAGATTTATGGTATATCTTTGTTATATATACTAATTTGAATCAGTAGTTGAAAATAAGGTATAAAAATGCGATGGCTACCTTTCCCATCGTATGAATTAGCAGTCCGCAAGTAGAGCGGCACTTTGAAGCTCTTTGAATATTTGTTTTTTCGTTCAGCCAACTGAATAGCGCTTCAATGGGTTCCCTGACAGATGAAACGGCTTGAGAATAAATGTCATCAGCGGCCTTGCTTCTCTGCTTCTCTTCTTCAGGAGCCCCTTTGATTGACTTGACGGGAGCGTAGAACTCATTGGCCTTATCGCGTCTTTCCTGCTCCCAGTAGTCATTGCTTCGGTATATCTTGTCAGCGAAGATCTTCTTGTTGAAAAGATCCGGCATGAATTCGCTCTGGAAGACCCTCAGGTCATTCTCGGAGGCAGGAGAGAGCGCTATCTGGCACGGATGAGGAAGATGCCCTTTCCTGCGATATCCTACCATGTGAAGCTTTAGTCCATGATAGTACAGGTTCTTGGTGGAACAGTATCCTTTGTCTGCGATATCTCTGGCGACCTTGCCTGTACGGTTTCTTCCGCAGCATGTGATTATCGGCATCGAGTCAACAATCACGGTATCATCCTGACAGTCAGAAGGCCTGAACATCCTTAATAACTGCGAGGACAGTTCCCTAACAGCACCGGCCATCCTGTTGAGACGGTAATTGAATGTCTGATAGGACACCAGGTTCGGGAACCAGTCGCGCAAGTACTCTTTAGCGAAGTTGTGAATATCCTTGATGAGGGTGTACTTCTGCTCATGACCGACAAAGAAATAAATCGTGAGGATTTCCTCGTCGGAGAACAACGGTTTCGAATTATTGCTGTATCTTTGGCAATGGTATTTGAGGCTTTGTTCGTACATATCGCAGATATACATATAGATTTTTATTAGTCTATACTCTTTGTCCTTGGGAATCATAACAAGCAAAAAATAGGGGTATTTTTTACTTTAAGTTTCTGATTTCCAAGGATTTTGCAAGTATTTTCATCCCTTGATTTTCAAATATTTACAACTAATTCCGAGGCTTAAATGACCTCAGTTAAACTTATAAATCACAGCAGTTCAACTGCTGATTGGAATAAATATGAAATATTTATATACAATTTACTTTCTATTGTACGTTTCGACGCTTTCGGCACAAACGATCGATTCCCTTTATTCCGTTTTCCGTCACACGAACGGTTCCGAACGGACTGCTACTGCCAACCAACTTTTCGAGGAATTTTACAACCTCGGCCTGACCGACTCACTTTATCAATTCTCCGCCCGGAACCGGCATCGGGAAATAGAGGCACTTATAACGTATTGGATGGCAGAATACGCTTTCGACACCGAGGACTATAAAGCGGCTACAATCTGGGCCGAGGAAGCGCTGCCACTCTGCCGTGAATCGGGCGATGATATTCTTTTATCAGATTGCTTAAACCTATTAAGCGCCAGTCTTCAGCGACGAGGCGATTTCGGGCGGGCCCTGCCTTGGCAGGAGGCTTGTTACTGGATTGACAAACGTTTAGGCGATGCGGAACGGCTGAGTTCTTCACTCAATAACCTGGCAGCCCTCTATCTGGCGACCGAACAACCCAAAACAGCCGAAAAGTATATACTCGAAGCCATCGCCATAGAACGAACGCTCAACAGGCCGGCAATACTTGCTATTCGTCTGGGCATGGCATCGGACATTCTTCTGAAATCCCAACGTCCAAAGGAGGCCTTACCCTACGCCACCGAAGCGCTCGCTCTCGACCGTGCAGGAGGGCGCCAAATAAAGACGGCAATTCGTCAGTCACAACTGGCCGCCGTTTTATCAGCACTACAACGCGACGATGAAGCTCAGGAACTTCTACAAGAAGCAGTGTCCGTATTCGAACGAAATGGGAATATCCACTCTCAAGCGGTCTGTTGCAACCAGCTCGGGAACATCGCTCTGCACAAAGGCCGCAATGCCGAAGCCGCAGATTATTTCCACCGCAGCGTTCGTCTCTGTGCGCAAAACGGCAACCGCTTCATCGAAAGTAAAGCGCAGTACGGCCTATGGCGCGCTTTGCGCACAACCGACCGCTCTGCGGCATTGCGGCATCTGGAGCTCTATACGACACTGGCCGATACAATCTTTTCCGAACAGACAGCCCGGCAACTCAGCAATTTCCAGGCAAAATACGAATTGGCAGAAAAGGAGCACCGCATCGCCATACAGCAAAATGAAATCCAGCACAGAAAAAACATGCTAATCGTCCTAATCATAATCATTATTCTTTGTATTATAGCATTAACCGTCATCGGGCGATTATTGGTCCTCCGCCAACGCCACAATGCCATGCTCCAACAAACTCTCAAGTTAAAAGAGCGACTGCTTGCATTATTGCCGCTGCACTCCAACAGCGCAATCCATAACGAAATCGAAACTATCGCAAAAGAGATAACTGTACCACAAATACATTTCACCCCGCGTGAACGAACAATCATTCACTTATGTTGCGAAGGTTTACAAACAAAAGAAATCGCAGACCGGCTCGGCATATCCCAGCGTACGGTCGACACGCACAAAACCAATATCTTCCGTAAAACGGGTATTAACAATACGGTCGAACTAATGCGTTATGCCATGCAAGTCGGGTTAATCGACACAAATCAAAGTTCAAAGACACCAACAGATACGTAATTTCTCGTAGATACAGTCGATTTTCAATTTACATTTTTTGTCAGGGGGGGGGAATCGCTATATTTGTAAATGTGAAAAATAACCCCTTCCTATTATGTTTTCCTTACCCCGAGTTTCACGTAAAACGATATTCGTCCTACTGTTTCTTGGCATAATTCAAGTTTCTTGTACCAATCATTCCTCCCCAGCACAATCTTTCGCAGAACGCGCATGCATAGACAGCCTCGTGCGCGCCAATCGCAACCTTGATTCAATGGAAATATGGCTGGAAAAGTTCTCCCGCGAACAAAACCATATCGGACTTATTTTCGTATGCCGGGAACTGGGGAAACGCTACCGCGAAAAATCACGTTTCTCCGAAGCATTAGCCATTCATAACCGAGGCTTAAGATTGGCAATAGAACTGGCCGACACGCTCGAGATTGCTGATGCCTACAACAATATCGGTACAGATCTGCGACGAATGGGAATGCTCTCCGAAGCAGCAAATTCCCATCATCAGGCTTTACATATAGCCGGAAAATATACCGGCAACGAAACGCGTCAAAACCGCAAGAATTATGTCTATGCATTGAATGGTATCGGCAACATTTACAAAACACTCGACAACCGCAATGAAGCCGAACATTATTTCCGTCGGGCACTGAAGATCGAAACCGAAATGGGTAATGAATTAGGGCAGGCGATCAACTGGGCCAATTTAGGTAGCATCTATAAATACCGTCAACAATACGACTCTGCCTACCTGTGCTTCACACGCTCTCTCGAGCACAATGAACGGGCACGATCTAAACTCGGCATCGCATTATGCCACACTCATTTCGGTCAGATTCACGAGTGCCGTGGCGACTATGAACTGGCATTCGGCGAATACAACATCTCTTACCGGCTGCTGAAAGCAATTCCCGACAAATGGAATTGGCTCAAATCGTGTACAGCTTTGGCCAGCCTCCATTTTCGACGCGGGAATCTTCCTAAGGCAAAAAAAATTCTCGACGAAGCATTGATCACAGCACGTGAAATACATTCATTCAGCCATTTGGAAGAACTCCATCTGCTTCGCTCAGAATATTACGAACGATTAGGGATATGCCGCAATGCACTGCATGAACTCAAACTCAGCCATCAATACCGCGACAGTCTACTGACAGCCCAAAACGAAAGCATGGTTTATGAAACCCAAATACGTTACGAACGCGATAAGAAAGCACGCGAAATCGCCGAATTGAATGAACAGAACGAACGACAAATACGCAGCAGACGACAAGTAACCATTACCTCAGGCATTATCATATTGCTGACGTTCATGATACTCGGAGTTCTGGTCTACGCCCTGCGCATGAAGACCCGTTCACAACAAGCCACACGGCGCATGGCCGCCATGCAGCAAAGTTTTTTCACGAACATCACGCACGAATTCCGCACACCGTTAACAATCATCCTCGGCCTGGCCGAACGTCAGATGGCAGCAAGCAGCGACAAGGCCTGCAACAAGGATATGCAGGTCATCATCAGGCAAAGCAACAACTTGCTGGAACTGATCAACCAACTGTTGGGTATCGCCAAAATACGTTCCGCCATAACTACCCCGGAGTGGCATACGGGTGATATCATAGCTCTGTTGCATCTGATACTGGAAAATATACGCATTTGTTCAGAACAGAAACTCATAGAGATAGAGTTTGCCCCGACTCTGTCCTCGCTTAAAATGGATTTCATCCCGGATTACATGCAGAAAATTCTACGCAACCTGCTGATCAATGCGGTGAAGTTCACGTCTCAAGGCGGCAAGATTCTCATAACCGTCACAGCAAACAAAGGACAGGTCGCCATCACCATTGCAGACTCAGGCATGGGAATTAGCCAGGAAGACCTGCCATACATTTTCGAACCTTATTACCAAGGGAACAATCTCGAAGCACATCTCGGCACGGGCATCGGGTTGTCGATGGTGCGCCAGATGACCGAGGCGATGGGAGGTACAATCGAAGTATTCAGTATCGAGGGACAAGGCTCGTCATTCATCGTGCGGTTGCCATTGCATCATGGCAAAGGATTTCTAAGCGAATGGATCCCGGGAAACAATTCCCCTGAAAAATCGGGTTCCATCGTCGATGAAATACCGGAAAACAATTCTGTGACAAACTCCGACAATAAACAGAAGAATACGATTCTGATCGCGGAGGACAATTCCGATGTTGCCAGCTACATCAGCAGCGAACTCAGGAGCGATTACCACCTGCTTCTGGCTCGTAACGGCCGTGAAGCGCTGGCGAAAGCCGAAGCCTACATGCCGGACCTCATCCTCACCGACGTCATGATGCCCGAGATGGATGGCTATGAACTATGCCGTGCCATCCGAAATTCAGAAACTCTCAACCATATCCCCATCATCATTATTTCGGCCCGAAGCGATGAGCCGGATCGTCTCGCCGGTCTGGCGACGGGCGCCGACGCCTATTTGGTCAAACCGTTCAATACAGAAGAACTTCAGTTACAGATCCGGAAACTGCTGGAACAGCGACGCATCCTGCGTGAAAAATATGCACGGCAGATGCAAGTAGGAAACATGCCCCCTCAAGAGCTACCCGAAGCGAATCGGGAGTTCATGACACGTCTGCACCAAATCATCTACTCAGAGATGGCCGATCCGACGTTCAACTCCGAGACCATTGCAAATAAAATCTGCATGAGCCGTTCGCAACTCAACCGCAAGGTCAAAAGCATCACGGACATGGATACAGCAACATATATCCGACAAGCACGGCTGCAATTCGCCCGCAATCTGCTCGTCTCATCCGACAACGCCATCGGCGATATTGTTATCCGTTGCGGTTTTGAATATCAGAGCTATTTCAACCGGATTTTCAAGCAACATTTCGGGATGACCCCTATGGAATACCGCAAACGGAACCGAAAATAACCCTTTGACCGATGAATTCAGGCCGCTTCCCGTTCCCGGGGAGCGGCTTTTTCATATTCGTACTCCTCCTATGCTTTTTGCACCCGACAAATCACGCATATCACTAATTTATAGAAATTTAGAAATAATCGTGCGCAGGAAATTCAAATCACAACCAAGTAAATCACGCCCCCAGTATAAAAATCAACATCAAGATTATTAACACCGACGGCCCTATTCTGCGAACTTTGCAAACAAGACGAAAAACAATAGAAACTAAAAAAGGTACACATTTTATATAACCCAAACTCAAATTCCTATGAAAAAACTTTTTTCTTTATTACTTCTTTGTGGAGCCTTGTGCACACTGGCTTCATGCGAGAAAGACAACGACAATCCCGAACCGGAGACCAACCGTTTCGTACTTTCCGGGAAGAACTACTCCAATTTTACTGTCTCTGTCGCTAAAGATGAACTGAACAAAGGTAATTACGACATTCATATACTTCCGGCAGAAGACAACACGATGGAGTTGTGTCTGCAATGTTCCATGCAACACGACGGGGTGAGTCTGGACCTTACGAAGGTAGATCCTCTACTGGCAGTTCAGGATTATAAGGGATGGTATTGGTATATTGAAGCCCAAACAAACGGAATCACAATATTGGAAGGTTGGGGAGGCGATGACCCCGATTTTGGAGTGGCAGGCGACATCCTGTATATCAAAAGTCTGAATAAGGACCACACTCAATTTGAGATCCGCTGTAAACTCACCGACCCCGAAAAACGTTCTTTGGTCTTCTATTATAAAGGAAACGTAACACTTGCCACCGAGTAAATTGCCAAAATACGACTTCGTGAATACACACAACCGCTAAACCACAATGCCTATGAAAATGATGCTGCAAAACATCCGGGAGCGGAGCGAGGCTCTGCTCGCTGACGGACAACGACAAAACGACACCGGAAACAAAGCCGCCGGCAGGCGCGCCCGCAAGGCGAGTCTTGAACTGGAGAAAATCCTGAAAGAATTTCGCAAAATTTCGCTTGCCTCCGGAAAAAGGGGATAATCCCAGATTATTTCTAAAACCGAGGCCCCATGAACACAGACCCTCCTAAACCGAAAAAAATGACCAGTGAGGAAGTGCAACGAATGTTGGCTGATTTCTATCAGGAAGTTGAACGCCGCGAACAGGAAGAGGGACGTCCCTTGCACATCTCGACAAACAAGGTACCCCGACCGACATGCTGGCAACGACTTCGCAGTTTGTTCTCCTCCAGTCGTCCGACAATCAACAAACGAAAAAAATAAAAACACTACAAACCCATTAAAACAGATTCAATCATGAAAAGAAAACTTTCCTATGCCATCGTCATCGCACTCTGCGGTATGATGGGATTCACCTCGTGCACGAAAGATTACGACGATGATCTGCGCATTCACCGCGAAATGATCGAAAACAACGAAAAGGAACTTCGCGCCACCATCGATGCATACCAGGTGCTGGTAAACAACACCATCGAACAGATGGAGATCGCTTACAAAAATGCCGATAATCTGATCAAACAGGAGATGAAGGCCGAATTCGATGCTGCCAAGGCCCGCCTGACGGCACTCGAAACCGCACTCGAAACCGCCAAAAACAACATCACGGCCCTGCAAACCGATCTAACCACATTCAAAGCTGCGGTTCAGCTCGATTTCCAGGAGGTGAACAACAAGATTACGGCTATCAACGCACGCATCGACGATGTCGAATTGAAAATCACGGCACTCGATGGTCGTCTGACCTCGGCAGAACAGGCCATCATTGATTTGAAGGCGTGGAAAACTTTGGCCGAAGGGAAACTGGAGGATCTGAAAAACAGCCAAACGGCGACCGCAGCCGATGTGGAAGCTTTGAAGACCCGCATCAACACGGCTGAAGGCAAGATCACGGCACTCGAAACGCTTTGTAACAACCTCAAAGCGGAATTCGAAGCCGCCGACGTAGCACTCGGCCAGCGCATCGATGACCTGACGACGGCACTCGGAACGCAGGAAACCTCGCTCACGGCACTCATCACCAACACACAGAATGCACTCAACGCACGCATCGACGACTTCAAGAGCGAAATGACCACGGCTTGGAACGACTATAAAACGACGGTGGACGGCAAACTCGCCGCAATGGCGACGCAACTCACCGCAGTAATCGCCGATGTCAACACGCTGACCGGCGAACTCGCTACGCTGGACGGCAAGGTAGGCACTCTCGAAACCGCCGTAGCCAACCTGACGGCTCAGATCGCAGGCCTCGCCTCGCAGACCGCGCTGGACGCCCTAACCACACGCGTAAACCAGCTCACCATAGATCTTGCCGCCAAAGAGGCTGCCCTGAAAGTGCTGATCGACGCCAATAAGGACGGTATCACGGCCAATAAGGCGGAAATCGAAACGCTGAAAGTCGAAATCAACACGATCAAGGCCGACATGCAAGCGATGAAGACCGAATTGACGCAGGCGATCGCCGATGCAGTATCCGACAAGGTAACCCAGACTGCTATGGATACCGCCATCGCACAACTCGAATCGGATTATAAGGCTGCCGACCTGGCTCTGCAAGCATTGATCGACACGATCAACAACACGACCCTTCCCGCCATGGATGGCAAAATCACGGCACTCGAAGGCCGCATGGATACCGTGGAGGCCGACATCGAAGCCATCAAGAACCGCATCCAGGCCGTTCGGTGGGTTCCCGCCTACAGTGACGGCAAGCTGACGCTCCAGGCAACCAAGAATGCCGGTGGCACGGAATACGACTCCGCCGCACTGGAAGAGCAACTCTACGTGACCAGCGCCAACGCAAACATCATCGCCGACATCCTCGACGCCTCCAAGGGCTATACGGTTGAGGTGATCGCCAATTCGGTGAATACCCGCGCCATTGTGACTTCTCCCTTCGGAACAGCAACCGTTACCGCCGGTACAGAGAATAATGTGCTGAAAATTGCAATGGGATATACCGACCTCGCAACCCTTTGGAGCAGTTTCAATACCGCAACTATTCCTACGCCGATCAAAGTACAGCTGGCAGTGAAGATTTCGGACGCCAAGGGTAATTCGGCCATGACCGACTTCGCCGACGTCGTAATCGTCAACAACTAACAAAAAACGATGATGTGCGGGGAGAGATACCCACAACTCCCCGCACTTTTTCTAACGTTAAAAACAAGGAACAATGAGTAAACTGATCGCACGGATGTTCCTATCTGCCATGTTGTGCACCGTGACGTTCTGGGGCGGAAATATCCGGGCCGAGGAGCTCCCGACCAGAAAGAGCACGGAACAGCAACCGACACGGTGGGAACACTACAACCAATATGCAAGATGGAGTTTCGGTGCAAACATCGGACTGCCGTTCTTCGCAGGAGATTTCCAGAGCAACTCCTATGACAAACTCTACTGGGGTATCATGGCCGATCTGCAAGGAGGCTACCAGTTCACGCCGGTAATCGGCCTGCGCGCCAATTTAGGCTATGCTCAGGGCAAAACCGGAGCCAAGGATTTCGAACAGGATTATTGGCTCGATCCCTACGGCTGGGGAGATTACCGCCCGTCACCGCTGTCCGGAAGCATGCAATACAAGGACCTTTACAGCAAAGTGCGGAGCATCAACTTCACGCTCCATGCCGACATCAATCTCAACAACCTGATTCGGCCCGTACCCGTTGGAGAACGCCGATGGACTGTATCCGTAAGCCCGGGAATCTATTTCCAGAAGTTCTACCCCGACGTATTCACCCGGAATGGAGGCCACCATTTCGCCGTGGAGCACTTCAATCCGCTGACAGTCAGCCTTGGAGGTGAAGCCATGCTGCGTTGGAAAACAGGTCGTGCCATTGACCTGCAAGCCCGTTACGGCATCAACTGGATACACCAGAACGTATTTGACGGCATCGCCACCTATCGTCCTCGCGACAATCAAAATTTCATGATGCATTTCTCGGTAGGTGTAGTGTGGAAGATCGGCGCACGCCACAAGAAGAAGGATCACCTGATGTACGCACCTCGCTATGCCGCTCCCCCGAAAGACCGCGGACGCATCATTGACACGGTCGTGGTGAAGATGGAGCCACACGTGGTGATGCAGGAACGCACCGTAGAAACGCCGGTGGAAAAGGCCGTATGGTACTATATGCCGACTATCCATTTCGTTCGCGGCAGCGCCGAAATCGACACGAAGACCTACGCCGAAGAACTCGACGCTATGGTCCGCCTGCTGAACGAAGTTCCCGACACCCCGGTACGCATCTATGGATATGCCGACCACAGCGGTACGGAGCAGATCAACAAGCGACTGACCCAGCAGCGCGCTGAAGCCCTGCGCGACTACCTGATCGACAAGGGAATCGCTCCCGAACGTATCAAGACGGTTAAGGGGATGGGCATTGATTCGTCTCTCTCTGGCGGCGAAGCCTATTCGCTCAAGGCCCGACGCGTGGAAGTTTTACGATAAACAAGACTATTGCTCTGAAATCATCGTAAAATGCGGAAGTGTATGAAAATGTATGGCTTCCGAAAATAATCAGTATTCATAAACGAGAAATCACTTGCTCCTGCTATCTCGGAGCAAGTGATTTTTTAACATCACCCTCACGCGTGGGGAATATATGGGGAAAATCCCTCTATTACAAACTGCCTAATTCATTGATTTCAATGAATTAGGCAGTTTGTCCTGTACCCGGAGCCGGTTTTAAACAGTCAAAAACATTGCAAAACAATAAAATTGGAAATAAATCATAATAGTTTGTATATCAATATATAAAGAACGTATTTGTTTGGATTCTGATGGATGCCATTTTCATCGTTTTTTGAAAATGCGGACAAAATGCGGACACGAAAAGTTGCGCGTCTCAATGGAATTACCTACCTTTGAAACACAGAGCTTCAAGGTATGGCACAGACCAACTATTACATCGGCGGAACAACCAACAGCGCGGGAGAGTCGGAGATCAATCTGCGGCTTTATGTCTCGCGGGACATTCGGCTGCGTATCGGTTCCGGAATATGGATCGACCGCAAACGCTGGGGCAAGAAGAACGACATTAACATTCCATTGATTCAAGGCGAGGAGCGCGAACGACTTCTGGAAAAACGCTCCCGACTTAAAGCCTTGACCGACCTGTTGGAGCAGGAGATCAACACGGCACCCGACAAGTCCGCCATCACACGGGCCTATCTGCAAAGTCTCGTTAAGCGATTCCATAAACCGACCAAAGCGAAGAAGGCTCACGAAAAGTCCTTCTTCGACGTAATCGACATCTACCTGGCAGCACACAAACTATCAGAGAACCGATTAAAGAACTTTCGGGTGTTGGTACGCTGCCTGCATCGTTTCGAGCTATACCGAAAAGCAACCGCAAGCCGGGGATTTACACTTTCATTCACCAGTCTGACCCCGGATATATTGAGGCAAATCGAAGAGTTCTTACTCAACGAGCCGGAGATATTCCTGCAATATCCGGAGATTTACGAGCAATATCCCTATTCAGCCAAGGTGGCTGTCAAAACACCCAAGCGCAAACGGCCGCCAAGACTCGATGCCGAGGGCAATGAAGTGCCGAAAGGGATGCCGCTGCCTCGCGGTCAGAATACCGTTTCGGACATGCTGACCCGCTTCAGGGCATTTTTCCTCTGGGCGATCGACAACGGATACACGACCAACAATCCCTTCAAACATTTCACCATCGGAGAGATCGTCTACGGAACACCAATCTACATCAGCAACGAAGAGCGCAATCAGCTGTTCGAGGCCGACCTGTCCGACAACAAGGATCTGGAGACGCAGCGTGACATCTTTGTCTTCCAATGCCTGATCGGTTGCCGGGTCAGCGACCTCTACAAAATGACCCGCCGAAACATGATCGACGGAGCCATCGAGTACATTCCCCGAAAAACCAAAGAGGATCGACCCATTACTGTTCGGGTACCCTTGAACGAGACGGCCCGGCGATTGATTGCCAAATACCGGGATCCCGACCGTGAAAGCCTGTTCCCTTTTAACACGGAGCAGGACTACAATCGCAAGATCAAGGAGGCTTTTCGCCGAGCAGGGTTGGACCGCATGGTCACGGTGCTCGACCAGCAGACCCGCCAGGAGATACAGCGTCCTTTATACGAAGTAGCCTCATCACACATGGCCCGGCGCACCTTTATCGGCAATATCTATAAGAAGGTCAAAGATCCCAACCTGGTCGGAGCCTTGAGCGGTCACAAAGAGGGGAGCCGGGCCTTTGCCCGTTATCGGACCATCGACGACGACCTGAAAAAGGAGATGATCGGTTTTCTCGATTAAAATGCTATCTTTGTATCGGTATGGACAAGAAGAAGATAAGCGACGGCCCGATTATTCCCTGGGCGATTACACTGGTTCTCTGTCTGGCTATTGCCACGCTCATACGCCTCGTGGCATTGGCCAAAGGGGTAGACAGCGGCACGGCGAATCTCGTGTTTGTGATCGTCATGGGATGTTGCGTCGTTCTGTATCTGATTATCTGGGCCATACTGGGGGAATCCCTCATTCCCTGGATGATGAAGAGATTCCAGAACCGGCAAATCGCCAGTCCGGAACAGACTCCCCGTGTTTCAACGGACACCTCGCCTGCGGAACCGGCTCTTCCGAGTATTGCCGAGATCAAAACAGAGGCGGAACAGAGACTGCTCGCCCGGAGAACGGAAAAGCTGAACCTGTTCCTCGAATATACCCATCTGGTCCTCGGGCCGTATGTTTCAGCCGAGGGTTTGGAGCGGCTTCGAGACTGCATTGCGCGCTATGCCCATGAAGAGGCATTGCCCACGGATTTGATCCCGGTCCGCGTCGAGAAACTCACCAACTTCGATCTTTTCCATTTCGGATGGAACATGGCCGAATACTTCGGCATCGGCAAGAAGTACGAGGTTGTTCCCTGGTTGCAACAGGTCTTTGCCAATCTCCGGGAGCTGGAGCCTTCCTACATCAAAGGGAAACTCTACACCTCCGAGACGAAGCGTTTCACCATACCCAATACAACCGATCTGCCTGCCTTTCTGGCAAAGTTGAAAGGTTAACGAACCCTCATTTTTGAGATAAGCGAGAGATTTTCGGAAGATTCCAAGTGTTTTTGGTCTCCCTGAAATCTCTCGCTTCATTTGCCTCGGTTCCAATCGCACGGAACTGGAAAATCCATGTTTCACCAAACCTTTTCGATTATGAGTTTAAGGGAATTATTGGAATCCGGGGCGAACGTCAGCGTTACGGTCAAACTGGATGACCTGAGGACGATCCTCAAGGAGGCGGCCGGCTCGGCGGCCGCGACACAACAAGAACCGCCGGCCGAAGAGTTTCTTTCGCGCAAAGAGGTGCTGGCAGCATTGAAAATCGACTCCTCCACGCTCTGGTGCTGGGAGAAGACCGGGTACATCCGTTCATACCCGTTTGGAGGCCGCAAGCGCTATCGGCGGGAAGAGGTCGAAGCAATCCGCACGGGAAGGAAAGGAGGCCGTCATGACCGCTAAACGGAAGGAGACCGGCGCGGCCTATCTGCGCGTGGGGACAACCATCTACAAGCGGGTTCTGCAACCGTTGAGCAGCGGCCGGAGCATCGAGACCCTCCTGGCGTGGAATGTCGAGACCCTGCGTCAGGATTTCGGGAAGGATTACCTGGCCCGCATTCCGAAGTACGACGGATTCTGCACGGTTCCCGACCACACGAACTACCGGCGGGAGATCCACGGTTTCCTGAACCGCTACGAACCGATTCCCTTCCAGCCGGCCGAAGGGGATTTCCCGCACATCCGCGGCTTTCTGTCGCACATCTTCGGCGAGCAGGTCGAGATGGGGTATGACTATCTGCAGCTGCTCTACCTGCGGCCCCTGCAGCGTCTGCCTGTTCTGCTGCTGGTCTCCAGCGAGCGCAATACGGGCAAGACCACCTTTCTGAATCTGCTGAAACAGATCTTCGGCGGGAATGTCACCTTCAATACCAACGAGGACTTCCGTTCGCAGTTCAACGATGACTGGACGGGCAAGCTGCTGATCTGTGTGGACGAGGTACTGCTCAACCGCCGCGAAGACTCCGAACGGATCAAGAACCTCTCGACGGCCCGCAGCTACAAGGCCGAGGCAAAGGGACGTGACCGCCGGGAGGTGGAGTTCTTCGGGAAGTTTGTGCTGTGCTCCAACAACGAACGCAATCCCGTGCTGATCGAGGCTGCGGAGACCCGCTACTGGGTGCGGCGTATCCCGCCGTTGACGCACGACGACCAGCAGTTGCTCGCCCGGATGCAGACTGAAATCCCGGGGCTGCTGTTCTTTCTGCAACAACGCACGCTCTCGACCCGCGAGGAGAGCCGCCTGTGGTTCTCCCCGCGGCTCCTGGCGACGGAGGCCCTGCGGCGGATCATCCACTACAACCGCAGCAAGCCCGAGGCCGAGATGCTGTCGATCATCCGCGACATTCTGGAGGGCGAGAAGCTGGAGGAGTATCAGTTCGACGTAAGTGACATGGTGAACATGCTGGAGATCCGCGGCATCCGGGTTGACCATCCCACCGTGCGGCGAACGCTGACCGAGAGCTGGCAGCTGCGGCCGGCACCGCCTACCTACTACCAGCGCTATACGATCACCTACAACGGGCTGACCCAACGCCAGGAGAGCAAGACGGCTCGGATCTACACCGTCACGCGAAAACTGCTTGATGAACTGCTGAACGATGCCTCCGGCTTGTAAGATTGTTGGATGCGGAGGATATTCGGCTTATTCTCTGTCTCTTACATTTCTTACAAATCCTCTTACAAAATCTTACAACGCTTACGGGCTTACGGCACCGGCTGTCCTGTAAGAACATTGTAAGACGACAACCTTTTCTTTCACTGCGTTTTACGCGGATTTCTCAACAAACTTACAGAAAAATGAATACCACCTCATATTCTCCCCGGATTCCTATCCAGGAGTATCTTGCCCGCCGCGGCATTCTGCCCCGGTACGAACGAAACGGCTACGGCATGTATCTCTCGCCCCTGCGCGAGGAGCGCACGCCGAGCTTCAAGGTGAACTACCAAAAGGATCTCTGGTATGATTTCGGAATCGGTGAGGGCGGCACGCTCCTCGCGCTCATCATGCGCCTGGAACGATGCAGCCGCAGCGAAGCCCTCGAACATCTGCAACACGCGGCCGAAGGTGTCGTCAGCCTCCTGGCCGCCCGCATCTGCGAGCGCTATGCCGTGCCGACAGAGAGCGCGAATCCCCAACCGGCGCTCCGCATCCTCTCGGATGCTCCGCTGCGCCATCCGGCGCTGCTCGGATATCTTGCCTCGCGCGGCATTGTGCCCGGGATTGCATCGGCGTATTGTCGGGAGGTGCGCTATCAGGTCCGCAGCCGCTGCTTTTTCGCTATCGGCTTCCGCAATGACTGCGGAGGCTGGGAGCTGCGGTCCGAACGTTTCAAGGGAAGCTCTTCGCCCAAACAGATAACGACCATCGACCACCAGTCCGACAAGGTGATCGTCTTCGAGGGGTTCATGGACTTCCTCTCCTGCCTCTCGATGAAGCACCCCGCACCGCTCGGTATCGACGCCGCGGTGCTGAACTCGGTGGTCAACCTGCCGAAGGCGCTCCCTTTCCTCGAACGGCATCCGACGATCCATGCCTTTCTGGACAATGACGAGGCGGGACGTTGCACCCTCGCCGAACTGACCCGTCGGTGTCCCCGCAGCCAGGTGATCGACCACGCGCAACTCTATCGCGATTACAAGGATCTCAACGACTTTTGGATCGCCCGCAAACGGCTTCGGAATGATTCGGAAGAGGCAAAGACTGAATCCCGAAAACCGCAATTACGCCCCAAGGGAGGAATGAAGGTTTAAGGGTGGCAAGTTTGTGTTTTTGTCAGCCAAAAACCGGCCGCAAGGCCCTATCCCGATGGTCTCAACTCAAAAATTCCTATCCATGAATACACCGAAGAAAGGAGGCCGTCCGCCTTTGGGACGCGCCCGAAAACAGGAGTACCGCATCACCCTGCGGTGCAACACCGCCTGCAACTTCAAGCTCCGTGCCCTGGCCCGTGCAGCAGGTATTCCGCGCACCGAGGTGCTGCGGCAACTGATTCTCAACGGCTCAGTCCGCGAGCGGCTGCGGAGTGAGCATCTCGAATGGCTCGCCCAGCTCAAGGGCCTTGCCCGCAATCTGAACCAGTTGACCCGGCTGGCCCATGCCCAGGGATTTGCCGCCGTCGCCAAGCGCCATGCGACGCTTCAGGCCGAGCTGGTGCGGATGATCGAAACCCTGCGCCGTGATCGGTAAGGTGATTTCGGGAGGATCATTCGGCGGCACGGTCGGCTATGTGATGAAGGAGCAGTCGCGCGTGCTGGAGGCTCGGGGTGTTGAGCCGCCCGGCGTGCGAGAGATGGTCGAGGATTTCGAGGATCAGGCGCGCCTCAATCCCCGTCTGCAACAGAACGTCGGACATATCTCCCTGTCGTTCTCACCGGAGGATACCCCGCAGCTCACCGATGAGCGGATGACACAAATTGCCCGGGAGTACATGCAGAAGATGGGCATCACCGATACGCAATACCTGTTGGTGCGGCACCTCGACCAGCCCCATCCCCATTGCCACCTGGTCTACAATCGCGTAGGTGATCACGGGCAGACCATTTCCGACCGCAACATCAAACTCCGCAATGCGAAGGTATGCCGCGAGCTGACCGAACGCTTCGGGCTGCATCTGGCTCCGGGCAAGGAGGCCGTCCGACGGGAACGGCTTCGTGAGCCCGACCGGACCCGGTACGAGATATACGATACGATTCGGCAGGAGCTTCCCCGTTGTCGTAACTGGAACGAATTGCGGGACCGGTTGAAGCGGCATGGCATCGAGACAATCTTCAAACGAAAAGGGGCGCAGGGTATCATTGAAGGAGTAAAGTTTGCCCGTAAAGGCTTTGTGTTCTCCGGCTCGAAGGTCGACCGGGCCTTTAGTTTCTCGAAGCTGGATCGCCACTTCGGGCGGGTGCAGCAGCGGCAAACGACACTGATGTCGGGGCTCAAGGCGGCAGCCGGGAGCTTTCGGTCCGCATTTGCTGGGTTGTTCGGAGGCGGGCGCCCCTTCTCCGCAACGGGGAGCGGTGGCGGCGGCGGAAGCTATGGCGCAGGATCGGTGTCGCTCGGCAGTGCCGGATCAATTCCGCTGCCGCCGTTCGACTCGCCATTTGCCTTTTCGCCCGAGATGTTGCAGCGACGCGAAGGCGAAAGTCCCGAGGAGCATATCGCCCGCATCACGGCGCTGATCAACAAGGCGGCCGAAGTGATGGCCGCAGCCCTGATGGAGCGCAAGCGCCGCATGGAGGCATGCTCCCGCAAAATCGGATAACAAACCTTAAATACGAAAAACAATGAAAGAGAACACCCTGGAGCTCTCCTTCGAGATGTATGAGGAGTTAAAGGAGAACCTTATCAAGACGCTCCGCACGGAGTTGGCCGAGGCGCGATCGCAACCGGCAGCAACCATTGATACGGACACAATCAAACAGCTGCAGATTCGGATTCTGCAACTGGAGCAGACCCAGACAAGGATAAGCGAGGCACAGCAGGAACGGGGCCATCGGATCGAACAGCGGCTTCAAACGATCTCCGAGCGGCAGGAACAGATTAGTGAAGACCTCGGAGAGCAGATTTCGGAGATCGACGAGAAAGTGGCCGGGATGGAAATTCCCGAGGAATTACCGCCGCGGATGGTTCAGCACCGTTTCTCGGTCTCCCTCGACGCAACTCGTAACTTTTGGCTCTTCATATCGATGTTCGTCGTGATCGTTGTGCAGTCTGTCGGACTCTACCTGAAGTGGAGGCCCGACCGAGGCCGGTATGACAACGATCTGAAATATCGCTATGTGCTGATGAAGGGCGAGGCATCGCCGAAAAGGCTGTCGGAGTTGGAGGAGTTGTTCGAAGTCGAGCGGGATCAGCGACGTATCGACTCGATGCGAAAGGATGTCGAAAAGTATGAACGACTGGTGCGCAGAAAGGCAGCTCTCGACGAGCAGGCGCGGCTGAAAGCCCAAGAGGCGGAGCAACTCAAACATGATGCAGCGAAACTCAAAAACAAGTAGCACTTCCCTTTCTGTTGCAAAGATAAGTCGCCGGAGGGACAGCGCAAGGTTAGGACAAGTTGCCACAGGCAAACCTTGCGCTGTCCCTCCGGCGACTTCGGAAAATTGTTGCCCAATGAAAAGGGTAGAAAGAGTAAAAGTTGGGCGAGATAATCAAAACAGGAGATTGTAAACTCAAGTGTGTTAAGTAAAGAATTTACTAATTTTACAGACACTCTTTATTTATGAACAAATCATTTGTTTTTGAGAAGTTCAAGACGTAAGCCATTGAAAAGTTGAAGGCCGGAGTACTTCTATCCGGTGGTAAGGATGGTGTATTGGTCCCACTATTGGAGAAGTGCCCGGGAAAGGAAATGGATAGTCATCAGAAAAGGAGCGAATGCGAGTTTGGTAGCCGCTGTAACGGATATATGAGCAAACAGATGCAGACTTCAATGGGAGAAGTGACCATAAACACTCCCCGTGATTGCAACTGGACATTTATTCTCAGGTTGTCTGCAAGCGTGAGAAAATCCTGGCAGACCGTATCATAGGCCTGTATGCAATCGGCAACAGCACAAGAGAGATACGTGATATCCTGAAGAAATAGTTCGGCAACAACATATTTACCGAGACCATCAGCAGTACCCCCCCCCTAGAGATACAAAGTTGAAAAAACAATTTCTAGACCGCGTGTATCCCATTGTGTAGCTAGATGCGGTCCATTATAAGGTGATGGAGAAAAGAACCGTCCCGTGACACGCGCCATCTATAATGTCCTGACGTTTACCTGCAGGGAAGGAAAAGCTTTTGGATATGTACATATTTAAGAGCGAGGGTGTCAATTTCTGGCTCGGTGTCCTTACGGATTTCCTGAACAGAAGGGTTCAGGAGATCTTCATTGCTTGCATGGACGGGCTCAATGGTTTCCCCGATGCGATTGCAAGCGTCTTCCCGCAGACTACAGTTCAGCTCTGTATCGTAACCAGATACGTAACTCGATCAAGTATGTGGCCAGCAAGAACCAGAAGGAGTTTATGCTTGATCTGAAACTTGTATATCAGGCTGTCAATAAGGATGTTGCCGAAAAGGCACTTGACGATCTTGAAGTCAAGTGGGTGAGGACTATCCGATTGTCATCAAGAGTTGGCGTGACAATTAGGACTGTCTGACCGTTTACTTCCAGTACTCTTAGTACATCAGAAGAATAATATACACCACCAATACCGTGGAAGGTTATCACTGTCAGCTTCGTAAGGAAACAAAGAATAAGAGCGTGGTTATATCTGATGCTGCTATATAAATCCTGTATGTATTTTATTTATGAGAATTCGGAAGGGGAGGGTTCAGCCGGTGCAGAACTGGAAACAGACGGCATCGCAACTGGCTATCCTGGTCCCAGATAGGTTCAGAATCATATTCTGACAACCTCTTTTATTTGGAGTTCTTTGATGATATTGGTAATTTAAGAGGAGCCATTTTGGAACATTGAAAGTCTTAAAACAACTCTGAAAAATAACTTGACACGGTTTAGTTCTACCGTCATGGATAAGAAATCTTTACCCCGAATTGACTTGAACCGGGTATTGTCTTTGATTGTAGACTAAAAAGAAAATAAACACAGTATTTGCATATTTGAAAACTATCTTCTCTTCAATATTCTTTTGATCGCTTTAATCTAACTAAAATCTCAATAATTTTTTCTTTTATTATCTGCTATTGTCGTGTTTTAGTAACCATTCGTTTCTTATCGAAGACCTTGGCTTTTTATGGTTATGGTCATTGTTGTGAGGCAGAGCAACAAAACCAGTAGTTTTCGGATCATCTGCTAATTTTTGGGGTTATGTGTTTCCGTTGTGCAGGATCTATGGTCCCTTCATAATAATAAAGAGCCCCCGGGTCAGAAAATACATACAAACATCCGGTAAAAAATCTTTCCGCCGACGGATGCATCTGCCGAAGTTCTCTCGGATGAAGTGACCGGCCGATGTTGGAACGCGTTGTGAGACAGGAGGTACGCCTTTTTGTGCTCGGATTCTTGTAAAGATTGATTGAAGATTGGTGCCCGAAACCGAATGTTTTGTATAATTTTACATAACAAATCCTTGGAATCAGTAACCTTCATAGAGAAAGCAGTGATCTTTTCTTTAAAGTTGCTGAATTTCAGAGTATTATACAAGCCAATCCGTTAGTAAATTAGATGCTTATAAATACATTCTCAAAAAATGTCATCTGCTAAAAAATATTTGGATGATTATGAAATTACAAGGTGTAATAAGATTAATTGCAGTCTGCCCGTTACTTTTATCGCTCGGTATGCCGATAGCATATGGCCAGCCAGTAGCCGATAAACCCGGACTGCAGGAAAATCCCTATCAAGAGTTTTCGTTAGGTGCAATCAAACCGGCCGGATGGCTCGAAGAAATGCTCGTTCGCCAAAAAGAGGGACTGTCTGGCAACTTAGACCGGTTATATCCTCTCGTAATGGGGCCGACAAATGGCTGGCTAGGAGGAGACGGAGATCAATGGGAGCGAGGACCATATTGGATCGACGGTCTGTTACCGTTGGCATACATCCTTGACGATGCAGAACTGATTGCCAAAGTTAAGCCTTGGATCGAATGGACTTTGGCAAGCCAAAAGGAAAACGGGTATTTCGGTCCCGATACCGACTATGAAAATACCATTGTCGGAATCCAGCGTAACAACTGCGGAGATTGGTGGCCCAAAATGGTCATGTTGAAAGTAATGCAGCAATATTATTCGGCTACCGGTGACAAACGGGTCATCGATTTTATGACCAAATATTTCCAGTATCAACTGAAGACACTACCTGTGTATCCTTTGGATCACTGGACTTTCTGGGCGCGTTATCGCGGCGGCGACAATTTGATGTCCGTATATTGGCTGTATAATATTACGGGGGATGATTTTCTGCTGGATCTGGGGGAGATCATTTATTCGCAAACCTTCCCGTTTACTCAAATATTCACCTCACACAACTGGTGGCATACGGGAAGCATGCATTGTGTCAATCTCGCACACGGCATGAAGACCCCGTTAATCTATTACCAGCGCCACCCGGAGCAAAAATATGTAGATGCCGCAAAACAGGGGTTAAAAGATATCAATACCTTCATCAGCGGGCCACACGGAGTTATCATTGGAGACGAGGCGCTGCACGGCAATAACCCGACCCAAGGTTCCGAATTATGTACGGCTGTCGAGATGATGTTCTCTTTGGAGAATATGTTGCAAATCGCCGGAGATCCAGACTATGCATCTCAAATCGAACGCATTGCATTCAATGCACTTCCGACACAGATCTCGGATAATTTCATGACCCGTCAATATTTTCAGCAAATCAACCAAGTCGAAATTTCGATGTGCGACCGAAATTTTGATACAAACCATCATGGAACGACCACCTGTTTCGGATTGTTAAGTGGTTATCCTTGTTGTACATCCAACATGCACCAGGGATGGCCGAAGTTCGTACAAAATCTTTTTTATAAAACAAACGACGGGGGAATTGCAGCCCTGCTTTACTCTCCGTCACAAGTCAAAACAGAGATCAACGGACAACAAATTCTGATCAAGGAAAAAACCGTATATCCTTTCGAAGAAACGGTTCGCTTCCAAATCTACACCGACAATCCTGTCTGTTTTCCCTTTCACCTGCGCATCCCTGAATGGTGTACGGCTCCTGAATTGCACGTGAATGGCAAAAGCATAAAATTGGATAAAATAAAGAACGGTATAGCTGTTATAAAGAGGACTTGGCGAAATGATGATCTGGTGGTATTGAAACTTCCGATGAAGATTCGACTGACGGAATGGTACGAACGCTCCCAAAGTGTGGAGCGAGGCCCTTTGGTCTATGCATTGCGTCTTGAGGAAAAATGGCAGTGGAACGACAATGTTCCCGCAAATGGACGTCTGGGCAAAGGTTTTTGGGAGGTTCATACAACCTCTCCTTGGAATTACGCGTTGATTGCACGAGACCCGGCCAAAATGGAAGAACATTACCGGGTAGCGGTACGCACCGACGTAACATCCTATCCCTGGAATATTTCCGGAGCTCCGCTTGAAATTCGGACGAAGGGCAAGAAAATTCCGGATTGGAATATATATAACGGCTCTGCAGGTCCGTTGCCATACAGTATTCCAGCTGGCCGAGAAATTAAAACGTCAGAAGAAGATATCGTGCTGATTCCTTATGGATGTACAACCTTACGTATCGCGGAATTCCCCATTTTAGGTAAGTATGTCATTAAATGACATACTCATGCTTTAACATAACCCGTTGTGTATTTAGCATAAACGCACAACGGGTTATGCATATTTCTATGATTTTTTTGCAAATTTTTTAAGAATAAATATTAAGTACATGACAAAAATTTGAAGACATCGAATTTAGGTGTGTATGTCGGTCGTAAAATCACGTTTGAGATTTCCTCAAGACCATACTTGACCAACGCTTATCCCTTCTTCCATGCTTCAGAATTTTAATAGGTTTAACGTGTATATCTTTATGTTAACCAACGAGATACGCCCATATAAGAGCAATGCAGACCATCGCAGGCAGACGTGCGATGCGCTCTCTGTCTTGCAGGTGTGTGTCCTCTATGTTGAAGCCCGAAGATTTCATGGCGCGGAAGGCCGTTTCAATCTCCCAACGCTTTTTGTAGCTCGCGACTCCATCTTCAGGCCGGTTGAAACAGATCAGAATCTGAAGCTCGGGCACCCTCTTGATTCGACTTCCGGCAGGATAAACATACTGCCCTTTATGCAGAACGGTTTTGTAGTAGAACTTCTCCTGTCCGACTGTGAGGGAATTAAAGAGCCACCATGCCCTGATTCTTTCTCCTGTGGAGGGCTTGACAATCTAAATGTCCTGCCGGATACGGATGTAGTATCGAATCCTGTTGTCGTTAAGCCATCCAATCCTCTCCTTGCCGATAAACTCGCGGTTGGCCACAAGACAGTCGATGCAGCCATGTCCAAAAAGTCGGATGAATCGCTCCATTATAGCCTTGCGTTCCTCCCAATTGGAATCTCCTTGCTTGCCCAAAAGGCTGAACAGCAATGGAAAGGCAATGCCCTTGTAGGTGACGCCGAGGGTGAGTATATTGATGTTGAACTCTCCGAACTTCCAGTTGGGTTGGTCCATACTCAGAACCCAACCGTCCTTAACAGGAAGCAAAGAGAAGATCATCCTTGCTGCCAGGTTGAGGTTCAAGGCATAGTTGGCGATGAACCGCTGAATGCAGCGCAGATTGGAATCGCGCTCAACCGACGCAGGCATCGCCGAAGCCAGTTTGTGAAGGCTCACAGTCTGCACCCCACAAAGTGCATGGAGCATATAAGCCATAAGCTTTATGCGGGCAAGATCCATCGAAATTCCAAAATACTCTTGCATAATCGGGCGGATTTGGCTAACTTTAACCAAATCCTTGGAATCAGTAACCTTCATAGAGAAAGCAGCGAACTTTTCTTTAAAGTTACTGAATCTTAGGGGCTTCTGTAAACATAAACCGTTGATAATTAGATGCTTGGCAATACATTTTCAAAAAATGTCATCTACCAAAATCATAATCATAAAAATCGTATGGCGATCGTGAGACATTGGTATTTGTTGCTGCTGTTGTCAGCGGCTGGGTTATGTTCGTGCGACGGCGGCCGCCTCTCTGTGGTTTCGTCGGATTTCGGGACACTTTCGACCGGAGAACAAACGACGCTTTATACCTTGACGAACCGTTCGGGCGCAAGGATGACCGTGTGCGATTATGGTGCGCGGATCGTCAGCATTCAGGTTCCGGACCGGGACGATGTGCTGGGAGATGTTGTCGTGGGGTACGGGGACATTGCATCGTTTGAAAAGGGCGCGGAGCGGTTTATGGGTTGTGTCATCGGTCGCTATGGAAACCGGATCAACCATGCCTCGTTTTCCATCGATGGTCAGAAATACGAACTGGTGCCCAATGAACTGCGGGACGGAGTCCCCGTCCAGTGTCATGGCGGTCCCGAGGGCTTTGACCGCTTTGTTTGGGAGAGTACGCCCCTACAGGAGAAGGATCGGGTCGGCGTGCGATTCCAGCGTGTCAGCCCCGATGGTGAACAGGGTTATCCCGGAAATCTGAATTGCTCGGTGACCTATTGGTGGACCGAAGAGAATGTCTGCCGCATCGAATATGAGGCGACCACCGACCGCCCGACCGTCGTCAACCTCTCGAACCATACGGTATTCAACCTGAAAGGTCCCGGGGACCGTTATGTCATGAATCATCTGATGCAGGTGGAGTCCGATACGTATGTCCTGGCCAACCGGCAGCTTTGTCCCGACCGGCTCCTTCCGGTGGAGGGTTCGCCGTTTGACTTCCGGCAGATGCGCTGGGTCGATTATCGGCTGGATAACTATGCCGATGAGCAGTTGCGCATTGCCAATGGTATGTCCGGGTGTTGGATCATCCGGGATTGGGACGGGTCGTTGCGGAAGGTCGTGGACCTCTACGCTCCGGAGAGCGGCCGCGGAGTCGTGACCCTGAGTACCGAACCGGCCTTTCTGACCTTTACGGGTCGGACGTTCGATGGCAGTCAGATCGGGAAATGCGGTCCGATGGAAAAGTATTGCGGAATGCTGCTGGAAACATTTCATGTTGCCGATTCGCCGAATCAGCCCGAATTCCCGTCAACTGTGCTCCGGCCCGGGGAAACCTACTCTTCGATAACCGAGTGGCATTTTTATGTCAAGTAGCATGATCCGCCCTTTTTTTGTGTCGTTGACGCTGTTCGGACTGCTGCTCTCCGTCCGGGTTTGGGGTTACGAATTCACCCACCTGACCAAGGACAACAACGGCATCTCCTATGACGGAATCAGCGCCATCATGCAGGACTCCCGGGGCTTCATCTGGATCGGAACCTACAAGGGCCTGAACCGCTATGACGGAAATACGTTCAAGGTGTACGGAATGTTGGAAATGGGCCTTGACTCCGATTTCGTTTATTCGATTGTTGAAGATTCGGAGGGCAATCTCTGGATCGGGACCGATAAAGGGGTCTGCATGTACAGTTACCGGCAGGATCGCTTCATTCCTCTGCGTACGGTCAGCTCCGAGGGCTCCGTCATCACCAATAAGGTGACGTTCATCACCGTTGAACCCGACGGCAGGGTCTGGATGCTTGTGAACGATCAGGGCTGTTTCGCCTATGACATTCACCGTGGGGAACTTCACGAATGGCCCTATCGGAAGATCGGATTTTCGGGATTCCGGAAGATGCTCCGGTGCGTCGACGGCGATGTGTGGATCTCCCGCTATCACTCCAATCTTTACCACGCGGACAGTTCGTTTCGGGAGGTACATCCGGTGGTGTTGGGGGATCAGTCGGATTTTTTCGAGGATGACGAGATCGAGGGGCTCTTCTATGCTCCCGACGGCAGCCTCCTCGTTGCCAGTATGAAACGGGGGCTCTCCGAAGTCGATCTGGTTGCGAAACGTGTCGAGGTGCTGTTGGCGTTGCCCGAGAACTCGCTATTGCAACATGCCTTTCTGGAGAACGACCGCAATGTCTGGCTGTCGACGTCGAAGGGTGTCTGGCGTTACGATCTGCTTACGGGAGAGTCCCTGTGCCTGCGGAACGACGAGATGGACATGTTCTCGCTGTCCAACGATTATACCACCTGCACGTTCGTGGACAAGGACGGCGGCTTGTGGGTTGGGACGAAGGATGCCGGGGTCAATTATTCGGGCCCGAGCCAGAACAATTTCGAGAAACAGTATCTTGCCGACGGCGAGTCGTTGGAGAATGTCCTGGTCAGCGGCTTTGCCGAGGATGAAGCGGGGCGGATCTGGGTAGCCACGGAGGAGAAGGGGCTGCTGGTCTACGATCCGCAGGCACACCGGACCTCGAAATACCGGCTTGAGGGGATTCCGTCAAGAATCTGCTCGATTTGCTATGACGACGGATATTTGTGGTTCGGAACGCGGGTCGGACTCTTCCGTCTGGATATTGCCGCGAACCGGCTCAAGGTCTATGGCGTTCTGAAGCGGGTGCAGGGCGTGAACGATCCAAATGTCTACATGATTTACAAAACTTCGGACGGAGAGATCTTTGTGGGTACGACGTTGGGGCTTTTCCGATATGAACGGTCGTCAGACTCGTTTCTTGAAATTCCGGCGTTCGACGGTATTTTCACCACCTCGGCGGTCGAGGACCCGCTGCATCCAGGGGTTGTCTGGTTCTCTAGCTATGCGAACGGGGTCTATTGTTGGGACTCCATCTCGGACAAACTGGTCAATTACGACGCTTCGTCGGGTTGCGGACTGACCAACGACAAGATCTGCTCGATTTTCATCGACCACAAGGCACGGATCTGGGCTGTGGGCTTCAGTATTGGGGTTGCAATGTTCGACCGTGAAAGCGGACGCTTCACGGTGTATGACCGCCGCAACGTCCAGGCACTGACGTCCGATGTCTTTTTCAAGGCGTTGGAGGATAAGGCCGGGAACCTGTGGCTTGCCTCCGACGAGGGCCTTGTGGAGTTCAATCCCGAGATCGGCGGCGGATATGTCTATACCCGTATCGATGGTCTGCTGGATTCGAAGTTTACGAACAGCGCCTTCCGGAGCGCCTCCGGAGACATGTACTTCGGATCCGACAATGGCTTCATCCGATTCAATCCCGAAGCGCTGCCGAGAACTTCGAACATTCCCTCCGTGGTGTTGTCCTCCATGCAGATCGGCGACCATGAAGCCCGGTTTGCGGAGAACCTCGATCTCATGTCGAAGATTTCGCTCGATCGCGAAAACAATTCGTTCGGGTTCAATTTTTCGCTGCTCGGGCTTTCGGCTCCCTTCTCGAACAAGGTTCAGTGTCTGCTGGAGGGGTATGAGAGCTCCTGGCGGGACATTGCCGCTACGAAATCGGTCTTTTATTATAATGTACCTCCCGGGCAGTACCGGCTTCGGGTACGGGCTCAGTCCGATGAGAAGTGGATGGAGGTACGGCCGCCGCTTGTGATTGCCGTACATCCGGGCTTCTGGGCCTCGGTTCCGGGGGCGATGTTGGTTGTTCTGATCGTATTGGTCGTGTTTTTGCTCTGCGTGCTGGTCATTCAGCATCGCCTCCGGCTGCGTAAGGAGCGCGAACAGGAGGCTTATCAGAAGGCCAAGGACGAGGAGATGTTCCATGAAAAGATGAATTTCTTTTCGCATGTCATCCATGAGATCAAGACGCCGCTGACGTTGATCAAGACGCCCTTGAGCAATGTGATGAGCCGGTGTGCAGATGAGGAGAACCAGCACGACCTGAACGTTATGTACCGTAGTGCGGAGTACCTCTCCAAGCTGGTGAACGAACTGCTGGACTACGTCCGCATCGAGCGGATGGGCTATGCGCTCAAGTGCGAACCCGTCGATTTCCTGGAGCGGCTCCATTCGTTGCTGTTCAGTTTTGCGGATGTCGCCCGGGACCGCAATCTGACCATCGAGGTGCAGGCTGATCTGGAACAGGCGGTCGTATATGCCGATTCGGCCGCTCTGGACAAGATCCTGAACAATCTGCTGCTCAATGCGATCAAGTATGCGGAGACGAGTTTGACCATCTGCGTCCGTACGGACGAAGGACGGGTTGTGGCTGATTTCATCAACGACGGCCCCGGGATCCCGAAGGAGTATCGGGACGAGATTTTCAAGCCTTTCGTCCAGTATCAAAACGATTCGACTCCGGTTTCAGGCGGTGTGGGAATCGGTTTGCCGCTGGCCAAGAATCTGGCTCGGATGCATTCCGGCGATCTGATCTTATCCGGGCGTACGGACGTGACGGACTTCGTATTGACCCTGCCGATGGTCGATTCCGAAGAGAAGACGCCCGAGATGGGGGGTGAGGAGCTTTTCGAGGAGGAGAAGAAGACGGGACCGGAACTTCCCTGTATTCTGATCGTGGACGACAACCGCGAATTCCGCGAGTATCTGGCCTCGAAACTCGCCGAGAACTATGCGATCCTCATGGCTCCGACGGGTGTCGAAGCCTTGAAAATCCTCAAGGAGAGCGATGTGGACATGTTGTTGACGGATATCTCCATGCCCGGAATGTCCGGCCTCGAATTGTGTGCGAAGGTCCGCGAGGATATTGAAATTTCGCACATCCCGGTCCTCATCATCTCGGCCCGCGGTTCCGTACAGTCGAAAATCCAGGCGATGCAGGCCGGAGCGGACCTCTATATCGAGAAGCCTTTCGACTGGCAGTACCTCGTTTCGAGTATCGAGAACATCCTCGACCGCCGGGTACTCCTGCGCAATGCGCTGGAGCAGGGAGTCTCGGGAATGGCCGTCGACATGTTCGGACTCCCCAGAAAGGATGAGGAGTTCCTGGAGAAGTTCAGCTCCATCATCCGCGAGAACCTCGGGAATGCCGAACTCTCGAACGAATTCCTGGCCGAACAGATGAATATGAGCTCGTCGACCCTGGTGCGTAAGATCCGCAAACTGCTGAATACGTCGCCGAACAACTATGTCCGTTCGATGCGGATTGCGGCCGCCGCGGAGATGCTGAAGAATTCTCACGGAAACAATATCTCCGAAATCTGTTATTCGGTCGGTTTCTCGAATCTTTCCTACTTTACCAAATGCTTCAAGGAGAAGTACGGTAAAACCCCTACTGAAATTGTACGGGATCAGGCCTCCGAGCAGTAGATTGTGGCTCGGAAGGCCTCCTGGCGGGCGTTGATCGGAATTTTGCATCTTTTGCATCATATCTTTTGATCGGTTTTGCCCGCTGTGGATATATTTGTTCATCGATGCAAACCAATTAAAACCACCAAGCAAATGAAAAGAACCTTACATCTGGTTTTGGCTGTTGCCGCACTGGCTCTGGTCGCGTGCAGCGAGGCTGAGGAGAACAACCATGGGTTGAAGTACGACTCCCTGGATGTTAATTTCTCTGCCACGAAGGCCGGAAGTCAGTGGTCCGAAGACGACGTTGTCGGGGTTCGGGCGACTTGCACGCGGAACGGGACGGAGAATGTCCTGATGAGTGCGAATGATCCGGCCTGTTTCACTCCGGTTGCCGCGTCGCAACAGGCCTATCTGGTGAAGAAGAGCGACGGTGACAACATCCTGGCCCTGTCCGGTGACCACAATTATCGCTTCTACGCCTATACGCCTTACGACGCCTCGATCAAGGATTTCTCCAAACTCCCGGCAAGCATTCCGAACGAAGTGGAATTCGAAGAGCCGTTGCAGAGCCTGTATGTGGCCGAAGCCTCTGTGACCGGTGTTGTGGCACCCGTGGCGATGGATTTCCAAACGCCCTCCTGCCTGCTCACCCTGGAGATTCCGGACGACATCGTTGCCATGTCGAACACCGTGCTGAAAAAAATGGTCGTCAAGGCTTCCGAGGATCATCCGTTGACCTCGGATATCGCCTATGAAGCGACCTATGATATTTATACGGGAAAAACAACGGTGGTTAACGGCTCCGGAGCCCGGGAGATTATGATGGATTTCGGCGCGAACGGCTATGAACTCCCGTCGGGATATACGCCGGTGACGGTGCTGATCGCCCCCTTTACCGTGCCGGAGGAGGGGTTGCGTGTGGAATTTACCGATGTCGACGGTGCGACGAACTCCGTTCCGCTGCTGGCCAACCAGGCCGGTACGTCGTATGCGGCCGGTGAGGTCATTTCACAGACCCTGAGTTCGTCCAGCGACGGCATCATACCTTGTACGTCTCCCGTCGAGTGGCCGATCGGCTATCGGGACGGTGTCGGCGTATTCAATACGACGACCCAGCCGCTCTGGATGACCGACCATATCTGGACGGCCAGCCAGCCTCAGGCGACCATGACCTACGAGGTGTCGGAGGACAACCCCGCACCTGTCAAGATCGAGGTGAACAACTTCGTTCAGTACAACTACAGCTCGGGATGTGTCAAGGGCTCGTGGACGGGCGACTATTTCGAGTTTGACGTTCCGGTTCGGAACTTCAAGGCCGGCACGGAGGTGACGCTGACCCTGCCGACCTACGGACGCGGCGCCCCGTTGTTCTGGGATGTCTACTACCTCGACGGTGAGGAGTGGAAATGCGACCGCTCGTCGCATACTTCGCCCGACGGACAGTTCACGATGACGTCGACGCTGATGATCGAACACGGTAATCGGGACGGCAGTTTCGAGGGTATCAAGTACGAAGTCAAGATGCGCTTCGAGAATGCCATCCAGAGCGGACACCTGAAGATCCGTTTCCAGGTGGCGCATGGCGGATACATTACCAACCCTGCGGGCGCCTATTCGACGGCGTGCCGCGAGCTGACGGCCGAAGAACGGAAGACGTTCGATATCGGTGCTACATTGTTTGCGTTCGTGAACAAATCCGGCAACGTGAACTCCGTCAAGATTGAATGGTAAACAGTTTAATGAAGAAACCCGTTATGAAAAGCATATTCAGCAAGATATTGTATGTATTGGTCCTCTTGGCGGTATCGCTGCCGGCCGTGGCTCAGCGCAACGTCATTACCGGTGTGGTTTATGATGAGTCGGGGCTTCCGTTGACCGGCGCTTCGGTGATTGTCGAAGGCACAAGCCGGGGCGTGACGACCGATTCGTATGGAAAATACCGGATCGAAGCTGCGCCCGAAGAGGTGCTGGTCTTTAATTTCCTGGGCTATCGGAGCCAGAAATTCAAGGTGGGGGCCTCCACCGTCCTGAATGCCGAGATGGTGCCGGAGTCCCAGGTGCTCGATGAACTGGTCGTCGTCGGTTACGGCGTGCAGAAGAAGGTGAATGTGACCGGTTCGGTCTCGACGGTGGATTATGAGGAGCTGTCGCAGTCCCGTCCCGCTACCACGACGTCGGGACTGTTGCAGGGTGTGAGCGCGGGTCTGTATGTCTCGCAGACCTCCGGAAGACCGGGCAGCGAAGGGGTTTCGATGCGGATTCGCGGTGTGGGAACGCTCAATGATGCCGCGCCGCTGGTCATCGTGGACGGTTTCGAGGGAACCATCAATAATGTGAATCCGCAGGATATCGCCTCAATTTCGGTCTTGAAGGATGCCGCCTCCTGCGCCATCTATGGAAACCGCGGAGCCAACGGCGTGATCCTGATTACGACCAAAACGGCCAAGGAGGGTCGCTTCAATGTCGAGTATACCGGCATGGTGGCCTATCAGGAGCCGGAACACTATTTCGATGTCATTTCGAACTATGCCGACTACATGGAGATCATGAACGAGTCGGCCTGGAATGTCGGCAAGGCCAATGTGTTCAGCCAGACGATGATCGACCTGTGGCGCGAAAAGGAGAAGAACCCCAACGGCATTGCCGATTCGGGCTATCCGAACTATGTGGCCTATCCCAACGTGGACTGGATGGAGGCGATCTTTACCCCTTCGGTCTATCAGAAGCATTCGATCTCGGCCAGCGGCTCGACGGAGCGTATCAAATATCTCATGTCGGTATCGTATATGGACAATCCGGGTGTAATCGACAATTCGACAGTGACGCGGACCTCCTACCGGTTCAATCTCTCGTCGGACGTGACCAAATGGCTCGAAGTCGGGGCACGGATCTATGGGTACCGTTCGGATACGGAGCTGGCGGACATCTCCGGGTCGATGACCCTGCTTTCGCGGGGCGTTCCCTGCATCTATCCCTACTACGACGGGAAATACGGCTGGATGGAGAACCCCGAGCAGAGTTCCGAGTCACGCAACAACCTCTATTTTTTCAACCGTTACAAGGGTTCGAATATCACGCATTACAACAATACGACCGCCTTTGTCAATGTCAAACTGCCGTGGAACATTCGTTACCATGCGTCGTTCAACTACTCCTGGAGGGATGCCCTGCAGAAGCAGCATCCGACCTTGGGTGATGCCTATTCGTTCAGCCGCGACGAGGTGGCCTACAGCTATAACGACCTGAGCAAGTTATATCTGACCTACACGCAGACCCACACCGGAAGATGGGAGTTCCAGACGACGCTCGACTGGGCCGGAACATACGGAAAACACGATATCTCGGCCATGGCCGGTTTCGAGGCTTACTACCTCAACGACCAGAACTTCGCATCGACCAAGACCGGCTTCGAAAACAATGTCCTGGAGGAAATGGACAACGTCCTGGAGGCAACCTCGATCTCCGGATCCCAGACGGATTATGCCGCAGCCTCGGTCTTCGGCCGGGTCACGTACTCCTATGCGGACAAATATCTGGCCGAGGTCAATCTCCGTTATGACGGTTCGTCGCGTTTCGCCCGCCAGTCCCGGTGGGGACTCTTCCCCTCGTTCTCGGCCGGATGGCGCATCTCGCAGGAGGATTTCCTGAAGGGTACCTGGGTGGACAATCTGAAGCTGAGACTCTCCTGGGGTAAGTTGGGCAACAACTCGATCGGGAACTATGACTATTTGTCGACCTATGCCTCGGGCTACTCCTATCCGTTTGGCGGGAAACTGGCCTCGGGAACCGTGTCGACCCTGTCGAACGATCTGCTGGAGTGGGAAACGACGACCTCTTTCGACGTGGGCTTGGAGTTCGCCACGCTGAAAAACCGACTGACGTTCGAGGCCGACTATTATGACAAGCAGACCGACGGCATTCTCTACAAGGCTCCGGTTTATGCGACCATCGGCAACAAGAGCGCTCCTTATCAGAACCTTTGCGGGGTTTCGAACCGCGGCTTCGAATTTACGATCGGATGGCGCGATCAGGTGAAGAATTTCCGCTACGGCATCTCGGCCAACTTTACCCGGAACTGGAACAAGGTGACCAAGTACAACGGTCGGCTCAAGGCCGGCTGGGTGACCGACGCCAACGGTGTGCGGAGTTATGCCACCAACATCGGCGATGTTTCCACGGTGGTCGATGCGGCACGCCGTACGATCGAAGGCCGGCTCATCAACGAGTATATCCTGGTCAACACCTACTCGGGTGACGGCTCCTACTTCTTTGCGGACGGGTCCGTGAATCCGGCGGGAGGTCCGCGGGACGGAATGATCCGCACGCCGGATGATATGACCTGGTTGGAGGCCATGGTGGCTGCGGGCAACTCGTTCCTTCCGAACCAGCATATCGCCAAGGACGGAATCTGGTATGGTGACTACATTTACGAGGATGCCAACGGCAACGGCGTTTACGGTGACTCGAACGACTACACGTTCCAGAATGTCAGCCAGACGCCCAAGTATTACTACGGCTTCAACATCGAACTCGGCTGGAAAGGGATTGACTTCTCGGCCCGCTTTGCCGGAGCCGGCGGCGGAGCCCGTTACTGGAGATACGTGGGTTACAACGCCTATTCGACGGATCCCAAGTTTACGCTGCCTTACGAAATAGCCTACGATCACTACTTCTTCGACCCGGAGAATCCAGACGATCCCCGGACCAATCTCACCTCGAAGCACGGGCGTTTGACCATGAACTACGGTTCGGAACAGAACGGTGCCAATATCTATTCGACCCTGTTCCTCTACAAGACGGACTATCTGAAACTGAAGAACCTCACCATCGGCTATACGCTTCCCGAGCGTCTGACGCGGAAGATCGGAATCGGATCGCTGCGGATCTTCCTGACGGGTGACAATCTCTTCACGATTACGGATTATCCCGGGATCGATCCGGAATTCACGGACAACATGAACTATTACGCCAATCTGCGGCAATATACGATTGGTCTGAACATCAAATTCTAATGCATACGGGTATGAAAGCTCTCAAAATATCGATTCTTGGTGCGGGACTTCTGTCGTTGATCTCGTGCAACGATTTTCTGGACCGTTATCCCTACAGTGAGAACAGCTCCTCGACCATGTTTTCCTCGGCGACGCTGGCCGAAAGCGTGGTGACGGGGGTCTATTCCAACCTGCTCTACGATTACAACTCGACGAGCCGTTCCGTCCTGAACTGGGATTCGTTCTCCTCGGTCATGGACCCGCAGGAGGGAATCGTCAACCTCGATTACAACTACCTTTTCGGGACATTGCAGCCGAACAATTCGATGTTCCTGACCTATTGGAAACGCCTCTACGAGGGGGTCAACCGGGCCAACGATGTGATCGAGAACATCGGCCGGGTGCCGGACATGTCCGATGCGACGAAGGCGAAGCGCATTGCCGAGTGCAAGTTCCTGCGGGCCTATCACTATTATCGCCTGAATGCGCTGTGGCGCGGGGTCCCCTATTACGACCGGAACCTGGCTCCGGACGAGTATCGCCTGGGCCGCTCGTCGGAGGAGGAGATCTGGCGACATGTTGTGCAGGACTGCACGGATTGCATCCAGTGCTCCGAGATCCCCGACCGGTATGTGGCCGGGAACTCCGATTACGGACGCGTGACCAAGGGTGCTGCCTATGCTCTGCGCGGCAAGGCCTACATGTGGCTCAAGCAGTACGATCTGGCCGAGGCGGATTTCGGCGAGGTGGGGGAGTGCGGATACGACCTTTACACCGGTTCCTATGAAAGCCTCTTCACCGAAACCAACGAAAAGTGCGAGGAGATGGTTTTCTCGGTGCAGATGGTGGAAGAGGAGGGGCAGGGCAATGCCTTCTCGAATAACTACGGCAATTATTGCACGGTGGGCTACGGCAAGTATCAGCACTATCTGAATGTGAATTTCATCGACTCCTTTGAGGAAATCGACGGGAAACCGTTCAGTTGGGACGATTACTTCCCGGGATACAGCTCGATGACGCCCGAGGCCCGCAGCGTCTACTTCCTGCGCAACGGGTTGACCGATACGGAGAAGACGGCGATGAACACCTACGGGGCCGACATGTCGAAATACGATGCCTCGGGCAATGAGGCGCGCCTGCGTGCGGCGTATGAGAATCGGGACCCGCGTCTTGCCGCCATTGCGATCACGCCGTATTCGACCTATGACGGCGGAGCCTCGGGGACGGTCGTGACCTATACGAGCCGCTATCCCTATCGGGACTGGCAGGCGCCGAGTCTGGACCTGCGCTACGGGAACAATGCCTATATGCTCTACCCGATCCGCAAGTTCGTGACCAGGGGACGCGAGTACACCAACATCGGCTACAACCCGGTGGATGTTCCGATCATCCGTTATGCCGACGTGTTGCTGAGTCTGGCCGAGGCGGTTAACGAACAGGGACATTGGCAGGAGGCAGTCTCCTATGTGAACCGGGTTCGCAACCGGGCCGGAGTCGCCTTGCTCAATGCTCCCGGCAATGCGAATACCGAGGTGTCGGGAGTTGAGGAGATGAGAGTCCGCATCCGCAATGAGAAGAAGTGGGAACTGGCCTGCGAGGAGCAGCTCTATTTTGAGGAGTTGAGATGGGGAACCTGGAAGACGGACAAGTTTGTCGCAAAGAACGGCCTGCAGAATGTCTGGGGCGCTCCCGTCTATACCTATATCTGGGGCGGCGACACCTACCTGAAATGGGCCATCCCGCAATCGGAAGTTGAAAAAAATACGAATATCAAGCAAAATGAAGGCTGGAACTAAAAATCGAACTTGCGGTATGTTGGGAGTGCTGTGTGTGCTTGCGTTGACCCTTTCCTGTACGAAAGAGACACAGGGCGGAGACCATGGTAGTCAGGGTGGAGGAACGCAGACGAGTCTGGAACTGACCGAATTCGCCCGCCTGAACCGTGGGGAATCCGAAATCAATTCCCATGCGGATGACTGGGACCGTTCCACCGTGAAAATGGATTATCGCTCCTACATCGAACTGGGGGCGGCTAACAATGTCTATCTGCCGACCTATGCGCGGATCCGGACCTTGCGCGACGGAAGCTATATTCTGACCTGGCAGGATGCCGTGGGAGTGAATGGAAACGGCGAGAATACGTATTATGCACTGAGCCGCGATTTGAAGAACTGGGTCTACATGGGATATCTGTGGCAGGGGCAGAACGTCTACAACGGGTTGGGAAAACCGGACGTACGCCGATTTACCAATGCCAATACCCTTCAGTTGGCGAATGGCGAACTGCTGGCTGTGGCCAGTTTCAGTACGGTGAATACCTACAGCAATCCGAATTATACGGCGGAACAGGGGATTGTCGTCAAACGGAGCCAGGATGGGGGTTATACCTGGTTCGGCGAAAAGGAGATCTATCACGGACCCTGCTGGGAGCCGCATCTGATCGAGCTGCCCTCGGGTGAGATCCAGTGCTTTTTCTCGGAGAGTCGTCCGTGGACCAGCGGCAGCCACTCGGGAACGGACATGCTGCGGTCGATTGACGGCGGGGAGACCTGGGAGCCGGCCTTGGGAGAATCAGCCTATCGCGTAATGCGCAAGCATTGGTGGAATGCCCAGAAGAACATGTGGTGCTATACCTATCAGATGCCGGTGGGTATCATCCTGAACGAATCGAACCGCTTCGCCTTTGCCATGGAAAGCTGCAATCAGCGGGTGGTGAACGCTTCGGGCGGTTACAGCGACCAGTTCTCGATCGCCATGGTCTTTTCCCATGAAGACGGCACCTGGGATTATCTGGAAGGGGATGAAATTACCCCGAAAGAGCGTCGTATCGACAGTGTCGTTATGCGTGGCGCGGCGCCCTATCTGGTGCAGTTCCCTTCGGGCGAGACGTTGTTGGCCTATGGCGGTAGGGATTCGCGGCAGCATTTCCGGATCGGGAATGCTACGGCTACGGAGTTCGGGGCAACAGACCTGCCGGCCTTGCCCGATGTGGGTTCCTGGGGAGGACTGGATTTGACGGACTCGCATACGGTGCTCTCCAGTATGCGCGATTCGCGGGACGGAGCAGACAATGCAACCATCGCATTGGCCCGGTTCCATCTGAATCATTCGATTCGGGCGACATCCCGTCAGGTGGCGCTCGATGGTGACGATTCCGAGTGGGCGGAGAGCGATGAGGCTCTTTTTGTCGGCTCCCGTTGCCAAGCTCAGGCCACCCTGCGCTGCTCGGCGGATGCGGAGAACCTCTATTTCCTGGTGGAGGTCTTCGACGAGAGTCTCTCCTCCACGGATTTTGCCTACATCCTGCTCTCTCCGGACAATGATACCGAAAACCTTTCGGCCAAATCTCGCCGAATCCGTTTCGGATATGACCGGATCAAGAGTACGGACCAATATGCCGGAGGGTGGCGCGAGGCCGATTTCGGGATATCGTATGCCGGGGCCTTCGACGGTACTCCGACGGACAAGACGGATCAGGATAACGGTTTTCGGGCCGAGATCGCCGTACCCCGCAGTTCGATTGAACTGGTCAATGGACGGGTGTTGGTCAACTTCGGATATTTTGATGCGGCGGCCAATGTCGAGGATGTCCTTTGCGATGCCAGCAATACGTCCAAATGGCTTTCCATTCAGGTAGATTGAGCCTCAGATTGCGATTGAATTAAAAAACGACGGATTATGAATAAAAAAATCTTATTTTTAGCGACTTCGATTCTTTTTCTGGCGGCTTCGTGCTGCAAAGCCCCGGTAGTGGCCGAACGCTGGTCGGCCGAACGGGCCAATCAATGGATGGCGGACAAGGGCTGGATCGTGGGGTGTGATTATGTGCCCTCGACGGCCATCAACCAGATCGAAATGTGGCAGGCCGAGACCTTTGATCCCGAGACGATCGACCGCGAACTGGGATTTGCGGAGGGCTTGGGATTCAATACGGTGCGGATCTTCTTCTCCAATCTCGTCTACACTGCGGACCCCGCGGGATTCAAGGATCGTTTCTCGCAGTTCCTGGAGATGTGCGACAGGCACGGGATCCGGGCGCTGCCGACTTTCTGGACGAATGGGGGAAAGTGCATCGATCCGCATCTGGGCAAACAACCCGATGCCATACGCGGAGACCACAACTCGCAATGGGTGATGACTCCCGGAGCCGACTATGTGAATGACCCGACCCGTTGGGGAGAACTCGAAGCCATGGTCAAGGATCTGATCGGCAGCTATGCCGACGATGAGCGAATCCTCTTGTGGTGTCTGTACAATGAGCCCGAAAACCATCGCCGGGGTGTGACCAATTCCGTGCCGTTGATGAAGGCTACCTTCGAGTGGGCGCGCTCCTGCAACCCCTCCCAGCCGTTGACGGCTCCGCTGTGGCGTGAGGTCGGCGTTCCTGGAACGAGCCTTCCAGAGGTGACTTTTGCTCTGGAAAACAGCGACGTGATCAGCTTCCATTGCTATGCGAGCGGAACCGTTCTCGAAAAGTTCATCAAGACTCTGCTTCCCTATGGCCGACCGATGGTCTGCACGGAATACATGCGACGTCCGATCTCGACCTTCGAGGAGGCGATGCCTATCTTTAAGAAATACAATGTCGGGGCGATCAATTTCGGATTGACGGCCGGGAAATGCAACTTCCATTATCCGTGGAACAAGGTCGATGAGAAAGGCCGGTCGATCCCCTGGGCTGAAGAGCCTGAGGTGTGGTTCCATGACATCCTCCATGCCGACGGTACGCCGTGGAACGAGGAGGAGGTGGCCTTCATCCGGCGTATGACGGGCGTTGCCGAATGATGTTCCGTCGTTCGGAATCTTAACAGAAGTTCAGGTATAGAAAAAAGAGCCGACCAGGAGCCTGATCCCGTGCGGAGGGGGTGCCGATCAAGCCAATCGGCACCCCCTCAGGGCGGCCCATGCCCGAACCCTGCTCGATTCGCAATAAAAATAATGGAAAAAATGAATATGAACAGATTGATAATGAAGTCTCTGTCGGTGATTCTCCTGCTTGCTTCGGGCGTTTCGTGCCAGAAGCAGGAGGCGATGGACGACGGTGGCGGAACTCGCGGATTTGTTATCCGGGCGTCGCTTGAGGAGGGCGCTGCGGACACCCGAACCTCGATGTCCCCGAATGAGGACGAAACGAGTTATGCCGTCTTCTGGAACGAGACGGACTGCATCTCTGTCAATGGAATTGCTTCCGAGTCAATCTCCATCCAGGAGGACCGCCGCTCGGCGGAATTTACCTTCCTGAAGGGGTTTGAGTCGGCCTTGTATGCGGCATATCCTGCGTCGGTTGTTTCGAAGTACGAATCCGGCGCATTGACGCTCCTTCTGCCGAACGTTCAGACCTGGAGCGAATCCGATCAGTTCGATCCTGCGGCTGCCGTCATGCTCGCCCAGGCTGCCGACGGGGCTTCGCTCCGGTTCCGGCACGCCATGGCCTATTTGCGGGTGACGCTCTCCGAAGCCTCGGATCCGGAACCTATCGCTGCGGTGGTACTGTCTGCCAACGACGGGTCGGCCCTGTGCGGAGCCTTTCTGGCAACGTATGGCTCTGATCTCTGGACGTTGACGCCGCAGGAGAGTGCCGCGTCTCAGGTCGAGTTGCGCTGCGGGACACAGGGCGCTCCGCTGGGATCCCGGATGGTGATCGCTATCCCGGCAGGGGAATATGCCGCCGGTCTGACGGTGCAGGTCAAAGACGTATCGGGGGACTATCAGGTCCGCAAGAGCGTCAACGCCTTTACGGCAACGGCCGGTCGGATTTATGACATGAGCTTCGCCTTCGAGCCGGAGGGTGGCACCTCATCGAACGATATCTTCAGTGTCTCGGATTGGGAGCTCTTTGCCGAGAAGATCGCTGCGGGAGAAACTTTTGAAGGTCAGACCGTCAATCTGATGGCGGATCTTACTGTTCCGGAGTATTTCGCCTATGCCAACGGAACGTTCGAAGGGACGTTTGAGGGAAATGGCAAGACGATGACGGCCGGGGCGAACGTGTGGCCTCTCTTTGCGACGGTTGGTGAAAAGGGGGTCGTCCGGAATCTGAATTTCGACGGGGCGTTCACCACTATGGCCAATCCGGCCTCGGCAGGCAACGCCGTTATCGCCAAAGTCAACCTGGGCGTGATCCGGGATTGCACCAACTCCGCCGATACGGAGGTGACCGTATCCGGCTCTCTGATCTTCGGGACGCTTGTCGCTCAGAATGGCGGGACTCTGGAGCGGTGTATCAACTATGGCAATGTGACCGTCACGCAGACGGCTTCGGCCTCCAGCGGATTCTATGGCGGGGGCCTGGCGGCGATCGGCCATACGGTGCTCGGAACCGCAACGGCAACGCAGCTCGATGTCGATGAGACGTGTCGTGCGGGCAACTTTGTCGATTGCGAGAATCATGGCAACTTGACGATCCAGTGTGCCGGAGCCGCACCGATCCGGTCGGGATTCGGCGGAATCTGCGGCATCGTCTACATGAACGGAGTCCGCTTCACGGGCTGCGAGAACTACGGGGACGTCATCCGGACCGACGACGCGGACAAAGCGGCCTCCAACAATGGCTCGGCGACGGTGGGTGGTATTCTCGGCCGCAGTGCGGCGTGGTTTACCACGGCGGCGGGTGACAGCAGGGCACTCGATGTCGAGGTCAACGGTTTTGATACGCGCTATGAGAATTGTGTGAACGAAGGCACCGTTCAGGTTTCGTGCCGACACAGCGGAGGCATCATGCCGAACTCTTCGGGGGCCCGGCTCGATGCTGCCGGAGGTATCGTGGGTGCAGCCATCGGAGTTGGCGACCAGCTCCAGCGCATCGTCTCCTGTCACAACAAGGGTGCCGTTGTTGGCGGATGGACTACGGCCGTGAATACGACGGCGCTGGGCGGTCTTGTTGGTCTGGCAACCGGAACCGAGATCACGGGCTCTACCTCTTCCGGCGATGTCCGTTCCGTAGATGCAACTTACTACATCGGGGCTGCGGGTGGTGCCGTGGGCTTTGCCCGCCGGGATGTAACACTTGCCGGCGACTGCCTCATTCAGAGCCGGATCGAGGCCTGGACTCCTTCGGGCAAATCCCTTCTGACCGGGCTTCTGTTCGGCAATGTCGTGACCGCTGCAACCGCATCCGATACGCAGGTGGCGGGCGAGATCTCTGAAGATGGAGTGTCGGCGGGTGTCGGGGCCGACAATTTCTCGGGATTCCTGGCCGATCCCGCTTCGAATGTACAACCGACCACTTCAAATATTGTGTGGTATGAAGAATAGATGCTGTAACTGGATGGTGCTGAGCCTGCTGGCGCAACTGGTGATCCTTCTGTCGCCGGGCTGCAGCAAAGAGGATACCTTGGTCGAAATAACCGACTGGGCGGCAACGGAGAATGTCTCTGCCGGGGAATCGGCAAAATACCTGACTTTCTTCGAAAAGGCTTCGGAGGAGATGGATTATTGTCGTGCACTCACCTGTACGGATGCGGGTCTGGAGGTTGTTCTGCAAAGCAACGCCTCGATCACCTTGCCTGCCGGAACCCCTTATCTGGCCTTGTCTCCAGAGGGCCGGCTGGTGCATTACGCCGCGGGAACCGCTGCGGCAGAGGAGCTCGATATCGAACTGAACGTACGCGATACCTGGTATGAGGCTCCGACGCTTGCCGTTTCCGCCGACGGCTTCTTGATTGTGGCCGGTCGTGAGACCGACATCGTGTCGACCGGACGATGCGTCATGGATTGCGGCAAATATGTTTATTACTATGCGGGGAGCAGCGTTGTTCCGGTGGCGAGCGAGATCCGCGAACGGTTCAACCCGCCGCTGCCCAAGGACCGGGGATTGCTCAAGGTGCTCTTCGTCGGCAACAGTTTCAATGTGGATGCCACAGCGCACCTGCCGGGAATCCTCACGGCCGACGGAACGCAGCGCGTCCTCATGGGGCGGGTCTATCACGGAGGCTGTACGCTGCCGCAATACGATGATAACTACGAGGCTGATCGTTTCTGCTCGTATCGGACTTGGCGCCCGGGCGAAAAGGACTGGGACGGCGACGAGGAGTATGACACGAACCTAAAATATGCCGTCGAAGCCGAGGATTGGGATGTCGTGACCTTCATGGAGTACACGGGCAACAGTTGCTGCTGGTCTTGGACCGAGGAGGAGAAGGGACATATCAATTCGTTGATCGATCGGGTCTTTGCAGCGCATCCGGAGAAGCGTCCCACCGTATTGTTCATGTTGACGCAGACCTTTGCGGCACAGTCTGATTTAGTGGCTACCTATTTCGATTCGGATCAGATGAAGATGTATGAGACTATCACGGACTTTGCGCAGCAGGTGCTGGATGGTACCTGCATCGACGATGTGATCGCCACGGGAACCTGCATCCAGAATCTGCGGACATCGAGTCTGAACGATGATCCGGTTCAGGATCTCTCCCGGGATGGTTTCCACCTCGACTACGGGGTCAGCCGTTATGCGGCAGCCTGCACCATCTTCTATACGCTCTTCGAGCCGTGCCTTAGACTCGATCTCTCGGGCAATACCTACCGATACGATGTGAAGCTGGAGCATTCCACGGCGCATTCCATCCCGGTGACGGACGAAAATGTCGAGATCTGCCGCCATGCAGCCCATGCGGCCGCGGATCATCCGCTGACACTTACCGATATGAGTTTGTATTGATATGAAAAGGATATTTGCAAGTCTGTTCATGGTGCTGGCATTGGCATCATGTTCCAAGGAGGGGGAGGTCCGGGAGATCTATCTCCCGCAACAGATCGGTTTCGTGCTGTCCGATGCGGCGGGTGCCGTCACGGAGGGCATGGAGATGGGTGTGACGGCAACGTGCCGACGCAACGGAGGTACGGTCTCGCTGACCGAAGGCCGTGTGGCGAAGTACGTCGCAAAGGTCTCGGCCGACGGGGTGTCGCTGGTGCCGAAGAGCGATGCCGACCGCATCTGTGCCAGTTACGGCGACGCCGGGTTGCATTATACGGTGTTCAGCCCCTATTCCGAAACGGGATTCGAGGAGATTCGCGTCTCGCAGAACCAAACCTACGGCCAGAACCCGGTTCGGGCCGTCTATGGGGAGACGTTCATGGAGCAGGTGATCGAAACGGTGATGATTCCCGTCTCGGAACGCCCGCTGTGTTCGATTCTCGCACTGGAGATTCCGGCCGATCTGGTGGCTGAAAAGAGCGTCACGTTGGCCGAATTGTCGCTCCTCGGCGTAATGATGGATTTCGGCGAAGGACTGACGCTCGACCAGGCGCAGATTGTGCCTGTTGCCGTCGAACCCTTCACCGTCCCGTCGGGCGGCATCCCGGTCGGCTTCCGCACGACGGAGGGTGAGTCGCTCTCCTCCACGATCCTCTCCGGGACGGCTGATGCCGGACTCTCCGTGAGGGCGGGAGAGACGCTGTCGGCTTATGTTCCGTCAGCCGATCCGTTCCTACCCTGTGAATTCCCGGTTAGCTTCCCCCTGGGCCGGAATCCGTCCGCCCGTATCGGCTATTATAATTACAGCGACGACCAGCCGGAGTGGAACAATCAGGGAATCTGGCATTGCTTTGCCCAGAAACAGGTCTATGCGACGTGGAATCAGGTTTCGGCACCCAGTGCAACGCTCTATCAGAGACGTGAACTGATCAATACGGGCGACATTGGCTCGATCGGCGTGAAGGGAATCTGGACCGGGGATTATTTCGAGTTCGTATTCCCCGTCGGAGCGCTCGATGCCGGGAGTGTGGTCTCCTTCGAAGCTCCGTTCTATGGGCGTCAGCAACCGGTCTTCTGGACCGTGGAGTGGTTTGATGGCGGCGAATGGAAACGAAAGGTTTCGGAGATCGAGGCTTGGGACGGAACCTGCTGCGAGGCCTCCTTTGCAATACGCCCGTATGGTTGTGTTGTCTCCTATTCGTTCGCGCTTGAGCATCCGATTCATCGCGGGTTGCTGAAGGTCCGGTTGATCTGTGCGGATGGCAGCCTGCAGGCCGATACCCAAAGCAATAGGGTCGTCAAGAGGGAACTCCCCTACAACGACGGCAAGATTTATCAGTCTCCCTTCTACTTCTATTGTGAAGGCTCCGGAGTGAATGCGTTCCTGTGGAGTGTCGCTCCGGGACCGGATGGCCCGGAGTCGGGAATGACCGAAGACCTGCAGGTGCAGGATCAGGTCTGGGAGTGGGAAAATTAATCAGAGAAAGGAAAACCGATAAACCATAACAGACAAAACAATGAAACGATTCTTATTGACTCTGGCCGTAACCGTAGCCTTGGTTCGTGTGGGTGCGGCTCAGGATGTCCGAGCCTATGAGGGTGCGATTACGCTTCCGACCTATCTCCTGGATCCGGCGGAAAAGGCCCCGATCTTTGAACGGGACTGGTCCTACCAGCGCGCCAAAAGAAGTGTCTATCCCTATCCGCTCAATGACAACATGACCCGTAAGAAGGAGGATGTGACCTACGATTGTCTCTATATGGAGAACGAGTATGTGAAGTTGTGCGTACTCCCGGAGATCGGAGGCCGGTTGTTGTATGCCGTCGACAAGACCAACGGTTACGACATCTTTTACCGGAATAGCGTGGTCAAGCCGGCCAATGTGGGAATGACCGGAGCGTGGATCAGTGGTGGCGTAGAGTGGAATGCCTTCCACCATCACCGCCAGACCAGCCATATTCCGTGTGACTGGCGGATTGTCGATAATCGCGACGGCTCGAAGACGATCTGGCTTGGCGAGACTGAGTATCGCCATCGGATGCAGTGGGCGATCGGAATCACGCTCCGTCCGGGGAAATCCTATATGGAGATCAGTGGACGTTTGATCAATTCCACTCAGAATAACAATTCGATGCTTTATTGGTCGAATGTATCGACGCTGGTCGACGAGAATTACCAGATTTGTTTTCCGCAGAGCACGGAGTTCGTGACGTTCCATTGTAAAAACTGGTTTGCACACTGGCCCGTTACGCATGAACCCTTCAACGATATGGACTTCTACAAGAATGGTGTGGATGCAAGCTGGTGGAAAAACCATTACATGAGCAACTCGATGTTCATCCATGACCAGAAGGAGGACTTTGTGGCCGGATATGACCACGGCCGTCATGCTGGCACGATGCTAGTCGGCAATCACAACATCATCAAGGGTGGCAAGTTCTGGCTGTGGGGCCCCAATTCCGAGTGGGACACCCGGATTCTTACTGATACGTCGGGCCATTATTGCGAGTTGATGGTGGGGGCCTACTCCGACAACCAGCCTGATTACAATTGGAGTTTCCCCTACGAGAGCAAGGAATTCACCCATTACTGGTATGGTATCCGGGACATGGGTGGCGTGAAGGCCGGTAGCCGCCACGCTGCGTTGAACCTGGACCGCCTGTCGTCGGACCGGGTTCTGGTGGGGGCCAATGCTACGGAAAAATATGCGAAACTGACCCTTGAACTGCGCCATGGGGATGAAGTTCTTTACACCCGCAGCGGTGCAATGTCTCCTGCTGAACCGATGGTTGATACGGTTGCCGTGGCAAGCGGGGTGGCAGATCACGAACTGACATTGGTCCTGAAGGACGAGAATGGAAACTGGATGCTCTCCTATACGCCGGTCCGCAAGGATGCGAACTCTCCGCTGCCCGAGATCGTTGAGCCGCCGTTGCTGCCTCATCAGATCGAAAACACGGAGGAGTGTTTTCTCGTGGGGCTTCGGAACTTGCAGTTCCACAACCCGTTCGTCAATCCGGTTGATTATTTTGAGGAGGTGCTCCGCCGGGATCCCTCGGACAGCCGGACCAATACCGTGCTGGGCTCCTACTATCGGATGAGGGGCGAATACGACAAGGCTGCGAAGTATCTTCGGACGGCGATTCGGCGTCTGACGAAGGATTATACCCGCCCGAAGGATGTCGAGGCGCTGTATAATCTGGGACTGATTCTTCAGATACAGGGCAAGCGCGAGGCTGCCTACGATACATTGTATCGGGCGACTTGGAATTATACGTATAATTCGGCGGCCAATACGCAACTGGCCCGGATGTATTCGGAGGAGAAGCGCTGGGACATGGCTCTGGAGCGGCTCGATGAGGCAATCGCCTACAATGGCCGTAACTATACGGCGCTGAATCTGAAAGGTTCGGTCCTGAAGAGCCTGGGCCGGGATGCGGAGGCGCGGCAATGTTTCGACCGCGTGCTTGCCGACGATCCGATCAATGCCTATGCGCTGCATGAAACCGCTTCGCACGACGACTTCCGGCGCTTTATGCGCGAACAGCCGGAATCCTACCTCGAACTGGCCATTCAGTATTGGCACAATGGATTCACAGATACGGCCGTCAATCTGTTGAAGGAGATCGATGCCCGCGTGCCGTATCCGACCGTGAAGATGTATCTGGGCTATCTGACCGGTGAGGATCGCTATTTTGGCGAGGCCTTGTCGCTGCCGGTCGGTTACTGCGCGCCGTTCCGGCTTGAGACGGTCCCCGTTCTGGAGAAGGCTAAGTCGGTTTGCCCGGACTCTTCGCTGCCCTATTATTACCTCGGCAATCTGTATTACAACATTCAGCCCGACAATGCCATCCGGGAGTGGGAAAAGTGTGTGGCGATACAGCCGGACAACGATCTCGCCTGGCGGAACCTCGGCTGGGCCCATTGGCTGCATACGAAAGATTACGCCAAGTCGGCCGACTGTTATCGGAAAGCCATCGAGTTGAATCCCGATGCGGCGCTTTACCTGGAGGAGTGCGATCAGGTGCTGGAAGCCCTGGGGACTCCCGTTCAGGAACGCTATGATCTGCTCAAGAGCCACCATGCAACAGCCGAGAAACGCTATTATCCTTTGGCGCAGGAGGTCATAACGGGTACCTATGTCGGGGATTACGACTATGTGCTGGATCTTCTGGACCGGTGCTATTTCCCGACGCGGGAAGGGGTGGCCAACTTCCATGACAACTTTGTGGATGCGTTGATCCTGGCCGGCGAGGAGAAGATAGCGGAAGGTAAGGTCGAACAGGCCGTGACGCTTTACAAGAAGGCGTTTACCTATCCGGAGAATCATCAGGTGTTCCTCGTGGACGAGCGGGCCACGCACGATGCGCAGATCAACTATTGTCTCGGAGAGGCTTACGCCGCGCTTGGCCAGGATGCCGAGGCGGAAAAGTATTGGAAACTAGCCGCCGAACAGGATTATGAACTGAAGGGAAGCAAGGATTTCCGCTACTGGACGGGCCTTGCGCTGGAGCGTCTGGGCCGGAAAGCGGAGGCGGAGGCCATCTTCTCGGCGCTGGTTGCCGATGGCGAGGCTGCCGTTGTCACACAGCACGTTAATTTCTACGGAGCTGAAGGAACTACGGGCGTGACGGTCGATATTATCAACTCGGCGGCCTATTATACCCAGGCACTCGGTCATCTGGGACTCGGACATAGGGGGAAGGCGAAACGTCTCTTTGCCGAAGTGCAGCGCCTGAAGCCGGATCACCTCTGGGCAAACGAGTTCATGAAGCAGTTTGAAAAATAGCCCTCCGAACCCGAAAACAGAACGCTTTATGAATGGAAGAAAAGCATGGATGGCCGGGCTGGTTGTTTGCCTGTCGTTTTTGTCCGGATGCACCCGGGAGAGGAACGGGGAGGTGGCCGCCAGAATCAGCCTTGAGTACAGTACGCATCGTCAGCTTACCGAGATGCGCGTGCAGGGCCGCGACGCTACGGAGCCCAACCTCTATTATCCCCGTGTCAAGCAACTGAGTGACGGGTCGCTGCTGCTCTGCTTCATGAACGACCACTTCGGTTGGGACATTTATGTCTCGCGGAGCGAAGACGGCGGGCTGAGTTGGAGTGACGCACAGCTTCTGCTGGAAAAGTATTCGACAACCTCCACCGTGGGGGAGGACCTAATGGTCTATGCTAATCCGGACTTCATCGAACTGAACGACGGACGCATCCTATTGGCCTATCAGTGGCGATACAAAAAGGGATACAACGATCTTGCCCATACGAATGAGAATTGCGGCGTGGGGATCATGACCAGCTCCGACGGAGGTCGGAGCTGGTCGAAGGCCCGGTCGGTCTACCGGGGCCGTTGCTGGGAGCCGGCGATGCTTCAACTTCCGAGCGGTGAGATTCAGATGTACATCACCTCCAGCCAGAATGTGGTCAACGGACTCTCCTGTCCGCGAACTGTCGTCATCCGATCGTTCGATGGCGGGGAGACCTGGCAGGGAAAATCCGAGTGCGGCATCGGGGATAATGAGATCATTTCGTATACGAAGGATGACCGCTTCGGCTACGATGGCATGCCGACGGCCGTGTTGCTGCAGGATGGGAGCATCGCCATGAGCATCGAGGTCTGGAGCGGAAAGTATGTTGTGGATCAGACGCCGATGATTGTCCGTACGTCGGCCGAAGAGAACTGGCATTTGGATACGGCCCGTCTGTTGCGGCATGGCGGCCCGGCCTATCCGCAGAAGAAACAGGCCAATAAGGACCTGATCGGGTATGGCCCCTATCTGAGCCGTCTTCCGTCCGGAGAGACCTTGTTGCTTTCCAATGGTTTATACCAGGGCCGACAGTCGAGTTGGCTGTTTGTCGGGGATGTCCGGGCCGACAATTTCGGGTTTGCCACGACGGGCTTTGACGGATATTGGGGTTCCGTGGACTGTCTGGGCAACGATCGGGTCCTGATTACCGGAACGGAAAAATATACCGAAGATTCCGTCGTTCGGGGCAAGATCCATCTCATGACCGGCCGCGTCAACCGGGCTCGGAACCTCACCCGGGTGGGTGATCCGCTGGTAGTGCCGGAGACGTTTGATGTCGAGAACAACGACTGCTGGTATCTGGGCCGGACGGTTCCGATGAAGGTCTTTTATGATTTCGGCTGTACGGATGAGGCTTTCGTGTTCGATACGTGGGTGTTTACGGATAAATTGACCGCATACAGTGTCGAAAATTCGGATGCTTCCGTAATTTTGTTGTCCAAAGGGGATGACGTCTATAAGTTGGCGGTGAATCCGTCCGGGGATTATGCGTTTTACCGGCTGGATCGGAATTCGTGGCAAGGTCTCCGTTTCGGAACGACGGACGAGATCGCGGTCGCGGGGTCGATCAATGCCGATGCCGACGAGGATTTGGGATTTGCAGCCCGGGTCCGCATTCCCTGGTCCTGGATGAACCGGAAACCGGCGCGTGGCGAAGTGTTGCGAATTCATCCGGCTTTCTGGTACAAGGCCCGTTCGGCGGAGAAACATCCGCGATACTGGGAGGAGTTGCAAGGAGAGAACCCGGAGGATCCGCAAAGCTGGCTTGCTGTGACGGTGGAGTAAAATTGACAAATGGTAGATAGATCCATGAAAAAGAGACTGTTTTTGATGCTTCTGGGGGGCTTGCAGATGGCCTTGGCTCCGGTTTCTGCCCAGACCTGTCGGGAACGCGCCGAATCGCTCGTTTCGAAGATGACGCTGGAGGAGAAGGCTTCGCTCGTATCGGGGCAGGTCGATGGTTTCCATACGGCTGCGATCCCCCGATTGGGTATTCCGTCGATTCGGATGGCCGATGGGCCGCAGGGCGTGCGGAACAAGACGAGGAGTACCTTTTATCCGTGCGGAATCTCGTTGGCGTCGACCTGGAATCCCGATCTGGCTCGGGAAATGGGGCGTGGGCTGGCCCTGGATGCCCGGGCCCGGGGCATCGGCATCATGCTGGGTCCGGGGGTCAATATCTACCGTTCGGCGCTCTGCGGGCGAAACTTTGAGTATTACGGCGAGGATCCGGTGCTGGCTTCGGCGATAGCCTGCGGCTATATCGAGGGAATGCAGCAGAACGGAGTCATCGCTACCATCAAGCACTTTGCCGCCAACAATCAGGAGTACCGCCGTCATGCTACCAATTCGGTGGTCGACGAGCGCACGTTGCGCGAATTGTATTTTCCGGTGTTCAAGGATGCCGTGCAAAAAGCCGGTGTGGGAGCCGTGATGACCAGTTACAACCCGTTGAACGGGATTCATTCGGCTGAAAACCGCTGGCTGATTACGGATGTGTTGAGGAAGGAGTGGGGCTTTGACGGTATCGTCATGTCGGACTGGACGTCGACCTATACGACGTTGGGATGCATGGAGAGCGGACTCGATCTGGAGATGCCGAAGGGATATTGGCTGAACTACAAAATGATACGCGAACTCCTGGATCGGGGAATTGTACATGAAAGGCAGTTGGATGAGAAGTGCGTCCATATCCTGTCGACCTTGATCCGGTTCGGATTGCTCGATCGTCCGGCTGTTGATTCCGCGCTCCCGCTGGATAACGAGGAGTGCCGTCGGATCGCTTATGCTACGGCGCTGGAGGGACCTGTGCTGTTGAAGAATGCGGGAGCCCTGCCTTTGGATCGGGCCGCTCTGAAACGGGTGGTGGTTATTGGTCCCAATGCCGATCGGATTCCCTTCGGCGGCGGAAGCGGCGAGGTGACGCCGATAGAAGGTCGCAGCACTACACTGTTTTCCGGGTTGTGTGCTGTCGCGGGGCGAGAGCATGTGGATACGATCCGGTTCGGAGCGGACGGTTCGTTCGATGAAAAGGCCGTGTCGCGGGCTTCGGCAGTTGTGGTGAGTGTCGGCTTTACGAAGGAGACGGAAGGCGAAGGCTTCGACCGGACGTTCTCCCTTCCGGAAGGACAGGATGAGCTGATTCATCGGGTGGCGGGATTGAATGATCGCGTGGTGGTCGTGGTTAACTCGGGAGGAGAGGTGGCAATGCCCTGGCTGGACGAGGTGGAGGCTGTTGTCATGGCTTGGTATCCCGGGCAGGAGGGCGGCCGGGCTTTGGCGTCGATATTGTCCGGTATGGAGTCGCCGTCGGGACGTCTGCCTGTTACGTTCTGGGGTACTTTGGAAGGGAATCCCGCAGCAGTCTATTACGGGATGCGGAAAAACGAAATCGTTCCGCAGAAACGGGATCCGTTTTGCCATACGGTCTATTACGAAGGTCTTTTTTCGGGATACCGGGCGGCCGGGTCGGCCGGATTTGCTCCGCTGTTTCCGTTTGGATTCGGTCTGACCTATTCGCAGTTTGCCTACTCCGATCTCTCTATACAGCCTGCAGCTGATGGTTACGATGTCTCGTTTTGGGTCCGGAATGTCGGCAAGTGTCGGGCTGCGGATGTGCCTCAGGTCTATGTATCGAAGTGTAATTCCCGAGAACCGCGACCTGCCAAACTCTTGAAAGGGTTTGCGAAGGTTACGTTGTCGGCAGACGAAAAAACTCGCGTGTCTGTCCATTTGGGAAAGGATGCCTTCAGCCATTATGATGTGGCGAGTGGGGAATTCCGGGTATCGCCCGGTGTGTTTGAGGTGATTGTCGGGGCAAATGCCAGGGAGGAATCGTTGAAAACATCGCTGACCATCGAATAAGGATTGTCGGTTGGCTAATCGGCGTGCTGATTTGCCGAACTTGCGAAGTCCGGGTGATTCTATCATCCGGGCTTTTTATTAGGTGGTAGTTTATTAGATCTTTGTCGAATGATGTTGATTCCAGCGACAAAATGAGCAAGCTATTTGCTGAAACAGTATATTTCCCCTATTTCATTTACCTCTATATGATGATCCTTTTTCGCAGAGTATGATATTTGCCTCTGAAGGATTGGTAAAATTCTCTTTCTATTGGTTGGCTGATTGTTCGAATTTTGAAAATGCGGACACGATGCGGACACGGAAAACGAAAAACCGCGTCGGACTTTCGTCTGACGCGGTTTCTGGTGCCCAGGACAAGACTCGAACTTGCACGAACGTAATTGTTCACTACCCCCTCAAAGTAGCGTGTCTACCAATTTCACCACCTGGGCATTGCTCTCCCGAATCAACTTTCGGGAGTGCAAATATAGGCACTATTTTGCGAATCGCAAAATTTTTGCGGAAAAAACGACAAAATTTGCATGGGGACCGCCCGGGTCGTTCTGCGGCGGTCCCGGAATGCTTTATTTGAGCGTCATCTCCTTGAGCAGGTAGCCCGCTCCGCCGACACGGTCCACGACGAACAGCACGTAGCGGATGTCCACGGCGATGTTGCGGCAGATCGCAGGGTCGAAGGCGATGTCGCTCATCGTCGAACGCCACGTGCGGTCGAAATTGATGCCGATGAGTTCGCCCCCGGCGTTCAGCACCGGCGATCCCGAATTGCCGCCCGTGGTGTGGTTCGTCGCCAGGAAGCAGACCGGCACGGTCCTGCGGCCGTCGATCACCGTGCCCCAGCGGCCGTAGTTCTTCGAAGCGTAGAGGTCGCGCAGCGACTGCGGAATGTCGTAGTCGTAAATTTCGGGATTGTCCTTGGCGATGATGCCGTCGAGCGTCGTCTGCGGTTTGTGGTATTCGCCGTCGGCGTACTCGTATCCGGCCACGGAGCCGTAGGCCACGCGGAGCGTCAGGTTGGCGTCGGGATAGAAGGCCCGCTCGCGGTCCCATTCGCGCAGACCCTTTATATAAGTAGTATAAAGTTCGTTGAGGATTTTGCTGTTGAGGTTGCGCAGCGACTTGGTTCCCAGCATCCACGAGATGTGGTCGAGCATGCGTTTGGTCTCCTCGCGCAGTCTGACTGCGGGTTGCATGGCCACGCTGTCGGAGCCTTCCCATACGGCCTCGAAAAGAGCGTCGGCGTAGGCTTCCGGCGATTTGTAACGGGCCATGCCTTCGGCGTAGGAGGGCGTGCGGTAAACCTTCGGGCAACGGCCGTATTCGCGGAACGCATGGCGCCAGAGCGCCTGCTCGGCGAACTTGCGCCGGGCGAAGCACTCTTCGGCCCGTTCTTCGGGGGTGTAGGCTGCCGGCAGCGTCGAGAGCGTTTCGCGCGTGATTTCGTAAGCGAAATAGGCGTCCATGATCCGGTCGTACTCGGCGCGCAGGCCCATCACTACGCCGGCGTATTCAGGACGTCCCACGGACCACAGTCCGAACTGCGTCTCGTAATCGAATTTCGCTGCGACGGTTCCGCGGCGGTCGATGCCCAGCGCTTCGCCCTGCCATTTTTTCCAGGCGTTGGCGATCGAGGCGTGCTTGGCGGCGTAGTGGATGCGCAGCGCGGGGTCGGACTCCTGCGCTTTGGTGATGATGTCGAGACGGCCCGTGCGGATGGCGATCTTGGCCGGGTCGGAACGCTCGGCGATGTAGGCCACGGCGTCGGAGAGGATGTACTCCTGCGTGTTGCCCGGGAAACCGTAGATCATCGTGAAATCGCCCTCTTTAACCCCTTTCGTGGATATGCTGAAGTGTTTTTTCGGACGGTAGGGGACGTTCTGGGGTGAGTAGGCCGCCGGACGGTTGTCCTTCGAAGCGTAGACGCGGAACATCGAGAAATCGCCCGTGTGGCGGGGCCAGATCCAGTTGTCGGTGTCGCCGCCGAACTTGCCGATCGACGAGGGCGGCGCGGCCACCAGGCGCACGTCGTCGAACTGCTCGTAGACGAACAGGAACTGCTGGTTGCCGTAGTACATCTGTTCGACCGAGGCTTTGTAGCCCGTGCCTTCGGCCTTGGCCTTTTCGACGATCTGCGCGGCCGTCTCGCCCGCGGCGATCCGGTCGGTCACCTCCTCCATGCGGACGAGGAAGCGGACCCAGAGTTTTTCGTTGGGCAGCTCCTCGGCCCGCGACATGGCCCAGAAACCGTTGGTCAGGTAGTCGTGCTCGACGGTCGAATGTTTCTGGATGGCGTCGTAGCCGCAGTGGTGGTTGGTGAGCAGCAGGCCTTCGGGCGAAATGAGTTCGCCCGTACAGCCGCCGTTGAAGAGTACGACGGCGTCTTTCATCGAGGCCTTGTTGATCGAGTAGATGTCTTCGGCCGTGAGGCGGAAGCCTTTTGCACGCATGTCGTCGATGCGTTCGGAGATCAGGCTCGGGAGCCACATGCCCTCGTCGGCCAGCGCAGGCAGGAGGACAAGGGCGGCGAGCAGGGTCAGCAGGGTGCGTTTCATGGATTCAAAAATTTATCTAATTCGGTGTATACTTTCTGGACGGGAAGTCCCATGACGTTGTAGAACGAGCCTTCGATGCGCTCGATGGCGGCGTAGCCGATCCACTCCTGAATGCCGTATGCCCCGGCCTTGTCGAAGGGTTGGAAGGTGTCGACATAGTAGGCGATCTCCTCGTCGGTGAGCGTGCGGAACCAGACATAGGTCAGCGAAGTGAAGTGGGTCATCCGCGCGGCGGAGCGCAGGGTGACGCCGGTTGTGACCAGATGATGCGCGCCCGACAGGATTTTCAGCATGCGGCGGGCGTCGTCGCGGTCGCGGGGTTTGCCGAGAATCTCCCCTCCGTGCCATGTCGAGCCTTCGGCCGTCATCCGGAATTCGCCGCCGGCCAGCACGACGGTGTCGGCCGTGAGCAGGATGTCGTTTTCGAGCAACGGAACCGGATAGGCTTCGCTTTTGAGCGTCGAGAGGTACTCCGAAACGCCGATAAGCGGAAGGTCGTCGGGATAGGTCTCCTCGCAGTCGAATTTTTCGGCCAGCTCGTAGGGCAACCCGCAGCCGGTCATCAGCTCCCGTCGCCGTGGCGACTGCGACGCCAGCAGCAGGCGGTAGGGTTTGAGTTTGTCGTTGAGCAGCATGTATAAAGGTGAAAAGTTAAAGGTGAAAGGTGAAAGGTTTTACGGAGCGGTTCTGCTTTTTTTCGATTTCGGAACAATCGTTTTTCAAGGTTCATCTGATGTCGAAATTTAACAGTTCGCGTCCTTCGAGCGCAGCGCGCAGTGTGTCGCCGGGGCGGACGGGTCCCACGCCGGCGGGCGTTCCGGTGTAGAGCAGGTCGCCCATGCGCAGGGTCATGTACCGCGACACCGTGGCGATGATCCGGTCGACCGTGAAGAGCATCTCCGCCGTGTCGCCTCTCTGGCGGCGCTCCCCGTTCACGTCGAGCGTGAAGTGCAGCCGCTGCACGTCGCCGCCCAGCTCCTGCAAGGAGACGAATTCCGGCGAGATCGCCGCCGAGCGGTCGAAAGCCTTGCAGCTCTCCCACGGAAGCCCCTCGGCGATGGCCCGCCGCTGGAGGTCGCGGGCCGTGAAGTCGATGCCCAGTCCCACCTCGTCGTAATAGCGGTGGGCGAAACGCTCGGCGATGGTCTTGCCCACGCGGTTGATCCGCACCACCAGTTCGCATTCGTAGTGCACCTCCTGCGAGAACGACGGGATGTAAAACGGGTCGTTGTTGCGCAGCAGCGCCGTGTCGGGCTTGAGGAAGAACATCGGCTCTTCGGGGAGTTTCCCGCTGTCGTTGAGCTGTTCGTGCAACTCGGCGGCATGTTCGGCGTAGTTGCGGCCTATGCAGATGATTTTCATGCTCTCTCCTTATTTATTGTGGTCGTAGCGCTGTGCCCGGACCACCATCCAGATCACGTAAACCGGCAGGTAGACAGCGAGGATTATGGAAAAAGCCTCCTGTTGGCCGGTCAGTTCGAGTATTGTTGTAAATAAAATCAATAAACCTCCGATTATCACCAGGTGTCGTCGCATGAACGACGAAAGACCGTCGATGTCGACGTTTTTGCGTTTCTCCTTCGGCAGGGTGTTGTAACCCGAGATCAGCATCGGGAACCGTTTGACCAGCAGGCCGCATACGATTACAAATGCTCCGGCGAGCAGAGGAGCGAGCGGGTCGTTCATCGGAAGCTATTTTATTTTCTGTGCGTGTAGTTCTGCGACCATCCGTGCCGCAAACCGTTCGCTGGCTCCCGGGCCTCCGATGATCGTTTTCAGTTCGCCGAAGTCGGCGAGCATCTTTCCGCGCTTGCTGCCGCCGTGCAGGATCGCCCGCAGCTCGCGTTCGGCGCGGTCGACCGAGAAATCCGACTGGATGATCTCGGCGACGGCCTCGCGCCCCAGGTTCAGGTTCACGAGCGACACCCAGGGGACCTTCAGCACGTAGGGCCGCAGCCAGACCTGCCACCACACCGTGCGGTAGACCACCACTTCGGGAATGCCCAGCAGGGCCGTTTCGAGCGTCGCCGTGCCCGACGTCACCACGGCCGCCTCGGCCGCCGCAAGCGTCTCGTAGGTCTGGTCGCAGACGTAGCGGATGCCGCTTCCGGCTGTGTATTGTTCGTAGAGCGCCCGGTCGAGCCATGCGACGCCCGCCACCACGAACTGGCGCTCGGGGAATTTTCGCGACAGCGCGGCCATCAGCGGCAGGTTGTCGCGGATCTCGTTCCGGCGGCTGCCGGCCAGCAGGGCGACGATCGGGCGTTGGTCGAGGGAGTTGCGGCGGCAGAACTCCTCGGGCGTCGGGAGCGTCGTCCGCCGGGCCTCGATGGCGTCGACGAGCGGGTTGCCCTCGAAAACGGGCGTGATGCCGTGTTTCGGGAAATAGGTCCGCTCGAAGGGGAAGATGATGAAGAGCCGGTCGACGTATCTGCGGATCGCCTTCACCCGCCATTCGCGCCACGCCCAGACCTTCGGGGCGATGTAATAGAAGGTGCGGATGCCGTGCTCTTTGGCCCAGCGGGCCATCTTCATGTTGAATCCCGGATAGTCCACCAGAATCAGCACGTCGGGGGCGAACTCCGCCACGTCGGCCTGACACTCCCGCATCTGCCGCCGGATGGTCCCGAGGTTCTTCAGCACCTGCACGATGCCGAAGAACGAGGTCTCCCGGTAGTGTTTGCGCAGATTCTCCGCGCCGCCCGCCGCGGCCATGCAGTCCCCGCCCCAGAAGCGGAATTCCGCCCCGGGATCGGCTTTTTGCAGCCCTCGGATCAGGTTTGCGCCGTGCAGGTCGCCCGAAGGCTCCCCGGCGATGAGGTAGTATTTCATCTTTTCGATTTTATAGGGCGCCTTTTGCCCTGCCTCGTCCTTCGCAAAAGGGAAATACACTGGTATGTCCCTTCTGCGTCGGCCTTCGTTATGTCAAAATCCGCTCCTCTAAAATCAAAAAGTGCGGGAGCGTAAGGGGGCTGCTATTCGTTGAGCAGGTCGGGGCGCAGGCGCTTCGTGCGCTCGTAGGCCTCGTCGTCCTGCCATTTGGCGATCTGGGCGAAGTTGCCCGACAGCAGCACGTCGGGGACCCGCCAGCCGCGGAACTCCGCCGGCCGCGTGTAGACCGGGGGAGCCAGCAGGTTGTCCTGGAACGAGTCCGTGAGGGCCGACGCCTCGTCGCCGATGGCCCCGGGGATGATCCGCACGACCGAGTCGGCGATGATGCAGGCCGCCAGCTCGCCGCCCGTCAGCACGTAGTCGCCGATCGAGATCTCGCGCGTTACGAGGTGCTCGCGGATGCGGTGGTCGATACCCTTGTAATGGCCGCAGAGGATGATGATGTTTTCGAGCGTCGATAGGCGGTTGGCCTCGTGCTGGTCGTAGCGGATGCCGTCGGGCGAGGTGTAGATGATTTCGTCGTACGGCCGTTCCGACTGGAGCTTTTCGACCAGTTCGAAGACCGGTTCGCACTTCATAACCATTCCCGCCTCGCCGCCGAAAGGATAGTCGTCTGTGGTCTTGCGGCGGTCGTGGGCGTAGTCGTGCAGGTTGTGGACGACGATTTCGACCAGCCCTTTGTCCTGCGCCCGCTTCAGGATGGATTCGTGGAGCGGCGAGGTCAGCAGTTCGGGGACGACCGTCAGGATGTCAATGCGCATATCTGAAAATAATGTCTTTCGTGGAATCTTCCGTGAGGGGTATCTCCTGCCCGTGTTCGAGCGTATAGCCCCGGTAGCCCAGCCCGGTGAAGAGCGCGACGATCTGCGGACGGTTGTCGCCGCCCGTTTCGATCAGCACCGTGGGGCGGTGACGCTCCAGCAGGGGACGCATTTCCCGCATCACGATGACCTCGTAACCCTCGATGTCGCATTTGATGAAGTCGAGGCGCTCCAGTTTGCCGAACAGTTCGCTGCCGCGGCGCATCTGGGCCGTGAACTCCACGTCGGCTCGGCCGCCGGCGTCGTTTACGAAGTTCTGCCCCGTGCCGAAGTAGCCCGTCTCGCGCGCCGAGTCGTTGGCCATCACGATGGGTTTCGACTCCGTGCCCAGGGCGTAGGGAAGTATTTCGGTGTTGGCGCAGCGGCGGAGGTTGCGGCTTAGCACCTTGCGGATCGGGGCCACCGGTTCCACGGCGTAGACCTTGCCCGCGGGGCCTGCGAGGCGGGAGATCGTGCGGGCGTAGTAGCCGAGGTTGGCGCCGATGTCGATGCATGTGTCGCCCGCGCGTACCAGCTTCGGCAGGTGGTAGACGTACTCCGTGGCAGGGGCCTCGCGTCCGATGCCCAGCCGCTGCCAGAGGAAGAACAGCCGGCTCACGGCGCGCAGGTAGCCTTCTAACGGCAGGGTGCGGTAGAGAATCTTATGGATGAATTTCCCCAATTTCAATTTTTAATTTTTAGTTCCGGTAGTTGACCTCCTCGTTCAGCACCTCGACGATGAAGGGGTTGTAGAGCGTTTCGTGGCCGATCGTCGACTCGGGACCGTGGCCGGGATAGATGTGCACCTCCTCGCCCAGCGGAATCAGCGAGTCGAGGATCGAGCGCATGATCCACGAATAATCGCCGCCCGGCAGGTCGGTGCGGCCGATCGACTCGCGGAAAAGCGTGTCGCCCGTGAAGAGCGATTTCGAGTCCGGCTCGTACAGCGCCACATGGCCGGGGGTGTGGCCGGGGGTGCGGATCACGCGCAGGGCGGTGTTGCCGAAACGCACTTCGGACAGGGTGTCCAGGTCGAGGTCCGCCGCGGGCATCGCGCCGATCTTCACGCCGAAGACCGAATCGCTCGTCGCTGCGTTGTCCAGCAGGAACCGGTCCTTCGACGAGAGGGCGAAGGGGATGCCGTAGCGCTGTTTGAGGTGCTCGACGCCCAGCGTGTGGTCGAAATGGCCGTGGGTGTTGACCGCCATGACGGGTTTCAGCCCGTGCTCGGCGATGAAGTTGTCCAGCGCGGCGTCCTCGCGCGGGTTGCTGTTTCCGGCGTCGATGACGATGCACGCTTTGGTGTCGTCCCAGACGACGTAGGTGTTTTCCTGTATCGGATTGAATTGCAGGCAGGCGATTTTCATAATGATGGCTGTTTTAATGCAGTCGGTTTTGCAAAGATAGTGTTTTTTACGGGATTTTACCTATCTTTATGACCCAAAACGACCTGATTCCATGAAACGATTTTTTGCGCTTTTCGCGGCTCTGACCCTGCTCTGCACGGGGATTTCGGCCCAGACGGCCGCCTGCCGGACCGAAACCGGCATCGCCTACCGCGACGCGGCGGGCGACGGCTATGTCGATTCGCTTTGCCGGCTGGACATTTGCTGGCCGGCGGATAGGAAGGGATTTCCGACCGTCGTGTGGTTCCACGGCGGGGGCCTGACCGGCGGGCGGCGCGAGATTCCGAAAGCGTTGTGCGGCAAAGGATTCGCCGTGGTGGGCGTGGATTACCGCCTCGCTCCGCGCGTGAAGGTCGCCGACTGCGTGGCGGATGCCGCCACTGCGGCCGCATGGGTGGTGAAAAACATTGCTTCCTACGGCGGCGACCCGCGGCTGATCTTCATCGCCGGACATTCGGCGGGCGGTTACCTGACTTCGATGATCGGGCTGGACAAACGCTGGATGGCGCCCTACGGCATCGACCCCGACACGGCGTTCGCGGCGCTGATCCCTTACAGCGGGCAGGTCGTGACCCATTTCGCGCGACGCCGCGAAATGGGGATTCCCGATACGCAGGTGGTCGTGGACGACATGGCGCCGCTGAACTACATACGTCCCGACTGTCCGCCGATCCTGATCCTCTCGGGCGACCGCGGGCGGGAGATGCTGGGCCGCTACGAGGAGAACGCCTATTTCTGGCGCATGATGCAGGTGGCGGGGCATCCCGACGTCGAGATCCGGGAATTCGACGGGTTCGACCACGGCAACATGCCCCAGGCGGGCCATTACGTCGCGGTGCGCTACATCCGCGACTTTGTGAAAAAACTGGAAAGATAATTGCGGGCCGGACCCGTAAACGGAATGACGATGAACGGATGGATGAAACTGGCGGCCGCGCTTTTCGCCGCGGCGTCGTTTGCGGGGTGTTCGCTGCTGAAGGTGGCCGTGGCCACGGGCGACCCTCTGTCGAAGGAGCAGATGAACGTGCGGACGATGACGCGCGGCTTTTACTACGACATGGCCGGCGAGGTGGCCCGTGCGGCCGACTCGATCGTCGCTGCGTCGCCCGACGTGAATGTGCGCGTAGCGGCCGTGCGGTGGAAGATCCGCGCCACGCGCGCCGGGGTGACCGCCGCCATGCAGGGCATTCCCGACGTGGCGCTGGCCGACCTGTGGATTCTGTGCCGCCGCATGAACGAGGGTTTCGCCCAGGCGCCCGATTCGCTGCTGTTCGGTCTTCAGAGCGACATCGCCCGCGACGCCGCCCTGCGGCTCGACCGCCGGGCCGGAAGGCTCGCCCGGCAGGTGCTTCCGGACGACCGCTATGCGCTGATGGAGCGGTTCGTTACGGACTACGTGCGCGACAACCCCTCCTCCGAGGGCGACGAGACCGACAATACGACCCTCGCGTGGCTGGAATACCTCCGGGCGGCCGGCGTCGAACAGGATTACGCCACCGGCTCGATCGCCGAGGTGCTGGCCGACGTCAACGACCGGCTGAGCGGCCAGACCCAGCAGGTGACCAACAGCGTGAGCTGGTCGAAGGACATCTTCGAGATGCGGCTCCGGCAGGACAGCCTGCGCCTGCAGGTCGGGGCGCAGCTCGATTCGCTGGAACGCAGTTTCAACCGTATCGTGGTCGTCGCCGAGCACCTGCCCGAGATTTCGGACAAGGTGCTGGAGGAGCTGAACCGGCAGGCCACGCAGCTCATCTGGACGATGAACGCTTCGGTGGACAACGCTTTCGCCGACTTCGACCGCCAGCGCGGCGAGTTGCAGCAATACGTTACGCGTGAGCGCGAGGCGTTGGTCGAACAGTTGCGGGCGACGGGCGACGAACTGGTCCGGACGACGCTCGACGCCGTGCCGGGGCTTATCGGCAAAATCCTGCTCTACCTTGTGCTGGCGCTTGCGGTGCTGATCGGCGGGCCTTTCGCGCTGGGCTTCTGGCTGGGCGGCGTGCGGGCCAAAGCCCGAATTAAAAATGAAAAATTGAAAATGAAAAATTAAGCGTTGATGGTTCCGTATGATGGCTCCGATACGTTTTGCGGGGAAATAATTTTGAATTATGAATTTTGAATTATGAATTGTTTTTAACTTTGCACGCAAAGTTAAAAACCGATGGCAAGAAAGAAAGCGAACTATCCCCTCGTCGAGGGGCTTGAAATAACGACCCTCGCGGCCGAGGGCAAGGCCATGGGCCGCTGGAACGACGTGGTGGTCTTCGTTCCGCTGACCGTTCCGGGCGACGTGGTCGACGTGCAGATCCGCTCCAAACGCCGCCGCTTCATGGAGGGCTTCGTGGTCCGCTATGTGAAGAAATCGCCCCTGCGGGCCGAGGCGTTCTGCGAGCATTTCGGCGTCTGCGGCGGCTGCAAGTGGCAGAACCTGCCCTACGGGGAGCAGCTGCGCTTCAAGACCGATCAGGTCCGCGACCAGCTGACGCGCATCGGCAAGATCGAGCTGCCGGAGATCGCGCCCTGCCTCGGCTCGGCCGAGACGCAGTTCTACCGCAACAAACTCGAATTCACCTTCGCCGACCGCCGCTGGCTGACGCGCGAGGAGATCGAGTCGGCGGGCGACATCGGCGACGCGCCGGCCGTGGGATTCCACATCCCGGGGATGTTCGACAAGGTGCTGGACATCCGCAAATGCTGGTTGCAGCCCGACCCGTCGAACGGCATCCGCATGGAGGCCAAGCGGTTCTGCGTGGAGAACGGCTACACGTTCCACAACGCCCGTTCGCACGAGGGGCTGATGCGCAACATGATCGTCCGCACGGCCTCGACGGGCGAGGTGATGGTGATCGTGGTCTTCAACAGCGACGACCGGCCCCGCATCACGGCCCTGATGGACCATCTGGCGGCCAAATTCCCGGAGATCACCTCCCTGTTCTATATCGTCAATACGAAGTTCAACGACTCGGTGGGCGACCTTGACCCGGTCTGCTACCGCGGCAAGGACCATATCATCGAGGAGATGGAGGGGCTGCGCTTCAAGGTGGGACCCAAGTCGTTCTACCAGACCAATTCCGCGCAGGCCTACGAACTTTATAAGGTGGCCCGCGACTTTGCCGACCTCCGGCCGGGCGACGTGCTTTACGACCTCTACACCGGGACGGGAACCATCGCCAACTTCTGCGCCGCGCGCTGCGCCCGGGTGGTGGGCGTGGAGTACGTCCCCGAAGCCATCGCCGACGCCAAGGTCAATTCGGAATTGAACGGCATCGAAAATACGGTCTTTTACGCCGGGGACATGAAGGCGGTGCTCGACGACGGATTCGTCGCCGCGAACGGCCGTCCCGACGTGATCATCCTCGACCCGCCGCGCGCGGGCGTCGACGAACCGGTGATCGAAGTCATCCTGCGCGCCGCGCCCGAACGGATCGTCTATGTGAGTTGCAACCCCGCCACGCAGGCCCGCGACCTCCAGCTGATGGACGCCGCCTACCGCGTCGAGGCCGTGCAGCCCGTCGACATGTTTCCCCACACGCACCATGTGGAGAACGTCGTGAAGCTCGTGCGGCGGTAAACGGCGCGTCCGCGCGGGACGCAACCTGAACTGCAACCTGAACCACAGACCGATGATACGAATTTTTCTGACTGCATCGTTCGCCCTGATGTTCGTCGGGGCGGTCGCCCAGTCGCCGACCATCCGCACGCAGCGGAATGAGAATAACTCCGTGGATTTTATCCTGGAGAATAAGACGCGTCCGGGGACGTTGACTGTTTTTCTGACGCTCCGGGATTTGCAGAACTGTAACACCGCTTCGGGGACCTTCAGATACGAGACCCGCTATACCGGGACGCGGCTGCTGTCTCTCCGTCCCGCCGACGATACCCGGGGCGTGAGGTACGGTTATTCATACCGCTTTTTTTTAGGCCCTGTCGATAAGGAACCCGATACCGCGTTTGTCTACCGCATGCCCACCACTGTTCGCTGGCCGGTGCGTGTGTCGCGCGGCGTGAGCGTTTACGACCGTTTCCGAAAAGAAAAGAAAGGGGCTTTGGGGTTGCATTTCGAAATGGAAAAGGGCGACACGGTCTATGCGATGCGGCGCGGCACGGTCGTGGAGGTCGGCATTCCCGAACGGGAACCCGATGCCCCGGCGGTGAGTTTTACCTCCGAAAGCCCCGATTTGCTGGTCGAGCAGCCCGATGGCACGCTGGCCTGGTATATCTGCCTCGACGGCGACAATGTGCTGGTCGAGGTCGGGGACGAAGTGCTGCCCGGAACGCCGCTGGCGCTGGCCGGGAGCTACGACGGCGAGCGATACAAAGTTTCTGTGCAGACCTTCTGGTGGGAGAGTAATCCGGACCCGAAGGAGCGGGAGCGAAAACCTTTCATCCGCAAGCATTTCTTTCCGCGGTTCGTTACGGAGGAGGGTGTCGTGTGCGTTGAAAAGGGTGTTTACCGACCCGTTGAAACCGAGGAATTGGTAATCCGCGAGATGAACAGGAAGGAGCTCAAGAAACACCGCGGAGGCAAAAAGCGATAGGGAGTTGTTCAAGGCCTGATTTCGCATCGGGGATGCAGTATTTTCGTTTTTCGGCGTTTTACTGGATACAAAGGGATGGAAACCGGCCCGGCTGAAAACAGTTCCGCGCGACGCCCGGCTTGCATAATCTTTGTAATAGGTTATTTAAAAACGAAAAGACAATGAAACGACTGATTTTATTGGCGGCGGTGGCGTTTTTCGCCCTCCCCGCGGCAGCGCAGATGCAGGAGGCGTTCCCCAGCTACATTCAGGTCAACGGACGTGCCGAAAAGGAGATCGCGCCCGACGAATTCTACTTGCAGATCATCATCAACGAGCGCGACTCGAAGGGCAAGATTTCGGTCGAAAGCCAGCAGCGCGACATGATCGCCGCGCTCAAACGTGCCGGGGTCGATGTCGAGAAACAGCTCAAGATGGCCAACCTGTCGAGCGAGTTCTTCAAGAAAAACACCTCGGTGGCCACGGCCAAATACCAGTTGCAGCTGGGTTCCTCGGCGATGGTCGCCAAGGTGTGGCAGGCGTTGGACGGACTGGGCATCTCGAACGTCTCGATCCTGAAGGTCTCGCACTCGAAAATCGAACAGTATAAGGCCGAAGTGCGCGTCGAGGCGATGCAGAACGCCCGCCAGAGCGCCGCGACGCTGGCCGAAGCCGTCGGGCAGAAGATCGGCAAATGCTTCTACATCTACGATTCGAACAACAACGTGATGCCTGTTTTTTACGACAACATGGCCGTGATGCGCAGCGCCAAGGCGATGGGCGTCGCCGAGGACGCCGCTGCGGACGAACCGCTCGATTTCAAGACCATCAAGTTGCAGTACAACGTGCAGGCGAAGTTCGTGCTCGAATAGGACGGTTTCCGATTCTCTCGGGTGTCTTTCACCTCGCCTTGTCCGGGCTGAACGGGAAATGCGCTTGTGTGTCCCGTCCGGCCCGGACTTCGTTAAGGCGAAATTCCCTCCGCGATAGTCGCAGACGGCTCGCGGCGTCCGTCCGCCTCGTTCTTTGCGAGGTGCGGAACCCTCCGGCCTGCGGACCCGGCCGGCCGGTCCCGGCGTCAAATCCCCGTTCGTCGGCCGGAAGGTCCTGAAAATAAAACAATTCATCCGGGTTGAAAGCAAAGAGACTGAAAAAGTGCGATTCAGTAAGCGATTTCTGAAAATTTTAGTATCTTTGTAGTTCACCCCTGTAAAAAAGGAGGAGTTATGGAAAAGCAGTTTTGTTTCGATTATGAACATTACGCGGCGCTGTCGGAGCTTTCCGAAGCCGACCGCAGGCTGGTCGCCGAGGCCGAACGGGCCACGGCCAATGCGCATGCGCCCTACTCGAATTTCCACGTAGGCGCCGCCGCGCGTCTGCGCAGCGGGAAAATACTCTACGGCAGCAACTTCGAAAGCGAGGTCTATCCCGCGGGACTCTGCGCCGAGCGGTCGCTGATGTTCTACGCCCAGGCCAATTATGCCGACGATCCGATCGAGACGATGGCCATTGCCTCGAACCCCTCGGAGCGCGAATGCTATCCCTGCGGCCAGTGCCGGCAGGTGATGGTCGACGTCGAGCGTCGTCAGGGTTCCCCGATGCGGGTGCTGATGAGCGGCCACGGTACGGTGACGGCGGTCGATTCGGCCTCCAAACTGCTGCCTTTCACCTTTATTCTGTAATTTCCGACGATGTTCAACCCGGACGACATTCTCTACGAAGACAACCACCTGCTGATCGTCAACAAACGCTGCGGCGATCTGGTGCAGCCCGACCCGTCGGGCGAGAGCGCCCTCGAGGACCAGATCAAGGCCTTCATCAAACGGCGTGACGCCAAACCCGGCGAGGTGTTCCTCGGCGTGGTGCACCGCATCGACCGCCCGGTGAGTGGAGCCGTCGTTTTCGCCAAGACGTCGAAGGCGCTCGTCCGTCTGAACGAGATGATCCGCGAAGGCCGCATCCATAAGGTCTACTGGGCGCTGACCGAAGCCACGCCCGATCCCGAGAGCGGCGAACTGCGCCATTATATCCTGCGCGACGGCAGGACCAACCGTTCGCGGGCCTGCGACGCCCCGAAGGGCGACGCCAAGGAGGCGCGCCTGCGTTACGCGACGCTCGGGGCGGGGACGAACTACACGCTGGTCGAGGTCGAACTGCTCACGGGGCGTCACCACCAGATCCGCGCCCAGCTCTCGAAGGTCGGGTGCCCGATCCGCGGCGACCTGAAATACGGCGCCCGGCGCTCCCTGCCCGGGGGCGGCATCTCGCTCCACTCGCGCCGTGTCGAATTCGAGCATCCGGTGCGTCGCGAGCCGCTCTCGGTCACGGCTCCCGTGCCTGCGGGCGACAACCTGTGGACCTATTTCGAAAACCTCTGAATATCCCTGCCATGCGATTGCTCATTCAGCGTGTAAAACACGCTTCCGTCGCTATCGGCGGCGATGTCCGCTCCCGGATCGGGGCGGGACTGCTGGTGCTGCTCGGCGTCGGGTGCGACGACACCGACGAGGACATCGAGTACCTCGCCGGAAAACTCGTGCGCCTGCGTATCTTCGACGATGAAGCCGGGGTGATGAACCTCGACGTGGCGCAGACAGACGGCGAAATTCTGGTCGTGAGCCAGTTCACGTTGCAGGCCTCGACCCGCAAGGGCAACCGGCCGAGTTATATCAAGGCGGCCCCCGAAGCCGTTTCTCGCCCGCTTTACGAACGGTTTACGGCCCGGGTCGCCGAGCTGCTCGGCCGCGGGGTCGCCACGGGCGAATTCGGCGCCGACATGCAGGTCGAGCTGGTCAACGACGGGCCGGTGACGATCTGGATGGATTCAAAAAACAAGGAATAACATATTTATATCAAAATGAAGAAAATTTTTGCATTTCTGCTTCTGGGCCTTACCGTGGCCTTCGCCTCCTGCGGGGATGAAAAGACGGAGACCGGAACGGACTGGTTCCTGACGCCTGTGGCCGAGGTCAACGGCACGACGGTCGGGTTGAGCTGCCAGACTCGTTTCGGCGAGGGCGTGCTCGAAAACACGAGCGTGGGTTTTTCCTATGCTGCCGTTGTCGACAATAAAATCGGCGCGTTTGCCGATGTGGCGGGTTCCGCGGTTGACGGCACCGGCATTGCCGCCACGCTGACCGGGCTTCAGCCCGAAACGAGCTACGTGGTTTTCGCCTATGCCGGCCTGTCGACCGGACGGGTTCAGAGCGCAGGGGCGGTCTTCAAAACCGGGCAGGACGACATGCCCGACCCCGATCCCGAACGGCCCGCTTTCGGAACTCCTGCGGCGTCGGGCGTGACTAAGACCGAGGCGACGCTGAGCTGTACGTTCAATTTCGAAGATACGGCCGACTACGACGTCTATTTCCGGTATAAGCCGGCTTCATCGGGCAGCTATGACCGGGTAAACGTTCCGACGGGAACGGGAACCAAGACGGCGGCCCTGACCGGCCTGACGCCCGGCACGACCTATGAATTCGCGCTCTGCGCCGACTGGGACGGGCAGACCTACACCAGCGCCGCGGCGACCTTCACCACTTCGTCGGACGGCGGTGGCGGAAATACGGGTTCGGCCAAGTATTCGGGCTGGCCCGAACTGGTTCCGGAGGACAAGTCAAACAGCGACTATCATTACGCTTACCACCTGTGCCCCGACCTTTCGGTAGGCGGCCACAAAGCGCGTAACTATACGGTCTGCTTCAGCGCCAAGCACCACTGCCCCGTCTGGGTGGCGGCGCCGCGTCATGCCTGCTACGAGGGCGACGCCAATCGCACGGATGCCTATGGCAAGGACCCGATCATTCTCTCCAGCATTCAGTATAACAGCAAGTCGACGGGCGGCGGCTGCAACAAGGGCCACATGCTCGGTTCGGCCGAACGCACCCGTTCCACGGCCATCAACAAGCAGGTCTTTTACTATACCAACATCGCTCCGCAGTACTCCTCGGGATACAACACCGGAGGCGGCGGATGGAATACGCTCGAGGACTGGATCGACGGCAAGGTCTGCCGCGATACGACCTATCTGGTCATCGGCACTTACTTCGAGTCCTATACCGATGGCTACGGCATGTCGGCCTCGCCCAAGAAGATTTCGTTCGGCGGCCGCAACGACGTGTCGTGCCCCACGATGTTCTACATCGCCGCACTGCGCACCAAGCGGGGCGACACCGGCAAATCGGTGCTGAACTGTTCGGCCGACGAACTGATGTGCGTGGCGTTCGTACGTGCGCACAACAACGGCCTCAAGGGCCAGAAGGTGACATCCCGAGAGCTGATGTCGATCTCGGACCTCGAAAAACTCACCGGGCACGCATTCTTCACCAACGTGCCCAACGCGCCGAAGAGTTCCTATAAGGCTTCGGACTGGGGCTTGTAGCGATGACTTACCCGTGGGGCGATACGAGGCGGTTCAACTCCTATGCGGGGTACTTCCGCCGTCTGTTCGGCTGCCGGGTGCAGAAACTTTCCGTCGATGCGGGCTTCACCTGCCCCAACCGCGACGGGACGATCGGAGAGGGAGGGTGTACGTTCTGTAACAACGGAGCGTTCACCCCTTCTTATTGCATGCCCTCGAAGAGCGTCGGGCAGCAGATCGCCGAGGGGATCGAATTCCACCGCAACCGCTACCGTTCGGCGCAGCGCTACCTGGTCTATTTCCAGGCTTTTTCCAACACCTACGCCCCGCTGGAGCGGCTGAAGAGGCTTTACGATGAGGCCCTCGCGCATCCCGGCGTGGCGGGAATCGTCGTCGGCACGCGCCCCGACTGCGTCGACGAGCGCAAGCTCGACTACTTCGCCGGGCTGGCCCGGGATCGGTATGTCGCCCTCGAATACGGCATCGAATCGACCTTCGACGCCACGCTCCGGGCCGTCAACCGGGGCCACGACTTCGCGTGCGCCCGCCGCGCCGTCGAGATGACCGCCGCGAGGGGCCTGCACGCCGGCGCGCACTTCATCCTCGGACTTCCCGGCGAGACCGACGCGATGCTGCTCGATCAGGTGGAGCGGATCAACGCCCTGCCGCTCACGACCGTGAAGTTCCACCAGTTGCAGGTTTTCCGCGCGACGCCGATGGCTGCCGAGTACGACGCCGCACCGGAGCGTTTCCGCTTCTGGGAGCCGGAGGAGTACATCGACCTGTTCGTCGAAATCCTCCGCCGGCTGCGTCCCGGCGTGGTCGTCGAACGTTTCGCCTCGGAGGCTCCGCCGCGCTACCATTACGGCCGCAACTGGGGCCTCGTGCGCAACGAGCAGCTGCTCGCGATGCTCGAAAAAAGATTGGAGGAACGCAATGTATACCAAGGCGAAATTTTTACTACCTTTGCCGCAGACAAACTTCGGCAGAGGTAGGCTGCGCCTCGGCAGAACGCGGGTGGACCCGGCTCTGCGTCCGGCCTGCGCCGCCTTTGCGGAGGCAAACCCCGAATAAACCCCTTCGTTATGAAACCCATCAATCCCGACATCGTGCTCAAACCCGTCAAGGAGTATGTTCTGATGGCTGTCGGCATGCTGATGTACTCTTTCGGCTGGATCGGCTGCATCCTCCCGGCCGGCGGCGTCGGCGGCGGCGCCGCAGGTCTGTCGCTCGTGCTGTGCAATGCGCTCTCGACGGCGGGAATCGACCTGCAGATCGGTACGATGGTTTTCATCATCAATGCCGTCCTGCTGCTGGTCGCCGGATTTATCGTGGGGTGGAATTTCGGTCTCAAGACCATCTTCTGCGTGGTGATCATCTCCTTGGGCATGAACTTCTGGCAGGAGGTGCTTCCCGATGGCAACTTCCTCGGGGTCGACAATCTGCTGGCCATCGTCATGGGCGGTATTCTGGCCGGCGCCGGCATCGCGCTCTGCTTCTCGCAGGGCGGCTCGACGGGCGGCACGGACATCGTGGCCATGATCATCAACAAGTACCGCACGGTCAGCTACGGCAAAATCCTCATCTACTCCGATTTCGTCATCATCGGTTCGGCCCTGCTGGTGGGCATGGGCATCAGCGCCGTGATTTACGGCTACGTGATGACGGCCGTCGTGGGTTATACGGTCGATATGATCATGGCCGGAAACCAGCAGTCGAGCCAGGTCTTCATCGTCACGCACGACTACGAGAAAATGGCCCAGGCGATCGTCGACAATGTCCACCGCGGGGTGACGCTCATCGACTCGCAGGGGTGGTATTCGAAAAAGGAGTCCAAAATCGTCATGGTGGTCTGCCGCAAGCGGGAGACCTCGATGATCCTCAAATTCGTCAAGACCATCGACCCCGAGGCCTTTATGACCGTCGGATCGGTCATGGGCGTCTACGGGAAGGGATTCCAGGCAATCGGGAAGGGCTGATGCAGCTCTACGCCGACATAGTTCTTCCGCTGGCGCAGCCCGTCTACACGTTTGCCGTGCCCGGAGGCACGGACGTCGCGGCCGGGCAGGCCGTGGCGGTGCAGTTCGGCGCACGCAAATTCTATACGGGCATTGTGTGGCGGGTTCACGACCGCCGGCCCGATTTCAAAACCGTCAAACCGATCCAGCGCGTGCTCTACGATGCGCCTCTGCTCTCGGCGCAGCAGATGTCGCTGTGGGAGTGGATCGCCTCGTACTACATGTGTTCCCTGGGGGAGGTGATGCGCGTGGCGCTGCCTGCGCTGATGAAGCCTTCGGGCGACACGGAGGAGGAGTTCTCCGGCGACGAGTTCCGTCCCCGCACCGAGTGTTACGTGTCGCTGGCTGCGGAACTCCGCGACGAGGGGCGTTTTCACGAAGTCTGCGAGAAGATCGAACGGCGCGCCCCGAAGCAGTACGAGGCGCTGCTCGAGCTGGCTGCGGCCGGCGACGAGACGCGCATCGCGACGGGCGAGGTGGCCCGCCGCCTGCTCCGGGCCGATTATGCCGTGCTGCACGCCCTCGAGCGCAAGAAATACATCGTCTGCACCCAGCGCGAACGTTCGGTCGAGCGCGGCGGGTCGGCCTTCCGCCTTCCGGAGCTGACGGCGCACCAGCTGACGGCGTTGAACGCCCTGCGCGAACAGTTCGCCGCCGGGAAAACCACCGCTCTTTTGCAGGGCGTCACCGGTTCGGGTAAGACCGAGATTTACATCCACCTGATCGCCGAGGTGCTCTCCCGGGGCGGCGATGTTTTGCTGCTGGTGCCCGAAATCGCCCTTACGGCGCAGCTGATCGAGCGCATGGAGCGCATCTTCGGCAGCCGCGTCACTCCGTACCATTCCAAACTCACCAACCGCCGCCGCACGGAGACCTACCTGCGGCTGAACCGCTCCGACGGGGGCGAGTTCGTGGTCGGCGTGCGGTCGTCGGTCTTCCTGCCGCTGAAGCATTTGCAGCTGATCGTCGTCGACGAGGAGCACGACGCCAGCTACAAGCAGACGGAGCCTGCGCCGCGCTACAACGCCCGCGATTGCGCCGTGGTGATGGCGCGCCTGACGGGGGGCCGGACGCTGCTGGGCAGCGCCACGCCGTCGCTCGAAACGTGGCTCAACGCCGCGTCGGGCAAATACGGGCGCGCGGAGCTGACTGAGCGTTACGGCGACGCCCGCCCGCCCGAAATCCTCGTTTCCGACACCCTGCGCGCCGCCAGGCGCGGCGAGCGCAAGGCCCATTTCAACAAACTCCTGCTGGACCGGATCGGCGAGACCCTCGACCGGGGCGGGCAGGTGATGCTGTTCCAGAACCGCCGCGGGTTTTCGCCCTACGTCGCGTGTTCCGAGTGCGGCTGGACGGCCCGCTGCCCCCACTGCAACGTGACGCTGACCTACCACAAGGGCGGGCGGAAACTCGTCTGCCACTACTGCGGCCATACGGAGGACGTGCCGGCGAAGTGCCCTTCGTGCAAGGTCACCGATGTGCTCCCGATGGGCTTCGGGACCGAGAAGGTCGAGGAGGAGATTTCCCGGATTTTCCCCGAAGCGCGGGTTGCCCGTTTGGACCGGGACAGCGTGACCTCCGAAAAGGCGTTCAGCGCCATCATCGCCGATTTCGAGGCCCGCCGGACCGATATTCTGGTCGGCACGCAGATGATCACCAAGGGTTTCGACTTCGCGGGGGTGTCGCTCGTCGGCATCCTCAATGCCGACAACCTGCTGAACAACCCCGATTTCCGGGCCGCCGAACGGGCTTTCCAGCTGATGATGCAGGTGGCGGGCCGCGCCGGACGGCGCGACGACGGGGGTGAGGTGGTGATCCAGACCTCCGAACCGGGGCATCCCGTGATCCGGCAGGTCGCGGCGGGCGATTTCGAGGGGATGGCCCGCGCACAGCTCGCCGAGCGCAAAGCCTTTTTCTATCCGCCCTATGCGCGGCTCACGTCGCTCACGCTGCGCCACCGCGACCCTTCGGTGCTCCGAAACGGGGTCATGGACCTCGCCGCACGCCTGCGCACCCGTTTCGGCCGCCGTCTGCTGGGGCCGATGACCCCGCCCGTCGACCGCATCCGCGGCGAATACCTCGTGGGCCTTCTGCTGAAAATCGAGAGCGGCGCCTCTTCGGCCCGCGCCCGCGAACTGCTCGCGGCCGAGCTGAAAACCTTTGCCGGAAACCCGGCGTTCAAGTCGATCACCGTCGTCGTCAATGTCGATCCTCAATGACCTCGTCCGCGATGTCGCGTCGCTGCTGTTCCCGCCCCGCTGCGCCGTCTGCGGGGAGCCGCTTGCGCGCGGCGAACGCACGGTCTGCACCTTGTGCCGCGCCACGGCGCCGCTGACGGGCTACTGGCGCGAGGCCGACAACCCCGTGGTGCGCCGATGCTGGGGCATGGTCCCCGTCTGTCAGGCTTCGGGCTTTCTGTTCTTCGTCCGCGCGAGCGGCTGGCGGCGGCTGATCCACGGCTTTAAGTACCGCGGGGCGTGGCGCACGGCCCGGGAGATGGGCGCGTGGTACGGGCGGTATCTGCGTGAAAGCGGACTCTACGACGACGTGGAGGTGGTCGTTCCGCTGCCGCTGCACCCCTTTAAGCGTTGCCGGAGGGGGTATAACCAGTCGGAATACATCGCCGAGGGGATCGCCGCGCAGTTGGGCGTGGAGGTCGACCGCCGCAGCGTCAGCCGGGTGCGCAACACCGCCAGCCAGGCCCTCAAGCCCCGCCGCGAGCGGGCCGGCAACGTCGAGGACGCCTTTGCGGTGTGCCGTCCCGAACGGCTCGCCGGGCGGCACGTCCTGCTGGTCGACGACGTGATGACCACCGGCTCGACGCTGCTTTCGTGCGCCTCGGCGATCCTGCGCGATGCGCCCGGCTGCCGCATCAGCATCGCCGCCCTCGCCGTCTCGCAGCGCGAACTGGGCGTGAAGGAGTAGGCGGCGATTCGAAAACTTATCAACAGGACGTTATTCCGGCCGCAGGCCGTGAACCCCTTCCGCGAAAGGGGTTTGGGGCAGGGCAGGCCCCGAAACGCGGCGGCCCGCTGGGGACCGGCATCCGGTCCGTTCCGGCATTCGGTGGCGGAAGCTGTGTTATAAACATAGTTTTCGACAAACCGGGGTTTCGCCCGGTTTTGATTTCTCCCCGCTTATGCTTACTTTTGACCTTTGAAAGAATCCGATTATCCATGGCGAAAGATTTTACACCCTCCTCCCGCAACCGGGAGGCGTTCGAGGCGATGACCGATACCGTCGGCAACGTACCCCCGCAGGCGGTCGAGCTGGAGGAGGCCGTGCTCGGTGCGCTGATGCTCGAAAAGGACTGCATCATCACCGTGCAGGAGTTCGTCTCCCCCGAGGCGTTCTACACCGAGGAACACCGCCTGATCTACAAGGCGATCAACGAACTGTCGATGGAGCTGAAACCCATCGACCTCTATACCGTGACCGAGCGGCTCAAGGCCAAGAAGGAGCTGAAGAAGGTGGGCGGCGCTTCGTACCTCGCGCAGCTGACCCAGAAGGTCGGTTCGGCGGCCAACGTCGAGTTCCACGCCAAGATCATCGCCCAGAAATACGTGCAGCGCGAGCTGATCCGCTCGGCGACCGAGATTCAGAAACGCTCCTACGACGAGTCGACCGACGTCACGGAGCTGATCGGTTACGCCGAAGGCGAGATCTTCAAGGTCGCCGAGGGGCACGTCAAACGTTCGGTGCAGTCGTCCAAGGACATCCTGGCCCGGGCGCTGATGCAGATCGAGGAGGCGTCGAAGAACACCAGCGCCTTCAGCGGTGTGCCGTCGGGCTTCATGGCTCTGGACCGCGTGACGCTGGGCTGGCAGCTGTCCGACCTGATCATCGTCGCCGCGCGTCCCTCGATGGGTAAGACAGCCTTCGTGCTCTCGATGGCCCGCAATATGGCCGTCGACCACGAGCAGGGCGTGGCGTTCTTTTCGCTCGAAATGTCCTCCGTGCAGCTGATGATGCGTCTGATCATCGCCGAGACGGGACTTTCGGGCAACGACGTCAAGTCGGGGCGTCTGACGCCCGAGCAGTGGCGGCACCTCGAATCGGCCACCAAGCCGTTGGGCACGGCGCCGTTGTTCATCGACGACACCCCGGCCCTTTCGGTCTTCGAGTTCCGTTCGAAGGCCCGGCGTCTGAAAATTCATAACGACATCAAGATCATCATCATCGACTACCTCCAGCTGATGACCGGCAATCAGGACACGAAGGGCAACCGCGAGCAGGAGGTGGCCTTCATCTCGCGTACGCTGAAGGCCATCGCCAAGGAGCTGAACGTGCCGATGATCGCCCTTTCGCAGTTGAGCCGCGCCACCGAAATGCGCGGCGGCTCGAAGCGTCCCCAGCTGTCGGACCTCCGCGAGTCGGGCGCCATCGAGCAGGACGCCGACATCGTGGCCTTCATCCACCGTCCGGAGTATTACGGCATCAACCAGGACGAGAACGGCATGCCCACGGCGGGCATGGCCGAGATCATCCTCGCCAAGCACCGTAACGGCGCGGTGTGCGACGTGAACCTGCGCTTCCTGAAGGAGCAGGCCCGCTTCGCCGACGTGGAGGACTCGATGCTGCCGCCCGCGCAGGCGGCGGAGAGCCAGCAGGCCTACGACGACTACGCCAGCGGTTCGAACAGCCAGCCGGGGACGTCGGGCCTCGGTGCGGCGATGGGCGGGGAGTTCGACGTCAACCGCTCGACGAAGATCGACGACGAAGCGCCTTTTTAGCCATGTTCGTTCGTACATTTGCAGGAGCGGTCGCCGGGATCGACGCCGTGGCGGTGACCGTCGAGGTCAACATCGCCGGCGGCGGTCTGGGCATGTACCTCGTGGGACTGCCCGACAATGCCGTGAAGGAGAGCGAACAGCGCATCCGGGCGGCGTTCGAGAACTCGGGCGAGCGGATGTCGGGCAAGAAGGTGGTCGTGAGCCTCGCTCCGGCCGACCTGCGCAAGGAGGGGTCGGGTTTCGACCTGCCGATCGCCGTGGGAATCCTCGCGGCGATGGGCCGCATCGACGCCGGGGCGGTCGCCGGGACGATGTTCGTCGGCGAACTGTCGCTCGACGGCTCGCTCAAACCCGTGCGGGGCGTGCTGCCCGTTGCGGTCCGGGCGCGTTCGGAGGGGCTGCGGCGGGTGGTGCTGCCGGTGGAAAACGCGGCGGAGGCCGCGGTTGTCGACGGCATCGAGGTGATCGGCGCCACGACCTTGCGCCAGGTCGTCGGATACCTGAACGGCGAGGCGGAGATTGCGCCTGCCGTGCCGGCCGACGACGAACCGTTCGCCGCGGCGGCGACGCACTATGCGGAGGATTTCGCCGACGTGCGGGGCCAGACGCATGTGAAACGTGCGCTGGAGATCGCCGCGGCGGGAGGGCACAACGTCATCATGGTCGGTGCGCCGGGTTCGGGCAAGACGATGCTCGCACGGCGTCTGCCGACGATCCTGCCGCCGCTTTCGCGCGAAGAGGCGCTCGAAACGACCAAGATACACTCCGTGGCGGGCAAGGCGGGCGTGACGGGCGGGCTGATGACCCGGCGGCCGTTTCGCGCTCCGCATCATACGGCTTCGCAGGTTGCCGTGATCGGCGGCGGGCAGTCGCCCCGGCCGGGCGAGGTGTCGCTGGCCCACAACGGCGTGCTGTTCCTCGATGAGCTGCCCGAATTCGGGCGCAGCGTGCTCGAAGTGCTGCGGCAGCCGCTGGAGGAGAAGAAGATCGTGGTTTCGCGGGCCAGATACAGCGTCGAATACCCGGCGAATTTTACGCTCGTGGCGGCGATGAATCCCTGCCCGTGCGGCTATTACAACCACCCGACGAAGGAGTGCACCTGTTCTCCGGGGTCGGTGCACCGCTATATGGGGCGCATTTCGGGTCCGCTGATGGACCGCATCGACCTGCATGTGGAGGTGACGCCCGTGACTCCGCAGGAGTTGTCGGCGGCTGCGCCGGGCGAGGCGAGCGCTGCGGTTCGCGAACGGGTCATCCGGGCGCGGGCGGTGCAGGAGGCGCGCTTCGGCGGTGTCGAGGGGGTTCATACCAACTCGATGATGAACAGCGCGATGCTGCGCGAATACTGCCGCCTCGATGCGGCTTCGGCCGCGCTGCTGGAGCGGGCCATGGAGCGGTTGTCGCTCTCGGCGCGGGCCTACGACCGTATCCTGAAGGCGGCGCGCACGATCGCCGACCTGGCGGGACGCGCCGACATCGTTCAGGCGGACATCGCCGAGGCGATCAACTACCGGTCGCTGGACCGGGGGAACTGGGGGCGATGATTCTGCCGCCCCGGCGGCAGAATCAATTAAAAATTAAGAATTAAAAATTAGATACGATGAAACGCATCATTCTTTCCGGAGGTGGAACCGGAGGCCATATCTACCCGGCCGTGGCTGTTGCCGAGGCCTTGAAACGGCGTTTCGGCGACGGGGTGGAGATTCTCTTCGTCGGGGCCGAGGGCAAGATGGAGATGGAGAAGGTCCCGGCGCTGGGCTACCGCATCGTGGGCTTGCCGATCGCGGGCCTTCAGCGGCGGCTGGACTGGCGCAACCTGGCGGTGCCGTTCAAGGCGGTGAAGAGCATCCGGATGGCGAAGAGGATCATCCGCGACTTCGGGGCCGACGCCGTGGTGGGCTTCGGCGGCTATGCCAGCGCTCCGGTGCTGTGGGCCGCGCAGCGGATGGGCGTGCCGACCGTGATTCAGGAGCAGAACTCCTATGCGGGCGTGACGAATAAAATCCTCGCGAAGGGCGCGCGGCGCATCTGCACGGCTTACGAAGGCATGGAACGCTTCTTCCCGGCGGCGAAGATCTCGCTGACGGGCAATCCCCTGCGGGGCCGCTTTTCGAAGGAGGGCGCCGACCGCGCCGAGGCGCTGGAATATTACGGGCTGACGCCCGATCTTCCGGTGATCCTGGTGGTCGGCGGGTCGCTCGGCACACGGTCGCTGAACGAGATGATGAAGGCGTGGATCGTCGGGACGGACGGCAAGGCCCCCGTGCAGGTGATCTGGCAGACGGGCAAGTACTACGAGCGCGAAATGCAGGCCTTTCTGGCCGCGCACCCCGCCGCGCACGTCTGGCAGGGGGCTTTCATCGACCGCATGGACTACGCCTACGCCGCGGCCGATCTGGTCGTCTCGCGCAGCGGGGCCGGGACGGTCTCCGAGTTGTGCCTCGTTGCCAAGCCGGTGCTGTTCGTTCCGTCGCCCAACGTGGCCGAGGACCATCAGACCAAAAACGCCCGGGCGCTGGAGACGAAGGGCGCGGCGGTGGTCGTTCCGGACGCCGAGTGCCAGACGAAGGCGATGCCGCGGGCCGTGGAGCTGCTGGCGGATCGGGAGACGCTGGCGGCGATGAGCCGCAATCTGGAGGCGCTGGCCAGGCCCGACGCCGCGGAAGATATTGTCAATGAGATTGTAAAGGTAATGAAGTGATGGAATACAAGAACGTCTATTTTCTGGGTATCGGCGGCATCGGCATGAGTGCCCTGGCGCGCTATTTTCTGCACGGGGGGTATGCCGTCGCGGGCTATGACCGCACGCCTTCGCACCTGACCGGCGAACTCGAAGCGGAGGGCGCGGCGGTCCACTATGAGGACGACGTGCGGCTGATCCCCGAAGGATTTCTCGACCCGAAGAAGACGATGGTCGTCTACACCCCGGCCGTGCCGCAGGATCACGGCGAATACCGCTATTTTCGCGAACACGGTTTCTGCGTCGAGAAGCGTTCGCAGATGCTGGGGCATCTTGCGGAGGGCAAATACGTGATGGCCGTGGCGGGCACGCACGGCAAGACCACCACTTCGACGATGGTGGCATGGCTCAACCGCGCGCTGACGGGCGGCGGCTCGGCTTTTCTGGGGGGCATTTCGAAGAATTTCGGCGGCAATCTGGTGCTGGGCGACGGCGGGAGACTGGCTGTCGAGGCCGACGAGTTCGACCGGTCGTTCCTGCGGCTGTATCCCGACGTGGCGGTGGTCACCTCGGCCGACGCCGACCACCTCGACATCTACGGGACGCACGAGGCGGTGAAGGAGGCCTTCTCGCAGTTCGTGCGGCAGATCCGGCCGGGCGGCTCGCTCATCATCAAGCGGGGCGTCGACATCGTGATCGACAACCCCGGGATCGCCGTATACCGTTATTCCTACGACGAGCCGTGCGATTTCTACGCCCGCAACGTGCAGCTGCTCGAAGGGGGGCATTACCGTTACGACCTGGTGACACCCTCGGGCGCGTTCGAGGGGTGCACGCTGGGCGTTCCGGGGTGGGTCAACATCGAAAACGCGGTCGCGGCCGTCGCTTCGGTGTGGTGCGCCGCGAAGGCCGGAGGAACTCCGCTGGATGCCGATAAGCTGCGCGGCGCGCTGGCCTCGTTCTCGGGGGTGAAACGGCGTTTCGAGTTCTATGTCAACACCCCGAAGCAGGTCTATATGGACGACTACGCCCACCATCCGCGCGAGCTGGCCGCAACGCTCACCTCCGTGCGGAAGATGTTCCCCGGGCGGCGGATCACGGCGCTGTTCCAGCCCCACCTCTACACCCGTACGCGCGACCTCCATGCGGAGTTCGCCGAGGCGCTTTCGCATGCCGACGAAGTGGTGCTGCTGCCGATCTATCCGGCGCGCGAGGAGCCGATTCCGGGCATCACCTCGGAGATCATCGCCCGACGGGTCGCCGCGCCGTGCCGTATCGTCGACCGCGACCATTTGGCCGACGAGGTGGCCGCGATGGACACCGACGTTGTGATCAGTTTCGGCGCCGGCAATATCGACGCCTGCTGCCCCGCATTGGCGGAGCGATTAAAAATGAAAAGCTAAATATTAAAAATACAGGCATCTGTTTTTGGCATTTTCGTTTCCGGCTGGAGTTGATGAGGTCTCTTTTGCTTGACAAAAACGATTTCTTGCGTGGCTTGGAATCTGTCTGAATAATTTTTCATAATTTTTAATAGTGATGTCCCGCTACCTCCGATACACGCTTCTGACCCTGCTGTGGGTCGCCGTGGCCGCATACATCGTCTTTGCGGCCTCGGCGGTGCGGCGCGTGCGCAGGACGGGCACGGTCGGAAGGCTGGAGATCGAGGTGGTGGACAGCTCTTCGCAGGGACATCTGGTCTCGGCGGCGATGGTCCGCCAGTGGATTTCGCATGCCGGAATCAAGACACTCGGCACGGCAGTTGATGCGGTGGACCTGACGGGTATCGAACGACTGATCGCCCGCAACGGATTCGTGGATAAAACGGTTGCCTATGTCTCCTACGGGGGAACGCTGCACATCGAGATCAGCCAGCGCAAGCCGCTGGTGCGCCTGCTTACCGACGGCATGAACGCCTATGTGACCGCCGACGGCTATGTCTTCGCCGCGCCCCGCGCCTCGTCGCTCTACGTGCCGGTGGTCACCGGCAGTTACCGTCCTCCCTTCCCTGCATCGTACGTCGGGAGCGTGCGGGAGCATATCGACCTGCGTCTCGGCGAGATCGACGAACGCATCGCCGAACTCGAACGCGAGAAATACCCCCTCTACCGGCGTGAGATGGAGAACGACCGCAACATTTCGGCCCTGCGCCGCATGCGCATCAAGCGGCAGTGGTGGCGGCTGGAAGGTTCGCGGGAGTTCGATGCGCGGGTCGACGCGCTGCGCGAGAAAAAAGCCGGCCTGCGCCGCACCTACCGCTACCGGGCGGGCGTGATCCGCGAGGAGATCGAGCGTATCGCCGGGTTGCAGGAGGCCGAGCGGCGGAAACAAAAAAAGTTGGAGAAAAGCTACGAAGATTTCATGAAACTCCTTACCTTTGTAGAAACTGTCGAAGACGATGATTTCTGGAGGTCGGAAGTGGTGCAGATCACCGCGAAAACGACCCCCAGCGGAGCATTGGAGGTGGAACTTACGCCCCGCAGCGGCCGCTTCGCCGTGCTTTTCGGCCGGCTGGAGGACGTGGAGCGCAAGTTCGACAAACTGTTGCGGTTTTACCGCAGCGGCCTCTCGTCGATCGGCTGGAGCGAATACCGCACTATTGACATCAGATATAACGACCAGGTGGTTTGCAAGAAGTAAAAGGATTATACCGTGGAAAAAAAGAATTATACCGTTGCCGTCGATTTGGGCTGCTCGTCGGTCGTGGTGGCCGTCGGGGAGAAGACGCCCGAAGGCCTGCTTGACGTGGCGTGTGTCGTCACGAAGCCCGTCGAGGGAGTCAATGCGGGTCGGATCGAGAATATCGAACTGGTGAGCCGCGCCATCCGCGAGGCCGTCTCGGAGGCCGAGCAGCAGCTCGGAATCCGCATCACGGAGGCGTATGCCGGTATCTCGGGCGACTTCGTGCGCTGTGCGCGCCATACCGACCATGTCTTCGTCTACGATCCCCAGAACGGCGTCAACCAGAAGGACGTCGATGCGCTGTTCGACCGCATGCGCAACGTGCAGGCCCCCGACGACGAGACCATCATGGAGCGCGTGCCCCAGAACTACATGGTCGACGACAACCAGGAGGTGCGCAATCCCGTGGGTTCGTTCGGCAAGAAACTTTCGTCGACGTTCAACTTCATCCTTTGCCTCAAAACCCCGATGCAGCGTCTCGATATGGCCCTGAAACGCCTCGGCATCAAGATGCTGGGCGTCATGTCCGACGCGCTGGCGACGCCCGAAGCGGTGCTGCTGCCCGATGAGAAGGAGGAGGGCGTGGCCGTGGTCGACGTCGGCGGCGGCGTCACCGACGTGACGGTCTATTACCGCAACGTGGTGCGTTACGTCGCTTCGATCCCGATGGGCGCATCGGCCATCAACCGCGACATCCGCACGATGAGCGTTCCCGAGAAACACGTCGAGAGCCTCAAGCAGAAATACGGTTCGGCGGTCGCCGAACTGGCTCCCGAGGACAAGCTGATCCGCGTCAACGGCCGTACGGCCCGCGAGGCGAAGGACATTCTGCTGCGCAACCTGGCCACGGTGATCGAGGCCCGCGCCACGGACATCGCGGAGTTCGTGCAGCAGGAGATCAAGGATTCGGGATACGCCGGGAAACTGGCCTACGGCATCGTGCTGACGGGCGGTTCGGCCAAATTGAAGGACCTCGACGAACTGTTCCGCCGCGTGACGGGCATGGACGTGCGTGTCGCTGTGCCCGAGACGGGAATCACCGGGGAGTCGAAGGAGAAGGTTGCGGACGCCGCTTTCTCGACCGCCGTGGGCATCCTGCTCAAGGGGGCCGAACTGGGCGGCTGCGCCGTCATCGAGCATCCCGCGGCTCCGCGTCCCGAGCCGCTCCGGTCTTTCACGCCGCCGCGGCCCGCAGCGGGCGGGTTCAAGGCTCCGCAGCAGCCCGCTGCTCCGCCCTATACGCCTCCCGTGTCGGCTTCGGAACCCGATTCCGGGGTGCCGGCCGGAGCCGAATCGGCCGGACGGACGGACGAAGAGAGCGCCGCCGAGCCGCCGATGGTCGAACCCAAGCGCACCCGCAACTGGGGCGCGATCTTCCAGAAGACCTTCGACAAGATCAACAAGAGTTTCACGGCCGCCGAGGACGAAGAGATTTAGACATACCGGGGAATACGGAAGGCGATGGACGAATTGATGGCAGAGATACAGGTTCCGCGGGACGAATCCTCGTTGATTATGGTGATCGGCGTGGGCGGCGCAGGCTGCAATGCCGTGTCTAACATGTGGCATGCGGGAGTGAAAGGCGTCACCTATCTGGCCTGCAATACAGACCGGAAATCTTTGAATATCAATCCCGTCAGCAATAAGGTCCGCCTCGGGACCGAAGGCCTTGGGGCCGGAAACCGTCCCGAACGGGGGCGGGATGCGGCGATCGCTTCGTTGGAGGACATCCGCCGTTATCTGATGGAATCGGGTTGCCGGATGGTGTTCATTACCGCCGGCATGGGCGGAGGAACCGGAACCGGAGCGGCTCCGGTCATCGCCAAACTGGCCAAGGAGATGGAAATGCTGACGATAGGTATTGTCACTTCGCCGCTGGTGAGCGAGGGAAAACGGCGTTGGAAACAGGCCATGGAGGCTATCGCCCAGTTGGAGCAGAATGTCGATGCGCTGTTGGTGATCGACAATGACAACGTGGTGCGGGCTTATGACGATCTTCCGCTGCATGAGGCTTTCAGCCGCGCCGACGATGTGTTGAGCACAGCTACGCGGGGAATTGCCGAGATCGTGACCCGGGAAAGCGACTTGGTGGGCGTTGACTTCGCCGATGTGGCCGAAGTGATGCGCAATTGCGGCCGGGCGCATATGAGCGTGACTTCGGCATGCGGTGAAAACCGGGTCGACAAGGTTCTGAAAGCGTCGCTTTGCTCCCCGTTATTGGGTCATCAGGAGATTACCGGGGCGAAAAATATCCTGTTGAATTTTTCGGTTCCGGACTCCGATGAACTGAAAACCCGGGAGGTGAAGCAGGTGCTGGACCTTATTCAGCGTTATGCCAATGGCGATCGGAAGAATGTGGGATTGAGTGAAACCAATATCATTTGGGGGACGAGTATCAATCCGCAGATGGAGTCGGGTACTTTGGAACTGGTGATTATAGCTACGGGATTCGAGGTCCCGGATACGAATCCCGGCGTTGCCGGATGGGAGGATGGTCCGTCACGGACGAGGGCGCATGTTTTTGCCGTGTCGGAAAATCCCGAACGCCCGGAAATCCCGGAAAAAGGGCGGGAAGAGCCTGTGATGGCCGGCGACGGTGAGACTTTGCAGGGCGTATGGGGTGAACTGTCCCGAAAGGTTTCGGGTTGGGTTGGCCGGGTTTTCGAGGGAGAGGACACCCCCATGGAGTGACGGAATTCCGGAATAAATTGAGTTAAGGAGATAAAGAATCAAAGGATATGACAGACGAATTGATGTCGGAAATCAAGGTCCCGCGCACGGACGGCTCGATCATTACGGTGGTCGGCGTCGGCGGCGCAGGGGGCAATGCCGTAAACCATATGTGGAACCTCGGGATCAGGGGCGTTACGTTCATGGTCTGCAACACCGACCAGCAGGCGCTCGACAAAAGCCCCGTTGAGCGGAAGATCCGCCTCGGCTCCGAAGGTCTCGGAGCCGGGAACGATCCGGAGAACGGCCGCCGCGCGGCCGTCGAGTCGCTGCCCGAAATCCGTCAGGTGCTCGAAGAGGCCGGTACGAAGATGCTCTTCATCACCGCCGGCATGGGCGGCGGAACGGGCACGGGAGCATCGCCCGTCATCGCCAAGCTGGCCAAGGAGATGGGGCTGCTGACCGTGGCCATCGTCACCTCGCCGCTGGCCGTCGAGGGCAAGATCCGTTACGAACAGGCGTTCCGTGGTATCGAGGAGCTGCGCCAGAACACCGATTCGCTGCTGATCATCAACAACGAAAACATTCTGGAAATCTACGGCCGCCTCTCGCTGAAGCAGGCTTTCGGCAAGGCCGACGACATTCTGGCCTCCGCGGCCAAGGGCATCGCGGAGATCATCACCGTCGAGAGCGATCTGGTAAACGTCGACTTCGCCGATGTCTCGAAGGTGATGCGCAACAGCGGCCGGGCGCATATGGCCGTGGCTACGGCCGACGGCGACAAGCGCGCCGAGGCGGTGGCCGAAGCGTCGCTGCGCTCCCCGCTGCTGGATCACAACCTGATTTCGGGCGCCAAGAACATCCTGCTGAATATTTCGGTGTCGGACGCCGACGCCCTGATGTACGAGGAGGTGGTGCAGATTCTGGAGTATATTCAGGCCCACGCCAGCGTGCAGGACGACAACGGGGTGATCCACAACGCCAACATCATTTGGGGTACGAGCGAGAAGCCGCAGCTGGGCAATTTCATCGAGCTGGTGGTCGTGGCCACGGGATTCGAAGGCGACGCGCAGCCCGGCGTGATGAAGCAGATCATTCCCCCGGTCCGCACCGTCGAACCGGCCGTCAAGGAGACGTCCGCCGCGGCACCCGTGCTGGAGCCGATCAAACCCCTGCTCCCCAAACCCGCCCAGCGTCAGCCCGAACTGGTGATGCTCGGCGCCAAGCCGACCCGTTACAGCAACATCGACACCCTGCTGGCCAAACCCGCCTACCAGTCGCGCAACTCGAAGTTCATCGTGCGCGTCCCCGGCAGCCGCAAGGAGGTGCTGAAGGACGATACGACCGATGCCCAGGCGCAGAAAGAGGAGTCGCAGGGCGGCTCGCTATTCGATTAACTAACCGATTTTCAATTTGGAAGACGCGCATTCCTGGATTACGTTCAACGGGTTTTCACCCCATATCGCCGTGCTTTGCGCGGTGACGCTCTGCCTGTTGTGTGTTTCGGCGCTCGTTTCGGGGGCCGAGACTTCTTTTTTCTCCCTCTCGCACAATGATATACGTCATTTGCAGAGCCGCAGAAGCGCATCGGCCGCCGCCATGCTGCGGCTGCTGGCGAACGTCGACCTGCTGCTGGCCACGATCCTGGTGGTCAACAATCTGGTGAATATCTGCATCGTCATCCTCACGGCCGGGATCATCGACTCGGTCTTCACTTTCCTGCGGTTCGAGTTCCTGTTCAAGACCGTGCTGGTGACTTTCCTGCTGCTGCTTTTCGGCGAGATACTGCCCAAAGTGCTGGCGCAGACGATTCCCCTGCGCTTCGCCTCGATGGTGGCCCGTCCGCTGCTGGTGCTGCGGTGGGTTTTCTATCCGCTCTCCTATGCGCTGGTCCGCACGAGCAGCCGCATCAGCGAAAAGGCCGCGCACAAGAGCGAGATTTCGCTCGACGAACTGGCCGACGCCGTCGACATGACGCAGAGTTCCAGCCCCGAGGAGCACGTGATGCTTTCGGGCATCGTCAACTTCGTCAATACCGAAGTGCAGGAGATTATGAAACCCCGTGTGGACATCACGGCGCTCTCCATGACGGCCGATTACGAGACGGTCAAGAGGACGATCATCGAATCGGGCTTCTCGCGCATCCCGGTCTACGAGGAGGATGTGGACAATATCCGCGGGACGCTCTACGTCAAGGACCTGCTGCCCTACATCAACAACGGCGGCGATTTCGCGTGGCAGCAGCTGATCCGCAAACCCTATTTCGTCCCCGAGCACAAAAAGATCAACGACCTGCTGGCCGACTTCCAGTCGAACAAGGTCCACATGGCCATCGTCGTCGACGAGTACGGTTCGACGCTGGGGCTGGTGTCGCTCGAAGACATCATCGAAGAGATCGTCGGCGAGATTTCCGACGAGAGCGACAACGACGAGTGCTTCTACACGCGGCTCGACGCCAAGAGCTATATTTTCGAGGGAAAGACCCACCTCGGGGATTTCGAGCGTATCCTCGACATCGGCGAGGACGTTTTCGCCGACGTCCGGGGCGAGGCCGAAACCCTTGCCGGGCTGATGCTCGAACTCAAACGCGACTTTCCGCGCAAAGGCGACGTCTTCACTTCGCACGACCTGCGTTTCACGGTGCAGGAGATGGACGGCCACCGGGTCGATAAAATCCGCGTCGACCTTCAATGATTCCGGCCCTGTGGACATCGCCGCCGCTGACGGCCGAAGAGTCCGCCCGGTGGACGACTTCCGAAGAACGTGCCGCGGCAGCCGGGTTCGTGTCGGAACGCCGCCGGGCCGAGTTCCTTACGTGGCGGGCTGTGGTGCGCCGCGAACTGGGGGACGACGTCGGGATCGCCTACGATGCGCTGGGCGCCCCGGTGCTGACGAACCGGGCCGTCCATATCTCCGTCGCCCATTGCGCCGGCCGCATCGCGGTCTGCGCCTCCCCGGAGCGTTGCGCCGTGGACATCGAACCCGCAACGCGCGATTTCAGACGCGCCGCGAGCCGCTACCTGACGCCTGAAGAGGAGGCCCTTTCCGACGACCCGCTTCTGCCGGGGATCGTCTGGTGTGCAAAAGAGACGCTCTACAAGTATGCCGGACGCCGGGAGCTGGATTTCCGGAGGGATCTGCACGTCGTGCGGCTCGACCTTGCTGCCGGGACGCTGGCGGGACGGATCGGAAACGGAGAGCCGGTCAGGCTCTCCGTCTCTCTGGACGAAGGTTTTATCCTCGTATATATTCTTTAGAATGCTTCCGAAGCGGTGAACAGGAACGCCGAGGATCGCTTGCGGTCCCACGGCAGATTCTGGTTGCCGAAATTGCCCCAGCCGTAATCGAGGCGGATGTTCATGCGGTTCTTGAATTCGAAGCGGTAGCCGCAGCCGAAACTGCAAAGCGTGTTTCCCCAGCGGAATTTCTCCGAGCCCCAGACCTGCCCGCCGCCGATCCATCCCACGATGCCGTGGCGGCGGTAGATTTTCTGCCGCAGTTCGATCTGGGTTTCCACCAGTTTTTTGTCGCGGTAGCGCCCCTCGTAGTAACTGCGCATGCGTTCCATACCGCCCATTTTGGCGTACATGTGCCACGAGGGGGTTCCGGCCGTGGCGTCGGCGTAGAGGTCGCAGGCCAGCACGGCTCCTTTCCAGAGTTTCTGGTAGAAGTCGAAGGTCAGCGTGAAGCGTCCGAACGTGCGGCGCGTGTTGCCCAGCCATTCGGGATACCATTTGGCCTCGGCCTTGATGAAGATGCCCTTCGAGGCGTTGAACGTCACGTCGCGCGTGTCGTACTGGGCGAAAAGCCCGACATTGGCGTTGAAGGCGTTGGGCTTGTCGCCCGTCGTGGCGATGTAATTCGAGAACGGGTCCTGTTTCGCAGGGTCGTAGCGTCCCTCCTGCCAGAGGTTGTAAAGCTCGCCCATCTTGCCGCCCGGAACCGGTTTTCCGGACTCTACGTCGGCCTGGATGCCGTTCATGCGGTCGGCCATGCCCGAATTTTTGTACTTGGCTCCGGAGTAGTCGATGCCGCCGCTGACGCCGATGTAGAAGCGGCCCACGAGCGAGGTGCAGTAGGAGATGCGGAAGGCGCCCATCGTCGTGGTGAGGTCCTGGGCGTAACCCTCCTTGCCGGCGTTGTAACCCACGCCGTAGAAGGCGCCGGGGAAGTAGACGAATGCGCCCGAGTAGCTCAGCCGCTGTTTGTTGTGGTTGTAGATGTTGTCGCCCGAAAAGCGCAGCAGCACGAATTTCTCGGTCGTGAAGTTGCCGTAAATCGAAATGTTCGACGGTGCGGTGACCGAGTCGGTGCGGTCGAGCCGGTAGAGTCCCGCCAACAGGAATCCGATGCCGAAGCCTACGTCCGAGGAGTAGTTGGGTCCCGGGGCGATGCTCCAGTCGATCTTCTTTTCGAAGGTGCGGTCCACGTTCGAACGGCTGTAATAGTCGATGATGCGGCGGATCAGCCCCGGACGTTTCACCGGAGCGGCGAGGGCTGAAGTGTCGGCCATCCGGACGTGCCTGGCGTTCGGGTGCGCCTCGGCCTGTCCGATCTGTGAAAGCGTAGTTTCGGTCGATGGGAAATTCTCCTTCGAGGTGTCCGTGTTCTGGGCCGACGCGCGCAGCGCGGCTGTCGTCAGCAGAACGGTGAGGAGAAGGAAACAGGTCTTTTTCATGAATTTGGAGCTCGGAGTCGACAGCAAAGATAACCAATATTTCCGGTTGCGCAAAATGAACAATCCCAACCCCCGGAAGTAGTAACGAAACGGGTAAAAATTCCTACCTTTGCGGCAATTCAAACAATTGCCGCCCATGGAAATCGCCGCACCGCAACTGCTCCGGGAGTCAGCAGCGTCCGCTGATCCCGTTCGGATGACCCGTGACGAGGAGATCGCCGACGCTTCGTTCCGCGCTGCGGACTTCGCATCGCTCGACCGCGAGCACCTTTCGGTGCAGGGATGCCTCTTCACGGGCTGTCTCTTCGCGGGGAGCGTGCTTGCCCGTTCGCAGTTTTCGGACGTGGTTTTCCGCAACTGCGATTTCTCGAACGCCGACCTGCAGGGGTGCAGTCTCCACCGCGTACGGTTCGCCGACTGCAAACTTTCGGGAACGAATTTCGCCGAAACCGCGCTCAACCACCTGCTGTTCGAACGCTGCAAGGGCGAGTTCGCCAATTTCGCCTTTTCGCGGCTGCGCACGGTGCGTTTTGCGGGCTGTCCGATGCATGGCGCCGCTTTCGGGGACTGCCGTTTCGAACGTGTCGAGTTTGCGCAGTGCGACCTGACACAGGCCGAATTCTTCGGCACCCGCCTGCGCGGACTTTCTTTCGCCGATTCGGACATCCGCGGCATTCGCGTTCGCGAGATCGGATCGTTTGAATTGAAAGGATTGAAAATTAGTCCATTGCAGGCTGTTGAGCTGGCCCGTCTGCTGGGCGTCGAGATCGAAGAATAGAGATTTATTCAAAAAAATTACAAATTTTATAAAAAATCTTAATAAAATATTTGGAAGTTTGGTTTCCGCGCACTACTTTTGTCCTGTCTTAAATGATAAAATATTTTAAGAATTAATTAAAATTATTTAGTATGAAAGCAAGGATTAACGAGTGGTTCCGTACCGCCCTGATCATGTTGGGAGAGAGCATCAAACTGCGCGAGATGTAAAATCTCCCTTTCAGTAGACTTAAAAACTTAAACTTCGATAAACGAACAGCCCGGCTCTTCCGAGTTCGGGATTAAACAGATGTAACGATTCGATTTATCGGGTCGTTACATCTGTTGTATAAGAGAATAGGTAACGAGAAGGCAACTGTTAATTTTCAGTTAATTGCGCTCAAATACCGCATTTCAAATAACCTATCGCAAGATACAAAAAATTTTCCGACCGGGCAAATTTCGGGACAGCCTTTGCCAATGTCAAGTTCCGGAGTGATTTGCTTCGGTATCTGATGGATCTGTTCTCCGCTTTAGACTTCCCAGAAACCGCGTTGTAGATAAATGCAGCGCGGTTTTCTTTTGGTTTTGTCATACATTTGTAATACGACCGTACAAATAGAGTAACTGCCCGCACTTTTAAGTGCGGGCAGTTACTCTTAATCGGCGATAGTTGGTAATCCTAATTCTTTGAGAAACTCATTATGGCGATCTAATGCCTCTTTCGACCGTCTTGCAATCTCTTTCAATTCGTCATTGACTTTTTGCAGGTCGATCGGCTCTTCCTCTTGGGCCGTACTGACATAACGGGTAATATTCAGATTGAAATCCTCCTGTTCGATTCGCTCCAACGAAACCCGCTTGGAATAACGTGGTTCCTCTCGGCGGAATTGGTAAGTGTCTACTATTTTTTGAATATCGTTCGGCTCGCCGTTTTCGCCTTCGCGTAATCGGTTTTGCCGCTTGTCTTTCTTATATCCTTCGCTGGCATTGATAAACAATATGTCATCTGATTTTTTACATTTCTTCAGTACTAAGATGCAAACGGGGATACCCGTGGAAAAGAAAAGGTTGGCAGGCAATCCGATAACTGCATCGAGATTACCGTCTTTCAACAATTTGGTTCTGATATTCTTTTCCACGCCCCCGCGAAATAATACGCCGTGAGGCAGAATAATCGCCATCGTACCGTCTTCCCGTAGGAAATGAAATCCATGCAATAAAAAGGCGAAGTCGGCGGCCGATTTCGGAGCAACGCCGTAATTACGGAACCGGAAATCATTTGCTAAATCCTCCTTCGGCTCCCAACGATAACTGAACGGTGGATTGGCGACTATCGCATCGAATTCGATTTTCTTCGCCGGATTCATCTCATTCAATATATCCCAGTCATTGAGGAGCGTATCTCCATGAAAAATCTCGAACTCGGAGTCCTTCACCCCATGCAGTAGCATATTCATGCGTGCAAGGTTGTAAGTCGTGATATTCTTCTCCTGTCCGTAAATCTTGCCGATGCCGCGTCTGCCGTCGCGGTTCATCTGATGACGGACATTCAGAAGTAGCGATCCGGAACCGCAAGCGAAATCGAGAACCTTGTCTATTCTCTTTTTCGGACCGGTCGTCGGATCTTGGCTGTCCAATGTCACAATCTTCGAAAGGATGGTCGAAACCTGTTGCGGAGTATAAAATTCGCCGGCTTTCTTGCCTGAACCAGCCGCGAATTGGCCGATCAGATATTCGTAAGCATCGCCCAGAGTGTCGGAGTCATTTGAGAATTTCGCGATACCCTCTGCGATCTTTTTGATGATCTCGCATAATTTTTCGTTACGCTCGGTATAATTCTTCCCTAACTTTTCCGAACTCAAATTGATTTCCGAAAACAGTCCTTGAAATGTGCTTTCGAATGATTCTGTTTCAATATGTTTGAATCCGTCTTGGAGTGTTTCCAATAATTCATTGCTCTGCGTCCGAGCCAATTCATAGATGTTCTTCCATAGATATTTTGGCTTGATTATATAATGAATTTTGCGCCGCATTTGCATTTCGAACTCCTCAATATCGTCGGGGTTTTCGTAATACCAAACCTGCAAAGGTGTGTTCGCATTTAATTTATGTATTATATCTTCCGGAGTCTCTGGATAATCTGAACCGAGTTCTTTCTTTACGGCATCTTCGTAATTATCGGAAAGATAACGTAAAAACAGAAATGAAAGCATATAGTCGCGGAAGTCATCCGCATTCATTGCCCCTCTGAGTTTATCTGCAATGCCCCAAAGGATTTTACCTAATTTTTGTTGTTCTATAGCGGTCATTATGCGTGTAATACGAAGTTATATTTGGTTATTATTCCATCGAAAATGTTTTTGAACAGCTCCTTATTATCTGGTACCAGTTCTTTTGCTTCATATCTGAAAACAGTTTTATGAGACAGTGTATTGACCATCCGGGCAATTTCATCCGTGTCGGTCAGGCCGATTTGTTTCAAAACATATGCAAATTGTCCTACACCCAAAAACGATGCTATATTCTCCAAAATCTGCCGTAACAATGCAAAATGATATGCGTAAATCCGGTCATCGGCAATTGCCTTTTTGAGTATTTGCAGCAATTCCAAATGATATAGAAAAACTTCGTTGTTGGGACTGTGGAAGTCGATGCCGGCTTCATCTTTTTTTAAGATATATAATTGCACTTCATTTTTGTACGAAGATGCCTTTTCACCCTTCTTGATCCAGTCGCATAAAATCGAGAATAGTCCGATATGGTGTGTTGTGATAATGATTTTCCTATTCTTGAAATGGTGATCGATCAGATCCATAATCGATGAAACCGTAATGAAAATATTGTGGTCGTCCAAACTCGAAACCGGATCGTCGATAAAGAAATGCTGCGATTGTTTCCCTTCACCGGTCCATCCGTCTATATCGAACAAGGCAAGAAAAAAACACCAGATAAATATCTGTTGCTCGCCTCGCGAGATTTTGATAGGGATGTCCTCGTTTCCTTGTGCATCGTCTTCTTTTGCCGTTTCATCCTTTTTTACAAAGAATTGTACATACTCGATGCCTTGCGCGGCGTCCGGATAAAGATGGAACCGAAAATCGAATTTAGGCTTATAAGGCGTTAAATGTTCTCTTAATTTATCTTCATCGAATAACTGATGGTATTGATTGAGTGTACTGGATTGAATCATCAATCGGATATTCTGCCCGTCGTGCTCCTCGTCATTATCCCACACAAATAGGTCTTCGCTGTATGCATTGTAATAGACACCGGCATGATTGCCTTTGTTGTTTTTCTTTGTAATGTTTTTATAGGCAACGGATAAGCGTGTTTTTCCCGTTCCGTTGAATGCATATATAAGAACAATGTTCTTTTTTAGTTTGGCTATTTTTGTTGCTAATTGTTCCATATTAACATTCATCTATTCTATGTTCGGGAATAGTTGCTGCATCAGCCCCTTTTTGTGGTTTCTGAGGGCTTCGAGGCGATTCGTTTGAGCCACAATCAAATCGTCGACAGAAGAGAGGCAATCGGCTATTTTTTGTTGCTCTTTTTTATCTTTGGGAGTTGGCAGAATGATATTGAAAAATTCATCTGCACTAATATTTAACAATCCATTGCTACGTGCTCCACTTGTTATGACATTTTGTAATTGTTTTCCGTGATAATTACTGTTAAAATATCCTTTAAAAAAGTCCGGTATCACGCTATCATTAAAACGGAAACAAATAAATGCGTTGGGAGCTGCTACTTTATCGAATTCTTCTAATCGATAAACGCATCCTTGGGGATATTTTTTTGAATTTCCTTTATTATAAGCAAATTCACCCTTGTTTAACTCTATATAATTACGATATTGCTCGCCAGAAATGTCGCGGCCAAATTTCTCTGTTTGAGCAACAAATCCTATTCCTGCACTAATACTAATCGGCGAAAGTTTAGAATATCCAACTTTGGTTGTTATTCGGGTGCTAATCTGACCCAAATGAGGAGTTTCCCACTCTCCTGCATCTTGAAATTCAGGGAAACGAAGAGCCGGAACCGTTTTCCCTTCGGCGGGGAAAAGTTGTTGCATCAAGCCTTTTTTATGGGCTTTCAGTTCATCTATTTTATTCTCCGTTGCCTTTATCAATGCGTCGATAGAAGAGAGGCAATCGGCGGTCTTTTGTTGTTCTTTGGTCTCCTTGGGGATTGGTAAGGATAAACGAATGAATTGGTTTTTAGAGAGATTGAATCGAATAGCACCTTGTGCTAATTTATTGATTTTCTTACGATATATTGGGCTTTGAAATAGATATTTAGCAAACAGAGGATATAATTGATTTATATCGTGCGGCCTTAAAATAAAACAGAAACTATTGAGATAAATAGTTTCGGGTAGCGGGTTTAATACGACAGAAGAAACTCCTACCTCGTCGGGGGTTTCCGATGAGGTGGTAAATAGAATATCCCCTTGTTGTATACTATTTTGTTTTTCCGAATTATTGATAAATACTTTGTCGCATTTGTTGAAATCATTTACAGTATCCGAATAAACCTGCTTATATGTAATAAATGGTTTTCCATATCCAAAATTCGAACTATTTTTACCCGATAGTCCAGTCAATAACGTTCCAATTTGATGGATAGGAACTTCCACCCATTCATTATAATTTCGAAACTCCGGAAACCGCAAGACAGGAACAACACCCAGTTTCGTATCTTTTCCGTTAGTTTTCATAAGCCGAAAGTCCTGATATTTCGTGGCCGTCGGCCAGTCGTTTCAACAAGGGGACCAGCTCGTCCATCAATGCCAATTCCTTTTGGGTGCGGGCTTTCCAACCCAAGCCGAGCGGGGCGAGCAAGTCGCCGAGTTTCTCGCCGTCGAAGATTTCGCGTTCGATGATTTCTTGGACAAACGCATCCAGTGCAGAAAACTCCAATCCATATTTGGCAGCTATGGACGTAATCTCGTTTTTATATTTTTCCGCCTTGAAAAGTTCATAGCCGTTCTTAATTTCCTGTTCGGTCTTGCCGTTAATCTCATCGAGGCTGTTGATGTAGGCGACGATATCGTCTCTCTCCTCCATCAGGTTCGCACTCGATGCAACCAATGCGATAAGCTGCTCTTTGGTAATCCGCTTTTTGTCAGTACCCCGATTAGTATATCGAGCGATAAGCCCCATGATATAGTCGTAATCGATAATCGCCGATGCGAACAGCACGAACTCGAAATCGAGGTCCTCAATCTGTTGGCTAACTTCTTTGCTACCTCTTTTTTCTCGCTTTTTCTTCAGTTCACGGGCCTTTTCGAGATACATCCCCTTGAAAGCCCGAAGCGTGTCTTCGGGTAATAGCGATTCGATTTTGGCTTTGTCATCCGCCTTTATATCTGTATACTGTTCCAACTGGGTTTTGAAACGTTGTACCTCTTTGAAATAGTTGATAAATCCGGCGCGAGCTTCATCGCCGCGGAGGTTATTGACCTCCTCGGGCTTGCACTCCAAACCGTGCGATTGCATGTATTCTTCCAGTTTGGAAATGGCCTCCTCGTATTTTTCGATAACCTTCGGGGCCGGATCGACCAACCAAATCTGTTTCGGGTTGTCGATTTTTTCTCCCGAGAACCGGGCGATAGCTTGATCGACGGCAGTTTCTTGTCCTCGGAAGTCGAGGATATTACCGTAAGGTTTCGTGTCGTTCAAAATACGGTTCGTGCGCGAAAAAGCCTGAATCAGGCCGTGCCACTTCAGGTTCTTATCGACATACAACGTATTCAGGTATTTGGAATCGAATCCGGTCAGTAACATATCGACGACGATGGTAATATCGGTCTTATACTTATGCGGAATGTCTTTATTACTATATTTTTGAGACTTGATACGTCCTTGAACGTCCTGATAATAAGCATCGAATTCCGCAATCGAATGATCCGTCCCGTATTGCTTGTTATAATCGTCAATAATCATTTTTAGAGCCGCTTTTTTCTTGCCGGGCTCCTGCTGGTTATCGAAACGCTCTTGAGGCAAATCCTCCTGTATTTGTTGCACATCCTTGTTGCCTTCGGCCGGCGGGGAGAAGACGCAAGTAATATTCAGCGGTTCGTAGTCGGAATGTTTCGTCATTCTTTCCTGCTGAATCTCCTTGAACAGATTGTAGTATTCGATGGCATCATCGATTCGTTCGGTTGCCATAATAGCATTGAATCGGCGTGAATCGGTCGCTGCATCATGCCTGCTCAATATGGCGTCTACGATAGCTCGTTTTGTAAGGGTACTTCCTTTCTGTTGATTTTCGCCGTCGGGCTTGAAATAATCGATATGGAAGCGCAATACGTTTCTATCATCGATGGCGTGTGTAATCGTATAAGCGTGCAACTCTTTCTCGAAAATATCGGCGGTCGTTTTGTACGAACCCTCTTCACCGTCTATTTGCGTATAGGTTGAATTTTCGACGAAAATAGGCGTACCGGTAAAACCGAATAGTTGCGAATTAGGGAAAAACTCCTTGATCGTTTTATGATTGTGACCGAATTGAGAACGGTGGCATTCATCGAAAATGAATACGATACGCTTATTCTTCAATGGCTTCAATCGTTCTTGGTAATTCTTTTTATGCTTCGGATCAAGCGCGATGCCCAGCTTCTGAATGGTCGTAACGATTACTTTGTCGGCATAATCGTCCGACAACATCCGTCGCACCAGAGTTTCCGTATTGGTGTTCTCCTCGACGCAATTTTCCTGAAATTTGTTGAACTCCTCGCGTGTTTGACGATCCAAATCTTTTCGATCCACGACAAACAGACATTTGTCGATGTCCGGATTGTCTTTCATCAAAGTGGAAGCCTTGAAAGAAGTGAGCGTTTTACCGCTGCCCGTCGTATGCCAGATATAGCCGTTGCCGCGATTCTCATGTACGCAATCCATAATCGCTTTTACGGCATAAATCTGATACGGACGCATGATCAGTAATTTCTGCTCGCTTGCAACCAGCACCATATAGAGGCTGATCATCTTGCCGAGTTCGCACTTGGCAAGCACAGCACTCGAAAAGGCATCGAGGTTGGTTATTTTCGTATTTCGTTCCGTCGCGTACTGGTAGACCGGGAGGAATTGTTCGTCCGCATTGAAAGAGAAATGCTGGTTGTTGTTATTCGTGAAATAGTAAGTATTGCTTTGGTTGCTTACTATAAACAACTGAATAAAACAGAGCAGTGATTTAGTGTAGCCATTCCCCGGATCGTTTTTGTAATCCACGATTTGCTGCATGGCACGCCGCGGACAGACATCGTAAGCCTTCAATTCGACTTGTACAACTGGAATACCGTTAATGAGCAAAATGACATCGTAACGATGGTGACTGTTATCGGTATTCATCCGCAACTGGTTGATTACCTCGTAATCGTTCTTACACCAATCTTTGATATTGACCAGCGTGTATTGTAACGGTGTTCCGTCTTCGCGGATGAATGTATTTCGTTCGCGCAATCTCTTGGATGAGGCAAAAACATTAGGATTGATGATCTCCTCAAGCAACCGATCGAATTCCGAATCGGACAATTTCACGCGATTCAAAGTCTCGAATTTCTGTCTGAAATTAGCCACGAGCGCATCCCTATCGTGAATATCATCACGATAGACATATTTTAATTGTTCAGTCAGCTTCCGAATAAAACTATCTTCTATCTGTTTTTCTCTACCCATACAGCTTTCATTGGGATTACAATACACCCAATTAAGTACAAATATAGTAAATTATTTGGTCATTACGCAACTGTAAGCTGCGAACATGAGGCATAATTATTTATTTTTTATCGAGTTAGCTTTATTGGTTAAATGTTCGACTTCCCGTTCTTTCAGTCTCGCCTGTTCTTCAAGTTCGATTTTCAGGCGGATAGTGTGTTCATATTCTTCAACGTCTTTTTTCATCTGACGGATTTTTGCGTTGTCGCGGTTTAATTCGAATAGCTCTTCCATTTCGGCGATGAGGTCGGGTATCGCTTCGCCTTTCATCTTTATATAGCGGTATTTCAGGTCGTTGTCGATGCGGTCATGGTTCGGTCGGGTAGCGAAATAGAGTGCCGGCGACAAGATCATACAGCTTATGAAAAAATAGCACTAATAAATGACGAATGGAGATTCAGGGCTGAAAATCACTCGGTGTTGGATTATTCTCGGCGGCAGTTCGGCGGGGATTTTGATTGCCTCGACAGATGCTTGCAGATTATCGATACCGGTTTGCGTTTTGGTATAGTTCTGCTCTATGCTCTCCAATCGTCCGGCAAACTGGATTATTATCGCCTGATGCCGCTCATGTTCTGTATATACGATTTGCACCAATCGTTGCGACAGGTCATTGTCACTTGATTATTGCGTGCTGTTTTTGCCGATAGTTCGGTCTTGATGGTTTTGACCATCGTCTCCTTGAAGCCTTCATACATTTCGTAGGACATCATATTATTTTCTTTCATGGTTGTATCGCTTCTTGTTTACAATTTCTGCTTGAGTTTGGTCATGCGTTCTCGCAAACGACGTTTCCGCTCCATTGCGGCAATCGCCATCGCTTCGGCGACGGTATTGAGCAATGCCGTGATGCGGGCGAGGTACTCTTCGGGACTCTCGCCGGGTTTGCGTTACAATTGAGCGAAGGACAATTCGACCGGCGAATTATTCGGCGGCAACGGAAGTTCGCCGATATTACCGCCGAAATTGATCGTCGGCCTATCCGTGTCGGTCTTTCCGCCACCCGTTCCGAACAGACCGGAGAAGGCCGAACGGTAGGTGCCTGCCGCCGCATGGAAGTCTTTGACAATAGCGCTTCGATGTTGGGTTTGCTGTTGCGCGTACGCAAAATGCCGATTCAGTTTTGAGAAGCTGAATTGCCGGTCGATCTTCAACCCCGAAAACTCGAAGTCGTTTTTTGAAAATAGAACGCCTTGTTTCCGGTCGGTATTTCCGCAATACTTGTAGCGGACGTCGATGCCTTGCTCTTTTAATCTACCTTCCAGATCGTTCCAACTCTTACACTTGGGCAGACATCCTTTGATCGCATCATATATTTCGTATTTGGTCTTGTCCGGTTCGCGCAATCGCTCCCGCTGCACGCTATCCTTTCCCGGCGCAAGATGCAACCCGTATTTGCGCTCCAGTTCCCGCAATACGGACATGGAACGGTCGTATTCGTGCGAGTCGCTGATCTTCCGAACGTTCTCATCGACCCGCAACGATACGATATGAAGATGCTCTCTGGAAATGTCCTTATGCTTGAAAACGATATAGGGCTGTTGGCCGTAACCCATGCGCTCCATGTACTCGCGGGTGATGTCCCGGAGCTGCTCGTCGGTCAGTTCATCTACCGGCGAAGGATTCAGCGAGGTATGGAAGACCGTATTGATGGTTCTTCGGTTGGCTTCGAGGTATGGCCGGAAACTCTCCATGCAGGCGTCGATATCGAGACGTCCGTATCGGTCGAACGGTTCGAGCATCTTCTGCCGGAAGAGGACTTCGGCTTCGCCTTTATCTACCTTTTCCTTGTTGTAGTACAAGGCCCCTCCGGGCGAGGAGCCCGACCTTATATTCGCAACCATTCCGCAGCTCGTTTAGCAAGATTCAGAATTTCAATACTCAGGGCCTTCAGTTCACGTGTCCGCTGTTCCAGCAGAGCGATCTGATGGGGTATTGCAATGTTAGAGAAGTGGCTGTTTACGGCTTTTACAATCTGGTTGTAGTTGTTCCCGATGCGCTGAAACTGGAAGTAAAAGTCGTTCAGCCGTGCGATGAATTGTACTTTCGAAGGGTCGCGTTTGACAACAACAAACTCCTCGCCGAAGATACGTTTGACGATAAAACGGCTGCGGTTGTGTTCCAATCCGGCTTTGCAAAGCAGTTCATTGAAGCGAATGTTCTGCTCTTCATTAAGCCGAAACGAGTATTTATAACTCGGCGTTCGGGGCTTTTTGTCGGTCTTGTCTGTCTGTTTTCGGTTGGTATTCATAATATCGGTTCAAAAGGCGTTCGACTTGGGAGAACGCCCGGCCTCGCAGAGCAAGCGTTTTTGTCCGACAAACTTGGGTTTGTCGGACAAAAACACAGCTTGCTGTTTCTTTGCAGAAACAAAAGTCCGCGGCGGAAAATTTTTTGTGAAAACTTTGAAAAGCCTCCGCTACGGCCTCCGAGGGCGGGTCTTTCCCGGTGCAA
>ERZ838839.98-NODE-98-length-110460-cov-5.103673_pt1 | contig 110460 bp, 104 predicted proteins | sample MGYA00519909_ERZ838839 | MGnify/ENA primary metagenome ERZ838839 (study PRJEB31850, sample SAMEA3708843) | human gut metagenome | biome: human gut; feature: human-associated habitat; material: faeces | place: China | collected 2014 ...
GGAACGGCAAACCCAAGGGCGGCAAGTCCGAAACGCTGTCCGAGACGGTGTTCCGCGATCAGTTCGCCGTGGCGACGGTCCTTTTTTGCGTGAGCGGCCTCGGGATCATCGGTTCCATGCGCGAAGGCCTGACCGGCGAGTGTTCCCTCCTGCTCATCAAGGGCGTGCTCGATCTGTTCACGGCCATGCTCATTTCGGCGAGCATCGGCAGTGTGGTGGGCGTGCTGGCTGTTCCGCAGTGCGCCATTCAGTTTGCCTTGCTGTTCGGGGCCACGATGCTCATGCCGTACACCACGCCGACCATGTTTGCGGATTTCTCCGCTTGCGGCGGCATCATCATGCTCGGCGCGGGGCTGCGCCAGATGGGGCTCGTGCAGGTCCCTATCCTCAGTATGTTGCCCGGTCTGTTTTTCGTCATGCCGCTGTCCGCAGTATGGAAGCAGATTATGTAGATGAGAGAATCGGACGAGGGGGCTTCACCGGAAGCCCCCTCGTCGCGTATGGGAAAAGCCGTTTTTGAGGGGGAAGGAAGAGGGGGAGGCTCATCAGGCTTTGGGCGTGGCGGTGAAGAAGAAGCGGGGGAAGCGGAAGATGATTTCCCCGTTGCCCTGCTTCGGATAGCGTGCGGCGACCTCCTCCAGCACGGCCTGTTCGAAGGCTGCGGCGCGCTCGCCGGAAAGGAGGCTCAGGTAGGGGCGCAGTCCCGTGCCTTTATACCAATCCATGATGGCCTCGTGGGACGGCATACGGTGGAGATAGGTGATCTGCCACATCTGGAACTGTCCGGCTTCGGCGGCGAGGATGTCGAAATAGGTCTCTTGGGAAAGCGTATGGAAGATCCGCGCGGAGGCGAGTTCGGCGCGCCACTCGTCCGAGGCGGCAAGTTCCCCGATGATCCGGTGGATGGGCTCCTGATAGTTCATGGGAACCTGCACGGCGAGCATTCCGCCGGGGCGGAGCAGGGCGAGCATGTCCCGGATGAGCCGGGGATGGTCGGGGACCCACTGGATGCAGGCGTTGGAAAACACCACATCGAACCCGTCCTCCCCAAGTGAGGGCAAATTCAGGGCATCGCAGATCCGGAACTCCATGTCCGGGTGATCGTCCTTCGCGGCTTCGATCATCTCCGGTGAACTGTCGATGCCGATGATGCGCAGGGCATTGGGGAAGGCGTCCGCCAGAACCTGCGTGCTGTTGCCGGGGCCGCATCCCACATCGAGCAGCTTGCGCGGCTGTTCAAGGTCGATGCGTTTGACCAGATCGATGGACGGCTGCGTCCTTTCGGCCTTGAAGCGGAGATAGGCGGCGGAATCCCATTGCATGGCGTGCCTCTTGCGGGCTGAAGGTGGGCGGAGTTTTCCCTAAAAGCCCTTTTGCGGTAATGCCGTTCCCGCCGCCCTGTCAAGCGGACGGAAAAGGGAGGAAACGTGTTCCTTTCCTCCCCTTCTTTATGTGGCTTTTGATGGAAAAACGGCCTGCGCCGTTTCCCTCGGTCGCCATTCTGTCACGCGGGCTACAGCAGCTTGGTGATGATCTCTCCAAATTCGGTGCAGCCGACCGTGCGGGCGTCGGTCATCTGCGCGGCGAGGTCTTCGGTGACGGCGCGGCGGGCGATGGCGGTGTTCACGGCCTTGTAGATGCGGGTGGCGGCTTCCTTCCAGCCTATGTGCTCCAGCATGAGCGCGCCGCTGAGGATGAGGCTGCCAGGGTTGGCCCGGTCCTTCCCGGCGAGGCTCGGCGCGGTGCCGTGGGTCGCTTCGAAGAAGGCCAGCTTTTCCGACATGTTCACGCCGGGGGCAAGGCCAAGGCCGCCGACCTGCGCGGCGAGGGCGTCCGAAATGTAGTCGCCGTTCAGGTTGGGCGTGGCGAGCACGCTGTACTGCTCGGGGCGGATGAGGGCCTCCTGGAACATCGCGTCGGCGATGCGGTCCTTGATGACCAGCTTACCCGGCGCGGAAGCGGCTTCGGCTTCGACCACGGTCTGGGCGGCGAATTCTTCCTTCGCCACATCGTAGCCGTGCTGGCGGAATGCGCCCTCGGTGAACTTCATGATGTTGCCCTTGTGCACAAGGGTCACGCTCGGAAGGTTCTGGGCGAGGGCGTGGCGGATGGCGGCGCGGACAAGGCGCTTGGAGCCTTTTTCGGTCATGGGCTTGATGCCTACGGCGGCGGAGGCGTCCACATTGGCTCCCAGTTCGTCGCGCAGGAAGGCGATGAGCTTGGCGGCTTCGGGCGTCCCGGCCTTGTATTCGATGCCTGCGTAGACGTCTTCGGTGTTTTCGCGGAAGACGATCATGTCCACGCGCTCTGGATGCTTGACCGGTGACTCGATGCCTTCAAAGTAGCGGATGGGCCGGATGCAGGCGTAGAGGTCGAGGGTCTGGCGCAGGGTGACGTTGAGGCTGCGGAAACCCGTGCCCACCGGCGTGCCGAGGGGGCCCTTGATGGCGAGCTCGGCGCCGCGCAGGGCGGCGAGGGTTTCGTCGGGCAGGAGCGTCCCGGTTTCCTTGAGCGCCTTTTCGCCCGCGAGCAGTTCCTTCCAGTCGAAACCGCGCTCGTCGCCGTAGCTCAGACGGATGGCTTCATCAATGACGGGGCGCGCGCTTTTCCACACGTCCGGGCCGATGCCGTCGCCTTCAATCCAGTAAACAGTCTTGCGCATGGGGAGAGACTCCAGAAATGTTACGTGGCTCGCGCCACGGTTGACGTCCGCGTGCCTCGCGGCGTGGGCAGAAACTACTCGCCTGAGGCCGGGTTGTCAAAAAGGCTACAGTTGTCGGCAAGTTTGCGGTGCGGCGCGGGCAGGGGGAAGGCCTCGATGTCCTGCGGCGCGATCCACTGGCAGGCTGTGGCCTCGGCCAGCTCCTCGGGCACGGGGCATCCTTTGGGCTCGCCCTCCAGCCTGAGCTGGTAACAGCGCAGGGTGATCCGGTAGGTCGTGTAGTTGTGGCGGATGACGTCCAGCGGGCGCACGATGGCGACCTTGAAGCCGACTTCCTCCATCCATTCGCGCGCGACGGCCTGTTCCGGCGTTTCGCCGGGCTCCACGCAACCGCCGGGGAATTCCCACAGCCCGCCCCAGACGTCCTTTTCGTTGCGGCGCTGGATGAAGACTTTCCCTTCATGCAGGAGCACCCCGCACACTACCTCGATCTGCGTGACGGCGGCTTTCTTGCCGGGAACCGGGCGTTCGTTCTGGATGCCGAGGTGGCGGCTTTCGCACAGCCCGGCCAGCGGGCAGCGTTCGCACTCGGGCTTTTTGCGGCATACGAGCGCGCCCAGCTCCATGAGCCCCTGATTGAAGTTCCGGGCCTCGCCTTTCGGAATGAGGGCTTGCGCCAGTTCGCGGATGCGGCTCTTGGCGGGCTCTTCCTTTACGGGCGTGTCGATGTCGAACACGCGGGACAGGACGCGCTCCACATTGCCGTCCACGCAGGGGACTTCCTCGTTGTAGGCTGTGCTGGCGATGGCCCCGGCGGTGTACGGGCCCACGCCGGGCAGGGCGAGGATGTCGGCGTAGCTGGTGGGGAAGTTCCCGCCGTGGCGTTCCATGATCACCCGGGCGGCGGCCTGGATGTTGCGCGCGCGGCGGTAGTAGCCGAGCCCTTCCCATGCCTTGAGCAGGTCTTCCTCGGGCGCGGCGGCGACGGCGGCCACATCGGGGAACCGCTCCATCCAACGCAGGAAGTATTGGACGCCCCGGTCCATCTGCGTCTGCTGCATCATGACTTCGGCGATCCACGTCCGGTAAGGCGTGTAGTCGGCCCGCCACGGCAGCGGGCGGCGGTTCTCGGCGAACCAGCGGAGCAGGTCTTTTCGGAAAAGCGTAAAGCGTTGTGTATCGTTCATGGCAAAGGGGGTTGTATGTTGAACCGGGAGAGCTTCTTTAGCGGGAGACATCCGCACGCGCGCTCCTCTGGCTCTCCCGCAAAGAAATACCTTGTGGGGAGGCTGTTTGAAGGAAACCCAGTTGGCTACGTCTGTTTTTTATCCGATGGCGCGGTGTAACCGGCAGAGATGAAAACAATCAGCTTCTTGGGAATCGTTCCTTGCAAGGAATAGCCCGAAACAGGGCGGCTGTCACGGGCCTGTTCAACTTGCTTCCGGCATGGTTTTCGGGCATACTCTTACGATTATTTTTCAAGGAGTGTATCATGGCCAATCCTACCGTGCTTCTGGAAACCACTTCCGGCGATATCCTTATCGAACTGTATGCCGACAAGGCTCCCGCCACCGTGGAGAATTTCCTCAAATATGTGAACGAAGGCTTCTACGCCAACACTATTTTCCACCGCGTGATCAAGGGATTCATGATCCAGGGCGGCGGCATGAACATGAAGATGGAAGAAAAGGCGACCCATGCCCCCATCAAGAACGAAGCCGACAACGGCCTTGCCAACGAGCGCGGCACCATCGCCATGGCCCGTACCAACGATCCCGACTCCGCCACGGCGCAGTTCTTCATCAACGTGGCGAACAACGACTTCCTGAACCACAAGAACGAAACGCCGTCCGGCTACGGCTATGCCGTGTTCGGCAAGGTCATTCAGGGGCAGGACGTCGTGGACCGCATCAAGAGCGTATCCACCGGCAGCTACGGCCCCTATCAGGATGTCCCGAAAACGCCCGTGATCATCAAGAGCATCGTGCCTGTCCAATAGCTGATTTTTCTCATGCGTTTTCCGCGTATTAGAGACATCTCGAAAAAAATTCGGAAAAAAAGCGAAAAAAAGCTTGCCAAGACGGGAGAGTTTGCGTAGTTACTCTCCCTGTCGAGCCGGGGTAGCTCAGTTGGTAGAGCAGGGGACTGAAAATCCCCGTGTCGCTGGTTCGATTCCGGCCGGAGGCACCATTTCTCCGGTGGATACCCAAGGTATCCACCGGGGGAATCTTTCAAAAGCAGGTATCAAGCGTGTGTGATCCGCATAGAATGGATCAGGGCATGCAGGTGTAGCTCATCTGGTAGAGCGCCACCTTGCCAAGGTGGAGGTAGCGAGTTCGAGCCTCGTCACCTGCTCCATACAAAAGATAACAGGAGCAAATCTTGCTCCTGTTATCCATACGGCGACATAGCCAAGTGGTAAGGCAGAGCTCTGCAAAAGCTCCACCCCCAGTTCAAATCTGGGTGTCGCCTCCAAAAAAGAAGCACCTGCTTTGCAGGTGCTTCTTTTTTGCAGTCTGTGGAAAAAAGTCTTAACCATAGCCTGCCGGCCTTTTTAATGGCGTCCGGCGGGAAACGCGGGAGAAAGGAAGGCGCCGCAATGATCTATCTCGAACCGCCCGGTACGGACCCCTATTTTAATCTGGCGCTGGAGGAATATGTCTTTGAGCAGATGGACCGGAGCAGGGCCTATTTTATGCTCTGGCAGAACAGCAACACCATTGTGGTGGGCAAATATCAGAACACCGCCGAGGAGATTAATCAGGCTTTTGTGGATGCCCACGGGATTCGGGTTGTGCGGCGCCTGTCCGGCGGCGGGGCGGTGTACCACGATACAGGCAACCTGAATTTTACCTTTATCGTGGACCAGGACACCGCCCCTGGCCTCAACTTCAAGATTTTTGTCCGCCCTGTGGTGGAGGCCCTGGCCCGCTTCGGCGTCCACGCCGAATTCACCGGCCGCAACGACCTGACCATCGGTGGCATGAAATTCTCCGGAAATTCCCAGTACGCCAAACACGGGCGCCTGCTCCACCACGGATGCATCATGCTGGACTCCAACCTGACCGACGTGGCCGACGCTCTGCGGGTGAAGCAGGCCAAGTTCGACTCGAAGGCCGTGAAGTCGGTGCGCAGCCGGGTGACCACCATCAACACCCACGCCCCCACCCCCATCGCTATGGAGGACTTCAAATCGGCGCTGCGGGCGTGCGCCATGGCCGGTGGAGCACTGGAGCCCTATACTCTGACCGCAGAGGATATGCTGGCCGTACAGAAGCTGCGGGACGGGAAGTATGTCACATGGGCGTGGAACTACGGCTTCTCACCCCCTTATGACATGCGGCGGGAGGCCAGGTTTCCCGCCGGGCTGGTCACCGCCCACCTGCGTGTGAAGCAGGGATGCATTCAGGCCGTCCGGTTCTACGGCGACTTTTTCGGCAGCGGGCCTCTGGAGGAGCTGGAGGCGGCCATGGCCGGTCTGCCCCTGGACGCACAACTGGCGGAGGCCCTGGCCCCGCTCCATGTGGAGCACTATATGAGCGGCATTACTGCGGAGGAGCTCGCCCGTCTTCTGCGGGGGTGAGGCGCGGGGAGCTGCCGGCGGTGGTCAGCCCTCCGCCCAGAGGGACAGCAGCTCCTCCGGGTCGGCGTACAGGGCCTGATACAGCGCATGGTACTGCTCCTGTACCCCCTCCCCCGCCTCCCGCAGGCTGGGCAGCGGGGCCTGGAGGCCATAGAGATAGAGCCAGCAACCCTCCCGGCCGCCCAGCAGGGTATCCCGGCCTGTGAGCACCTCCAGGGGTTCCGTCTCAATGTGCAGCTGCGCGATGCCGCCGCACTCCGGCCCCAAGGCCCGGCAATAGAGCAGCAGACCGCCGCCGTCCAGCGCCTGCACCGCCCCGAGGTCCGGCCAGGGCTCCGGCAGGGCCAGGGAAAAGCCCCTGGCGTCCACATAGAAGTGCTCCCGGAGCAGGGCCCGCAGGTCGATGCTCCTGCCGTGCAGGGCGGCGTCATAGGTTCCTGTCCGGCCGCCGTGGGGCGGCCACACCTCCATGGTCAGCTCGGTGAGATCCGCCGCCTGTCCCGGCGACAGATAGATGCCATAGGTCTTTTCCGCCGTCCAGTCCTCCCCGTCAAAGTAGTGGAGGCTGATTCCCCCCAGCGCCTCTGTCTCCGCCCGGCCGGCGATGTGAAGGTTCCACTCCTCCTCCGGGCCGCTGTGCTCCGGCAGGCGAAAGGAAATGCAGTATTCCAACTCGCCGGGACCTATGTCATACTCCCGCACCTCGATGCTCTCCTCCAGCGCGTCCATGGCCTCCTCCGCCGTGAGGAGCCGCTGTTCACAGGCCGCCAGTGAGGTGACGGCCAGGGCGGCAGCCAGCACGAGGCCGGCCGCCGCCGCCCCCCTTCGCCTGTGCTGGAACAGATTCGCCAGCCGCGCCCGCAGCAACCGTCCTCCCCCGCCGAAGCGGGTGGACAGGACCGGCCCCCGCCCTCCTGCGGCCAGATGCAGGAGGGCGGTGCCGTAGCGGCGGCGGAACGCTTCATCCCTCCCCCGCACCACACGGGCGTCGCAGCACAGCTCCAGGGTGCGCCCCGCCTCCCGGGCCATCCACCACACCAGGGGATTGAACCAGTGGACTGCGCAGGGCACAAACAGCAGGGCCTTGTGGGCCAGATCATGCCGCCGCAGGTGGGTCAGCTCGTGGAGGAGCACCACCTCCCGCTCGTCCGCCGGGAGGGGCCTGCCCGGCAGCAGAAGCACCGGCCTCCCAAGTCCCACCACCAGAGGGGCGTCCGCCTCCCCTGTCCTTAGCAGGCGGGGCGTACGGCGGAGTCCCAGCTCCGCCGCCAGGGCCGCCAGTTGGGCCCTCTCCTCCTCCGTGCCCGGCTGCGCGCCCCGGAGCAGACGGCGGCGCGCCAGGAGATAGGCCGCCCCCTGATAGCCCACCAGAGCCAGCCCGCCGGCCAGCCACACCCAGGCGGCCAGCTCCAGGAGCGGCAGGGGCCTCCCCTCCGGCGCGGCTGCCGGGGGTACCGCCCGGGGCGGTTCCACGCTCTCCGGCCCGGCGGGCTCAGGCACTTCCGCCGGCGCCCGAGGGGCGGCCGGCAGGGTCACAGACGAGAGGGCGGACACATCCACCGTCACCGCCGTCCACGGCAGGGAAAGCGGGACGGGCAGGGCCATCCGCAGGGCCAGTACCAGCCAGAGCACCGAAAGGGTCCCCGCAGCATAGCGGCCCCGCAGGCGGGGCGCCAGCAGCAGGAGGGGCAGCAGCACCGCCGAGCCCGTCAGCGACAGGGTGAGCACCCGTACAAACAGCGACTCCATCCTACTCCTCCCGCCTCAGCGTGCGGAGGTACTCCTCCAGCTCCCGCACCTCCTCTTCCGTCAGGCTCCCGCCGTCGTGGAGGGCGGCGGCAAACCGCCGGAGGGAGCCCGCATACAGTCTGTCCAGCACCGTCCGGCTCTCCTGCTGCTCATACTCCGCCCGGGACACTCTGGCCCGGTAACGGTTGGTCTTTCCCTCCTTGCCGCAGCTCAGAAAGCCCTTTTCCTCCAGGCGCTTGAGGTAGCTGTGCAGGGCGCTGGCAGTCAGGGGCCGCTCCAGCCGCGCCAGGATGCCGGGGGCCGTGGTCCCCTCCTCCCCGGCCTCCCACACCGCCAGCATGAGTTCCAGCTCCGACTCCGGCAAGCGTCCATTCCACTTCATCGCTGCTCCTCCTTTTCTGCATTTGCAAATCTTCCTGTTTCCATTGTAGGATCAGGGCAAAGCTCTGTCAAGCATTATTTTGCATTTGCAGAAAATAAATTCAAAAAAGGGGCGGCCTCCGGCCGCCCTATGGAATGTCCAGCGTCACCACGTCCAGCCCCCGCTTCATGGCATAAGAGATGGTATACATGGTTCCCCCCAGCATGCCGTCGTACACCGCAATCAGCATGGCCGAGTGGTCCACCAGGTAGCGATTCCGCCGGAGCATGCACCCCCGGTCGTAGTGGTGCTGGAGCATGGTCTCATTGTCGCAGCGCTCCACCAGGGAGAACCACCGTTCCCGGTCCCGCTCCCGCCAGCGGGCGGCCTGCTCCTCGCAGGGGATGACCGCCTCCACCGTCACGCCGGGGCGCCGCTCCCGCAGGGCCAGCGCCGCCTCGCAGCAGTAAAAATCCGCTCCCCGGGCCATACCGCACAGGAAATGCCGCATCCCTTTTTCGTAGGCGGCCTCCACCGCCCCGGCCAGCCTGGCCTTCAGCTCCAGGCACCGGGGATCCCCCTCGTCCTCCCGCCAGGGCAGCTTCTCCGGCCTGTGGCCGGTAAAGCAGCAGGTTGTCTCTCGGTTCATTCCGCCCCTCCGTCCTCTGAATGTTGTTCCCATTGTAGTATATCCAGAACGGCAAGTCAATGTTTATCGAACATTTGTTTTTTAAATTGGGGCTTGCATTTTTCCACTTCGTGTGTATAATAGGGATTGGAACAACTGAATGAGATGTCTTCAGGGCAGGGTGAAAATCCCGATCGGCGGTACAGTCCGCGAGCCGGAAACGGCAGACCCGGTGCAACTCCGGGACCGACAGTGACGCGCATATCCCAGGGCGCGAAGTCTGGATGAAAGAAGATGTGTTGAAATTGGGCACGCTCCTTTTGATTTTAACACCTGGAAGGCATACGTCTTTCGGGTGTTACCAAATCAAAGAGGAGTGTTTTATTATGTCCGCCAAATCCGCCCGCGTCAAGAAGCTGGCCCTGTTAGCCATGTTCACCGCCATCGGTGCTGTGCTCATCACGCTGGTGCACTTCCCCCTTTTCCCTGCCGCTCCCTTTCTCCAGTATGATCCTGCCGATGTCCCCATCCTGATCGCCGCTTTCGCCTTCGGCCCAGTAGCGGGCATTCTTGTGACCGTGCTGGCCTCGTTTATTCAGGCTTTCTTTTTGGGCGGCGATGGTATATACGGATTTTTAATGCATGTTATTGCCACCGGTATTCTGGTCACCGTAGCCAGTACACTCTACCGGAAGTTCCATACCAGAACCGGTGCGATAATCGGTTTGCTGCTGGGCACATTTGCTATGGGCGTAGGCATGATGATCGCCAACCATTTCATTACTCCATTTTATATGGGGGCCCCCACTGAGATGGTGGATGCCATGCTGGTAACCGTCATTCTCCCGTTCAATCTGCTCAAGGCTGGTATCAACTCTGTTGTCACCTTCTTGGTCTACAAGTCTGTGTCCAAGTACATCGTCCACGGCGAGGAGTTTGCCAAGGCCCCCAAGAAGGCCGCCGGCGAGATCTGAGCAGATACCAAACGCCCCGCGCCTCCCAAAGAGGCGCGGGGCGTTCCGCTATTTCGCGATATGAACCGGGACGCCATTGACCTCCACGCCCTCGTCGGCGCGGATGAGGATGTACTTGACCCCGTCGATCACCCGTGTGTCCACCAGATCGCTCCGCTCCGGGCTGACCTTGATCACCACGTCAGGAGTACACACCTCGATCTGCTTCTCCACCAGATTGCGGGGGCTGAGGGCCATATCGGCGCCGAAGGCGTCGTCATAGCGGAGGGCGAACTCCTCCACATGGGAGTCGGACACGCCGCAGGACTTGAGGACGCACTTGACCGCCCCTTTGGAGAGGGTCAGGGGCTCCGCCTCCTTCCGCTCCCTGTGCTCCTCCACCAGCTCGCAGAGCTGGTCGTGGACCGCCTGTACCACCTCACAGCTACACTCGTCGGCCAGGGTGTCGCTCAACAGGGTCTGGAACGTCTCCTTTTGCGCGGCGGCGGGCATGGGGGCCTCCCGCCGGAACACCGCCTCCACCAGCTCCGGGTGGTTCTCGCCGCTGTCCCTGGTGTAGTAGAGGGCGTTATACAGGTTGGTGCTGCGGTCATCAAAGGCGGGAAAGAGGAAGCCCAGCTCCGGCGGGGACACCAGCCAGTCGGCCCGCCGGTTGTGAAACTCGTTCTCCCGCACGTGGTAGCTCAGGGCGGGCTTGGTCTGCTTCACCGGGCAGATGGAGCACAGCAGGTAGGAGTACACCTCGGCGGCGGCGTCCTCCTGCCGCTCCCCGTCCTTGGCGCGGTAGGGCACGTCGTAGCGGTCGTACACCAGGAGGATCAGGTAGTTGCCCTCCAGGGTAAGGGACTGGCGCACCAGTTGGAAGAATTCCTCCACCGCCTCCTCGTCCTTCAGGGCGGTGTCCCGCAGGCGCATGAGCCGGCGGTGCTCCTCCCCCTCCACCACCTGCCGGGTCTCGAAGGAGAGGTCCAGCAGGTTCTTTCCCAGAGTTCCCGACAGGGTGCGGCGCAGCAGGGCCAGCAGGGTCTCGGTCTCCTCCTGGGTCATGAGGGCCAGAGACTGGTCAAACTGGGCCACGCTCTCCCCCATCTCGTTGACATAGCACCCCCGGATGTGGGTAATACTGTTTTTCTCCGGGCGGAGCCGCCGGCGCAGCTCCCCCACCTCTTTTTCATTCATTGCAATACCTCCGGTCAAAAAAGAAGGGGCAAGCCGTCCGGCGGCTTGCCCCTTTGTCTCTTGGGCTTATCATTACATGAGGCGCACGGTATAGTATACCGCCAGGATCAGCAGCCAGGCCACCAGCACACCGTACAGCACGGCCAGCCCGCCCAGCAGCAACGCGGCGATCACCACCGCGGCCACCACGCCGCAGGTGACGTAGAGCAGGGCGTAGTTGGCGCTCTTGGGCAGCACCTCCACCCAGTTCCCCTTCAGGCGCAGCTTGCCCCCGGCGGCCTGCATCACGCGGAACACCACCACGGCCCCCACCAGGGCAACGCCCAGGACGACGGCGTAGCCATAGGCAATGGCCGGGAAGCCGAAGTGGTAGGGCACCACCTTCACACCCAGCAGGCCCAGGGCGCTGAGCACGGCGGCAAAGAAGAACTCCCGCTGGTAGAGGTAGTAGATCAGCGCCAGCACCGCCACGGCGGGCACAGCCACATACAGCAGCCGGATACCGCTCTCGTCAAAGACGCGGATTACCACGGCGCAGACCGCCAGGGCCAGCATCACGCCGGCCAGCACGGAGGACAGGCGGGTGAATTTGCCGGATTTGCGGGCCGCGACCGCCCAGATCAGCAAAACGACAAAGCAGATGGGCAGGGCGATCATCAGCACGGAAAAGACATCCCGCAGGGACTTGGCCAGTTCAATCTGCTCGACAGTGTAATTGGCATATACCTTGTTCAGAAGGAGAAGCAGCACCTCCAACACCACGGCCCCCACGATCCACCAGAGGACCTTGTTCAAAACCACGTCTTCCTGCTTTGCGCGCTGGGCTTGTTGTTCTTTCTTGTTCATGTATCCATCTCCTGTGGCCGGGCGCCCGGTTTCTATAAAAGTGCCCCTCCGCTGGGGCTGAGCGCCTCAGAGTCATCAATCTTCTATATTCTAGCAGAAAATTCGCCGCATTGCAAGTGAAGAATCCCTTTCCTCTTTCCAGCGGCGCGGAACTGTGGTAAACTGTCCTTAATCAACATCATGATTATTAGGAGTATACCATGAAACAGCGTATTTCTTTCCTCCTTGCCTGTGTTTTTCTGTGCTTGACCGGCTGCCGCGCCTCCGGGGCGGAGCAGACCTTTTTCGCCATGGACACCGTGATGTCCGTCCAGGTGTCCGGCCGCCGCGGACCCCAGGCCGTGGCGGCCGCCCGGGAAGCGGTGGAGCGGCTGGACGGCCTGCTCTCCCGCACCGACTCAGACAGCCAGATCGCCCGACTCAACACCGCCGCCGGGGACGGCGCGGCCGTGGCGGTGGACCCCGACGTGGCGGAACTGCTGGCCTTTTCCCAGGAAATCGCCCGGCAGCTCCCAGGCGACTTTGACATCACCATCGCCCCGGTGATGGACGCCTGGGGCTTCACCACCGAGGAGCGGCACGTACCCGCGCCGGATGCGCTGGCCGCCGCCATGGCCCTGGTGGACAGCGAGGAGCTCTCCGTGGACACGGAAGCCTCTGCCGCCTCACTGGCCCGTGCTGGCATGGAGGTGGATCTGGGCGCCGTGGCCAAGGGCTTCGCGGCCCGTGAGGCCGAGGCGGCCATCCGGGATGCGGGAGGGACCTCCGCCATGCTGGATCTGGGCGGCAACGTCACGGTCATCGGCGCCAAGGAGGACGGCTCCCCCTGGCGGGTGGCGGTGAAGGACCCCCGGGACACCGGCAGCTACCTGTGCGTCCTCGCCCTGACTGACGTGACCCTCTCCACCTCCGGCGGCTACGAGCGCTATTTCGAGGAGGACGGGGTGCGCTACCACCATATCATCGACCCTGAGACGGGCTATCCGGCGGATTCCGGCCTGCTGTCTGTCACCGTTGTCTCCGCCGACCACCTGCTGGCCGACGCCCTCTCCACTGCCCTGTTTGTGGCGGGGCCGGAGGAGGCGCTGGACTTCTGGCGGAGCCGGGACGACTTCGAGCTGGTGCTTTGCACCGGCCAGGGAGAGCTCCTGGTAACCGAGGGGCTGGAGGACGTTTTTACCTTTGCCGGGGCAGACAGGGGGTATCCCTATGAGATCGCCCGCCGCTGAGCGCCGCCGGCCCACGCTGCTGGACGGCGCGGCGGCCCTGCTGGTGGCCGCCGCCGCCGTGGCGCTGCTTTTTTTTCTTCAGCCGGAGGAGAGCAACTTTTTGACCGCCTCCGTCGTCTTAGAGGGTGAGACCATCGCGGAGTATGAGCTAAGCACCCTCACCGGTCCCGTCACCCTGGTGGTGGACGAGGCCCCCTATCCCCTGACGATCCAGGCCGAGCCGGGGCGCATCCGCATCGCGGAGAGTGCGTGTCCCAGCCAGGACTGCGTTCACACCGGGTGGATCAGCCGGGCCGGACAGCAGATCATCTGCCTGCCCGACAAGCTGGTGATCTCCCTGTCCGGCAGCGGCAGCCAGGAGTTTGACGCAATCAGCGGCTGAAAAGTTCCCGCTGTTTTCTCATTCTGAAAGGAGGCGCTCCCCCTTGTCCTCATCCCTGCGGCGGCTGACCCGCTGCGCGGTGCTTACCGCCCTGGCGCTGGCCCTCTCGGTGGCGGAGGGGCTGGTTCCGCTGACCATTCTCTTCCCCCTGCCCGGCCTGCGGCTGGGACTGGCCAATCTGGTCACCGTTTATGCCCTTTGCCGCCTGTCCGGGCGGGAGGCCCTGCTGATTCTGGCCGCCCGCTGCCTTCTGGGCGCCCTGCTGGGGGGCAATCTGATGGCCCTGGCCTTTTCCCTCACCGGCGGGCTGCTGGCCTTTGGCGTCATGGCCCTGCTGCTGCGGTGCAGCTTTCTCTCCCTCTTTGGGGTGTCCATCGCCGGGGCCGCCGCCCACAACACCGGCCAGATTCTGGCCGCCATGGCAGTACTGGGCAGCCGGGCCCCGCTGGTGTACCTGCCGCCCCTGCTGCTCTGCTCCCTGGTCACCGGGGCCGTCACCGGCGGCGCGTCCATGCTGCTGGTTCACCGGATTCCCCTTCCGGGTGACATAAAATCGTAAGGATTTTGTCATCCTTTTGTTGTTTCCTTTTGCCGCCCGGTGTCGTAAGATAACAGCTATAGAGATATTATGTGGGAGGAACCATACCAATGAACCATATCATGCCAAAAGCCGTTGCCCTGGCGCTGGCCTGCGCCCTGACGCTCCCCCTGGCCGCCTGCGGCGGGGACAAAACCAACCAGCCGTCCCCGGACACTACCCCTGTAGCCGCGGCCACACCGGAGCCCACCCCCACCCCCGCAGCCGACCCCTACGACGCGGTGCGCACCTACTGGAGCGCGGACCAGCTCACCCAGGCCTGGGGCCCCGACCAGGCGGTGGAGCACCTGTTTTTCCACCCCGTCATCGCCTATCCTGAGTATGCCTTTTCCGACGCAGTGCCCTACGACCGCCAGGTGGGGCTGGACGAGTGGATGGTGACCGCGGACGAGTACAAAAAGATCCTTCAGAGCGTCTACGACAAGGGCTACATTCTGGTCAACATGGGGGACGTGTGGAGTGAAGTCACCGGCGAGGACGGCGTCACCCGCATGGAGCGGAACACCCTCATGCTCCCCGAGGGAAAAAAGCCCCTCATCATCTCTTTTGATGATGTGAACTATTACGACTACATGCTGGCTGAGGGCTTCACCTCCAAGCTGGTGCTGGGGGACGACGGCCAGATCTGGGCCCAGTGCACCGATCCCAACACCGGCGAGACCTTCCTCACCCAGGATCTGGACGCTACCCCGATCCTGGACCAGTTCGTGCTGGAGCACCCCGACTTCTCCCTCAACGGGGCCAAGGCCATCTTCTCCCTCACCGGCTACCAGGGCATCCTGGGCTACCGTACCCAGAACGACATCGACATCGCCGCCGACGATCCCCGCCGCCCCGCCTTTGACGCCAATCGTCAGGCGGAGATCGAGGCCGTCAAGCCGGTCATCGAGCGGCTCAAGGAGACGGGCTGGACCTTCGGCTCCCACACCTGGGGCCACATCCGCCTGGACAGCCGCCCTCTGGAGTCCGTGCAGCGGGACACCGTCCGCTGGGCGGAGGAGGTGGGCTCCCTGGTGGGCCCCACCAACATCCTGTTCTACCCCCACGGCGGCCGCCCCGACGGGGACGACTGGCACTCCACCGGCCCGGTGTTCCAGTATCTCCAGAGCCAGGGCTTCCGCATCTTCGCCAGCGTGGGCATCAACTCCTTCTCCTACATCAAGAAGGACATTTCCGCCGTCATCTGCGACCGGCTCCACCCCGACGGCACCACCCTGCGCAACGGCAAGGCCCTGGAGTGGTACAGCCAGTTCTACGACGCGCGGGAGATCATTGATCTCGATGTGCGCCCCGACCTGGGCGTGACCTGGTAAGGAAACCTACAGCAGCGCCCCCGTCCGGCCGATGCCGGACGGGGGCGTTTTTTCGGCTTGACTTTCCCCGGATACCGTGGTAGTATAATCACCCTTTACCGCGGCTGGGAAAGGAATGGAACGCTATGATACCACACTGGAAGCAAAAATTCGCCCTCCTCTGGACAGGGCAGGCCCTGTCCATCCTCAGCAGCATGATTTCGCAGTACGCCCTCATTTGGTACCTGACCGACCTGACCGGCTCCCCCGCGGTCCTCTCCCTGGCCACCATGGCGGCGCTGGTCCCACAGGGAATCCTGTCCCTCTTCACCGGAACCTTTGCCGACCGCTTCGACCGGCGCTGGATCATGATAATCTCTGACGGGGCCATCGGGCTGGTGTCCCTGATGCTGGCGGCCGCCGCCTTTGCCGCTCCTCTTCCGGTGGCCCCTATCCTGGCGGTGGCCGCGCTGCGCAGTGTGGGCGGCGCATTTCATGCCCCCTGCATCCAGGCCGTCACGCCCCTGCTGGCCCCTCCCGATGCCCTGACCCGGTGCGCCGGTTGGAGCCAGGGCATCCAGACCGTCTCCATGCTCCTCTCCCCCGCGCTGGCCGCTGTTCTTTATGCCCGCATCCCCCTGGCTTGGATCCTCCTGCTGGACACCCTGGGGGCCGCCTTTGCCATCGCCGGAGTACAATTGGCCCGGCTGCCCGCCCTGCGGGCCGAAGCACAGGGCCGGCCGCTCCGGCTCTGGCAGGACACCCGCGAGGGGCTCGCTGTGCTGCGTTCTCACCGCTGGCTGTGGGAGCTGTCCCTCATCTGTGCCCTGTTCTCCGTGGCCTTCCTGCCGGTATCCGCCCTGTTTCCCCTAATGAGCATGGAGTATTTCGGAGGGGACTCCGCCGCTGCCGCTCTGGTGGAAACCCTGTTTTCTGCCGGAATGCTGGCCGGATCGGTGCTCCTGGGCCTGTGGGGAGGTACCCGGAACAAAATCATCACCATGACGGCGGCAGTGCTGGGACTGGGGCTCACCCTGGTGCTGGCCGGCTTGCTGCCCCCCTCCGGCTTCCGGGCGTTTGCTGGCCTGTCCCTGCTGATGGGCCTGTCCGCTCCCTTTTTCAACTCGGTGTTCATGGCCCTGATCCAAACCAAGGTGGAGCCGGAGTACCTGGGCCGTGTGCTGGGCCTCACCGGGGCCATCATGACCCTGGCCTCCCCCCTGGGGCTGGGACTCACCGCCCTGTTCGCCGATGCCACCGGCGTTCCCCTCTGGTTCCTGCTGGCCGGGGTAATCACTCTGACCTGCGGCGGGCTGATGTTCCTGCTCCCGTCGGTGCGTACCTGTGGCCGTCCGTGATTGCGCTGACACGGAAAACGTGGTATAATGGCTTACACCTTTTATACCACGTTTTGATAAGGAGGTTTCCCTATGACCGACCAGGAACTGGTGGAGCTGGCCTTTACCATGCTGGAGCGCTCCTATGTCCCCTACTCCCATTTCCCGGTGGGCGCAGCCCTGGAGTGCGCCGACGGGACGGTGTTCACCGGCTGCAATGTGGAAAACGCGGCCTACGGCTCCTCCATCTGCGCTGAGCGCACCGCCTTGGTGAAGGCGGTGAGCGAGGGGCACCGGGACGATTTCACCCGCATCGCCGTGGTGGGCAACTCCACGGAGCCCTGCTGGCCCTGCGGCGCATGCCGCCAGATGCTCTATGAGTTCGCCCCCGGACTCACCGTACTGGTGGCGCAGAGGGATCACAGCTTCGTGAAGCTGCCCCTGTCGGAGCTGCTGACCCACGGCTTCGGCCCCAAGTCTCTGGGGTAAGTTCCGCGCCCCTCTTGACAGAGGGGGGCGGCTGTGCTATTTTAAACATACCGACGGTATGTATGCAAAGGAGGGGGCCCCATGGCCCGCAACAAGCATCCGGAGGAGACCGTGGCCAAAATTCTGGACGTGTCCATGCGCCTGTTCACCGAGCAGGGCTACGAGCACACCACCATCCAGGACATTGTGGACGCCCTGGGCATGTCCAAGGGGGCCATCTACCACCACTTCAAGTCCAAGGAGGATATCCTGGACCGGATCAACGACCGCTACTACGAAAACCTGGAGTGGTTCTCCGACCCCGCCAAGCTTCCCGGCCGGAACGGCTTGGAAAAACTGCGCCACGCCTTCCGCCACTTTCTCACCGACCCGGCCAAGCGGGAGGTAGACCGGCTGGCGATCCACCACATTGTAAAGAACCCCAAGATTGCCCTGCTCACGCTGGAATCCACCTTTCGGGACGCCGCTCCCTATGTGGAGGGGATGATCCGGCTGGGCATGGCCGACGGGTCCCTGCCCGGCGTGACCCACCCCCACGAGATCGCGGAGGTGCTCATGCTTCTGACCAACGTGTGGACGGGTATGTTCCCCGGCAGCCGGGAGGAATTCGCCGCCAAGCTGCGCTTCTGCGGGGAATTTCTGGACCGCTTCGGCCTGCCCGTGCTGGACGAGGCCCTCCAGGCCGACGCGCTGAACTACTATGATCAGGTGCTCCAGGACGATTGAGCCGCCCGCTCCTCCACCGCCCCTGCGGGGGCGGTTTTTCCGGGCAAGATACATACCAACCGTCGGTATTAAAAAGAAAGGTGGATCTCTATGAAGAAAACATGGCTTCTCCCCGCCCTGGCCCTGGCGGCCCTCGCCGCCTGCGTTCTGCTCCGGGCACGTCGCTCAGACGGCGCGCCCGCCGCCCGAAAGGAGCCGCCCTATGCGCTCTGACCGCCTGTTTTCCCGCGACTTCACCCTCATGATCCTCGGCCAGATCATCTCCCTGTTCGGCAACGCCATCCTCCGCTTCGCCCTGTCCCTCTATGTGCTGGACACCACCGGCTCCGCCGCCGCCTTCGGCGGCATCCTGGCCGTGTCCATGGTGCCCACCATCCTCTGCTCCCCCCTGGGGGGCGTCCTGGCCGACCGCGTCCCCCGGCAGCGCATCATGTGGGGGCTGGACTTCTTCACCGCCGCCCTGGTGCTGGGGTACGGCCTGTTCTTTGCCAGCCGGGGCACGGTTCTGGCCGTCGGGGTGCTGATGGTGCTCCTGGCAGCCATTCAGGCCCTCTACCAGCCCTCGGTGCAGGCCAGCATACCCGCCCTGGCGTCGGAGGAGCACCTGCCCGCCGCCAACGGCGTGGTGGCCCAGGTACAGGCCCTGGCCAATCTGCTGGGCCCCATCCTGGGCGGTATGCTCTACGGCTGGGTAGGCCTGCTCCCCATGGTGGCGGTGGGCGGGGCCTGCTTCTTCTGCTCGGCTGTGATGGAGCTCTTTCTCCGCATCCCCTTCCAGCGACGAACCCTCGCCGGCCCGCCGCTGGCCGCCCTGTGGAGGGATCTCCGGGACGCGGGCCGATTCCTGACCCGGGAGCAGCCCGGCCTGCTGCGGGTGCTGACCCTGGTGGCCCTGCTCAACCTCTTCCTCTCCGCCCTGCTGGTGGTGGGCCTGCCCTATCTGGTGAAAATCAGCCTGGGCCTGTCCTCCCTGCACTACAGCTTTGCCGAGGCCGCCCTCAGCCTGGGCTCCATCGTGGGCGGGCTTCTCTCTGGGCTGGTGCTCCGCGGCGCGGATATCCGCCGGGCCTGGCGGTTTCTGCTGGGCACCTCCCTGCTGCTGCTCCCCATGGCCCTGGCTCTGGCGCTGGGAATTCCGTCCCTGGCCGCCTATGGAGTCATCCTGGTCTCCGTTTTGCTGGGCATGGCCTGCGCCATGCTGTTTACCGTCTCCGCCCAGACCTATCTTCAGCGGTCCACGCCGCCCCACCTGCTGGGCAAGGTGGCCTCCTTTGTGGCAGCTATTTCCACCTGTGCCATGCCTCTTGGGCAGGCCTTGTACGGCCTGCTGTTCGATGCCCTTCAGGCCCACGTCTGGGTGGTGGTGGCGCTGGGCATGGGGGCCAGCCTGCTGGTGACCTTTTCCTCCGTCCGGGCCCTGGGCCGCCTCCCCGCCCTTGACGAAGCCCCCTCCGGCGGGTATACTGAACAGAGTTTGGATTCCTAGGAGGGGTTTCATGGAGGGCAACCGGGTCTATCTGGCCGCCTGTCCGGACTACGGACAGGCGGAGGCAAAGCTGCGTGAGGCGGTGGCCGCCTTGGGCGGGATGGAGCGCTTCGTCCGGCCGGGGGAGCGCATCCTGCTCAAGGCCAACCTGCTCCGGGCCGCGCCGCCGGAGAGCGCCATCTGCACCCACCCGGCGGTGGCTGCTGCGGCGGCGAAGCTGGTGGCGGAGGCGGGGGGCACGGCGGTGATCACCGACAGCCCCGGCGGGGCCCTCCACAAGGAGGCCGTCCTGCGGGGCCTGTACGAAAAGACCGGCATGGCCCAGGCCGCCGCCGCTTCCGGGGCGGAGCTGTGCTATGACGCCTCCACCCGCACGGTGTCCCTCCCTGCGGGACGGGTGCTCAAGCAGGCGGAGGTGATCGCCCCGGTGGCGGAGGCCGACGGGGTGTTTGACCTGCCCAAGCTCAAGACCCACGTACTTATGAGCATGACGGGAGCGGTGAAAAACCTGTTCGGCGTGCTCCCCGGCCTGTCCAAGGTGGGCTACCACGCCACCCATCCCAGCCAGGAGCAGTTTGCCGACGTGCTGCTGGATCTGGCGGAGTACGTCAGGCCCCGGCTGAGCATCATGGACGGGGTGCTGGCCATGGAAGGGGACGGCCCCGGCGCCTCCGGCACCCCCAGGCACGCCGGAGTGCTGCTGGTGTCCGACAGTCCCCTGGCCCTGGACACGGCGGCCGCCGCCCTCATCGGACTGCCCCGCGCCTCCAATCCGGTTCTGCTGGCCGCGCAGCGCCGGGGCCTGCGGCCCAGTTGCATTGAGGAGGTGGAGCTGCTGGGCGAGCCGCTGGAGGCCCTGCGGATGGACGACTACCGCTTCCCCAGCCGCATCAAGGGCAACCTGATGGAGTTTCTGGGGCCCCTGGCCGGGCCCGCCGGCAAGCTGTGCAAAAGGGTGCTCTCCCAGACCCCAAAGATCCGCGCCGACGCCTGTGTGGGCTGTGGCATCTGCAAGAGCGCCTGCCCAGGGAAGGCCATCTCGATGGACGGCCCCGGCGGAAAGGCCCGCATCGACCCCAGGGCCTGTATCCACTGCTACTGCTGCCACGAACTCTGCCCCCAGAAGGCCGTGGCCCTCCGGCAGAACTGGCTGGGCCGTTATTTGAAATAAAATGGTTTTGTATGATTTTCTTCTCACCGGAGATACTAGTCACGGTATCTCAATGTGAGGAGGCAGTACAACCCATGATTTTAGATAAGATTGCCCTGATTCTCGCCATTATCGGCGGGCTGAACTGGGGCAGCATCGGCCTGTTCCAGTTCGATTTCGTCGCCGCTCTGTTCGGCGGACAGGACAGCGCTTTCAGCCGCGTGGTCTTCGCGCTCGTGGGCCTGGCGGCGCTCTGGTGCATTTCGCTCCTGTTCCGCGACACCCACGGCAAGGAATAAAAAGCCAAGGCCCTCTGCACAAGAGGGCCTTGACTTTTTTTACGCTTTGCCATATACTACACCCCAGGGGGGTGTTAACCGCATGATGGCAGATGAAAAGAAAGTCCTCCGCCTCCTCAAGACCGCCCGCGGGCAGATGGACGGCATCATTAAGATGGTGGAGGAGAACCGCTACTGCATCGACATATCCCAGCAGCTCATGGCCACCGAGGCCATTCTCAACCGCGCCAACAAGGAAATTTTGGCCGCGCACCTGAAGCACTGTGTGCAGGAGGCCGCCAGCGATGCCGAGCGCGGACAGAAGATCGATGAGTTCGTATCCACTCTGGGGCGCATCTTGAAGTAAGGGCGGCCTCTGAACCCTCACGCATATTAGAAAGTCTGGTGAACCCTATGAAGCAGAAATTCAATGTTACAGGCATGACCTGTTCCGCCTGCTCCGCCCACGTGGAGAAGGCGGTGCGCCAGGTGGAGGGTGTGGACAGCGTCAGCGTCAACCTCCTGGGCAACTCCATGCTGGTAGAGTACGGCGGCAAGACCGGGCCGGAACAGATCATTCAGGCGGTGACGGACGCCGGGTACGGCGCCTCCCTCCCCGGCCCCGCCGGGAAGGCCGCCCCGGCCGCCCGGCCCGCCGGCGCCATGGAGGAGGAACTGGCGGGGATGAAGCGCCGCTTCCTCACGTCCTTAGTGTTTCTGGCGCCCCTGTTCTACATCGCCATGGGGCACATGATGGGCTGGCCCCTGCCCGCCTTCTTCCACCAGCCGTCCAACGCCCTGGTGGTGGCCTTCCTCCAGTTCCTGCTCACCCTGCCCATCCTGTATATCAACCGCAAATACTATACGGTGGGCTTCAAGACCCTGTGGCACCGCGCGCCCAACATGGACTCGCTCATCGCCCTTGGCTCCTCCGCCGCGGTGCTCTACGGCGTGGCGGCCCTGTTCCTCATCGCCTGGCACCTGGGCCGGGCGGCCTATGGCGCGGGCGACGCGGCCGCCGAGCTGGCCCAGGTGGAACACTGGGCCATGGATCTCTACTTTGAGTCCGCGGGCATGATCCTCACCCTGATCACCCTGGGCAAGTGGCTGGAGACCCGCTCCAAGGGCAAGACCAGCCAGGCCATCACCCGTTTGATGGATCTGGCCCCCAAGACCGCCATGGTGCTGCGGGACGGCGCGGAGGTAGAGGTACCCGTGGAGGACGTGGTGGTGGGCGACCTCATCGTGGTCCGCCCCGGCGGCCGCATCCCGGTGGACGGGGTGGTCACAGAGGGGGCCTCCTCGGTGGATGAGTCCGCCCTCACCGGCGAGAGCCTGCCCGTGGAGAAGCTGCCCGGCGCCAAGGTGGCCGCCGCCTCCATCAACAAGTCCGGCTCCTTTACCTTCCGGGCCACCCGGGTGGGGGAGGACACCACGCTGGCCCAGATGATCCGTCTGGTGGACGAGGCGGCCTCCTCCAAGGCCCCCATCGCCAAGCTGGCCGACAAGGTGGCGGGGGTATTCGTCCCCGTGGTCATCGCCATTGCCGTCGTCACCGCCGCTGTTTGGCTCATCGCCACCGGCGGGGACGTGACCCGGGCCCTCACCGCCGGGGTGGCGGTGCTGGTCATCTCCTGCCCCTGCGCCCTTGGATTGGCCACCCCCGTGGCCATCATGGTGGGCACCGGCAAGGGCGCGGAGAACGGCATCCTGATCAAGTCCGCCGAGGCGCTGGAGACCCTGCACACCATCCAGACCGTGGTGCTGGACAAGACGGGCACCCTCACCCAGGGCAAGCCGGTAGTCACCGACTGCCGCCCCGCCCCAGGTGTGACGGAGGAGGAACTTCTGTGCGTGGCCGCCTCCCTGGAGAAGCCCTCCGAGCACCCCCTGGCCGACGCCATCACCGCCGAGGCCCAGGCCCGGAACATCCCCCTGGCCCCTGTGGAGGACTTTCTGGCCACCCCGGGCCGGGGTATCCGCGGCGTCATCCAGGGCCAGCAGCTCCTGGCGGGCAACCGGGCCATGCTGGAGGAGGCCGGCGTCCCGCTGGACGGCTTCGACGCGGTAGCGGAGGGGCTGGCCCAGGCGGGCAAGACGCCGCTGTACTTCGCCGGGGACGGCCGGATGCTGGGCGTGGTGGCGGTGGCCGACACCCCTAAGCCCACCAGCGCAGAGGCTGTCCGCGCCTTCCAGGCCATGGGCATCGACGTGGTCATGCTCACCGGCGACAACGCCCGCACCGCCGAGGCGGTGGGCCGCCAGCTCGGCGTGAACCGGGTGGTGGCAGAGGTGCTGCCCCAGGACAAGGAGAAGACCGTGGCAGAGCTCCAGGCCCAGGGCAAGCGGGTGGCCATGGTGGGCGACGGCATCAACGACGCCCCCGCCCTGGCCCGGGCCGACGTGGGCCTGGCCATCGGCGCGGGCACCGACGTGGCCATCGAGTCGGCCGACGTGGTGCTCATGAAGAGCGATCTGCTGGACGCGGTCACCGCCGTCCAGCTCTCCAGGAAGGTCATCCGCAACATCAAAGAGAACCTGTTCTGGGCCTTCATCTACAACATTATCGGCATACCCCTGGCCGCCGGGGTGTGGTATCCCCTGTTCCAGCTCCAGCTCTCCCCCATGTTCGGCGCGGCGGCCATGAGCCTGTCCTCCGTGTGCGTGGTGTCCAATGCCCTGCGCCTCAAGTTCTTCCGCCCGGAGCGCCGGGAGTCCCCCGCCGCCCCGGTTTCAGAAGGAACCCCCAAATCTGTGGAAACGAAAGGAACGAGTGCTATGACCAAGACCATGAGCATCAACGGCATGATGTGCGCCCACTGCCAGGCCCACGTGGAGAAGGCCCTCAACGCCATCGACGGCGTGGAGGCCAAGGTGAACCTGGAGACCAAGACCGCCACCCTTACCCTGTCCAAGGACGTGTCCGACGACGTGCTCAGGGGCGCTGTCACGGAGGCGGGCTACGAGGTGGTCTCCATTCAGTAACAGCCCTCCCAGGAAAAGGGCCCGGTGCAGACTGCACCGGGCCCTTTTTTGGTATTTTTATTTGCTTTTATAGTTCCTGGTATGTGGGCACATTCTCCTGTTTTCGATAAAATAAAAGTTTCAGATCAAAAAAAGGAGGACGGAACGTGGCTGGAACAATCTACGGCTATATCCGAGTCAGTACCCGGGAACAGAACGAAGACCGGCAGCGGCTGGCTCTGGCTGCCCTGCCGGTGCCGGAGGAGAACATCTATATGGACAAGCAGTCCGGCAAGGACTTTGAGCGCCCCCAGTACCGACGGCTGGTGCGCCGCCTGCGGCGGGATGATCTTCTGTATGTCAAAAGCATCGACCGACTGGGGCGCAACTACAGCGAGATTCTGGAACAGTGGCGGATGCTCACCAAGGAAAAGGGCGTGGACATCGCCGTACTGGACATGCCCCTTCTGGACACCCGGCGAGGCAAGGATTTGATGGGCACCTTTCTCAGCGACATTGTGCTCCAGGTGCTCTCCTTCGTGGCGGAAAACGAGCGCGACAACATCCGCCAGCGGCAGGCGGAGGGTATCGCGGCAGCCAAGGCCCGGGGCGTACGCTTTGGCCGCCCTCCCCTTCCCCTCCCAGACAATTTCCACATGCTCCATCAGGCCTGGCGGGGCCAAAAAATAACACTCCGACAGGCGGCCAGGGCCTGCGGAATGCCCACAGGGACCTTCTATTCCAAGGCAATAAAACTGGAAACACCGGACTAAACAAATGGAGGTATTTCCGAAAATTTGAAAACCTGTACCTTTTAAAATTAAAAAAATTGTAGCAAAGGCTTAATTTGAACCAAAATTGCTCCGATTAAAAATTGGAGAACAGAGAATCTCAAAACCAGCTTTAATTGTTTGGAAAAGTGTACTTTTTCAGCTTCATTTTATGATTTAAATAACTTGTTGCTACTAATTGATTTCTTGTAAAACACGCAGCATATTCGGAAATATGGGGACAGAGTTAAATTTTTAAAAAAGTACACGTTTTCAAACAGAAAGGAGGGCGCGGCGCAGCAGCCAATTCGCGTTCAAGGATGCATCTGTTATGAGAGATAGAGAATAAAGGAGAACATGCCTTATGAGAACACAGGAAAAGCATGCAACACGGTTTCGCTCCATTCAGACCTCACTTCTATTCGTTATCGTACCGGCAGTTATTATATCCATGGCAGTCCTCTCGCTGATGGGATACCTGAGCTCCAAGGCCATCATCCAAACCAGCGCGGGCAACGAAATGTCCCAGTGCCTTTCGGTAGCCATGGGTTCCATCGAAATGTCGCTGTCCAATAACCGCATGGTTGCTGAAACTATGGCGCGCGGCGTGGAGGCTGTCCAAAGGCAGGCTGTAAAGGGGGAGCAGACCGCGTCAGATTGGGATGCGGCAGCCTATCAGGAAATTCTGACCTCCTTTGTGGGGAGCAACCCGGAGACGTTCGGCGGCGGGATTTGGTTCGAGCCCTACCAGTACCGACCGGAGCAGCGGTATTTCTCTCCCTATTGCATGCGCCAGAATGGAGCCGTCACTTATGTAGACAACTATTCTCTGGGGGAGGGCGTCTATTATACCGACCAGGATTGGTACACAAACGCCGCCAATACCACTCAAAAGTCCGTTTGGTCTGCTCCATATTACGATGAATTTGCCCAGATTTCCATGGTGACCTCCTCCGCCCCGATCTACGACGAGACCGGCCGCTTTCTGGGAGTCGCCACAGCGGATATTGACCTGACTCAGATGCAGCAGATGGTACTCTCGCTGGACGTTGTGGCCAACGGCCGTGCCTTTCTGATTGATGATACCGGGGTATACATTGCAGACGAGGACAGCGAGAAGCTCCTGTCCGCCAACATATTGGAGGATGACAACCCTTCATTCGCCGCGCTTGGGCGGCAGATTCTGAGCCAGCAGGAGGGCTCCGGCAGCTACACGGCAGACGGTCAAACCTATCTGGCCTGGTACCGCCAGATCCCGGACAGCGGCTGGTATATCGTCACCACAGCCTCGGAGCAGGAGCTGATGGCGGACGCCCATACGCTTGGCATCACGCTTTCCATCCTGTGCGCGGTATTTGCCGCCCTTCTGTTTTTCATCCTTCTGGCCTATCTCCGGCGGAGCATCGTCCGGCCCCTCCACACCCTCCAGGCTACCACACAGAAAATCGCGGACGGAAACCTGTCTGTGGAGATCCCGCGCAATTCCAAATATGAATTTGGGGCTGTAAGCCTTTCCCTGGAGCAGATGGTGGAGCGGTTAAGGCTGTATATTGATTACATCTCCGAGATATCTGCTGTTCTGACCCAAATGGCGGACGGAGACTTTTCCTTTGCCCTCCAGCATGATTACGCCGGAGAATTCTCCTCCATCAAGGAGGGGCTCCTCAACACGAGAGGCCGGGTATCCGATGCACTGAAATCCATCGCGTCGTCTGCGGACCAGGTGAGCTCCGGAGCAGAACAAATTGCCATCAGCGCCCAGTCCCAGGCGCAGGGAGCCACCGAGCAGGCATCCAGCGTCCAGCAGTTGGCTGCCATGATGTCGGAAATGGAGCACGATGTCGATCTGAACACGGAAAAAATCACTGAGGTCAACCAAAAAATGCAGGAGGTTTCACAGGAGGTTCAGGAGGGCGGCCGCAAAATGGAGCGCATGCTGACGGCTATGGATGAGATCACCTCTACCTCCAATGAAATCGGGCAGATTGTCAAAAATATTGAGGATATCGCCTTCCAGACCAATATTCTCGCCCTGAACGCGGCGGTAGAGGCCGCCCGTGCCGGCAGCGCCGGAAAAGGCTTTGCAGTGGTGGCGGACGAGGTACGGAGCTTAGCCGGCAAGACCGCAGCGGCATCCAAGGAAACTGCGGAGCTGATCGCCAATGCCCTCTCAGTGGTGGAGAAGGGCAAGGCTCTCGCCGATGAAACCGCCGCTTCCTTCCGACTCGTCACCCAAGGGGTTACCCTGGCGTCCGACAGCGCCCAGGTCATCAGTGAGCTCTCCCAACAGCAGAAGTCTTCCATTCACCAGGCCAAGGCAGGATTTGACCAGATCTCCAGTGTTGTACAGACCAGCTCCGCTACGGCGGAGGAGAGCGCCGCCGCCAGCGAGGAGCTGTCCGGACAGGCTGAGCTGTTGAAGGAGCAGGCTGCGAAATTCAGGCTGCATACCGAGGAACTGTAACCGTCCTTCCCCCGCCGGAGTCTTGTGGCAGGCTGTACAGACCCTCCCTCCCCTTCCAGAACTTCTGCATTGAAATGCTCCTACTGTTTTAGTATGATAACACCACAGCCCGCGCCGGACGCCGGCCGGGACGTTCAACAAAAAGGAGCATCATCTATGCGAAAGATTCCTGCCGCCCTGCTCTCCCTGGCCCTGACGGCCTCCCTGACCGCCCCGCTGGCCTCGGCCGCCGGAACCGGAAGCACTCTGCCGGAGCTGGACGGCCACTGGAGCCAGTCCGCCTTCGAGCGCTGGCACGCCTACGGCATTGTAGAGGGTGACAGCCGCGGCATGCGTCCCGACGCCAACATGACCGTGGGCGAGTTTGCCGCCATTCTGAGCCGCGCGATGGGCTACACCGAGACTGTGGAGAACCCCTATGCCGATCTGAAGGGCACCGAATGGTACGCCCCCTACATCCTCCAGCTCACCGCCGCCGGGATTCTCCAGGGCGACGGCACCAACTGCAACGCCGAGGAGCCCATGAACCGGGAGCGGGCCACCGTGCTCTTTGCCCGGGCCCTGGGCATCCGTCCCACCGCCCAGCCGGATCTGAGCGGCTTTGTGGACGGCAAGGACGCCGCCGACTGGTCGGCCGGGTACATTGACGCCATGGCGAAGGATGGCATCATCCAGGGCGTGGGCAACCAGACTCTGGCCCTCGGGTCCAGCATCACCCGCGGCTCCGTGGTCAAAATACTGGACAGCTCCGTGGCCGAATATGCCGTGGAGGAGGGCGCCACCATCGACCAAGATGTGGACGGCATCCTGCTGGTGGCCGCCGATGATATCACCGTGGACGGCGCCGCCGTGTCCGGCAATCTGCTTGTAGCCCCCAAAGCCGGCGAGGCCAATCTGACCGTGAAGAACGCCAGGCTGGAGCGGGATCTGCGGGTTTCCACCCACGGCGCCACTCTGACTGTGGCCGATTCCCAGGTGGAGGGCGACGTGGCCCTCTCCGGTGACCGCGCCAGCCTGACCCTGGGCAGCGGCGCGCAGCTTGCCCGTCTGGCTGTGGACGGGGCCGGCAGCTCCGTGTCCGTGAAGAGCGGCGCCTCTGTGGAGACCCTGACCGCCCGCGCCGCCGTCAAGGTGGACAACCAGGGCGCCATTAACAAGGCGGAGGTACAGGCCGACAACGTGGTGCTTGACGGCAAGCGGCCCGCCCACGTGGAGGTCGCCGACGATGTGGCCCCGCCCCAGAACAGTGAGGGCGAGGAGGTCACCGGCTCCGAGGACAGCCAGGAACCCGGCCAGGGTGGCGGCGGTTCCGGCGGGGGCGGCGGCTCCGTGTCTGAGGAGGCCGTAGCCGGCATCGTAGGCGTCCGCCCTGTGGATCAGGACGGGGTCGAGGAGGACATGCCCTCCGTCACCGCCAAGGCCACCAAGAAAACCGGGGAGAATTTTGTCCGCATCGCCCTGTCCACCGACGGCGTGGTGCCCATCCACCAGAGCGAGGGTGCCGGCAAGGGCGCCTGGGTGGGCGTGGCCATCGAGGCCCCCGAGGGCTATGAGCAGGGCACCTTCCAGTACCACTTCGGCACCGAGGCCAGCGCCGAGGCCACCCAAAGCGCGGCCATCACGGAGGACTCCTCCATCGGCCAGGGCAAGTATGCGGTGTTCTTCCTCAACGCCTCCTCCACCGCGCCCAAGACCCACATCACCGTGAAGTGGGAGGGACAGGAGGCCGTGCAGTACGTGGTGGACCTGTCCGGCGTGCAGACGCCCGCCGTCAAGCTGACCGGCGTGACCGTCTCCACCCACGAGATGCCCTCCGGGGTCTCCTCCACCGCCGAGGGCCTGAGCTTTGACGGCAGCACCGCCCTGGTGCAGAACGGCGGCAGCGGCACCCTGACCCACACCCAGGTGGCCTCTATGGGCGGCGGCGGCGAGTATACCGTCTACTACACCGTGCCCCAGGCCATCCCCGGCGGCACCCTCCAGTTTGACAAAATTGCCCGCTCTGTCAACGGCGGCAAGTGGAACACCTGGGCCATGCCCAGCACCACCGAGGCCAATGCCGGCTCCGGCTGGTGGACCCGTGACGGCGAGAACTACTACTTCAAGTGGGGCGCCGTCTTCGCCGAGGAGGCGGAGGGGAGCTACCGGCTCAAGGACGGCGGCGTCTTTGACTACACCCTCTGCTTTATCGACACCGACGGCTCCCAGGACAATATCATCGCCACCTATACCTTCCAGATCGACCTGAGCGGCTACACCATCACTGCCGACGAATAATCTCCGAAGTGCCCCGGACAACGTCCGGGGCACTTTCTTTTCCCGCGGGCCTGTGGTATTATTAAGGGGTGAAAGGAGGCGCTGCCATGGCGTCACGCAGAAAACTTCCCCTTGTACTTTTTCTGATCACCCTCGTCCTTCTGGCCGGGGCGGTCGTTCTGCTCCTGCGGGGCCGGCCCGTCACGCTGGAGCGCATCGCGGCCCGGCAGGGCTACGCCATCACCGGCCAGGAGGAGGCCACCGTCACCCTCACCCTTTCCAGGGAGCAGATGCCGAAGGGCTTTCCCGAGGAGGTCCCCATCAGCCAAGCTGAGGGAGAGCTGAAGCTCCCCCTGCTCCAGGACGGGGACACCACCTTCTATCTCACCGCCTTTGCCCGGTCTGACGAGGACCCCGGCACCCTCTACGCCGTCATTCAGCCGGAGCATCAGCTCTCCCGGGAAGGGGGACAGCTTCTCCTCCCCTACCGGATTGACGAGGACGGCGGCATCACCGCCCAGCTCCGGGTTTCCGACCTGCCCGTGCAGGCCGACGGAGAGGACCGCCCCGATGCGACCCGGCTGGCCAGCCAGGGCCCGGGTGAACAGTTCGCCCTGTATGTAGACCGGGCTCTCTTTCTCCGCTCCGACGCCATCACCATCCAGCTCGGCAGCTTCTACCGGCTGACCTATGCGCCCGCCTGATTGGGGATTGGAGGTTTTTTATGTCCACTCTGCTGATTAAAAACGCCCGCTACATCGTCTCCTGCGACGACACCGACCGCCTGTATGAGCGGAGCAATCTGTTCATCCGGGACAACGCCATCGAGTACATCGGCCCCGAGCTGCGGCAGGCCGACCAGGTCATCGACGCCTCCCGCATGGTGGTCTACCCCGGCCTCATCAATACCCATCACCACCTATACCAGCTCTTTTCCCGCAATCTGCCCGAGGTGCAGCGGATGGAGCTCTTTCCCTGGCTGGTGACGCTGTACGATGTGTGGAAAAACCTGGACGAAGAGGTGGTGGCCACCTCCAGCCTGGTGGGCATGGCGGAGCTGCTCAAGACGGGGTGCACCACCTGCTTCGACCACCACTATGTCTTCCCCGCCCGGGCGGGGGATCTGATCGGCGCCCAGTTCCGGGCGGCTGAGCTGGTGGGCATGCGCTTCCACGCCTCCCGTGGCTCCATGGATCTCTCCCAGAAGGACGGCGGCCTGCCGCCGGACAGCGTGGTACAGACCATCGACCAGATTTTGGCCGACTCGGAGCGGCTGGTGCGGGTGTGGCACGACCCGTCCCGCTTCTCCATGCGCCAGGTAGCCCTGGCCCCCTGCTCCCCCTTCTCCGTGTCCACCGACCTGCTGCGGGAGAGTGCGCGCCTGGCCCGCTCCCTGGAGGTACGGCTGCACACCCACGTGGCGGAGACCAGGGACGAGGAGCAGTACACCCTGGAGCGGTTCGGCCTGCGCCCCCTTGCCTACCTGGAGGGGCTGGGCTGGACCGGCCCCGACGTGTGGTATGCCCATGGCATCCACTTCAACGATGACGAGCTGAAGGCGCTGGCCGCCACCGGCACCGGCGTAGCCCACTGCCCCATCTCCAACATGAAGCTCTCCTCCGGTGTGTGCCGGGTGCCTGAGATGCTCCGCCTGGGGGTGCCGGTGGGTCTGGCGGTGGACGGAGCCGCCTCCAACGACGGCTCCAACCTGCTGGAGGAGCTGCGGGTGTGCTACCTGCTCCACCGCCTCCAGTCCAGCCAGAACGCCCCCACCGGGTACGACATCCTCAAGCTGGCCACCCGCGGCTCCGCCCGCCTGCTGGGCCGGGACGACATCGGCTGCCTGGCCGCCGGCATGGCCGCCGACTGCTTCCTGATCAGCCTGGACCGCATTGAGCTGGCGGGCGCCCAGTTCGACCCCCTCTCCCTGCTGGGGACGGTGGGGCTCAAGGGCCCGGTGGATTATACCATCGTCAACGGCGTGGCCGTGGTGCAGAACGGGGAGCTGGTGACCGCCGACGAGGGGGAGCTGGCCGCCCGGGCCAATGCGGCGGTGTGCCACTACCTGGGCCGTTGCTGAGCCCACGCCCGGAGGCCGGACGGTTTTTCTCCGCCCGGCCTCCGTTTTTTGTGCAGTTCGGCGCTTGTATTTCTGCCTCACAGGAGTAAAATGGTAGAGCTATGTAAAATTCATGTAAAGGAGGCGGGAGAATGCCGGAACAGGCACCGGCCCGCAGCAGCCTGCTCTTTTCCCGCGACGCACTGCTGCGGCTCATCATTCCCCTGGTCATTGAGCAGCTTCTGCTGATGACTGTCGGCATGGCGGATACCGTCATGGTCACCACCTCCGGCGAGGCCGCCGTATCCGGCGTCTCGCTGGTGGACAACATCAATACACTCATCATTCAGGTCTTTTCCGCCCTCTCCACCGGCGGCGCGGTGGTGGTCTCCCAGTATCTGGGGCGGCAGGACACCGACAACGCCAAGGCTGCCTCCAAGCAGCTTCTGTACGCCATGTGCGCCCTGTCCCTGCTGCTGATGGGGGCCGCGCTGGTCCTCCGGCAGCACATTCTGGCGTTGATCTTCGGCCGCGTGGAGGCCGACGTGATGGAGAACGCCCTGGTCTATTTCCTGCTCACCGCCACGGCCTATCCCTTCATGGGCATTTACAACGCCGGGGCCGCCCTGTTCCGGGCCATGGGCAACAGCAAGGTGTCCATGTTCTGCTCCCTGGTTGTGAATGTAATCAACATCACAGTCAATGCGGTGCTGATCTTCGGCTTCGGCATGGGGGCCGCCGGCGCCGGTATCGGCACCCTGGTCTCCCGCATCGCGGCGGCCGTCATTATCATGGCGCTGCTCAACCACCCCGACCATGTGCTCCGGGTGGAGGGTCTGCTGCGTTTTGAGTTCCGGGGTGCCATCGTCAAGCGCATCCTATTTATCGGCATCCCTAACGGTATGGAAAACGGCATGTTTCAGGCAGGCAAGCTGATGGTCCTCAACCTGATTACCACCTTCGGCACTTCCGCCGTGGCCGCCAACGCCATCGCCAACAGTGTGGCCGGGGTCATCAATGTGCCCGGCATGGCCCTGGGACTGGCCATCATTACCGTCATCGGCCAGTGTATGGGGGCTGGCGAGACAGGGCAGGCGGTCTACTACACCAAGCGTCTCGTGGGGGCCAGCTATCTTTGCATGCTGGTCATGAGCGCCGCCCTCTTCTTCTCGGCTGGGGGACTGGTCACCCTGTTTCACCTGAGCCCAGAGGCCTGCACCATGGCTGCCCAAGTGCTCCGGGCCTGCGCCGTAGGCAACGTCCTGTTCTGGCCCCTGGCCTTCACCCTTCCCAACTCCCTGCGGGCGGCTGGGGACGCCATCTTCACTATGGCGGTCTCCCTGGGCTCCATGTTTGTCTGCCGGGTGGTGCTCAGCTATGTGTTTGCCTGCGCCTGGGGCCTGAACCTGGGACTGCTTGGGGTATGGCTCGCCATGATCGCCGACTGGGTGGTACGGGCCGCATTCTTCCTGTTCCGCTACTGGCGGGGCAGATGGAAACGCATCCGCGTGATTTGACTGCACAAGGAGGGAATCGCATGGAACGCTTCCAAGATCCGGAGCGGCTGGCGGCCCTGTTTGCCCGCTGCCGGATTCCCGAGCGCCTTCCCTGGACCGCCGCCTATCCCTGGACACTTCAGTACTATGAGAAGGGAGAATACCTCTGCCGCCTGCGGGAACCCATGGAGAGCCTCTACCTGCTTCTGGAGGGCGGCATCCAGACCAGCCTGACCAACGCCGCCGGCCGCACCCGGCTGGTGGCCACCGCCCAGCCGGGGGAGCTGGTGGGCGGCGACGTAGAGGTGGTGCTGGGCAACGTCCAGGCCACCACCGACCAGCGCGCCCAGGAGGACGGCGCGCTATGTGCGGCCCTCCCACTGGCGGAGTACCGGGAGGCTCTATGCTCCGACCTGGGGTTTCTGCGCTATGCCTCCCGGCGGCTGGCCCGCATTGTGGTAATGAATACCTTCCGCGCCACCAACGACCTGCTGCTTCCGCTGGAAAACCGTCTGGCCGCCTATCTGCTCTCCCAGGCGGAGGACGGCTGGTTCCATGGCACCCTGACCCGCACCGCCGAGACGCTGAGCACCAGCTACCGGCAGCTTACCCGGGTGATGAGCCGCTTTGCCCAGGCCGGATACCTCCGCCGTACCCCCGAGGGCTGGCGTCTGGAAGAGCCCGACGCGCTGCAGGCCCTGGCCGAAAGCGTGGAGCCCTCCCGCATTCTCTGAAAAAAGCCCCGCCGTTCCGATGGAACGGCGGGGCACTTTTCTTTCCTGGGGTAGGACATATGGCCTACCTTCCAGTGGAGAACATCTGCTAAAGTACAGGTATACTCCGTTACCGCTTTCCCTTGTCGTAGGGGATGCCCTCCGCCTTGGGAGCCCTGGACTTCTTGGAGGTGAAGGCCAGAACGACCAGCGTGATAATATAGGGCAGCATCCGGTAGAAGTGGGGGCTGATGCCGAGCTCGGCCAGCAGGAATACACCGTCGCCGTTGATGTCGATGCTGGCATAGGAGGCGGCGATGCACTTGAACAGGCCGAACAGCAGGGCCGCGCCGGCGATGTTCAAAGGTTTCCAGTTGCCGAAGATCATAACGGCCAGCGCTAGGAAGCCGAAGCCGGCCACGTCGCCGGTAGAGGCGCAGTTGGCGGTGGTGAGAGCGTAGACGAAGCCACCCATGCCCGCCAGCGCACCAGAGATTGTGGTGCCGGCGTAGCGCATCACATAGACGTTGATGCCCAGGGAGTCGGCCGCCTGTGGATTCTCACCACAGGAGCGCAGCCGCAGTCCGAAGCGGGTCTTGTAGAGCAGGATGGACAGCACCACAAACAGGATAATACAGATGTAGGTGGCCAGATATGCCTTGTTGATGAAGGTGTCCCCGAAGAAGCCCATTTCGTCGCTGCGGCCGTAGCCGAAGAAGCTCTTTTTGAGCATGAACCAGCTTGCCGCGTCGCCCTCCGCCATCTGCAGGGTGTTCTGGTTGGCGATGATGCGGATGAAGAACAGCACCAGGGCGGGGGCCATCAGGTTCAGTGCGGTACCGCCGATGGTCTGGTCCGCCTTCAGGTTGACCGAGGCAAAGGAGAGCAGCAGGGAGAACACTGCGCCCAGGATGGCCGCCACCAGCATGGCAAGCAGCATGAAGCCCTGGAGCGCCACCCAGTCCCCAGCCGCCTTGGCCTCGGAGAAGATACCCGCCTTCTGGGTCACGTTGACAAAGAGGACACCCGCGAACGCGCCGAAGATCATAATGCCTTCCAGGGCCAGGTTGATAATGCCGCTGCGCTCAGCAAACACGCCGGCCAGCGCCACGATCATCAGCGGGACGGCATAGATCAGGGTCTGCTGAATGAGGAACGTCATGCCGACTCGCCTCCTTTCTCCACTTCTGCGCCACCTCCGCCCTCCGGCGGTTTGGCCGCCGCCTCTGCCGCGGGCAGGGCAGCCTTGCTCCGGCGCTTCCGCTGGCCGCTGATGAACATCTTGATGACCAGGGAGAAAGCGCTGAGGTAGACGATGATGGCGATGATGACATCGGTGATATACTCATTGTAAGCCGTCAGGTTGGTAAGCTGCAGACCCACAATATCCAGCATGGACATGAAGCATCCGGTAAAGATCACACCGATGGGATTGCTGACGGCCAGCAGGGCCACGGGAATGCCATTGAAGCCGGTGGCGGGAAGGGTCTGGTAGGTAGACCAGAAAAACTCCGTGTTGCCCGACAGGTAGTACAGGGAGGCGGCCGCGCCGGACAGGGCCCCGGCGATGGCCATGGACAGGACGATGTTCCGCTTGTCGGCAATGCCGGCGTACCGGGCCGCGTGGCGGTTGGCGCCGCAGGCCTTGAGCTCGTAGCCCAGGGTGGTCTTGTTCATAAGGATATAGATCAGAATTGCGATACCGATGGCAATCAGGATGCCGCCATTGACCTGAGAGTTGGGGAACAGTTTGTCCAGACCCAGCTTGGCGGTCTCCACACCATTGAAACTGGTCTTGTAGATATAGGCAGTCTTGGTGTTCTCCACGTGATTCTGGAGGCTCTCAAACAGGCTGCCCTTGTCGAACAGCCAGGTCACCAGGTTGGCGGCGATCCAGTTGGTCATGATGCAGGCCAGCACCTCGTTGATGTTGAGGAAGGCCTTCACCAGTCCGGGGATACAGCCCCACAGGGCGCCGGCCAGCATGCCGCCCAGGAAGGCAATGAGCCACACCAGCGGAGCTGGAACCGTTTCAGTGGGGATGGTGAGTGCCAGAATCAGGGTGGCGGCGGTGCCCATCAGGTACTGGCCCGGCGCGCCGATGTTGAACAGGCCGGTCTTGAAGGCCACAGCCACCGACAGGCCGGTAAGGATCAGCGGGGTGGCCCGGAAGAGCATGTTGCCCAAGTTCGTGGAGTTAAAGCCGAAGGTCAGCGTGCCCGCCGCGTCGCGTCCGGTGCTGAACAGGCCGCCGAACACCAGGCGGATGCCCTCCCACGCGCTGTTCAGCCCCAGGGACGGGTTGGCGGCACCCACGATGATGATAATCAGCGCACCCACCACCATGCCGATGAGGATGGAGATCAGTGAGGCCAGTACAGACTTGGTGCCGTCTTTGCCCCACAGGTTGGAAAGCTTCTGCTTCACGCCCCCTCGCCCTCCTTTTTCATTCGTTTTGCGCCGGCCATATAGAGGCCCAGCTCCTGGACGTCGGTGGCGGCGGGATCCAGCTCGCCCACGATCTCGCCCTCATACATCACGAGGATGCGGTCGGACAGGCTCATGACCTCGTCCAGCTCCAGAGAGACCAGCAGCACCGCCTTGCCCTTGTCCCGCTCGGCCACCAACTGGCTGTGGATGTACTCAATGGCGCCCACGTCCAGGCCGCGGGTGGGTTGCACCGCCACAATCAGCGGCTTCTCCCGGTCGACCTCGCGGGCAATGATGGCCTTCTGCTGGTTGCCGCCGGACATAGAGCGGGCAATGGTCACCGGCCCCTGTCCGGAGCGCACGTCGTACTGCTCGATCAGCTTTTCCGCGTAGGCGCGCACCTCGCCCTGCTTGACAAAGCCCATGTGCTGGAACCGTGGCTCCCGGAAGCGCTGGAGCACCATGTTTTGTTCCAGGGTAAAGTCCAGCACCAGTCCGTGCTTATGGCGGTCCTCCGGGATGTGGCTCATGTCCGCGCTCCGGTGGTGGATGGAGGCGTGGCTGATATCGTGGCCGCAGAGGGTCACCGTGCCGCCGCTGCACTTCTCCAGGCCGGTCAGGCCGTAGATGAGCTCGCTCTGGCCGTTGCCGTCGATGCCGGCGATGCACAGAATCTCACCCGCCCGGGCCTCGAAGCTGACATCATGGACCGCATCCCTCTTTTGGGTATGGGAGGGGACCGTCAGGTGCTCCACCTTGAGCACCGTCTCACCGGGTCTGGCCTTCTCCTTGACCACCTCAAGCTGCACCGGGCGGCCCACCATCATGTTGGACAGGGACTGCTTGTCGGTGTCCTTAGTATCCACGGTGCCGATGTACTTGCCCTTGCGCAGCACTGTGACGCGGTCGGCCACGGCCATAATCTCGTTGAGCTTGTGGGAGATGAAGAGAATACTCTTGCCCTCCTTGGCAAACTCCTTCATGGTGGCCATCAGCTCATCAATCTCCTGGGGGGTGAGGACGGCGGTGGGCTCGTCAAAGATCAGAATCTCGTTGTCGCGGTAGAGCATCTTGAGGATCTCCACCCGCTGCTGCATGCCCACGGTGATGTTTTCCACCCTGGCGTCCAGATCCACCTTTAGGCCGTACTTCTCCGACAGGGCCTCTACCTTTTTGCGGGCCTCCTTCTTCTGCAGGAAGCCCAGCTTCGTGGTTTCGGCGCCCAGAATGATATTGTCCAGCACAGTGAATACATCCACCAGTTGGAAGTGCTGGTGCACCATGCCGATGCCCAGCGCGGTGGCGTCGTTGGGATTGTTGATCTTCACCACCTTACCGTTTTTCTTGATTTCGCCCGCCTCCGGCTGATACAGACCGAACAGCACGCTCATCAGGGTGGATTTGCCTGCGCCGTTCTCCCCCAGGAGGGCGTGGATTTCCCCTCTTCGGAGTTGGAGTGTGATATCGTCGTTGGCGATGATACCGGGGAATTCCTTGGTAATGTGAAGCATTTCAATGACGTTTTCCGCTTCCATAGTCCTCATCCCGCCTCCTCTATACAGTATAGTTTTATTATATAATACCCCCATGGAAAACACAAGAAATTTGTCCCTTTTCTGTCACAAGAAAAGGGAGAGGGCACAAAGCCCTCTCCCTCTTTCTGAGATGATTGTGTGAATCAGATGATATTCACATTCACGTTGCTCCAGTTGGTAGCGGTCTCGGCGTTGTCCATCACAGTGTAGTCGTCGTCCACCACCAGGGTGCCGTCCACCATCTGCTGGTACAGGGACTCGTACTCCTCCACGGTGAAGGTCTCGAAGCGCCAGGAATCCGCGCCGGTGGGCAGCTGCACGGCGTTGTCGGCGACGCCCAGGGAGGTCTGCTGGCCGCCGATGGTGTCGAATGTACCGTCATAGACCTTGGCCACGGCCCACTGCACCGCGTCAGCCAGGCCCTTCATGGCGGAGGTGACGACGTACTCGGACTCGCCGGACTGGTCCACGTCTACGCCGATAACATAGCCGTCATTGGCGGAGGCGGCGGCCACGATGGACTGGAACATGGAGCCGCCGCAGGCGAAGACGATCTCGGTGCCGTTCACATACCAGCCGTTGATCATGGTCTGCAGATCAGTGGAGGCGGAGAAGTTGGAGCCGTACTGCCAGGAGTAGTTCATGTCCACGGTGACGCCCTTCTCAAGCGCCGCAGCGTTGGCGCCCTGGACATAGCCGTAACCGAACCGGCAGCAGGCGGGATTGGTGCCGCCGCCGCCGCCGGAGAAGCCCAGCTTGGTAAAGCCGTCCATGACGGCGGCGTAACCGGCCAGGTAGCCGGCCTGCTCCTCCTTGAAGGCGATGCCGGCCACGTTGGACAGGGTGTTGCCGGCGTCATCGGTCAGGGGATAGCCGTCGATGAAGACGAAGGGGGTCTCGGGATACTCGATGGCGGCCTTCTTCAGCGCGGCCTCCTGCAGGTAACCGGCGCACACCACCACGTCAGCGCCGCCCTCGACGGCGGCCTTCATGGCGTCATAGCGGTCATCGTCGGTGGCCTCGCTGCCGTTGGCGGGCTGGTAGTACTTGTAGCTCAGACCGTTGGCGGCGGCGTACAGCTTCACGCCGTCAAAGGTGCCCTGGTTAAAGGACTTGTCCTTCAACTGGCCTACGTCGGTGACGAAGGCCACCTGATACTTGCTGTCGGCGGAGGTCATGCTGTCCTCGATGGCGTCGGGATCGGCCTCGGTCTCGCCGGGGGTCTCGGTCTCGGGCGCGGGGGTCTCGGTGTTAGTGCCAGGCGCAGGGGTCTGGCTGTTGGCGGGCTTGTTGCTGTTGCCGCAGGCGGCCAGGCCGAAGACCATCGCCAGGCACAGGAGCAGTGCAAGGAGCTTCTTGGACTTCTTCATTGTAATCTACCTTCCTTTCAGAAAAATAGCCCAGTTTGGTCCAGACGATTTTGTCCTCCCCTCCCTGAGCGTGTGCCCTTATTATACTCTATCCCTCCGAAAAGGGCAACCACCTTTTTACATGATTCAAAAAATTTTTTACAGAATTGTTACAGATGTGACAGACTTAAACCGTCCTCTATAACCGTGTTTTTTTCAATACGGGTAACGCTCCGTACCTCCGCAGCCTTTACCGGCATCGGCCTCCGGGCCGGCCGCTCCCTCCTGTAAAATTCCCAGCCGCCGATTGACAATTTTTAAAATTTTATATATAATGCGAAATATAAAATACAAGATTTGAGGTGCGACATATTATGCCCTGCAACACCAAGGCCCCCACAATTCGGTGGTTTTATTTGACCATAGGCATCCTTTCCATGCTCTTCGCGGGTATCCTTTACAGTTGGTCCATACTGAAAGCACCGCTGGCCGACGCATTCGGCTGGAACGCCTCCCAACTGACCATGAATTTTACTCTCACCATGTGCTTTTTCTGTCTGGGCGGAGTGGGCGGCGGTCTGCTGGCCAGGCGGCTGGGTACCCGCCTGACCATCGCCCTGGGCGGCGCTTTGGCGTGCATCGGCTTTGTACTGACCGCCCGGCTGGACGGCAGCAGCCTGCCCATGCTCTACCTCAGCTACGGCGTCATCACCGCCACCGGCATCGGCTTTGCCTATAATGTGGTGCTCTCCACCGTGCAGGCCTGGTTCCCCGACAAAAAGGGCACCTGCTCCGGCGCGCTGCTGATGGGCTTTGGTGCCTCCTCCCTCGTGCTCGGCTCCCTGGCCGACGCCCTCATCCAGAATCCCGCCGTGGGCTGGCGGGCGGCCTTCCTCTGCCTGGGCGTCGCCATCGGAATTGTGCTGGTCGCGGCCGCCCTTCTTATCCGCCTCCCCGCCCCCGGCACCGTCCTGCCCCAGCCCAAGGCCGCCGCCAACCGGGTGCAGGAGGACTTTGAGGCCGCCGACTACACCACCGGCCAGATGCTCCGCCGCTTCACCTTCTGGCGTGCCTTCCTGTGCATCATCTTCCTGGCCGCCATGGGCAACACCGTTATCTCCTTTGCAAAGGATCTCTCCCTCTCCGTGGGGGCCAGCGCCGCCCTGTCCACCACCCTGGTGGGCGTGCTCGCCGTGTGCAACGGCCTGGGCCGCATCCTCACCGGAGCCCTCTTTGACACCCTGGGCCGCCGCCGCACCATGCTGCTGGCCAACGGCGCCGCCATCCTGGCCGCCCTGGTCACGCTGCTGTCCGTGGCCGTCCACTCCGTCCCCCTGTGCGTGGCCGGCCTGTGTATCACCGGCATCTCCTACGGCGCCTGCCCCACCATCTCCTCCGCCTTTACCTCCTCCTTCTACGGCGCCAAGTACTTCTCCCTCAACTTCTCCGTCATGAACTTCAACCTGACCGGCGCCTCCTTCGTTGCCACCGCCGCCAGCGTCCTGCTCACCCAAACCGGGGGCTACGCCGCCCCGCTGGTGCTGCTGCTGGTGCTCGCCGTGGCCGCCCTGGCGCTCAATCTCAGCATCAAGCGTCCGTAATCCCCATCAAATAGATCACAGCAATCAATAAAGTCCTCCGGCCAAGCCGGAGGACTTTATTGTACTCAGAAAAATCGCCCTCCTAGGCCAGACCAGGGAAAAGGGTCAGCAACAAGGTCACCACCGCAGTAGCGATGGTAGTATTAACCACAGTACACATGCCCACATACTTGTAAGAATCCTTGGCCTCTGATCTCGCCAAGCCAGCGGCAGCGATGAAGCCGGCGTTGGTTGGCAGAGTATCCAGTGTAGTGGCAGAAAAAGCCGCAATCCGATGGACAGCACTCATGCTCACGCCCATACTGACAAAGGTATCATAAAACATAGGAAGGGATGCGCCGATAGCAGCAGGACCAGAACCACAGATAGCGGTCACGAGCATTATGGCAATCATAACAATAAATAGCGGGGGCCCCTGAATGTTGGTGAGGGCGATACTGAACTGCCCGAAGGTCTCCGTAGCCTGCACCACAGTACCGAAACCGGCTAGCGCGCCGCTGGACAGACACAGTACACATGCGGCAGCCACTCCCTTACCAAGTACCCCCATAACCAGTTTTACACCGCCTAGATACCTCCAGAAGCACACAAGGGCCGTTAGAATACCAATAATGATAGAAAAGCCGATATAGAGCTTCATAAAATTAAACAGCATGAAGGTAACAATCAGGGGTAGCAGAGCCATGATGGGATTGGGGAGATCTTCATTGGACTTCACCCTCATAGATTCGTCAAACTCAGCGTCCACGTATACCCGACCGGCGGAGATTTCTCTATTTGCAGCGTAGTTCAGATATACGATGTTGAGCACTATGACCACGGCTCCGCCGATAAAACCCGGAATGGCCGCGGCCATGGAGGTGGTACCCAAGTACTGAATGGGACCAGAATTTTGAATCTGAGGGCTGCCAGGCATGGCCAGGGCCGCAGTGGCTAGGGCCCCCAGGAGGATACCGGGAGCCATGTAGCGCGGGATGCGGCTCTCCTTGATGATCTCAAGCGTAAGGGGCATCAGAACCATCATCAACACGATGCCACTGATGCCGCCATAGGACATAAGCACGCCGGCCACGAAGATAATCAAGATGCTGGTGAGCACACTGGTGTGCTCCTTTTTGCCCTTAAACAGTCTTGAAATTGCATGGGCAATCGACCGGGCAGCGCCACTGGCGTTATAAAGCTCGCCAAAAATACCTCCCCACAGATAGATGGCCAGATTGGAAACCACAAAGCCTCCCACGCCGCCCAGATAGACAACGCTGTAGCCATCTACAGCTCCCAGACCGTTGGTGATTGCCACAAGCAGTGCGGCTATTGTTCCGGCAATCAGAACGTGGAGACCTTTGTATACCATGACAATCAGGGCTACGAGGGCCGCCACAATTCCGAGTAATCCAACTATGTTCACTCGCACTTTCCTCCTTACTTTTTTCTATCCGCAATATGGTTTAAATGCCGTCTTTCATGCGCAGGATATACATGCCGTCGTGCCAGGTATCCATGTAGATGTAGCCGCGGTCGTCCACCACGCAGTCCTCGGTGGTGGCCAGCATGGGGCCGGGCACCGGGATGTCGAAGAGCAGCTTTTCCGGGTTGGGGGGGATGAAGTAGGCCAACTCCTTGATGTAATAGGGGTCGGACACGTCATACACCCGCATGCCCGCGTGGAAGTAGCAGCAGTAGACCCGGTTGGGGTTCTGGTCCAGCCAGGGCTTGTTGCTCATGGGCTCGTGGATGTTGTGGGGGCCGAAGGGACCCTGGGCGCCGTCCATTCCAGCGGTGTTGAAGTTGGGCCAGGGATAGTTCTCAGGCACCTCGGGATAGGGGAACTCGGCCACCAGCTGGGGATCGGTGGGATCGGAGATGTCGATCATGTGCAGGTTGTTCATGGGCTGGGCGCCCTTGCGGGGGCCGGTGGTGAGGATCTCCTTGTTGTAGAAGGGGAAGCGCTCGCCCTCGTTGGTGGCCACCAGGAAGTTGCGGCCGGGCAGGGGCAGGCAGGTGTGGGTGCGGGCGCCGGCGAACTTGCCGGAGAAGGGCCCCTTCAGCTGGAGCTGGCCGATCTTCTTGGGCCGGGTGATGTCGGAGATGTCCAGGATGATGAGGCCCTCGCAGTAGTAGGACAGATAGGCCAGGTTGCCCACCACGAACGGAGGCCCGTGGAGCTGGGGCCAGTCCATGAACTCCCAGTGCTGGGGGCCGTCCACCGGGTACTCGCCCTCCTTCAGGCCGTCGGTGAACTGGCAGGGCACCCACCAGCGGCCCACCTCCACCGGGTGGGTGGGGTCGATGATGTCCAGGATGCGGTAGATGTTGCCGGTGTAGCCCGGGCAGTCGGCGGACAGGTGGACGTAGCGCCCGCCGTTGTAGAAGAAGCGGTGGACGCCCATGCCGTTCTCCACGCCGGTCTCCCACTTGCCCAGCAGCTTGGGGTGGACGGGATCGGTCTTGATGTCGAAGATCTGCAGGCTGCCCAGGCTCTTGTCGCCGGGCTTGCAGCCGTGGAGGAAGGAGACGCCGCCGCCGGTGGCGCCGATCATCAGGCCGTCGGCCACCTGAATCTTGGGGGTGTTGGTGGCGGGGTACTCCTTGGGATCGCAGGCCTCCAGCCAGTTGACCACCTTGGGCTGGGTGGGGTCGGTCACGTCCACCACGTTCCAGCCGGGGCCGCGGAAGGAGCCGCAGTACATGTAATAGCGCCCGTCGTCGGTCTTGTGGAGGGCCATCTGGAAGGCGTTGACGCCGTTCAGATCGCAGAAGCCCACGACCTCCATGTTCTTGATATAGCCCTGGTTCTCCGGGCTCTTGGCGTAAAAGGGAACTGACATAACGTACCTCCTTGGAAATGGATCCAGGCACACCCGGCCGGTGCGCCCAGATCGCTGTTTGGTTAGGGGTGGACCGGCATCTTGGGGGGCTTCCGGCACAGAGCGATGGTGAGCGGCATGCCGATGGCAAAGGTGATAAACGCCACCACCAGGGCCACCACGTACGTCAGGGGGAAGCTCATCAGATAGGCCATGAAGAAGGCGCCCGCCGGCATGGTGTAGCCCACGGCCAGGAACATCATGACGAGGCTCATCAGCACGGCCATGACGAACGTAATGGAGGCCACCCGCAGAATGTGGAACAGCAGGCCGTTTTCATTCTTGACCCCGCACAGCCGGGCGAAGCCATCGCCCATGGCCTTGAGATCGATGTAGGTGCCGATGGCGAAGGCCACGGCGAAGCCGGGGATGAAGTCCTTGGTGAGCTGCTGAACCAGCGGCCCCCAGAGGATGGCGCCCGCCTCCCGGAACATGTTGCTGCCATCGATGTAAAGGGGCAGGAAGATGGCGAACATAATCGAGAAAATGGTGTTGAAGACAATACCGAATTGATCCTTGCGGAACATGGGGAATCCCTCCATCCTTTTGTGTTTCCGGCCCCCCGGCGGGAGGCCGGCGCGTCGCTCCGCCCGGGGCGGAAGGCGCTTAACGCATGGTGATGTAGCCGCGGAACTGGGTCAGGTTGTCGCTGGTGGGGATGTCGGTGAGGAACATGCCCACAATGTTGAAGTTGGATTTCAGGAAGGGGAAGCGCTCCTGCTGCGCCCAGACGGGCTTGGGCAGGGCCTTGGCGCCCTCCACCGCCGCCTGATACCACTCCTCGGGGCCGTCGAACCACAGCTCCACCAGGCGGTGGAAGGTGCAGCCCACCACGTCGTGGTAGATCCGGCTGGACAGGAAGCGGTTGACCTCCGGCCGGGCCTGGAAGTAGGGGACGATCTCCTCATGGAACCAGCGCTCGCCCTCCTCCTCGCTGACGCCGTCGGGGTACTGGATGACGAACTGCCAGCGGTAGTTGGGGCCGTCGCACACCATGCGGCCCTTGCCCTTGAAGTCCTCCTCCCAGGAGATGGGCACATGGGCGAAGACGAAGGGCGGGCAGCCGTTGTCGCCGCCGATGGAGCGGCCCACGTCGCCGTCCAGGTTCTCGTGGGGGGTCTCGTCGGTGTCGGGCACGCAGCCCTGCCAGCGCAGCACGTCCATGGGCATATACTCGGCAATGGCCTTGTTGCGCATCTCAGGCTCCATCTCGTTGACCAGCCAGTAGTGCTCGGTCATCTGCATCCGCCGGGTGCCGAAGCGCTCCCCCTCCGGGGGCACGGGCAGGGCGTTGTAGAAGGCGTACTTGGTCACATAGGGGCCGAAGTTAGAGATGGAATCCTGAATATGGTGGCCGTACAGCCAGTGCTGAAGGCGGTGGCGGTACTCCTCTCTGCAGACGTCCACATAGATGACGCTGCGCATGGGACGAAATTCCACGGACATCCCGAACCCTCCTTCTCAGCCCTTCTCGGGCACGGTGGCGGTGATAAAGGCGCGGTACGCGGCCTGGCGGGCCTTGTACTTCTCGGTCTGCATGTTGGCAATCTTCTTGCCGGTGTTCTCCTTGATGTCGTTGCCGTGGATGAACTTGCCGGACAGGGTGTCGTGGGCGTGCTCCAGCTGCTCGGCGGGGAAGGTGAAGGAGTACTTGCCGCCCGCGTTGTGGATCTCGCCCTCCAGGCCGCACAGGCAGCAGATGGCCTTGCCGTCCTGCAGGTGGAAGTTGCGGCTGTGGCAGTGGGGGCACACGCCGGCGTCGCCCTGGTACTGGGCGTGCTCGATGTCCTTGGCGGCCTCGGCGATGTTGCGGCCGATCTGGTGGGCGCGGGCCACCCGCTCGTCCTCCACCAGGATGGACAGCGCCCAAGGGAACACCTCGTTGTCAATGACCTTCCACATGGGGGTCAGGGCCAGCATGCCGGCGTCGCACTGGGTGCGGGTCACCCAGTCGGAGCCGCCCACGGACATGAAGGAGATGACCTTGTCCTTCAGGATGCGGGGATCGGGGGCGGTGCCGCCGGTCTCCTCGGCGATCTTGGTGCCGATGATGTTGTTGCCGCGGTCCATGCGGGGGCCAAAGCGGTCGGTAATCGTGTGGAAGAGGCCGGTGGCGCCCTTCTCAAAGATGGGGGTGGAGAAGACAATGCCGTCGGCGTCCAGCATCTTGTCCAGCAGCCAGTCAAAGTCGTCCTTCAGCACGCACTTGCCGCCGCGGCCGCCCAGCACGCTCTGCACGCAGGCGGTGCAGCCGGTGCAGTGCTCGATGTGCAGGTTCTGCAGCTGGATGAACTCCACCTCGGCGCCCATCTCCTTGGCCCCCATCAGGGCCTCGATGCACATACCGTCGTTGCTGCCGTTGCGCATACCGCCGGAAATACCCAAAATTTTCATCTGTACTTCCTCCTTCTGAAAAGCAAAAAGTTTAGTTTGCCTTCGTTTCCCCTGCATATTACCCGTTCTTTGCCTTTGTGTAAAATGCCGGTTTTGTATGGCTGAAATGCAGCTTTCGATTAGATTACTGCAATCCGACTCCAATCTTCCATATAGAGGAATTTAACAGGTTCAGTATTGTTTGTTTTGCACAAAAATAAAGGTGTCTCTCTGTGGCTAACCATGAATTGATGCACAGTTACCATATGGCTACTATCTCCTAACTGCATAAAACTCCGTGCGCACAGGGCGCACTACGAAACTATGCAAAGGCTTAGACGCATGAAGTCTTTGCGCATGTGGGCCGTCCCGGCCCATGTGCGATAATCTCATGGCCGTGCCGCTGTAAGCGGCACATGGCCAACTTTGCTATGCTTTTGCATAGCAAACAGGTCGTGACAAGCCGCACGAATTTTGATATACTGATATCCCCAACTTATCGAACGTGTGGAGGGATTCCCAGTGACTCTAAATCAACTGGAGTGTTTCATGGTGCTGGCACAGCGTCTCAATTTTACCCAGGCGGCAGACGACCTGTTCATGGCCCAGCCGGCTCTGAGCCGGCTGATTTCCGCATTGGAAAAAGAGCTGGACCTTCAGCTTTTCTACCGCAACTCCCGCAGCGTAGCCCTCACCCCGGCCGGCACGGTGTTTTTCAAAAAATGTCCGAAAATTCTGGACGAATACCGGGGCAGCGTGGTGGCCGCCCGGCTGGCCCAGGAGGGCTATCGCGGTTCCCTAACCCTGGGCATCATGCGGGACACCTTCGAACCAAAGCTGCCCACACTCTATCAGCGCTTTCGCACGGCCTATCCCCATGTCTCGCTGCTTATCCGTGGCTATAGCCACTCCAGCTTGCTGTCCGCGCTGGAGCGGGGAGAGGTGGACGCCATCCTGAACTATATGCCAATGCCCTCCGGGCAGGAGTCCCCCTCCATCCTGCTGCACAAAAACCACCAGTGCATCATCACCGCTTTGGACCACCCGCTGGCCTCTCGTGGCAGCATACGGATGGAAGAGGTGAAGGACGAGCCGTTTGTGGTCATGGCCCGCACCGCCTCCATTCCCGGCCATGATTTTATCTGGAAGACAGCGGCTGATGCAGGCTTCGCCCCCCATGTGGTGGCGGAGGCCACTCATGTGCCGGTTCTGCTCACCTTGGTTTCCTGCGGTATTGGAATCTCTACCCTCAGCGATGATATGGCCTGTCTCTGCCAGGGCAAGGTGGCTTTTATCCCCCTGCTGGGGGTTCCCTTTGCCAACGTCCGCCTGATGTGGAACGAGGACAACCAGAATCCCGCCCTGCCCCACCTGCTGGACGTATTCCGGTCCATCTGTTGAATACAGCGCAAGCAGCAGCGCCGCCGATCCGTTGGGATCGGCGGCGCTGCTTACTCTGGCCTCCATTTTCTGCGGCGTGTTACCGGGCCGCTTTCTCCTTCAGGACATACTCCATCAGAACCGGAATACACCGGTCGGTGTTCCGTTGCAGACAGACGCAGACCTCCTCGGCATCCCCCCTCCGGGCCGCCTCCAGCATGCCTTCAAAGTCCTCCACGTGGCTGCCGCGCTCGGTAAGGCAGTCGGCATAGATATACCGCAACAGCAACTGCTGGCCCTGTATGGAGATCATATTCGCATCCAGCCGGCGATTGCCGCAGTGCGCGTAAAAGGTCCCCACAAAACGGTTAACCGCCATAACCTCGCTCTGCACATTCCTCGCCCGCCGGTACTCCTCCAGGTACTTTTCCAGCCCTGTCACGATTGCGGCCCGGTCGCCATGCGCCATGGCCAGGCGGATGGCCGCACAGTGGAGGGTCATGGCCAGCTGTTCAATCTCCGTGATGTCATGCTGATCCAAGTCCAGGATGTGGGCGCCCACGTTGTTCTCGTAGACCACCAGTCCCTCCTGCTGGAGCCTGTTTACCGCTTCCCGAATGGGGGTGCAGCTCACGCCCAGCTCATCCTGAAGCTCATTGACATTCAACTTGCTGCCCAAGGGGCGCCGCAGCGTGATGATATCGCCGCGCAGCATTTCATAAACCTGATCCACCAGGGAGCGCTTTTTGATCGCCGCCATGGTTTCGTCTCCTTCCATTTCATTTCTTGCAAGATATTATAACAGCGTCCGCTTTAAAAGACAAGCCCGGCCAGCGTTTTTCCCAAATCAATGCACTCAATTTTGACACTTTTTCCAAACCTGGTCCACCCCTCTTGCAATTTAAAAAAAGTGTGGTATTCTTAACTCATAAATCTTGCAAGATACAAATTATATCTTGTTTGATTATAGGAGGTATCCATGGCACAGCAAACCTCAGTATCCAGTCTACTGGATATGACTTCCAGCAGCAATGTTGTTTTCCTGGGCGAGGCGGGCAGCGGCAAAAGCGAGCTGGCCCTCAATTTCGCCCAGGCATTGGCGGAACTGGGCGGCAAGCCCGTCCACTTCTTTGACCTGGACATGACCAAGCCCCTCTTCCGCTCCAGAGACCGGCGCGAGGCCCTGGAGACGCTGGGGGTGGAGGTGCACTACGAGGCCCAGTTCATGGATGCCCCCACCCTGACCGGCGGCGTGCGGCAGCGGTTGAACGATCCGCACTGCTGCGCCGTGCTGGATGTGGGGGGCGACTACATCGGCGCCCGCTCCATCGGGGGATACGCCCCCCTGCTCAACCGGGACGGCACCACGGTGTATTACGTGATCAACCCCTTCCGCCCCTGGTCGGCCACCCTGGAGCACATTGACCAGGTGCTGGGGGAGACCCTGGGGGTCTCCCATGTGGAGCTGGCCCGGCTGCGGCTGGTGGGCAACCCCAACCTGGGGCCGGAGACCACCCCCGCCGACGTGGCGGAGGGCGCCCGGAGGCTCTGGGAGCTGGTGAGCCCCTACAAGCCGGTGGATTACCTGTGCGTCCGCCGGGAGCTGTGCGCCGCCCTGCCGGAGGGGCTGCCCTGCCCGGTGCTCCCCATCCGCCTGTGGCTGACCTATCCCTGGGCGACCGGGCCGGAGCCGGACGCACCGTAAGCCCCCTATTCAACAGTTTGCAAGATGCAATATGCAAGAAGGAGATGTCAGTATGGCAAAAGTGGAAATTGTGGCGGAGCGCTGCAAGAGCTGCGGCTACTGCGTGAAGTTCTGCCCCAAGCAGGTGCTGGAGATCGGCACAAGCGTCAACTCCAAGGGCTATGAGTACGTGGTGCCCGTGCGCCCGGAGGACTGCATCGGCTGCGCCATCTGCGGCCGCATGTGCCCGGACGGGGCCATCGAGATCTACAAGTAAGGGGAGGAAGGCAATATGTCACGCGTATTTATGAAGGGCTGCGAGGCCATCGCCGAGGCGGCCGTGCGGGCGGGCTGCCGGTTCTTTGCCGGCTATCCCATCACCCCGCAGAACGAGATTCCCGAGTATTTTTCCCGTCGCATGCCCGAGGTGGGCGGCGTGTTCGTCCAGGGCGAGTCGGAGGTGGCCTCGGTGAACATGGTGTACGGCGCCGCCTCCGCCGGCGTGCGGGCCATGACCTCCTCCTCCTCCCCCGGAATCGCCCTGAAGAGCGAGGGCATCTCCTACTGCGCCGCCGCCCGCATCCCCATGGTGTACGCCAACATCTCCCGGGGCGGCCCGGGCGTCGGCTCCATCCAGCCCGCCCAGATGGACTACTTCCAGGCCACCAAGGCCAGCGGCAACGGCGGCTTCCAGATGATGGTCTTCGCCCCCTCCACCGTCCAGGAGGCGGTGGACATGACCTACGCCGCCTTTGACTACGCCGACCGGGACCGCAACCCGGTGCTCATCCTGGCCGACGGCGTCATCGGCACCATGATGGAGCCGGTGGTGCTGCCCGGGATGAAGAGCGAGGAGGAGGTGGCCGCCCTCAAGGCGTCCAAGCAGGGCTGGGCCTGCGTGGGCCACAAGCTGGACTACGCCCACCGCGCCTGGATCCAGCCGGGCCACTGGCTGACCAGCGACATGCAGAAGGCCAACGAGGATGCCGCCGCCCTGTACGAGTCCTGGAAGAAGGATGTGCAGGTGGAGGAGTACCGGCTGGAGGATGCCGAGGTGGTGCTCACCGCCTACGGCATCTCCGCCCGCATCTGCAAGTCCGCGGTGGAGCTGCTCCGCGCCCAGGGCGTCAAGGCCGGCCTGATCCGCCCCATCACCGTCCACCCCTTCCCCTACGCCGCCTACGACCACATTGACTACAGCAAGGTGAAGGCGGTGCTGGACGTGGAGATGTCCATCCCCGCCCAGTTCGTGGACGACGTGGCGGTGGCTGTGAAGGACCGCTGCCTCATCGAGACGTGCCTGTGCTCCGGCGGCAACATCATGAGCCGCGACAAGGTCCTTGCCGCGGTCAAGAAGATCATGGAGGGCAAGTAAGATGGAAAAGATCTACGGAAGAACAAAAACCATCCAGGAGGACAAGGTCTCCGGCTTCTGCCCCGGCTGTATGCACTCCACCGTCATCAAGCTCATCGGTGAGGTGCTGGAGGAGATGGATCTGGTGGACCGCGCCGCCTGCGTCCTGGGCATCGGCTGCTGCGGCCTGCACATGGACTATATCGCCTACGACAACACCACCGCGCCCCACGGCCGCGCCTGCGCCGTAGCCACCGGCATGAAGCGCTCCAATCCGGACAGCCTGGTCTTCACCTACCAGGGCGACGGCGACTTCGCCTCCATCGGCCTGGCCGAGTCTATTTCCGCCGCCAACCGCGGGGAGAACATCACCGTCATCTTCATCAACAACGGCATCTACGGCATGACCGGCGGCCAGATGGCCCCCACCACCCTGGTGGGCATGAAGGCCTCCACCGCCCCCCACGGCCGCGATCCCAAGGAGCACGGCTATCCCATGCACATGTGTGAGATTCTCAACCAGCTCACCGCGCCCGCCTACCTGGTGCGCACCAGCTGCAACACCCCCGCCAACGTCAACAAGACCAAGCAGGCCATTCACAAGGCCTTCCAGAACCAGCTGGACGGCAAGGGCTTCTCCATGGTGGAGATCGTCACCAGCTGCCCCACCAACTGGGGCCTGGATCCCATGAAGTCCCTGGAGTACATCGAAGAGAAGATGCTGCCCGAGTTCCCGCTGGGCGTCGTCCGCGACCGCTAAAGGAGGAGAGCGAACATGGAAACCAATCTCTGCGTGGCCGGCTTCGGCGGCCAGGGCGTCATGACCCTGGGCAAGTTCCTGGCGGACGCCACCTGTAATTCCACCGACAAGGACGTCACCTTCTTCCCCTCCTACGGCGCCGAGCAGCGCGGCGGCACCGCCAACTGCTTCGTGGTCATCTCCGACGAGGCCATCGGCGCCCCTCTGGGCGACGTGATGGACGATCTCATCGTCATGAACGGCCCCTCCCTCAAGAAGTTCATCGGCACCCTCAAGACCGGCGGCACCCTGTTCATCAACAGCTCCATCGTCTCCGACGACATCGGCCGGGACGACGTGAAGCTGGTCAAGGCCCCCGTCACCGAGCTGGCCCTGGAGATGGGCAACGCCAAGGTGCTCAACGTCATCATGCTGGGCGTCTACGTGGGCTACACCGAGGTCATCGACCCCGCCATCGTCTGGCAGACCATCGAGCACAAGCTCTCCTCCAAGCCCAAGCTCCTGCCCCTCAACAGGCAGGCCTTTGAGAAGGGCCTGGAGCTGGGCCGCGCCCAGAAGCAGTAAGGAGGAATTCGGCATGGTATTTCACAATTTTGACGAGCTGATCGCCCACGTGAAGGGCCAGCCCAGCCGCGCCCGCATGGCCGTGGCCGCGGCGGGCGACGCCCACACCATCGAGGCCGTCCTGCGCGCCCGGGCCGAGGGGATTGTGACCCCCATCCTGGTGGGCGACAAGGCGGTGATCGACCAGGTGCTGGCGGAGCTGGGCGAGCACATCCCCGCGGAGGACATCCACGACGAGCCCGATCTGGCGGAGGCCGCCCGCAAGGCGGTGGCCCTGGTGCGGGCGGGTGAGGCCGACTTCCTGATGAAGGGCAAGCTGGACACCTCCGTGCTGCTCAAGGCCGTGGTGAACAAGGAGACCGGCCTGGGCAAGGGCGGCGTCATGAGCCACTTCACCGCCTTTGAAATCCCCACCTACCACAAGCTGCTGATGCCGGTGGACGGCGGCATGGTGACCTATCCCACCCTTGAGCAGAAGAAGGCCATCATCGAGAACACCGTGGGCGCCCTGCGGGCCATGGGCTACGACTGCCCCAAGGTGGGCGTGCTGGCCTGCGTGGAGAAGCTCAACCCCAAGATGCCCGAGACCGTGGAGGGCGACGCCCTGAAGCAGATGAACCAGCGGGGCGAGCTCACCGGCTGCGTGGTGGAGGGCCCCATCTCCTACGACTGCGCCGTCAGCCGCGAGATCGCCGCCTTCAAGGGCTTTGAAAGCCCCTGCGCCGGCGACTGCGACGTGCTGGTGGCCCCCAACATCCACGCCGGCAACATCATGGGCAAGATGCTCACCGTCACCTGCAAGGCCAAGATGGCCGGCTTCATCGTGGGCGCCCGGTGCCCCATCGTCATGACCAGCCGCGGCTCCTCCGCCGAGGAGAAGTACCTGTCCATCGTCATCTCCGCCGCGGCCGCCCGGAATCAGTAAGGAGGAACCCCAATGGAGCGACTTTTGATTCTCAACCCCGGCTCTACGTCCACCAAGCTGGCCGTCTTTGACGGGGAGGAGCCCCTGTTCGTGGAGTCCATCACCCACTCCGCCGAGGAGCTCGCCCCCTTCGACTGCGTGGCCGACCAGTATGAATTCCGCCGCGAGCTGGTGCTGGACTGCCTGAAGCGGCACAGCGTCCCGCTGGACTCCCTCACCGCCATCGTCTCCCGGGGCGGCCTGCTGACCCCCATCGAGGCGGGGGCCTACGAGGTCAACGACGACATGGTGTGGCAGCTCAAGAACAAGCCCCAGAACGAGCACGCCTCCAACGTGGGCGCGATGATCGCCCGTTCCATCAGCCTCCAGCTTGGCATCCCCGCCTATATCTACGATGGGGTCACGGTGGACGAGCTGCTGCCCATTAACAAGCTCACCGGCCTGCCCTCCATGCGCCGCAAGGGCATGGGCCACAACCTGAACACCCGCGCCGCGGCCCTGCGCTACGCCCGGGAGAACGGCAGGGACTACAAGGACATCACCGTCATCGTGGCCCACTTGGGCGGCGGCATCTCCGTCAACCTGCACCACAACGGGAAGATTGAGGACTTCATCAACGACGAGGAGGGTCCCTTCTCCCCTGAGCGGGCCGGCGGCCTGCCCATGTTCGACGTGATCAAGGAGTGCTTCAGCGGCCGGTACGACTACAAGGGCATGATGAAGCTGGTGAAGAACCAGGGCGGCCTGATGGCCCACCTGGGCACCACCGACAGCCGCGCGGTGGAGCAGATGATCCAGAGCGGCGACGCCCACGCCAAGCTGGTCTACGACGCCATGATCCTCAACATCGCCAAGAACATCGCCAAGTGCGCCCCCAACGTGTGCGGCAAGGTGGACGCCATCCTCCTCACCGGCGGCATCGCTTACTCCCAGTATGTCACCAGCGAGATTGAGAAGCGGGTCTCCTTCCTGGCCCCCGTGGTGGTCTACCCCGGCGAGGACGAGATGCGCTCCCTGGCCCTGGGCGGCCTGCGGGTGCTCCGCGGGCAGGAAACGGCCAAAATTTTTCATAAATCAGAGTCCGCTAACGGATAGAATGATTCGGACACCAAATAAAGCACTTTTAGCAAAAAGAATTTTATTATGTAGTTTGTTTGCCGGGAAAGAAACTGGATAAAAGAGAAAATGTCGATTGTCTTGAAGATGGGGCGTATTTTCAACCAGCCTGCCCGGATTTCTCCACAAGGGAGAGATAAGTAGCAGACCGGGAGCGCCGATCTTCCTCACTCTCCGGCTCCAGATAAAGGGTCTGAAATTCCTCAAAGGAAACATTAAATTCAATGTCCACCTCATAGCCGCGCTTGACCCGGACCGCTTTCACAAACTGCGCCGCAATCATTTTCTTTGCCTCGAAGGAGCAATTATCATACAACCCCGCCCAATCCATTAACTGGGCGTACTCCTGCCGCACCTGTTCAGCGCCGGAAAGGACCTCGCGCAGTTCGGCTTCCGCTGTCCGTATTTGACCTTCCAATTCTGCCATTTGTACGGTAGTCTCCTCGATCAGATTGTTTAGAAGGTCTACATTCAAGCGGCTGGTCCCCCGGACCACCTTCAGCGTTTCTTCTTTCAAGTCCTGGTAGTCCCGCTGTTTCTGCTGGTATTGCTCCCTCAAAAGTTTTGCCTTGGCCTTCACCTGCTCCGCCTCCCGGTCCCGCTGTTTTTCAATCAGCGCCTGGGGCGGGGCTTTTTGAATCCGTTGAAGCTGGATGTGGATGATTTGATCCACCAGATTATCCAGTTTGGAGACGCCGTAGGTGGTCTGCCCGTCGCATTTCTCCGCGGCCATAGCTTTGTTATAACACTTGTAGCAGGAATAGGTTTTTTTCACTACCGTTCCGTCCTTCTTCTTATAGTTCCGTCCGGCGGTAGCCAGTGAGAGCCGTGCGCCACAATGCCCACAGTAGACATTCCCCACCAGAAGGGACTGCCCTCTGGTCGTAAGAGGGACCTCGCTTTGAGGGACTACCCGCTCACGCACAATCTCCTGAGCCCTGGCGAACACTTCCTCGTCAATGATTTTGAGTTCGGGCAGTACGCTCGACTGGCTTTCTCCCTTTTGGATGATTCCAATACAGATAGGGTTTTTAATGACCCGGTTGATGATACCCATTGTGATTGTCTTGCCGTCTTTCGTGCGGAGGCCCTGATCCATTAAATAGCGGTGCAGTCTCAGCGCCCCGTACCCTTCATAGACGTATTTTTGGAAGATGATTTTCATGACCTCCGCCTCTCCGGGCTCAATGGCAAGATCGCGGACCTCGTGATTTTTCTTGTTGATTCGGCCCCGCTTCACCGCCTGATAGCCAAACGGTACGCGCCCGCCGGTATAATACCCCTCCTGGGTCAACTGTTCCAGCCGGGTTTTTACCCGCAGGGAGGTCTTGATGCTCTCCCCGGAGGCTTGCCAGTAACGGATATAGTTCAGGAGTTTATCCACATGGGTGTCAAAACGCTGCTGACCTTCCATGGCGCTCCAGACTTCAATGCCCTGCTTGACAAACCACTCCACGACAAAAGGCGTTTCATCGTCCCGGCGGCCCAGGCGGTCAAACATGAAAACCAGCAGAATATCAAACTCGCCTTTCAAGGCCATTTTTTGAATTTCCTGTATTGCGTCTCTGTCCTTGGCGGAGACTTTGAAGCCGGAAACTCCTTTTTCGGAAAATTCTTTCACGATCTCCCAGCCGGATTGCCCACGGCAAAACTCCCGGCAATACTGCTTCTGCATGGGAATGTCGTCCTTTTCCACCTGGCCTACCGTGGATACACGGTAAAGGCACACCACACGCTTTTTGACAGCCTGTCCGATCAACTCAGAAATCTGCTTTATGCCTTGCATGATTTTTTCAGCCATATATACCTCTCGCTTTCTGAGAATGGTGTATATATGGCGGCCGGAATATTTTGTTTTCAAGGTGCCATTTACACCATTATTATCTCATATTTAAGCAAAATATGCAAAAAATCAGATTTTTCGAGTAGTTCCGCTGACTAAAAGAGTTTCTTTAATCACCTTGACAGCAGACGGGTTTTTCTGTCTGCTGTACCGCACCGTAACTTTGCAACCGTCGATAAAAAGTACCTCTACCTCCGTCCAGGGCTGCGCTTCTTTGGGAAGCTGAATTTTCTTTTCCATAGTGCAATCCTCCATAGTTTCGCATAATATGACAAAAACCGCCCCCTCATGCAGGTGCGGCTCTTGGTATCGTGATAATGAGTTGGAACGGGTTTCAGGAACACACTGGACGGCGCTGGCACGCCTTACACGGGAATTTCACCCCCTGCGGGTCTCGCAGGTTGCCCTCTTTGCCTGCGACGGCTCACGGCCTCTTTGGACCGCTTCAACGCTCGGACTGAGACTGGACAATCGTATCTCCCCGATATGCGGATCATCGCCCCCAGGCCCGCCACGGCCTGTTTGTGCGCGGATGGCTGCTCTCCCTATACCTCCCTTCTCAAAGTGGGGTCATGGCCTGCTCATTCCCGCACGGCTTTCCTCTCGGACGCATATCGGACGTACCCAGTGGACCTATTCAATTATCGAACTGTCGCCAGCCCGCACAGGCCCGCCGGAAAGGCGGCGGGCCTGTGCCGATTGGCGTCGGTGTCGAAAGTCCCCTCATTTTGATGTGCATTTTAGGAAGATCATCATTTTCCAACAAGCTGCTTTCTTTGCTCATTGTGCTTGTTTTTTGATAAAAAGTGGAGCGAATTCTGTCAAAATACAGTCCATTCCTGTCGATAATGGCCGACTGCAATCAGCATAGCCCGCATTGGGTCAACTTCCATCGACATAGAAAGAGGGGAGGCCAATGCCTCCCCTCTTTTCAGCCACCCATTTCTCGCAAATAGCTGGCAAGCATGTCGAGAAATTCGCTGTTTGTAGGCGGGGTTCTCAAGTCCGTTCCCGCAATGTGCGCTAAAAAGCTGTGATCTGTCCGGCTCCAACAGAAATGGATCAGAGTTCTGAGATTGCGCTCAACCGATGCCGCCGAAACTCCGAACTTCTTTCCGGTTTCTCTATAGAGCCGCTTTGTAATCAACTGGAGCTGTTCGGGATTCTCCTGGATGCGCTCAATCATGTAGACGGTGCAGCGGAAGCCGGCCAGCTTCCCGGTGGCCCCCAGGCTGCGCAGCAGGCGCTCCGCAGTCAAAGGCATTTTGAAGGTGTCGGCCTCCCGGTCGGGCACAAAGTAGAAGATTGGCATTTGATACCGTCCTTTCTAGGTGAAAGCGAGGGCATCTAAACAGATAGATTCCATAGCTTATAACCAATCCTCCACAATATCAGCCAGACTTGTTGGCGTAACAGTCCCTTTGGAAAGCAGGTCGATCAGGTGAAGGATTTTCCGACCGCTCGTTGTGAGACCGGGAGCGATAGCGGCTACTCCACTCCGCCTCTCAACAATTTTAACACCGTAGATCTCCAGGTCTTCCGCAAGTGGACTTACCAGCAGATAATACTCCAAGATCAGCGGCCCCGCAATCTTTGCACAAAGATAGCGTTTTGCGACTAATTCTTCCCGCATAAAAAGCACCCCCTGCTTGAATTTGTCTCTATTATACCGGACAAAGGAGCATCTGTGCGTGGGTGCTCATATACAATCATCGACGCGGAATGCTTGTCCGTGGACGAGCGGTGTCGAAGCCCTGGATTCCCTCACCTTTGTCACGATCCACGTTCGATTTTGTGATGAAAAAGTCCCCTCAAATTGAGGGGACTTTTGTAACGCTGGAAATAGATGCACCGGGATGGCGCTGCCATCCCGGTGCCCTAGACCACGGATGTAAGTTTAACGAACCCACACGGTCGAGGTGGTGACTGTACGGCTGTCATAGTCAGAACCGACACGGGCAAAAACAGTTACTTCAGCATAGTAATACTTGCCAGAAGGAAGGTCATACTTGAAGTCTCCGGCATTATTATCATTGTTGGTTTTGACCAATCCATTTCTGGTAGAGCCGGAAACGGAGGTTACATAATCGCCGTCTTCTGTATAGAAGACAATAGACTCAACACCCACAGAAGTTGCAATTTTACTTGATTTTACATCATAAGAGATGATGATTTCACCTCTTCCGCTCCCAGTGAGCGCTTCTGCGAAGTATCTTGAAAGTGTCAGACTGGCACGAGATGATGTCACATTTACGGCGGAAGCATAGCCATAGGTGGCAAAAAGCATTACTATCGCCAAAAATGATGCGCAGATTCGCTTCAAGTTATACCCCTCCAATAGAATCAATGATTTTCTTCATGTACTCGTCGGATATATTGCCTGTTATCTGTTCCACGATCAGACCATCTGACCAAGTCGCGGTTATGGTATCGACATTGGATAATATATAAAAAGTCTGTTGATCGTTAGAATATTGTTCGATATTCTCGGTGTCTTTTTCAAACTGTGTACCAGATAAATAATCAGCAGAAGTGTATCTGATAATGTCCAGGCTAAAAGTGGTGCCATTTTCACTGGATGCGACAAAGTTAACTATGTCGCTCACGGATGAAGACACTACTTCAAGATTCCCGGCCTCAAAGCCATTCGGGAACCACGTCGGGGCCAGACTCTCATCGATCTCCAGAGAAGCAAGTGCCTCCCGCAGATCGGAATACTCAGGCGCGTTTTCACCCGCATAGGCACCTGTGGCCTGGTTATTTTCATCTGCTGACGGCACGAAATGGAATACCTCATCAGTCCAGCGTCCAATCGTACCAAACACATCGATCCCCGCCGCTTGGGCCGCGACCATCCCGCCAAATACGGCGGCCACAGCAATCACCGCAACAAGGCCCTGTTTGAGCCACCGGTGCAAGCGGGGCCTGCGAGGGTGAGAAAACTCGGCTGGATTCTCGGAGCTGGCGTCAGGCTCGGTTTCACAGGGATACAGAGAGGCGTCAACCCCCTCCGGTATATTGTAATACTCCTGGAACTCAGCCCAAGCCTTGTCCACATCGGGGATACGGCCCGTGGGGTGCTCATCCTCTCTCTGTTCAATCACCTCCAGGATATGAAAAACCACGTCCTCATTCCCTGGCTCTGCCATCTCCATATCCATGCGCAGCAATTCCTCTAGCTGCTCGGTATTAAGCCGGTTCAGATAGGCGTATTTTTCATCGTTCTTAGCCATGTCGTGAACCTCCTTCACATATATATGACCGTTTAAAGCGAATCCTGACAAACTTTTTCACTTCTTTTTCCTTCTCTTTTTTCGCTCAGGAAATACTGTATATAGCTTTTCTCTGATTCGCTCCAGGCGTTTCTGACTGGCGTACACAGATATGCCAAACTCCTGTGCCACCTCCAGGTGGCTGGCACGGTCAAACACCAGTCGTTTCAGAAGTTGATATTCCTCCGGCGTAAGTACCCTTTCGACCTTCTCTATTACCGACTCCTCCTGCGGCTCAGGCTGCGCGGCCACAAGTTCCTCCGGGAGGTTACTCTCATCCGGGAAATCGGCATCCAGGGAGAGCAGACGGAGGAGATCTCTCCTTCTAGTTCGTTCGTTTTCTTTGAGCTTATTTTTTAGGGTGTTCATCAGCCAGCCGCCGGGGTTTTCATGCTTTGCAAACACATCAATACGGCGTAGTGCTTCATGGAAGGTATCCTGAACTACGTCCTTTGCCTGCTCTGGATCTCTGAGCACAGCATTGGCGTATATAAATAATTTTTTGAAGTGCAAGCGGTATAGACGCTCGACCAGCTCATTTTTATCAGGCATCATAGCAGCAATCACTTCCCATCGTCTTTAGTATATCATATTACGATCCCGATGGGAATTTTTCCTTCGGCTCAAACTCCTCAATGCAGACCCGGATCATTCTCTCGATTCCCTCCAAATACTCATCGGACTGGCCCGCCAGAAGCTGGTTGATGTTTGCCAACTGTGCCGCGGAGCTTTCCGTGCTCAATAGGGCATCAACACTTACATTGAGGACCTTTGCTGTGGCATAGAGCGTTTCTACCTTCATTTTCTTCTGACCCCGCTCCACTCTTGAGACAAAGGCGGTGCTGATCCCGATTTTTTCGGCCAGCGTTGCCTGTGTCAGCCCGGCCGCTTCGCGGTACCTTGCAATATTTTTGCCGATGATTTCTTCCAGTATTTTGTGGGCCATACTACCATCCTCCTGTTTGGTAAAATTATATTGCCCAAACTCACTCTAGTCGAAGCACCATTAGTTCCATTTCTATTAACTAATAAAATTTGCGAAATTATGTCAGAACAAACTATTTGGGGTCATATATAAATGAAGGTATCTTTTAAGGATATTTTATCTTGTCTATGGGGAGGGGATATGCCAAGGTTTAATACTATAACCTACTTATGAGGAGTGATAATCACAATACGTTTATATTTATTGGGTCTAGGCATCTATGCTTATGTATAGAGAGGACTCAAATGTCTCTTAAGTCACCATACCAAGTGAAAGTTGTGTTTATTTGAAAGGACGGGTAACAAGTCATGAAAAAGCGAATTTTTAGTGTGCTGGTTTGTTTGGCAGTCCTGGTATCTACAACCATGTTTCAAGTCGGAGCGTCGTATCAACCGACTGACGCACGCCAAGCTGAAATAGACGCCCTTATCGCCAAGACAGACAGTCATGTTTTAGAAGCTGAATCCATAAATACCTCAGAAGTTCTTCCCTTTATTCAGGCATCCGCTGTATACGAGCAGGACGACGGCACGCAGACTCCGGTAGATGTAGATCTTCAAATTCAAAAACTTGGTACACTTACTAGAGCTGCCGGAGGTGGAACACTATATGAAGTCAAAGCCTCCACTAAGAAAGAAGAGGGTTCCGCAGGTGGTGGCCGCAAAGTACAGGCAAACGCAACCCTCTACTGGATAGATAATCTTGGCCCAGTTAATGAGCTGTACCGGGTTAAAGGCGAGTGGATCAACTCTTTGTATGACACTGCCAATCCCGAAAGTGCTGGAGTACTTTACGGGGAGTTCCCCGCAAATGTCCCTGGCGATAGTTGTGTAGCTAAGCATCCTAACGCCATGTCTTTTGATTACTATGCTGATGACATTACCGGATATACTCTAGGCGTACAAACATCGATAAAGTGCGAAAAGAATGGAATCCTCTACCTTATTGTAACCAGTTCAATATTCTCGTAAGTTACTCAGGAGAATTATAGTACTATGAAACTTGTAGCTCCGATTATCAGGACAATCATTTTTGGGTGTATCAGTTGGTCCGTTCTATTTGCGACTAGGCTATTGATGCTACCATTTGATCTGTCTCCGTATGTTTGGCTACTCATACAGGCTGTTGTTTCGATAGTTGCAGGAGTTTTGGCGGGATTGTTATTGCGGGGGAAACTGTATTCTGCCCATCTTGAAATTAAAAGCCTATTGGTGACTTTACTGCCATACATAGTTACTTGGATTGCTATAACATTTTTCATTTTTGCGCTATCGATGGCCAGAATATACAATTGCTTACCTATGTCACACCTAATTATGTCTATTTCCGAATTTATGTCTCCCAGTAATCCAGATTCGCTCTATATACTTATCTCTATCTCATTATTCGATCCTACGGTACACGGTTTCTTAACTATCATGGGTGTAACCTTTCTTGCCAGTTGTATACAGTGGAGGACACCAAAGCAAGTCACAAAAAGTAACTGAGTACATATTAGGATCATCCTTGACAAATGTTGATGAGATGAGATGTGTTGGCCATTAAGTACTACATCCACAATGCGACCTATATATCTTTTTTAGAAAATGAAGATTTGTTGTTCTTTCTTCATGATTTGTAGTACAACTGTTCAAGATCAATAAATCCGTTAGGTGCATACTCTGGCACTACCACGTTGTTCTAACCGCTGGAACAATGGCGGAGCAGTGACTTCCTACCGTTTCGCCTCTCCACCACAATCTTCTAAAGGAGTCATTTTCCGCCGTATTCTGGACGAGCATTTTGAGGGCATTATCGCCCATGCCACCTTCAACATCTCTGCCGGCAGGATCGAAGGGATCAACAACAAAATCAAGACCCTGCGGCGCAAGGGTTATGGCTATCCAGACGATGATTACTTCTTCCTCAAGCTCTTCGATGTCAGCCGAAAGCCTTACATCAGGAATCCTTCATCCCACAATGTTTATGATTGACCCAAAATTTTCTTGGAATTATGTCAGAACTTGTTATGCCCGGTCATATATAAGTAGAAGCGCTTAAAAAGTCAACCCTTAGCATACCATAATGTTTTTAGGAAAGAAGGTGTCTCCCTTGGTTTAGTGTTATTTTTGTGAGTTTTCCGAATCAACGCATCCAAAGTCTATATTTTAAAAGGAGTATCATTATGAAAAGAGCTATTTCTATGATCATGGTACTTGTATTGGCCCTTTCTATGTGCGTGGTTGGCGCGTCCGCAGTTGAATCAGATGCGATATCTGAAACTTCCGCAACCGTTGGTAATGAGCGGGCTTCGTGGGGATACGTTAAAATTCGGTATGATCCAAACGGTGCATGGGGCGAAGGATCAATAAACACCTATGCCGGTACTGCATATTACATGTATGTAAAAGTCTATGCCACATACAGTAATGGCGATGCCGATGGCCCCAGCGATACCGCTTCTGGCTACAATAAGGAATCCGTGGTAACTGACAAGATTTATGAAAATGGCCCCTACCGCCAGTATTTTGTATCAGGAAAGATAAGAGATACATCCTCTTCTGGATATCAGTATGGCAACGAGGACTCCCCGCTGTTTAAATAATCTGTATCGGTTAGTTTCTAGATCAGAAATGATGTTGGTTTTTGAGTAATAGAAAGCACATATCATGCACATTATTTGTGCATGATATGTGCTTTCTAATAAACATTTGCTGAAAGGATTCCGGTAAGATGAGACATAGTAAGATAAATGGACTTAATTCTCGCTCTACTACCCTCCGCGCAGCAATAGTTCCTACCGCATTTCTTTTATTTGTAGGTATAGTCTTTCTTGTATATTTGTTACATATAGATAGCTCTAATTCCCATACTAATACATCAGAACTCATTAAAGAAACACCATTTGAAAATTTACATCCTGAATTTGAAAATAGCTATTATATTGATGTATACAATGATAATTCTACAGATCAACTTAAAGAAAAGAATACTATTTTCTTATCTGATGCTAACAATCCGATATATCTTGAATTTGCCGAAGTAGGTAGCAGTACTCAAGTCATTATGGTGCTCTATTATGATTATGTGCCAATTAAATTTTCTATAGATGGCAAAAACTACGTTGAGAGTTATACTTTCGATGCTACAGATAGTATGAAAGTTACTATACCTGTATTTTTAGATGAAGAACAGCTAAATAGAGATGATGCTCTCCACAAACTTTTTGTTACTTTTACAGTTTCTCCAAATCACCACGCCGCTGAATATGATAGGGTAACTAACTTTTATGGCGCTAATGCAGTTTATGATCTAGTTTATAGCTTATCTTCTATGGAGCCTGTATTTGAATCCGAAAAGCAACACGATTATTTTATTCCTGACGGGAATCATATGGATAGCTTCAGTCCATTAACGCTAAACACCGATTATGGAGCCAAAGAATTGATTGAAAATGACGGAATTTTGAGACCAGAGCCTCTAATTGAACATAAACAAGGAACTCCCTTCAAGCTAATGTATTTTTTAGACAAGAGCGAAGCATCAAATACACTATTGATAATAACTATAAATTTTTCTCAAGCTAAAGTCAATGGGAAAAATTACTATGCGCTTTCGCTTGATGGTAATGCAGGAACCGCTTATGGAGAAATCGAAATCGCTCTACCAAACGAGCCAGGAATGTACGAAATTATTGGATATGCAATACAGAACCCATTTTCCCCAATTACTTCTGACAAGGTTCTTGTAGATAGTAGCTATAGATTCACACTAAATCTAACATAAACATAGAAATTGTTGCCTGTCTTGTTAGCAACAGTTTTGTGCGTTATGTGTATCGGCGTGCAGGTATCATAATTCCCCAAAGAAATCAATTCAGTGAAAGCCAGATCGCCGCGCGTGAAAATGTAAAGCTCGAAACTCCCCTCAAATTGAGGGGAGTTTCGGCTGTTTACTGGAAAATATCCGGCCGCCCCAGGGTGGTAAAGCCGCTGGCGGCAAACTCCGTCACCACCACATTGTTTTGTCCGCTGGAACAATGGCAGATCAGCAGTTTCCCGTCCTCCCTCCGGCCCACCACGATCCCCACATGGGAATCGTCCGGGTAGAAGGCCAGGTCTCCGGGCTGCGCGTCCGCCTGGGAAACAGGCGTGCAGTAGGAGCGCTGGGCGGTGGCACCGCCGCCACGGCCCAGGATGTATTCGCCGCCCGTGATGTTGTAGAAAATCCAATCCATCATGCCGGAGCAATCCAAGCCGTAGGGGCGGTAGGTGCCGGTGGTGGAACTGCCCGCGGCGGTCACTTCCCGGAGCGTCCCCCACCGGCTGTCCCAGCCAATGACCAGGGATTTTCCGCCCCAAAAATATCCCACCTTCCCAACCAGGGAAAGCGCGGTCTCCACCGCCTCCTTCCGGGCCTGGTCCAGGTCAGCGGGCAAGGCGCGGATCACCTCCAACAGATCGGCGCTGGTGATGGTGAGGCTCCCGGCCAGGGAGGCCAGGGCCGCCTGGTCGGACAGAAGTTCCGTCAAGGCGCTGTTCTGTTCATCCGTGAAAGCGTAGACGGCCCGCATTTCATCGGCGGTCTTAGGGGTAATGGTGATATGCAGGATGGATTCTGTCCACCCCTCACTGTCCTCGCCGCCCGGATGGTCTATGGTCTCTACTTTAGATGTGATCTCCGTCATGTCCCAAAATACAGCTTTCAAAAGGTCCACCCGGTCCTGGTCCAGCGTGGCCACATCCACGCCTGTGTCCTTCCCAGCCGTATGGACGGCGAACACAGCCAGGACCTCGGCCCAGTCCGGCCCCTGACCGTGGATCACAATATCGTCGTACCCCCCCGCCTGCAACGCCTCCAGCTTGGCGTTGTATTCCACATTGACCGCGGCAACCGCCTGTGAGACAGAGACGGTCTCCGGGGCGCTGGGCTCGCTGGTAAAGAATATCCCAAAGGGGGAACTGGCGATGGCGGCAATCAGCACCACGACAACGAGAACGATCAAAACAACAGCGCCGCCTGCCAGCCCGATCAAACTCCCCATCATAGCGGCCACGGCCCGGACCACCGCTGCCGTCAGCCTCCGGCCCAGCTCGGCGGCTCCCTTTGCGGTGCGGGCCGCCTGCTGGGCCAGGCGGCGCTGGGCGGACTGCCGGGCGGCCTGGGCAGGTTTTTGGAACGCTTGGACAAATCGCCGGGCAGGCTTCTCGGCTCCCCGGACCTTGGGCCCCAGAGGCGCCTTGCCTCCCGGCAAGGGCGCGGCGCGTCCCTTCGTACCTGGGGCTCCGGTCTTGGGGGTTGCCCCGCCCATGACAGGGCGGCGAACATCCTCCCCTGGCCTCCAGACACCCGGACCGGACCGCCGCCCCTCGCCGGGGCGGCCCTCACCGCGATATGCGGCGGACCTGGGCCCGCGGGCTGGCTCCCGCCCCGCCTTTGCGGAAGGTGCTTCCGTCGGCAAGGCATCCGGGCGCGCCTGTCCCTGGAGGGCCTTGCCCCGCCCGCGCTCTTTTGCCGCCATCCGGGGGCGCTCCCGGATGGGGACCGCCTGCTGTCCGCCTGGGCTCCGCTCCCTGGGGACTGTCCCTTGCCGCTGGGGCCTCTGACCTTCCACCGGCCTCCGCTCCTTGGGGGCGCTTGTCGGCTGTCCCTGGGGCGGGACCTCCCGTTCCGGCCGGCCGTCTCTATTTTCCTTTGCGCTCTGCGTATTCCCGGCACCGGATTTCCTCTTGTGGTTTGGCCGGAGGGCCTGTATAAATTCATCCGCGCCCTGAACTCCGGCCTGTTCCACCTGGTCCACAGCATAGGAGCCGTTTTCGGCCTCCCGCTCTTTCCGCTGGTCCACTTCCCGGACCAGCTTCTCTTTCATCAGCCGTCCGGCCTGTCTGGGCGGACCGGCGCTTTTTCGTCTGCCCTTCGGCTTGCCCGCCTTGGGCTTTTCCTTGATCTCCGGCATGGTTCCTCCTTACTCGATACATTAAAAAAGAACTCCCCTCAATTTGAGGGGAGTTTTGACATGGCTTCACTTGTCTGTGGGAGTGGTGTTCCACAGTTGATACAGGGCCCCGGTCCGGGGAAACTCGTTGGCAAACGGGACAATAGCGCCGCCGACACGGAGCAGGCCGTGACCGGCCTCCGCGTTGGTGACATAGCCCATCTGGTTTTCCGAGATATTGAGCAGTTTCGCCAGCTCCGCCCGGTCTGTGGCGGCCTGGTTGAGAAGCACCAGAAACTCACTGTTGGCGAACATGAGCCGGGCCGTCTCGGAGCGCAGGCACTCCTCCACATTCTGCGTGGCGGCGGTCAGGGCCGCGCCGTACTTGCGAAACCGCTTCCATGCCTTGTAGAGGAATTGGGCGGAGTAGTAATACTTGAAAAACAAGTGGGCTAAACTATAGACGCCTTACCGCCTCGCGGCGGCGGGTTTTCCATAGCTCGCCCCCGAACCGTACTTACACCTCTCGATGTATACGGCTCTCTATTTATCCACCCTACGAATTTGTGATTGTTTTGTAGCAGTCCTCGCACACAATCAGCGTCTTGCGGCGCTTTTTCAACATAAATTGTTCCCAGGGCTCGTTGCCGGAAAGACTTTTCAGGTTCTTCACCTGGTAAATCATAACCGGGAGTTCATTTTTACAGCACAGCTCACAGTATCCGGTCATAAATCTGGCAATGACTTCCTTGGGTCGGATGGAGTATCTATAGTCCGGCGTTGTGTCCATGTCTAATTTAGACGGCGCACTTTTCCGGAAACCGTTATGGTAGAACTCGGCCCGTTTTATCCCGTGTTTTGTTTCGTATTCTATGCCAAATATGCGGTCTCTCGTATATTTCTTCTTGACTTTCGCTGCGGAGCACCGCATTTTCCTTGCGATAGTCTTATACATGCTGTACTCCATGACATAGCAAAACTTGTTCAGGACAGATACATTCCGTGCCAGACGATAATAGTTGTAGATACCCCGGATTTCTCCGTTGAATTGTGCGAGGATTTCAATAGGTTCTTTGTTTTGCAAGCCGTTCCTTGCCACAGGCATCCAAATTTCTTTCCCCGTGCCATCCTTTTGTATATTAAGCGCCCTATACTCTTGCAGTTTACCCATCCATTTTTCCTTTGGAAGCAGGAGGACAACGCGCCCATTATAGGCTCGCTTTACGCCGCCCTTTGTCTTTTTGACCGCCTGATTCTTGCTGATGGTGATGTCGTATCCCAGGAATCTTGCCTTGTCATGTCCGTGGGTAATCAGGGTTTTCTCAGGCGACATGGTGAGGTTCAATTCCTGTTTCAGAAATTCACTGACGGCGGTCTTGATTTGTTCGGCGTCCGCTTTATTTCCAATCACGCCAATTAGAAAATCATCGGCGTAACGGACATATAGAACTCTGCGATAGTTGGGGTCCATTGGCTCCCGACTGGGGGGAGATAGCAGGATTGCCTGTAATTTCTTCTGCATGACTTTGGCGTCTTTCCGTTCTTCTTCGCTCATGGTGTTCCATTTTTTGGCGTTTCGTTCTCTGGTTCGCGCATAGTGGTGGTTGGCATTGACATAGTCGTTGCTGAACCGCCGCTTGTCGCCCTTGCCGAATTGCGCCCGGAGCTTTTCCATGAACAGGTCCAGCTCGTTCATATAGATATTCGCCAAGAGTGGACTTACCCCGGAGCCCTGCGGCGTGCCACTGTAGGTCTGGTGCTTCATCCAGTCCTCCAGATACCCGGCCCGGAGCAGCTTCCAAATCAGGTCTATGAAAGCCTCGTCCTTTATCCTTCGTTTCAGAATGTTGACCAGGATGTGGTGGTCGATGTTGTCGAAACACCCTTTGATGTCGCCCTCCACAAACCAGCTGACGCCGGTGAAGGTTTTCTGTATCTGCGACAGGGCGGTATGACAGCTTTTTCCGGGCCGAAAACCATGAGATGTGCTTTGAAAGGTCGGTTCATAGATGCTTTCTAAAATCATGCGAACGGCTTCTTGTACCAGTTTGTCGTCTGCCGCCGGGATACCCAGCGGGCGCAGCCCGTTTCCACTTTTCTTGGGGATGTACTGCCTCCTGGCGGGGTGGGGTTGATAACTGCGGTCCCGCAGTTTTTTAATCAGGGACTCAATTCGCTTCAGGCTCATACCGCTGAGGGTAGCGCCATCTGCTCCAGCCGTCGTACTCCCCTTGTTCGCATATAGGTTCTGATAGGCCAGAAGGTAGAGCTGAGGGTTATACAGGTTGCGGTAAAGACGCTCATACTGGTAATGCGCTTTCTGCGCGTGCTTTCGTAGGGTTTCCAATACTGTCTGTGGACTTCTCATAGTGCCTCACGCACCTTTCCTTTTCAGTATCAGGGGATAAACTGCCACCCTTCGCCATGTGGACGCCATTAACGCCCTCGGACTACTATGGTGGCTCCGTGACCGTGCCGGATATTCAGGCCCAGGCCATAGCTGTTTCCAGCGTTCCGGTTTAGGTCATCTCCGGTTAGAACTATGCAAATTGGCCTGTTCTGCTGTCGGATGCGACTTCCGTCATTTCCCGCTGACTGCGGGCGGCTGATATGGATGTGTACGCATTTGGCGATTTACCTTCACCACTTGCCCATATCACACGGCGCATATAGTCATCTTTTCGCCGTGGCGGACGATAACGCTCCTCTGACTATCGTTCAGGCAGTTTGGCTTTCATCCTCATGCAGAACTTTTCATCTTGGCACTCAGTCGCAGCGTGATGACTGGCTGACTTATGCCTTTTCCGGCGTGCTGTGTTCCCCTTGGGATTTCTCTTGCGGGTAAGCCGGATGATGACAGGGTTTCAGATTTCACATTTTCCCTTCCACTTGCCAAAGGTGGAATTTGCATAGTCCCGCGCTGCCTGCGTTGCTTCAGGCGGCTTCCGGACGCACGTACACCTCATCCACGAATACCCAGGTGTATTTCCCGGCCAGGCGGTTGGTGGCTACCCGGTTTTGAATGGTCTCCATGGTGACGTTGAGGGCGGTGGGCTTCAACTGGTCCCCCATCTCGTAGAGGTCAAAAACAATGATCCGGCTGTCTATGTCCACGTTGGTCTCATGGGCAAACATATTTAAGGAGCCCTCCACGAACAGCTCGGAGGCCAGGGCCAGCTCCTGGGCCTCCCGTTCCGGCTGGCGCTTGATCTCGTTCCTCCAGTCGGAGAGGATGGGCTGGCGGGCCTTGCCGCCGCTCTTGATGAAGTCGTGGTACACGCTGGCGGTGCAGCGGTCAATGATGGATTTATGGAAAGCCCCCAACTGGCCCTCTCCCATCTGCTGTTCGCAAATGCTCATCAGCAGTTCGGACTTGAGGGCCACCGGGTTTTCCCCCATGCCGTAGCCTCTGGCGATTTCCAGAGGATTGATGTGGTGGCGGCTGTTTGGGGAGATCTCCAGGACGATCCCCCGGAGGGCCCGCACCAGGTCCCCATACTCGCGCTCGGCGTCGATGATGATAATATCATCATTGGTAGACAGGGCGATAAAGGTGATAAACTCCTTCATGGTGAAGGACTTGCCGGAGCCGGAGACGCCCAGGATGAAGCCGTGGGGATTGAGGAGATTCTTGCGGTTGCAGATCAGAAGATTTTTGCTGACGGCGTTGACGCCGCAGTAAATGCCCCCCATGTCCTGAATCTCCTGGACGCGGAAGGGCATCAGGGAGGCCGCGGCCTCGGTGGTCAGCGTGCGGGTCACGTCGATGGAGCGCAGGCCATAGGGCAGGGCGGTGTTAAAGCCGTCCTCCTGCTGGTATCTGAGAATGGAGAAGTCACACAGGGACTTGGAGAGCAGGGTCTCCGTGTCGGCGTCGAGCTGTTCCAGTGTGTCGGCCATGTGCAGCAGGGTCACATTGGCATAGACCATGCGCTGATCCCTGGTGCTCAGATCGTCCAGAAATTCCTTGGTCTCCGCCCTCTGCTGTTCCAACTCATAGGGGACCACGGCGGTAAAGTTGTTCCGGGCGTTCTGCCTCTGCTGCCACCTGGTAATATCGCTCTCAATACCCATGATCTGAGACTGCACATCCCGCACCGCTTCGTCGGTGGGGACCGGGAGCAGGTCGATGGACAGCACCAGCGTCCGGGGGAAGTCGGCCATACTGGTAATCATGTCGTCCTTGATGTAACTGGAATACTTCCGCATGAACAGCACCCGCCCCACTTTGCCGCCCAGTTCAAAGTGGTCGGAGAGAAACTTCATGCCGTCAGGGGCGATGTAGTCTTTGAAGCTGTGCCCCAGGCGCATGGAGGCGTTCAGGTCAAACTTGTAAAACTGTTCCTCGCCGGGCCGGAAGAAGTCGTGGAGGATGCGTAGGCGCTCATAGGTGTCCAAGGCTTTCGCGCCGCTGTCCAGACGCCCCAGGTTTTTCGAGAGGTCGGCGTCTACCCGGTGGAAAAATGCCCTGGCCTCCTCCGCGTTCTTACGGGCCACGGAGACGGTGATGTACTTGTCCTGGATGAGGTTGTTGCTGGCCGCCGCCTTTTCCGTGAGCACCCGGTTGTATTCCCGGCGGTACAGGTCCAGGTCATCCCCGCACTCGCGCATGAGGACGCTGTGCTGAAAGTCGGAGCTGTTGAGGCGGCGGTTGTGAATGGTGATCTTGGTCACGGCGTCGGTGGGCAGGCTGTTGAGGACGCCGCAGTAGGATGTGAACATATCCCGCTGGTCCTCGTAGGAGGCCAGGGAGTAGTTGATGTCCGCAAAGCGCCAGGTCTGGCTGAATCTGCCGTTGACCTGCCAGATCCCATCCTGCCAAACCCGCTGGATGGGGATGGACTGCTGTACGCTGCGGGGGATCTTAAACGGGACACGCTCGCCCCGGTTGGCCGCGGCAAGAGTTTTACGCATGGCGGCGCGCCCCCTTTCTGACTGGGGCCGCATAGGCCGGGAAAAGGGAGAGAAATTGCTTTTTCATAGGGACCTCCTTCAAAATGGACGGAAAGAGGCCATGACGGTCCGGCACCCAAATCTGCCGCGCATCACACCCCTTTCCGCTGAAATCAATCGCCGCTGCTGCGGACTGAATTGGAACACGATGGGGGGAGCCGCCAAAAGTCCCCTCAAATTGAGGGGACTTTCAGCCGTTCCCGGCGCTCAGGGTTTCTTTCCTGCTCCCCATATCTTTCTCTGCTCCGGCATGGCCTGGAGGTAGATATTCTCCGCCCGGTACACACGGGGCCCGGCGCACAGGACCTGGGACTTGAGAAACGCCCAGACAAACCGCTCAAAGGTCAGGCCGTTGTAGCGGAAAAAGCCGGTCACAGCGATGGGGGCGGCTGCCAGGATGCACAGCCAACTGGCGGCCTCCTGGCCCACAACGCCTTTGAACATGAGGTAAACCCCAACCGCCGCGCCTACGGCCAGGGCGGAACAGAGAAATTGCCGCGTGGACAGGCCGAAAAAGATCGTCTCCCGGTGCTGGTGGACTTCCTTTGGAATTTTGATCTCCATATTGCTATCACCTCGAAAATGGATTTTTTTGACACGTTTTTTGAAATATGAGATAATATTTGTAGGAAAAACCATACATTTCAAAACAAATAGAGGAGGATTTTTATGTTTCGGAATCTGACGCTGGCACAGCAAATGTTCTTTTTCGTCCTGGCCGTGTTCCTGATCCTGCTGGTATTCCGCATCCTAGTAAAGCTGAAACTGGCTCCTGTACTGCTCTACGCCGCCTGCGCGAACCTGATCTTCCCTGAATGGGTGGCAGAGCAGAAGGCGCTGTACTGGGCCATCCTGGCCGGTCTGGTGCTGGTGACGATCTTCCGCTGGGTCGGCCCCAGGCTGACCGCGCACATGGAGGAGCAGCGGATCATGCGGGAGATCGTGGAGCAGAGCCGGGCGGCGGAGGCCATGGGGTATCGGAATGACCAGATTAGTTTTGAGGTCAAGGAAGGCACTCCGCAAATCAAAATCAGGCAGTAAAGCAACAGGGGGATGGGCTGCAAGCTCGTCCCCCTGTTGCTTTGCCGAAAGTCCCCTCAAATTGAGGGGACTTTTTATAGGCCGAACAATTCTCGCACAATACGCTCGGCACCCTTTACCAGGCCAACCAACACCAGCATATTGAAAATAGTCTCCGCGATGTACTGCCAGGCCATGACCACGGGGGTCAAGTTGGTGTCCAGAACCGGGGAACCGCTGGACATGAAGGCGGAAAAAATGAGGCAGGCCAGGACGATCACGGCCCCCTCCATGCACACGCCGATATAGGACTTGATGAACTGCTTCCCCGCGAAACTGGTCCCTTCTCCGGCGAAGGTCGCCAGAGGGATCGGGGCCAGGGCAGTAAAAATGTAGAGGCGGAAAAAGCGGCCATAGACCGTCATAATGAGGATGAAGGACATCACCGTGATAAACAGGTTGCCCAGCATGGCTACCAGCCAGAGGGGGATGCTGGCTAAAAAGCCGACGTTTTCAATGGCGTCCACCATCTCCTGGGGCACCGTCACACCGGCGGCAACCATGCCGCCCATTCCGCTCATCACAGACTGGACAATGCCGCCGCAGATGGAAAAAACCACGGTCATGATCTCCATGGCGGAGCTCACCGCCACCTTGGCGGCAATAAAGCGGATGAAATGGCGCAGGGCGTATTCCGGCCTTTGCAAGTCCCGGAAACTGGCTGCGGACTGGAAGATTCCCATGGCGAAAAACAGCACCAGAAGGCCGTAGCCCACGGCCTTCAGCCCCTCATTGATGCCGACAATGGCGTTCCATATATCGCCGCCCCGGAACTCCTGGGGCGTGGTGGTAATCAGGGACCATATCTCGGTCAACTTGTCGTTCCAAATCTCAAAGGCGGATTGCAGAGCCTGCACCACCCAGTTATCGCTCACAGCCCCCACCTCGTTTCTTTCTTGGAGGGGGCGGCTGATTGAAAATCAGCCCCGCCTCCTTGTCAAAGTCAGTCGCCCGTACCTTATGGACCGCCTCACGCCGGGAACAGCCGAAGTAGGACCGCACATGGATTTGCTCGTTTGGTGTCTGTACGGTCATCTTCCATGCTCCAAAGGGTGTCCTGGTACAGGAGAGAATTTTGTTGTACTTCCGCATGGCAGGTCACACCACGCCGATAGCGGACAAAATCTCCTTGGAAAAAGCGATGAGCAAACCACCGAATACGCAGAGGATGCCCTGGGTGCGCTGGGAGGCGTCGTGAGACTGGATGGACATACCCAGTTGGACGATGCCCCAGCCCAGCACGATCACGCCGACGGCCTTAATGCACGAAAAAATGAAGTCGCTGAGGTTGTTGACAATGGTAAGGGGATCGGTGTCGGCGGCCAGGGCCGGGCAGGCCAGGGCGGCGCACAGGGTCAGCATGAGGACGGCGGAGAAATAGAGGCGGTGGCCCCTTCCGGTCCGCCACTGAGAAAGGGTATTCGGCTGGGGGTGTTTCTTGTTCAACATGAAAATCAACCTTTCTTATTCCAGAATTTCGATGTAGTCCAAACTCTCAAAAGGCACGGACAGGTCGGCCTGGGCGTAAGTCAGTCCGGGGTGGTGAACGTAGGGCGCTGCCCCGCCGTCCTCCGTCAGTTTGATATAGGGGTGCTTGAGAATGTCATACTTCTTGTCCATCACAGGGCGTTCCCCCCGGATGAACAGCAGGGCGTAGTCGTTGTCCAGGGTCCGCACCTCGTCGGGAGTCATCAACTCCCGACCCGTCTGCTGGTAGCTGACGGAACTGGAGCCGTGGGAGCCGCGGGACACGCTGCGGTTGCGGGTGTCCAGGGTCTCCTTGCCCAGCAGCTCGGAGATATACTTGTGGGTGGACGGCTCATTTCCGCCCAGATACACCAGCGTGTCGGCGTTGCCCAAAAGCCCTTCCCAGTCATCCTTGAACAGGGCCTTGAGGGCGGAAATGTTTTGGAGTACAATGGTGGACATGATGTTGCGGGAGCGCATGGTGGCCTGGAGCTTGCCAAAGTCATCCGGCAGGGAGACGTTGCAGAACTCGTCCATCATCAGGCGGACCGGGACGGGCAGGGCCCCCTGGTGTACCTTGTCGGCCTGGTAGTAGAGGGCCTGAAAGGCGCAGGTGTAGAGCATCCCCACCAGGTAATTAAAGGTGCCGTCGTTGTCTGGGATGATGGCGAACACGGCCTGCTTGCGCTCCCCCATGAGGCCCAGCTCCATATCGTCCCGCGAAGTGATGCGGGTGATCTGAGGCAGGATGAAAGCGGAAAGCCGGACAGCGGCGCTCAATAAAATGCTCTTGGCTGTTTTTCCGGCGGCCTGCTTGAAAATCTTATACTCCCGCACGGCCACATGATCCGGTTCTTCCTCCTCTAACGCCTCAAAGAGCATATCCAGGGGGGATTGAAAATCATCGTCATCCTCTCTGGCCCCGCCGTTCTCGATCATATACATGACCATCTCCAGATTTTGTTCCTCCGGCGGGGCTTCATGGAGCAGATACAGGATGAGAGCGGTGTCCAGGGCGATCTCGGATTTCTCCCAAAACGGGTCGTTGTTGGTGGAATTTTTCGGTGTGGTGTTCTTAATCAGATTGTTCACCAGTTTCATAGCGTCCTTGTCGTCCTTCAGGTATGGGAATGGGTTGAAGGCGTCGGAGCGGTCGGTGTCAATGAGGTCAAACACCTTGATAACATAGCCCTTTTCGATGAGCAGCGGGGCCACGGCCCGCATCGTCTCCCCTTTGGGGTCCGTGACCAGAAAACTGCAATTCGCCTGCATGAGATTGGGCTTGCAGAAAAACCTTGTCTTGCCCGCGCCGGAGCCGCCGATGACGATTTGCAGGAGGTTGCGGCGGTGTACCTTTCCATTGAGGCCCATGCGGACATTTTGTGTGAGGATGGTATTCTGGAAGGGTGCCTTGTCCCGGTACTTGCGGTCGAGCAGCTTGGGACTGCCCCACTTGGCGGAGCCGTGTTCCTCACCGGGCCTCCTGTTCTCCCTGGTGGAGCAGTAGAGCACCACGGAGAAGCCGTAGATCAGCAGGGCTCCCAGCATGAATTTGGGGGTGTGAGGCGTCCAGCGGATGGCAAAGGGCCGCTCCAGCAGTCCGCTGAAATGGCCCATCAGGTCAAAGACAGTCATACCCTCCTCATAGCCGGAGGCCAGGAGGGCCGCCAGATAGAGGACAGGCAGGGTGAGCGCCGCCCACAGGAGAGGGCTTACGGTGTTGTTTCTACGCATAGAGCCGCCCCCTCACCGCTCCGGTCCAGGCGGCCGGTCCCGGCTGGCCGGGGGATGTTCCGGGTCTTGCTCCCCCAGGGCGTGGAAAATGGCGTTACGGTTATACCGGACTTCCTCCTGGGTCGCCCCTCCCATCGTAATAGAAGCATCCTCCAGGCCCTCGATCCGGCTGTTAGGCAATCGTGTGATCCGGCCATAGGTACAGCCATCCAGACGGGCCCCGTTGAAGTTCAGCCGCCCCACGGAACAGTCAACCGTGTTGCAGCGGGTCATACGACTGCGGAGAAAGGCCGCGGAATGGATGGAGCAGTCCCGGAAATGCGTGTTTGCCAGTGTGGAATCCGGGAATAAAGTAAATTCGATCCGGCAGGAGTGGAACTCACAGCCATATAACCTCGTATCCCAAAATTTCACCCCATACAGGCGGCATACATGAAAAGAGCAGTCGGAGAAATGAGAAAAGTTACAGTTGGCATTGTCCGGCATACAATAGAGTGTCACATGGTCAAAATAGCTTTCCTGGAAGAAATTACGCGGAAAACCTGATTTCGCTGCCCGATCATAGATCTGTTGGTCAATGACCTTCATGGGCCGGTCCATCTCCAGTTCTATGGTCTTGTACTCGAATTGCTTATGGCTGGTCCTGGTATAGGGGACGGTCAGCAGGGCCTTTTGCGTTTGAAAGTCCCGGATAGACTGGCGGAGCACCGCCACTTTCCCGGCATAGGCCCCTCTATCCGCTTTTGCCGCCCAATCCAGCAGGGGTTCCAGCGGCATATCGTTCCGGCCCTGGATATAGTCGTTTACATTCCGTACACGGCGGGCCCGGTTGCTGCCGTTGTACTGGATGGGGTCAATGTCCTCCAGCAGGTCAGCGATATTCTTGCTGATCTCATGGCTGCTTAAAACGGCTTGATAGTCTGGCATACGTTCCTCCTTCAAAAGGGGAGCGCCAAAACTCCCCTCAAATTGAGGGAAGTTTTGACGCTCCAGGATTGCAGCTTAGTAGCCCGTTCTGGGCAGGGGCTCCGGCTTGCCGTACACAGTCGTTACCCAGCGGCTGACGGCCTGGACCCACTGGCCGTTATAGACGCCGCCCGCGTCCGCCACATTGGTAAAGGAGCCGGAGGGCAGGCTGCCCACGGCGGTACAATAGAGATAGGGGGTCTCCACCTGGGCAAAGCCCGCGGGGGCCTGGCCGAACACGAACATAACCTCGGTCACGCGCTCATTCGTGGCAAGGCCCAGAGCCGCGGCGCTGGCTGCCAGGATATAATTCTTGCTGGTGGAGAGGTTATCGGCCAGAGTGCGGTACTCCCCGCCGTTCACACGATAGGTGATCTTATAGGTGCCGGGGAAGTTATACGTGCCGGTGACAACAGTGTCCAGCCGCACCTGGGCGGGGATGGTATCCCTCCAATAAAAACTGTCCAGCCGGACATTGGAGGTATTGGCGATGCCGGAGAAGGTGTAGCGCACCGGCTGGCCGCCCATGATCTCCTTGGGGCCGGTCTTGGTGATGGACACGCCGGTGGTCAGGCTCTTGTTTGTCACTTCAAAGCGCACGATCTGGCCCTCATGCTCCAGGTAGGCGGTCAGCTCGGTTTCGTTGACACCGTAATGCTCCGGGGCCTTGACCTCCCGGATGGTATAGCGGGAGAGGGGGAGCTGTTTGGACACGGCCAGCCCCCGGCTGTCAGAGCGAATGGTATCAACCAGATTGCCCGCCTTGTCGTAAATCTCGAACACGGCCCCCTCCAGGAGTGTTCCGGCGGGCAGGCCGGTGGTGGGGTTGTAGTCGGCGGACCGCTTGATAATTTGGATCTGGCCGGTGATGGGGGTATTCTCCCATTCGATTTCAGTCACTTCCCCCGCCTTGACATAGACGGTTTTCAGTTCGGTGTCCGGGATATAGCCCTCGTGCTCCAACTCCCGGAGATAGTAGCGGCCGCCCTCGGTCAGGCCGTCAATGTAGACATGGCCCCTCTGGTCGCTCACATACTCCCCGATGGGGGTATGCCGGGCGTTATACAACAGGAAATGGACGCCGGAAATACCGCTTCCGTCCGCAGACGAAACCTTGCGAATGAGTATCCCGGAGAAGGGCGCATTGGTCACGGTCTTACGGGTGGTTTCTCCATCCTTCACTGTGAAATAGATGGGGGTGTCATCCAGCTTGAAGCCTTTGGCACTCTCGGTTTCCACGGCGTAGTAATCGCCGCTCTCCAGGGGCAGATATACCCTTCCACTCCGCCCGGTGGTCACGGTGTCCACCAGGGCGTCATCCGACACCCGGCGGATATCGAAGGTGGTGTTGGGGATGCGCTCTGTCTTGTCCGCCGAACTGACCTTGATGAGCTCCACACCGCCCACCGGCGTGTTGTAGAACCAGAGTTCTTGCGTATCATCCGGGTTGACCACCACGGTCTGACTCTGTGTGTCCGGGTCGATGGTATATCCGGGGATGCTCTCTACCTCAGTCACAACCACTGTGCCGGTGATGCCGGAGAGGACGATCTGGCCCTCCGCATTGGTCCAATACAGGCCATTGGAGGACAGCTTGCCGCCCTCGTCCGGGAGATAGGTGCCGTCCGCGCAGGTGATCTTGAACTGTACTCCCTCCAGCGGGGCCTTATCCTTGCTGGACAGCTTGTGGATGATGAGGTTCCCCATAGGCTGGTTGCGGAACTCCACCGTGACGGTCTGGCCCTCTTTTACCTGAACCGTCTGGGGGGTGTCGTCCAGCAGGTAGCCCGGTTTGGCCCTGGTCTCCTTGATGACCAGTGTGGTGCCGGGCTCCACACCTTTCACCAGGAAGGTCCCGGTGGAGTCCGTCACAAATTTGCCGTTGGCGTCGCCCACCACGGAGCCGTCCGATTTCGTCACCAGGAACTCCACATCGCTCAGGGGGGTATTGTCTGCTGCCGATACCTTCTTGACCAGGACGGCCCCCTTGGGGGCGTTGGAGAAATAGAGGGTCATAATGTCCTGGTCCTCGCCGGAGAGATAGAAAGACTGGGGCGCGGCGTCAATGACATGGCCGCTGTCACTCTCCAGCTCCTCGCAGATGTAGTAGCCCTTTTTGAGCCCCGTGACGGTGAAGGAGCCGTTGGCGGAGGTCACATAGGTCCCCACTACCGTTCCACCGGAGCCGCTGACCTCGCCGCCCAGGTATTTCAGTTGGAAACGGCAGCCGGAAATTCCGGCCCCCGTCACACTGTCCTGCTTGTAGACCACCAGGGCCGACAGGGGCGTGTTGGATATGGTGACGGTCTTGTTCTCGCCGCCCTTGACATAGACCTCCGTAACCGGGTCCTCCGGGGCCTGATAGCCAGGGGCGGGCTTGGTCTCCTCGATTTTCAGCCAGCCGTCCTCGATGCCCTCCAGGATGATCTGGCCTGCTTCATCCGTCTGGAAGGTCCCCAGGTCCCGCAGCTCTCCGGTGTCCGTTTTGTTGCTGGCCCAGGTGATATGGAACTCGGCATACTGGATCGGGTCATGGGTGATGGAATTTTCTTTCTGTACGGTGACGGTGGGCCGCTTGTGGTTTTCAAAATATACGGTATGGTCCTGGTTGGGGTAGAGGGTGACAAGCTGGGGCTCCGCGTCCATCAGGTAAGGGGACGGCACCGATTTTTCGGAAATTTCGTACACGCCGGGCAGTAAATTCTCCAAAACGGCCGTTCCATCCGGCCCGGTCCTGATTTCGTCCACGCTGTGGCCGTCCGCCCCCTCCACTAAAAACACTGTATCGGCTACGGGCTCGCCACTGTCGGCGTCCCGTTTCACCACCGTCAAATTGGGCCGCTTGTCATTTTGCAGGACCACAGTAGAGTCCTGGCCGGGGAACAGCTCCACATGGTACTCGGTCGTGTCCAGCAGGTGATCCGACACAGTGGAGGTTTCAATTAGGGAATAAACGCCAGGCTCCAGGCCCTCCCAGCAGATTTCACCTGTGCTGGAAGTGGTGCGGTCCAGATACCGGGAGCCGTCCTCGATTTTGGCAAGGCGGTAGGTCACGCCGCCCAGGGGCGTCCCGTCCGCGCTCTCCTTATATAAATGCAGAGAGGGCAGCTTGGAATTGGTGAACACAAACTGGGCCTGCTCGCCGCCGTCCAGGTGGATGGTGCGCTGGGCGTCGTCCACGATATAGCCGGGGCACTCCAGTTCCGTCACGATGTAGGCGGTATCGGCGGGGAGCTTGCTCAGGTCGATGGTTCCGTCCTCCAGGGTGGTGTATTCCACCGGGCCGAAGCTGCCGTCCACCGCCTCAAAACGGAAACGGGCGTTAGCGATGGGCTGGGAGAGGTCCGAACTGTCCACCTTGATTAAATGGATTCCGGGCAGGCGGTCGTTAAAGAAAACCAGGTCCTTGATCCCGTCCCCGGCCTTCAGCTCCACCTCTTGGGGGGTGGTGTCCAGTACATGGCCGTCCCCGCCGGTGTCCCGTTCCTCGGCCCGGTAGGTCCCAGGCTGGCAGTTAGTGAGCAAAATCTGACCGAACTCGTCCGTCTGGAAGATGCCCAGGCTCTCGGCGTCCCGGAAAATCTCGAAGGACACATTGGGCATAAGGGTCATAGTGCCCCGCTCATATTTCGTGATCCGCAGTCCAGGCAGTTCCTTGTTGACTATGGTGGCGCTGGATTCCTCCCCGGCCACCACGGCCACCGTCTGCACCGTGTCCGTGTCCGCAATCCAGCCCTCAATACCTGCGGTCTCCCTGACTTCCCAGCCGCCGGGGGCCAGTTCATCGAACACCACCACGCCGTTGCGGGTCTGCTCCGTCCGGGTCTCCCCGGTCTCAATGTGCTTGATCTGGATGGTAACGCCGGAGAGGGCGTCGCCGGTGTCGCTCCGTTTTTCCACCCGCAGGGAGCCATAGGGGGCGTTGGTAAAGGTCACGATGGCGGTCTTGTTATACTCCACATCGACGTGCTGGGTGGTCTTCTCCGGGAGCAGGTGATACCGGGGCGGGATATCCTCCGTCACGGTATAGTGGCCCTCCAGAGTCAGAGGGATCAGGACCTCTCCATTCTCATCGCTGGAGAAAGAGCCTACTTTGCGGCCCTCCGGGTCAACCACGCTGAACACAGCCCCCTCCAGCGGGGTCTCCGTCCCTTCCTCCAGCTTCACGATTTTCAGCAGGGTCTCGCCCGGCACATCTTCCGTGCTATCTGCGTAACTGCTGATGGCGGCCAGCTCCATCTGGCGGTTGTTATCCAGGTCGCAGATATAATTTTGCAGATTGCCGTATCGGTCTTTTTCCAGGCAGACGGCATACATGGCTGCATACTGGGCCACGGACGCGGAGAGGGAGAGCTGGACGTTACCGCTCTGCCCCTGGATGCTGCCCACGGGGTACAGCACCTTGAACTGCCCGGCGTAGCCGTCGCTGGTTCCCTCAGTGGTGACAGCGGTGATCTCGTTGTTGTTCATGTCCACGATCTTCGTGCCCTCCGGCACCTCGTCGGGATTGGAAAAGGCCACGGACACGTCGTAATCATATACCCACGTCTCGCTCCAGACGGTGAACACCTGCTGCTTGTATTCCTCGCCCCCGATGGTCACGGGGTAGGCCGTGGATTTGTCCGCCGTGACGGTCATGCGGGGGGTGAGCATATAGTTGTAGGTAGTGCCCCGCTTGTAGATGTCCTTGGCGGCGGCCAGGATGCGGTTTCCAATGTCCAGTTCACTCCCGGAGAGGCCGGGGGCCACCTTCAGGTTGGCAATGTTCCAGTCCGGCATCAGGTAACACCACAGCGCCATTTTTGTGGCGTAATACGCCTGGTACTTATTGTCCAGCTTCAACTCGCCCAGGCTGCGGTGTGGGTAGCCGTTGGAGATAATGCCCACCACCTTGGGGTCGCTTGCCCGTTCCTCTGCCAAATACTTGATGCTCTCGCCGGGGCCCACGGTCTGCGGAACGCCGTACTGGTTTGGGTTGACGCAGTAGGCCGGGGACTCCTTCTGCGTGCCATCGTTGGCCTCATAGAGAAAATAGGTATAGATCTGCTTTCGGACGGAGCCGTTGATGGAGAGATAACCCAGCTCATACTCTCCATTGTAGATATTGACCTCGCCCAGGGCCTCCTCCTCACTGTCTGCGGCAAAGGCCGCCGTCGGGAGGATACCAAGAAGGGTCACGAGAACCAGGAACAGGGATAGCAGTTTTTTCATATTGCCTCCTAAAAATGGGCAGAAGGAGGCACAGAAAACATCAGCACCTCCTTCCGCAATCAAATTGACTTTTTAAAATGTAAAATACGGAAATTGAAGATACAAAAAAAGGCGTCAAAAGTCCCCTCAAATTGAGGGAAGATTTTGACGCCTCAAGCCTCCACGGCCTGGACCATCCAGCGGTAGTCCCGCTGGTCCCGGACACAGGTAAAAAGTGTGAGCCGGTTATCGCTGGTGGCGGCGGTACCGCTGGTGTCGGTCTCCTTCACCTTCTGGACGCTGACCACCTCATAAGTCCGTGTGCCCAGCTTGGTAGTCCAGGTGATGGTGTCGCCCGGTTCCAGGGTGTGGAGCTTCCCGAAGTGGTTGTTCACGCCGCGGTTGTGCGCGGCGATGCAGCAGTTTCCATCCCACAGGCTGGTGTCCTCGAAGTGGCCCGCGCCCTTGGCTAAGGTCTTGCTGCCCGTGCCCTCGTAAACCTTGACGCTCAAACCGATGGCGGGAATTTTGAGGGTGCCCAGGTGCCCGCCGGAGTAATAGAGATCGCTGGTCACATCCGTCCAGCCTGTGGCGGTAGTCCCGGTCCAGCCGGAGCCCGTATCAACGGCAGGGTATGTGACACTCCCCACTTGGGAGACCAAACCGCCGCCGTCCAGGGCTCCGGGGACCAGATTAGGGGTCAGGGCTGTGCCGGAGCCGGGGAGGTAACTGGTGGGTGTGCCGAAGCCGGGCGGGATCAGGGCTGTATTTTTGCTCCGGTCCACGTTGGGGTCCTCATGCTCATAGATGGTGGTATCGCTGGTGGGCCGGGCAAACAGGTAATCGTCCGGGGCGTCCATGGTGTATTCCAGGGCGCTGGCCGGGGTGACGCAGACGACCGCCAGTATGAGGGCAGCCAGACAAAGGGTTTTCAGCCTCATTTGTTGTACTCCTTCCACTCTTTCTTGGATTTGTACTTTTGAAGCAGGAAGCGGCCCAGGAATACCAGGCCGACAACGCCCGCCCCGGCGGGCAGGACCAGCAGCCAGCGCCAGTCAAAGCCGCCGCCCTCCGCGGCAGGCTGTGGGATAGCGGTTACGGCCTCCTGCTCCTCTGCCAGGCCGAAAACGGCGGTATAGAGCACGGTCCCGCTGGTAGTCTTGGTCACTTCTCCGGCGTAGTCCGCCGTGACGGTGTAGCCGGTGGCGTATTTGCTGGAAGCGGTGCCGGTATAGGTGGCGGCGGCGTTGTAGAAGCCCCCGGCCTCCTGCCATTGAACATCCGCCAGGGTGAGGGTGCGCCCGCTGTCCTCAATAGACTTGGGCACCAGGGACACATCCGCCTCGGAGAGATTGGGATAACTGCGGGTGGCGGAGACGTTCCGGGTGGACGTGGCATAGCCGGACGCCTCCACCTGGATACTGGCGGTGTCCAGGGTGAGGAGGCCGGTATAGCCGTCCTCCGTGACGGCCTCACAGGTGGCGGCCAGCAGGGGCATGATCTCCTCCATGTCCTTGCTCTTGCTGTCCAGGGTCACGGTTTCGGTGTAATACTTGCTGTCCGTCTCCGTCTGGTCCTCCTTGACAATATCCAGCAGGGTATAGAGGCAGCCGGACCGCTCAAAGTCCCCGGTGGGGATGAGGGCCGGATCATCCATAGGAGAGAGTTCGTAGGTCTTGCTGATCCTGGGCTCGGCCCGGTCTCCCTCCGTGTACTCCAAAACCTCTACTGGGTAAAGTACGGAGGGGGTGGCTTCGGGAGAGGGCGCCTCGGCGGCCAGCGCCGGGCAGGCCAGGGCACAGGCGGTCAGCACCGCCAGAAACAGGGGCGCGGCGCGTTTCTTCATGTGGGTCAACTCCTTCAATCAAAAAATGGCCCGAAAACTTCCCTCAAATTGATGGGAGTTTCCGGGCAAAGAAAAAAGTCCCCTCAAATTGAGGGGACTTACGGGTTATCGCTCCGGGGCGTCTTTCCTCCGCTCCGGGAGTTTGATGCGGAACATCCGGCAGTAGTCCTTCTGGGCCTCCAGTTCACACTCACAAATAAGTCTGATAAAGGCGGTGTCGCTGGGGCCTTGGGCCCGCTGGGCCTGCTGGAGCGCGGTAATGTAGTCATGGCGCAGGATGGGCGGGATGGAGACCACACAGTAGCCCCTGTTCACCAGGATCAGATTCATCAGGAGCCGGGCGGTGCGCCCGTTGCCGTCCTGGAAGGGGTGAATATCCACCAGCCTCCGGTGGGCGTAGGCGGCCAGCAGGACCGGGTGCATGGCGTCCCTCCGTTTGTTCAGCTCCTCCACCAGCCCGGCCATAAGGCCAGGCACCTCCTCCGCCGTGGGTGGGACATATTCCGTGCCGGTGATGAACACCTGGCCTTCCCGGTAGCGTCCGGCGTGCTCCGGGTCAATGCCGCCGTAGAACAGGGCGTGCAGGCGGAGTATATCCTCCTCCCGGAATTGCAGGGGCCCGCCCCTGGCGGTCTCCAGCATATAGTCATAGGCCCTGGCGTGGCCGGTGGCCTCGTAGCAGTCCCGGATGGGCTTGCCGCCCACGGTGATACCGTCCTCCAGGAGCACCTTGGTCTCGGAGAGGGTGAGGGAATTACCCTCCAGGGCGTTGGAGGTATAGGTCATGCCGATGCGGAAATAGGCGTCCAGTTCCTTCACCTCGTCCGTGGTGAGGGGGCGGCGCTCCCGGATCGCCTGGGCGTATGCGTCGATACGCTCTAATAAAGCGTTGCCGCTCATACAGTCACCTGCCTTTGAGAGAAAGTTCAAAAATATTATATCATGGGGAGCGGAAACAGGCAACGGGAAACCTGGGGGCCAAAAGTCCCCTCAAATTGAGGGGACTTTTGAACGGCGCGCCCCGCCTGCGGAGAGGCGGCGACAGACGCACCCGTTCCCCACACTGGCAAAAGCCGCCGTCAGGCGGCTTTTGGGGCGTCCTCCCCTTGGAGACCGCATAATCCGGCGGACGGCCCCGGTCAAGGCCCGCCCAGTCCGCAGACTGGGCGGCTCGCGGGCGATTGCATGGCAATCGCCCGGCCTTGACGGGGGACGGCGGGCGGATTAGTCTCCCCCACGGGGAGACGCCCCCGGTCTGCGGCCTTACCGGCTCTGGCGCTGGGGCGGGATGCGGCTTCTCTGCTGGGGGGTGATGTTCCGTTCAATGGAGCCGCCGAACTGCTTGCTCATCCCCTGGATCTGATCCAGGGCGCTCCGCCGCTGCTGGGGGTCCCAGCCCTCGTACAGCTCCTCCAGGCGGGACAGGTCCGGCGTGTCCCGCTTGATGCCAAACTGGCGGCACAGGATATAGGAAATGCTCTGGGCGTCCAGGTCCACCTCCTCATGGTCATAGTTTGGGTTGGCCCCCTTGGCGTGGATGCGGGAGTGGGCCACCTCAGCGGCGATGGCCGCAAATGCCTCGCTGTCTGAGAAAGCGGGATTGACGGCCAGCTCCATATTTTTGCTGTCATAGTAGGCGGCCACGGGCAGGTCGTGGTCGGTGGCCACGGGAACAACGGAGTAATTGAGGATGGCGCGCAGGGCGATGCTCATTTCCTTGCTGTCATCCTTCAACTGGACCTTTTTCAGGTCACGCCCCTGGGTCTGGCGGATGTCATAGGCGTCCGTGAGGCGATACCCCCGGCCCAGGGTATTCCGGGCAAAAATTTTGACTCCCTTGCTTCGCTCCTGGTCTATCACGCCCCGATTCAGGGTTTTCCACCGTTCCGCCGTACCGAATACGGTGGCCTCCGGGTCCTGAAACATGACCAGGGCGATATTGCCCGCGCTGTATGTGGGGTTATCCCCCTGCATATCCAGGTACTTCACATACAGTTCCGGGCTGCTGGTGATCTCCTCCACTCCGGCGTCTTGCATGGCGATGGTGTTCTCCCGGTCCGCCTGCATTTCCGCCCTCCATTGGTTGTCCTGCTGGGACTTTTCCGCGATGATCGCTTCCAGATTTGCCATAATGATGTTCCTCCTAAGATATATTCATCTTGATTTTGGTACGGTTTTTCCCTTGGCCTGCGGGGCCCTGCCGGGCTCCCGCATCCCTTCCGACGCCGCCCGCAGGGCCTCCAGGCGGGACTTGACGGATGGTTTCTCAGTAGTCTCCGTCGTCCTCATATCCGTACTCCTCGTCTGCCTGGCTGTCGAGCCACTCCCGCGCTGTGGTGAGGAGTGTTCGGGCCGAACGCGGGGGGCGGCTTTTTTTGGCGCTTCTTCCTCCTGTTCCTGGGCGGGGGCCGGGTAGCTCCTCTGTTCCAGGTAGTGGTTGACCAGCGGCACATAGTCCACATTGGTCACAAGGTCCACGATCCCGCTGGTGGAACGTGTGTCTTTAATCACGGAGAACAGCACATTTTTCTTGGCGTAGGCCCGGAAGTCCTCCAGGTCGCTCTCTTTGATGTGAAAGGTCTTGAGTTCCCGGCCCGTTTGAAGCAGCCGGGCCATGTTGGCCTTGCCGTAGAGTTTTTTGTTGTTTTGGGACAGGGCCATCAGAAAGGCGGCCAGGTTTTTGCTCCCAGCCGCCAGCATTTTAACAGCAGCCTCGGTGAGCTGGATGCTCTCCTTTACCATCAGGTCGGCCACTTCACCGCTGTTATCCATCTTCTTCACCTCCCGGTTTTCAAATATTGAATGACCTCCAGAATGGAACAATACTGAACTTTTTGGAGATACCGCTTTCTCATCAGCTTCAAGTGCCGCTCCCGCTGGGGCCCGGCAAGGGCGGAAAACGTCTCCGCGTCGCGGGCCGCCTCCCGGTAGTCCAGCAGGGTCACGCTCCCCCAGGGCCGTCCGCCCACAAACTTCTCCACATGGAGGAACAGGGCGAGCACCGGCCACCCAGCCCGGTTCTGAAAGGCCAGCCAGCACAGATTTTCATAACTGCCCGGCTCATAGACACGGGGCGGGTCAAACAGCCAGGACCTCTCACGCCGGGCCAGAAACAGATAGTCCGCCGCGCCGCCCTGTTGCAGTTTGAGCAGATCCAATTCAATGCTCCCTGCCTCGGTGGGCTGATAGAGCGGTATCAATCCCAGAATGGCGGTCAGGTCCGCGTGGAGCAGTTTTTTCATAAGGACGCCTCCTTGCATGGTCTGGGCGCTGGGCTTCCACCGCCGCCCGGACCTTGGGGATGTCGCCCTCGATGCGGGCGCATAGCTTCAAGTCCCGGCGCAGCGCCCGCAGGTGTGTGGTGATTTGTTCGATCTCCGTCTGGATTTCCCCGCCTCCGTCTCCCCGCCGTTTCTGCCGGTATAACTGCCCGCGCCGTTCCGTGAGGGCGTCTATCTCCGCCTGTATCGCGTCATACTGCATGGAGAGCTGGGCCGCTGTCTCGATGCGGTTTTTACGGAGATAACGGAATTGCTCCTGATAGCGGTCCAGTTTCAGCAGCTCCTCCCGCATGGAGAACGCCGCCCGGTTTCCCGGACGGCGTTTCGGGTATGCCCCCAGCAGGCAGAGGTATTGGAAGCAGAGGGCTTGAAAGCCCGTGAGTTTCCTTGGGCGGCGGGGCATCCCACCCCGCACCCGATACCGGCGGCCCGGCTCCAGCAGACGGGAAAAAGTAGTGGGGGGAGTGTCCGGCGGGGCCTCGCCGGAGCGGACGGCCGCAAGCCGGGCCTGTATGTCCGCCTCGGTATAGCCGTCTTTCAGGCTGTCCAGACGGATATACCCTTTCCCACCGGGGGGAAGGATAGCGGTGTGCTTGACCCTGGGGCCGGTTTTTACCCGATACCCCATCCGCCGCAGTTGGCTGAGGAAGGACTGGTAGGTGTAGGCTTGCCGGATGGCCTCGTCCACGTCCTGACGGATCAGGTCCCGCACGGTGGCCTTGCCCTGTCTGGCCGCCTCCCACTCGGCCCGGCTCACCGGGCCGCCCAGGGGCTCACTGGGCTCAATAATGGACAGCCCGTGTTCCCGGCAGATGGCGTCTGAGGTCCCCCGGATGCCCACGCCGTCCCCGCCGTAGTAGTCCTTCAGTTGGTCCCGGTACATGGCCCCATCCACAAAGGAGACGGAATTGAAAACGATATGCGAATGTAAATGCGCTTTGTTCAAGTGGGTGGAAACGACGGCTTCATAGCGGTCTCCCAGCAGGCGCCGGGCAAACTCGACGCCCACGGCATGGGCCTGGTCCGGCGTCACCTCGCCGGGAGCGAAGGACTGGATGATGTGGTAGCCCTTTCGTTTCCGTCCCTCCTTGCCCCAGCGCCGCTTGGTGTCCATCATGTCGGCGTAAACGCTCTCCCGGTCGCAGTTGACGGCGGTCTCGAAACAGGTCTGTTCCGTTTTCTCCCGGTCCAGGGCATAGTCGATGGCGGCCTCCAGGGAGGTCTTTTCCGGGTCCTGGGTATAGCCCACGCATTTGTCCAGGCGGTTGTGAATGACTAAAATCTTGGTGTAGGCCATTACAGCGTGTCCCGGACCAGCCGGACCGCCTGCCGGACCAGCCGCGCCGCCTCCCGTATCTCGTCCTGGGTGGCCGCGCCTCTGGCGTTGGCCTGATAAGCCAGTTGATTCACATTATTGCCGATGGCGTTCAGTTCCCGGAGCAGGGCGGCGTAGGTATCGGGAGGCCGGGGCCGGAGATTGACGCCCATAATGAGTTGGCGGAGCATGGGCTCGATCTTGAGCCCGGCGGTCCGGGCGGTCTCTGTCAGCCGGGCGTAGTGGGCGGCGTCCAGCCGCAGGGTGATGGTTTTATAGGGCTTCATCGAACTGGGCCTCCTTTCCGGTGTTGCGGCCTCTTTGCCGGCTCCGGCGGGGGACTTTTCAAGGGGACCTCCTTGCAGTAGGCCCTCTCTCCGCAGGCGTCCTTCAGCAGATGGGCCATGCACTCGTCAAACGGGTGCCAATCCCGGTCTCCGCTCACAAGGAAATAGTGCATATTGGTCTCCCGGTACATCAGCTTGGTCCCGCTCTGATGCGTGAGAACAACCACGCCATAAACGACCAGATCATTTGTCCCCGGATATGGCGAGATGTCTACGGCCACGTCACAAAATGGAGTGTCGTGGGCGGCAAGCACGGCTTTGATCTTCTCGGTGTTCTCGGCCTGGTGGTCCCGGAAATGCTGGATCAGACCAATCTGTTTCCGCAGGTCGTTCAGGTAGTTCCGCTGGTCCTGGCCGATAAACAGCTTTCGTCCACTCCCGAACACGATGGAATAATCGTTATGGCCCCGGAATTTCCCCCGGCAGGGGGTTTTCTCCACATGGTAGGATGTTTCACCAAACAGGCGTTGCAGGGTCCGCTCCAGGAGCAGGGTCTCGCTCCGTTTCTCATCAATCATCTGTTCACCTTCAGTTCAGGTATCAAATAGCGCATATCAAGAGGATATGCGTTGGTGTTGTGCGGGGGGGCTGTGCCCACGGAAAAAAGTCCCCTCAAATTGAGGGGACTTTCGGCGGCGCGGGGGTATCAGGGGCGGAGCCCCTGACCAGCGGCATTTTGCTGTCAAAATGCCATGCTGGCGCGGACAGCGGCGCGAGCGCCGCTGTCACCGTACCGGGGCCGTTTTCCGGCGGGGCGGTTTCTTGGGCCCTTTCCGGGCGGTCTCCGGCTTTTGAACACTCTCCCGGTTTCGGTGCTGATTCAGGGGCGTGGTATGCAGCTTCTGTGCCATAGTCGGCTCCTCCTCTTGTGGTGTGTCTTGATGGCCGGAGGACAGCGGCTCCTCCAGCAGGGCCGGGTCGTCCTCCAGAAAGGAAAGCATTTCCTCCACCCGTTCTTCCAGGGAAGCCTCCACCGTATAGCCGGGGAGAAGGATGCCGTTGACGGAGAAGCGTCTTTCCTCTCCCTTTGGGATAGGCGGGGACACCTCCGTGAACAGGTGGGCGTAGGCTTTGATCCTGCCTTGCAGGTAACGCTCCAGCTCCTCTTTTGTGGCAAACCGCTTGTCGCTCTGCCCGGCGATCTTCCAGCCGTCGCCGGTGTAGTCTGGGGTTGGATGCTGGAGCGTGTTATAATGAATATCCCAGGACAAAGTACAGTTGATAAGAGTTCCATCCGGCGTTTTATTTTCGGACACACGATACGACATTTTATAGACCATGTTGCTCAATACGTTCCAGCCGAATTGATTGACCTTCCACTGGTTGGACGTGTGCTCCACCGGCAAGGCCCGCAGATACTCCCTGGCCTTGCGGATGGCTATGGTCTCCGCCGCCTGCTTCCGCCATTCGGCCTCGATTTCAGAGAATTTTGAGAAAATGGCTTTTTCCTGGGCCACGCTGGCCTCCTCCATGGTGGTCAATTCCTCCCGCGGCAGTTGGATCAGTTCCGCAACACGGTCCGCCTTTTTATCTGGATAGTAATGGGCGGACATTTCGATTTCCCATCCAGGGGTGATATGCGTATATGCCATGCCCGCCCCCTATCGCGCCATAGCCAGCCGCTTTTTATGCAGCGGCTTTTTCCTGGCGGCTGGGCGGGCGGCTTTGGCCGGAGGCGGCTCCTGTTTCCCCCTGTCCGCCGTCTGTGCCTGGACCTGGACCGGGAGGGGCGGCCCCGCCTGGGGTTTTTCCTCCGCTGGAGGGGCCGGCTCACCGGAGACGGGCTGCGCCTCCGATGGTACGGCCATATCGCCGTCCTCCAGGCAGTTCAGCAGGTCCTCCAGCGTGACCTTTTCCTTCTGCGGGACCGGGGGTTGGAGCGAATACCCTTGCAGGAGTTGGCCGTTGACACAAAACAATTCCTTTGCCTCCGCCGGGATGGGCGGGGACAGGGATTCAAAGCACGGCGCATACTGGTCGAATTTGCTCTGGATGTACTTCTGGGCCCCCTCCATGGTCTTGTACTTCTTGCTGCCCTCGTACTCAATTCGTTCCCTGGGGCTCCGGGTATAGCCCCAATACCCTTGAGACAGGCCGGGGGCCGTGTAGGACAACTCCCAGGTCAATTTCCATTCATCACCAGACTTGACGATGTTGAATGTCATTTTATAGACCAGGTTGCTGATCTCCCAGGAGCCGTCCTTGTGCCTCTGCCACTCATTGCGGGTGTGTGTGACCTCCGGCGTTTTCAGATATTCGATTGCTTTTTGCAGGAGAAGGGTCTGCGCCCCATGCTCATCCCAGGCGGTGACGGCCTTCTTCATCTCCTCAAAGACTTTCTTTTCCTCCGCCTGGCTTTCCTTTAACTGCTTTTCCAGGTCCTTGACCGGGACATTCAGGAACGGCTTGAAGTCGGCCCTGTCGCCCCGGTAGTTGATCTGCCGCCTGACCTCCAGGTAAAAGCCCTCCCGAAGATAACCTTCACTGGAGCCGATCTCATAAAACGATTTTTTTGCCATACTGCAATTCACCTCCCTATCTGACCGGGCCGCTGGGCGGCGCCCGGTCCTTTTTCGGCATCCAGCCCTTTTGATACCGATGCTCCATCATGATCGTGCGGACCAGAGCCGCCTCGTTTTCCGGCAGATACCGGATGCGCCGGAGTGTCCCGTATTCCCAAAACAAATCTTCCATGGCCGCCCTGTACCGTTCCGGCTCCATAGAAAACCGCCGCCCGGAGTAAAAGACCAGTTCCACGGCTTTGGCCTCCACCGCCGTGTGTTCCAGGCGGTGGAGGTGTGCGGAAAAATCGAAGGAGCGTATATCCCCCGTGGGGCTGTCCCGGTCCCTGCCCTTGAGGATGACACAGTATGCCTCCTCTCCGGCCTCCGGGCGCTGGCTGATCCATACCCGGTGGCCGTGGGAGCCGCGAAGGAACACATCCCGTTCCCGGACACACAGCCCTCCGCCGGAACGGGGGAGCCAGTAGAAGGTCCGCTCCTCCATCTCGTATTCCGACACAGCCGCCTGGAGCGTCCAGAGGTCCGGGCGGAAACTTGCTGGGGTGGAGGGGGTGGTCCGGCCGCACAATCCGTCCAAAACAGGAAACAATTTAATATTTGTCTCTTTCATCTTACCGGCTGCACCACCCTTGTCCGGCTGTGCCACCGCTGTTCCGGGCGCACGGCCGGGGGCGGCTGGTAGTCCGGGTCCAGGTACTTGGCCTCAAACTCAGCCGCCGTCAACCGCTCCGCACCCTGGCCCTGTACGAAGTCGCCGGGAGCCAGATCCAGATAGCCGCCGGATGGCAGGGGGAGGGGGCTGGCGGTGAGCACGGTGCCGAAGTGCTCCACCGTGATATGCAGCCCCAGCAAGCCCGGCTGGCTCCAATCGTCCGGGTCTGTCTGCATTTCATAGAGGTGCATCCACGGGGGGAGTGTGGCGCGGTCCACCCGCCGGGTCGTAAACAGGCCGGGGACGGTCAAGATTTCCACTTCTTCCAATCGTTCTGTGTTTGCGTTGACAAGATACATAAAAGCGCCTCCCTGTTATCTTCCCTCAATTTGAGGGGACTTTTTAGGCCGCGGGCCGCGGGTGTAAACAAAGGGATAGTCTTGGGCCAGCCGGCATTGTCTGGCCAGTTCCTCCGGGGTGACGCGCTTGCCCGCGATAAACTTACCGGGATGGACATACCGTGTCATGCGCCTGTTCTCCGGGACATGATTCCGCATCTCCCAGATACCCACCACCTGGGCCTGCTCCGCCATTGTCCGTCGCACATCCGGGTTATCCCTGGATGGCCGCAGTTCATACTGATATATTTGATCCGGGGTAAGGGGGGAACGGTAAATGACCTCCCCCCAGGCCCGGAACGCGCCGTGCTCCACGCTGGTACGCTCGTCGTAATTAAGAAATCCCGTCAGGGGGTTATCCGGGTCCTTGGGATAGGTCCCTATGTCCACGGGCCGCTGGGTGGAATAATAGCGGTAAAGCTCCTGCTGTTCCATCGCTCCGCCCTCAACGCTCCGGGCCTTTTCGCGGTTTGGGCCGCCTGGCCTTTGGCTTTGGGATGGCGCGCTCCTGAACCTCCCATTGCATCCGTCTGGCGTCATACTCGCTTTTGGCAGGTCTACCGGGCTCAGGAGGAGCCATTTCGACTTGTGTAACAGCGGGTGCCGGCCTCCTGTCTTTTCTAAGCTGTTGCAGACGGACCTTTACGGACGGGCTGCACGGGGCGGGTCCCGCCTCCCTCTCCTGGGGTGGCTGCGTCATGTCCTCCTGCGGAGACAATAGGCCCTCCGCAGAAGGGGCCTCCCGCTGGACTGCGGGCTGTTCCTGCGTTTTTCCCATATTGATGGACTTATGCAGGCGTTTCATGATCTGCTGAACGGCGGAGCGAAATGCTTCCTGCTCCCCCTCCGGCAGAAGGGCCGCCTGCTCCTCCATTTGCTTTCCCAGGTCCGCCGCCTGACAATGGCGCTGGAAACAGGGCAGAAGGCCGCGGGAGAGCTCATCGACACTTTGATGGATAAAAGGCGTCAATTCTTCCTGTAAAACCGTGCGGTATTCCTGCGGCACACTCTGAAATAACTGGTTTACCCGTGCCTGCCCGTCTTGGTATGCACCGATATGGGTCTGCATCTGTTCCAGAAGGGAGCCGCCCGCCCCGATTTCCAGAGGGAGCCAGTAGCGGTCTGTCCGGCCGTCTTTCACATAGTCGATCTTCACCTTGACCGCCTGCGGCGTCCGTTCAGCCTCCCGGTACTCCTGATCCACCTGGCGTACATAATTCTCCGCTTGGGAGAGAGACATCTGTTTGCCAGTGGGAAAACGCTCATCCATGCTCTCCGTGATGGTCACAATAGGCTCGCCCTCCGGGTCCAGGCTGACCATTGGGGCCTCCGGGCCGCCTTCCGCGAAGGGCGGCTTCATCAGGTCGTCCACAGCGGCGGAAATATCGTGGGCAAATGCTTTCCACTTGTCCGCCACCGCCCGGACCGTACAAGCCCCTCGTTTGAAAAAGCCGGTGAACAGGCTGGCGCTCTCGCCCAGCAGATCCTTTACATCCTGCTTCAGATTGCCGGTAATCTCCTTCATCCGGCTGTTATGTTCCATGCTGCTTCACTCCTATCGAATGGTTTTGGAAATCTCCCCTCAAATTGAGGGGACTTTTGAGGTCCGGGCCCGCTTCTTCCTGCCCTTGGTACGCCTCTTTTGGCTCTGCGGCACAGGCTCCGGGGGCGGACGGTCCAGGCAGCGGCTCTCAACGCCGTCGATCAGTTCCGCGGCGGTGTTGCGAATACACTCCAGGGAGGCGCGCAGCTCCGTTTGCTCTCTGCCGCTGCTCCACCCGGTAATGTAGCCGAAGGAGTAGTCTCTGGTGTCCAGGCCCAGGTACTGACAGACGGTATAGGCCACGCTCTCCGCCTCCACCTCGCGGGTGCGCCGGTCCTTCTCATGGGCCCCTACGATGATCCCGCCCTCCACCGGGAGGGCGTGCAGCTTGGCGTGGGCGATCTCATGGACCAGCGTTTTGATGGTCTGGGCCTCGCTCATGCCGGGGCTGAGGGTAATCTTCTGTTCCGCGTGGTAGTACGCCCCATGGACGCCCGGCGGCAGGGGGCCCTCGCTGACAGGGACGGGGGAGATGGATTTTAAGGTGGACAGTAGTTTTTCATAGCCCTCTACGGTGCCTGTCAAGGACTCCACACCCAGGCTGGGGAGTTCCCGTCCCTCTGTCTGGCTGACATCAAACACCGTAGCCGTGGTGAAACCAGTTTTTTTCACCCATTTCTGTTCCTTGATGGTCTGCCCGTCCGGGCCGGTCTCCTCCACCTCATCCCGCGCCCAGTAAGGGCAGGGGGCCAGGATGGTGATGCCGGTCTCGCCCGCCTTGACATGACGGCCGAATTTCCGTTTCCAGTCCCCATACCCTGCCACCATGGAGGCGTGCGGACACTGGAGCTTAATGAGAAAAATATTGCCGTAACTGTAATGGTGCAGTTTGGAGAGGGATTGCAGGTAGGCCGCGTACTGGCCGCTCTGGAACAGGCCGGTGATACCGGCCTCCAGTTGATCCGTCAGCGCCCGCACACGCTCCATACGCTCTTGAAAGTCGATTTTTCACACCTCCCCGGAAAGTCCCATCAAATTGAGAGGACTTTTGAATAGGAAAAAAACCCCGGACATGGTACGTTACCGCTCCATGCCGGGGTCTTTCCTGTGCCGCCGGGGCTTCCAGTCCGGGTGTCCGGGCGGAAGCTCCTCCCTCAGTTCATCCACCCGCTGTTTCATATTCTTCCGGGCGGCCTGCTCGTCTCCGAAATAACGGCCATAGTTGTACCCCTGGAAATTGTCGTAGGCATAACACTTCCAGGTGACGTAGGGGGAGACCTCCGTGGGGCTGTACCCCAGCACCACCTCGGTATCTCCCACCCGGCGGCTGTCGATGATCTCATAGCTCTGGCACATTCGTTTTCCGTTCATCCTGTTCACCTCGTCGGCGTCTCAGCCTTTTTTACGGTTTTCCCCGCCGCGGCCTTGGCCTTTTGGCGCTCCATGACCGTCTGACGCAGCTTCAAGCCCTCCAGGATGCCCTGCTTCACGTCGGGGATGGTGGTGCGCTTATCAGGGAAGAAGGGCCGCAGGTCCTCCTCCAGCATTGTGACCTTCAGCGGAGGCATTTCCTCCCGCTTGGTGGGGGCCACGGCCTGCACGATCTTCTCCGTGGTCAGACTGCCCGCCTGGCTCTCCTTCTTCAACTCCTTGGCCTTGGTGCCGGAGGGGACTTTAGCCTCCTTCTGAATAGCGTCCGCCAGCACCTTCTGCTCCTTGGGCTTCATTTGGGCAATATCCGCGCCGGTGTTGACCGGGATCTTCCCCTCGTCCACCAGGTCCTGGAGTTCCGGGACCAGTTTATTCAAAGTCTTGTACCGCTGGATGGTGGCGGGGCTCTCGCCCATCTGCTGGGCCAGCTCCTCGTCGGCGTTCATGCGCTTGATCCCCAGGGCCTCGTCCTGCGCGATCTCCTCCTTGGTCCGGCGGCCCATCTTCCGTTTCATGGCGTCGGTTTTCATCTGATAGGCGCGGGCCTTCTCCATAGGGCTGATCTCCTCCCGCTTGAGGTTGGAGTCCACCATGGAAATGATGGCCTCGTCCCGGTCCAGATTGCGGACGATAACAGGAATATTTTCAATCCCGGCCAACTGGCAGGCGCGCATACGGCGGTGGCCGGAGACCATCTCATAGCCGCCGTCCTTATGGGGGATGACCATGACCGGCTCCAGCACGCCGAATTTCTTGATGCTGTCCACCAGGTCCCACATATCCTTGTTGTCGCGGACTGCGAAGGGGTGCCCTTCAAAGGGCCGGATATTCGCCACCTTCATGGTCGTGACCGTCTCCGGCTGGCCCTCCTTGGTCAGGGGGATTTTCAGGTTTTCGGGCAGTTCTTCATCCCCCACGGCGGGGGCTTCCGGGGCCTTATCCGCCTTGGCGGGCTCCTCCGGGGGATAAGGGACCAGCTTGCCGGGGACCGGCATGAGCGGCTTATCCCGGTGCCCCTTACGGTACTCACTGGCTTGGGCAAGGGACATTTCATACACATCCGCCCGGACCTCCAGCATCCCCGCCTGCTCCAGCGCCTTGCAGCGGTGGAAGCCGTCTACCAGTTGAAATTCGTCCTCTTTCTCGCTCTTGCGGAGAATGACGGGCTTTTGCAGGCCGTTTTTCTTAATGTCCGCGATCAGGCCGCTGTAATCCTTGCGGGGTTCGTCCTTGACATAGGTGCCGGGCAAAGGTTTGATTTTGGAGAGGGCAACGAAACGCAGGTCGGGGGATCGTGGCTCCTGCTCCTTTTCGTCCTTGGGCTTACTGGGATCAGACACAGGAGACTTCTTCCCGTCGGCAGGCTTGGCAGAGGTGTCCGTGGGAGCCTTGGGCTCCTCCTGTCCCTTCTTCTCGTTGGTAGGCTTGGCGGGGGTGTCTGCGGGGGCCTTGGGGGCTTCCTGCCCCTTCTTCCCGTCGGCAGGCTTGGCGGAGGTGTCCGCAGGGGCCTTGGGGGCCTCCGGCCCCTTCTTTCCATCAGTGGGCTTGGGAGTAGTGCCCGCAGGGGCCTTGGGGGCCTCCTGTCCTTTCTTCTCGTCGATAGGCTTGGCGGCTCCAGCGGCAGGCGGTTTTCCCGCCTCTGGAGGCGCGGGTGTGTCCGGCGGCGCGCCGGGGACCGGGGCGCGGAACGCTCCGATCAAAGGGTTTTTCTTGGGGTCTGCCATAGTCGTTTTCCTCCTTTATGTCGTGGCGTTTTATTGAAAACTTCCCTCAATTTGAGGGGAGTTTTGCTCGTTTGGGACGATCCGTGGGGAAAACCGCCCCCTGGGTGTGCTTGGCGGCGGGCAGGTCGGCCAGTGTGGACGGGAGGCCGTCAAAGTCCTGGTCGGTCCCCAGGATCGAGGCCAGCAGCACCACATCGGCCCTGTCCACGCCGTACCTCTCCGCCAGCCAGTCCAGGTATTCCCGGCGGTTGGAGTAGTCTTTTGTTTTATAACGGCTCATAGGGACTACTCCTCCTGTTCATTCCCGCTGTGGATAGGAAAAGTCATGTTGGACTGCCGCCTGATAATAGGGGCTCATTGTGACTGGTGCGTTATATAGGGCGGTCAACAGATAGGCGCGGATATTACGTATCTCTGTTGTGTTGCGTCTCATGCAGTCAAACACATATTCCAAATGGCCATTGTCCAACATTTGCAGCCGCCCTTTTACCTGCTCGGCCGGCATTTCCGCCCCTCCAATGCGAAAGGTAGGCCGGGTGCTGCATAGCGTGTCCACGATCAGCTCTGTCACGCTTTCCACGTCCTCATAACCAAACTGCTGGCAGAGAAGGGGAAATTCGATTGCTTCTTGCACTTCTCTCCGGCACTCGCTTCGATCTATCCATCTGCTCTCCGGGACTGTGGCAGATGGATGGATAGATGGATAAAGCTGACTGAGATCAGTCTGATTAGACTCAATATAACTTGTGTCCGATTTTCGGAAGTCTGCACTTCCGATAACCGGAAGTCTTGACTTCTGTTTTTCGGAACTCTTGACTTCTGCTTTTCCGAAGTCTTGACTTCCGAAAATCGGAAGTCTGGGAATGTCTTGCGGCGCAGCGGGTTGCGGCGGTATGGCGCGGGTGGTGAAGCGTTTGACATAGATCTTAGTGGGGCGGCCCTGCCCCTGCTTGACCCGCTCAATGAGGCCGAAGCCTTTCTTGCCGGTGTCCAGCTCTGCCAGGAGCCGGACCGCCTTTTCATGGCCGCAGTTCAGGTCCTCTTGTATCTCGTCCAGGGTGTAGTAGATGAACACACGCCCCATATCGTCATACCAGCCGTTTTTGGCGGACAGGCCCATGCGGTCCAGCAGGAGGCCGTACAAGAGTTTTGCGTCTGTGGACAACTTTTTGAACGCCTCCCCGGTAATGAGCTGCCGGGGAATACGGTAGAAAGCAAATTGATTGCTCTCGTCGCCATAGTAATAATCGAAGTTCATGTTCTGCCTCCTGTCGTTTGGGCGCAAAAAAAGGGCACGACCCTTTCAACTGGATCGTGACCTTTTCAATGATAAAGTTGTTTGGCCGGATTGTTCCCCGGAGCAGCGTCAATCTCGCATATGCGCTTTCAGACAAATAGTTCTCTTTTCTCTTAATTTTCTCAATTTGCGATAAGGTCTTTGAGGGGAATAATAGTGGATAACATGATTTTCACCTCAGAAGTATGCGGTGTGGTGCTCATAGCACCTTTCGACAAAATCTCCCGACCGCCATGCTCCACCATTCGATTTATTGTATTTTTATCGTTGTTTTTTCGATGTTTTTCTCCGTTTTCTTTTTATCATAGAACATTTTCGCTAACTACTGCTTCAATAGTGGAGCCGGATGCCGTACCATCGGTATCCGGCTCCATTTTTCTAAGAATATCTCCTCCCATCTCTATCAGCCATCAGGCAGGGGACGCCGCGAAAGATCCGCTGGTTTTCAGCTTCCTTTCAGCTTCGTTCTGTATTATGATCAAAAAGACACGTGGGACAAACGCAGGAGGGACAGCGTTGAAAATTTTGATTATAGAGGACGAACAGCTACTGGCCGACTCCATCGCCGAGGTGCTGCGGCGGAAGGGCTTTGAGGCGGAGGCCGTCTATGACGGGGAGACTGGGGCGGAATACGCGGAGCTGGGCGTCTACGACCTGCTGATTCTGGACGTGATGATGCCCGGCCTGGACGGCTACACCGTGGCCCGGCAGGTACGCGCCAGGCATCTGGGCACCCCCATTCTGATGCTCACCGCCCGCTCCGGCCTGGAGGACCGCATCACCGGTCTGAACGCGGGGGCCGACTACTACCTCACCAAGCCTTTTGACACCCGGGAGCTGCTGGCCTGCGTCAACGCCCTGCTGCGCCGGCAGGGCGCCCAGGTCAATCAGCTCACCCTGGGCAATACATCTCTGGATCTGTCCACCGCCGCCCTCTCCTGCGGGGCGGACAGCATCCGGCTGTCCGCCAGGGAGTTCGACATCATGCGGCTGCTCCTCCAGGCGGGCGAGCGCAATTTGTCCAAGGCGGCCCTGCTGGAGCGGGTATGGGGGTACGACTCCGACGCGGTGGAAAACCATGTGGAGGTCTACGTCTGCTTTCTGCGGAAAAAGCTCGCCAGCATCGGCTCCAACATCCGCATTGAGTCCATCCGCCGGCTGGGCTACCACCTGGAGGTGAGCGGCGATGATTAAGCGGCTGCGCCTGAAGTTCATTGTCATCAACATGGGCATCGCCACCATCCTGCTCAGCGCCATACTGGGCCTGGTGTTCTACTTCACCAGCGCCAATCTGGAGACCGAGAGCATCCGTATGATGGAGCGCATCGCCAGCCAGCCCTTTCAAATGAACGCGCCGGGCGAGCTGGGGGAGGACGTGCGCCTGCCCTTCTTCACGCTGCAGCTCGGCCCCCACGGCGAGCTGCTGGACGCCAGCGGCGGCTACTACGACCTGTCCGACGACGCCTTTCTGGGCGGCCTGGCCCAGGCCGCCGCGGCCTCCCCCCGCCGCCTGGGGGTGCTGGAGGAGTATAACCTGCGCTATTACCGCTCCGACGCACCCATGAGCCGCTTCCTGGTGTTCGCGGACATCTCCAGTGAGCGGGCCACGCTGGACGGACTGCGCAGAACCTGCCTCCTGATCGGCGGTCTGAGCTTCCTGGCCTTCCTATGGGTCAGCGTTTTGCTCTCCAAGTGGGCGGTGCGCCCGGTGGAGCGGGCCTGGCAGCAGCAGCGGCAGTTCGTCGCGGCCGCCTCCCACGAGTTGAAAACCCCGCTGACCGTCATCATGACCAACGCGGAGCTGCTCCAGGACGAGGCGGACGAGGCCAGGCGGAGCACTTTTTCCAGCAGCATCCTCACCATGTCCCGGCAGATGCGCGCCCTGATCGAGCAGATGCTGGAGCTGGCCCGCACGGACAGCGCCGAATCCCACCTCGTGCTCCGGCCGGTGGATCTCAGCGGTCTGACCGCCCGGAGCCTCCTGCCCTTTGAGCCGCTGTTCTTTGAGCAGGGCCTCACCCTGATCTCCCAGGTGGACGAGGGGATCACCGTCAGCGGCGATGAGGAAGCGCTGCGGCGGGTGCTGGAGATTCTGCTGGACAACGCACAAAAGTACTCCAGCCCCGGCGGCGAGACCCAGGTAACTCTCCACCGGAGGGGGCGGAATCACTGTGCGCTGACGGTGGCCAACCAGGGGGAACCGATCCCGCCGGAGGCCCGCCGCCAGATCTTCCAGCGCTTTTACCGCGCTGATCCGGCCCGGAGCCGGAATGGCAGCTTCGGCCTGGGGCTGTCCATTGCCGAGGGCATTGTGGCCCAGCACCACGGAACCATTGACGTAACGTGTGCCGGAGGCTTTAACCGCTTCCGGGCGGAGCTGCCCTGCCAACAGGAGTAGCGGCGCCGGAGTAAGCCGCGTCCGGAAATCAGAGAATGAAATCAGAGATACAGGAGGCATGTGTATGAAATTTGCATTTTTGATCCTGGGGGACTTTTGCCCGGAGACCGACCGGGCGGCCATACACGGCGGAGCGGCGCAGATGCGCGGCGTCTCCACCCTGGAGGACGCCTGTGCGGCCGCGCGGGAGCTGCTGGAGCAGGGCGTCGGCTGCATCGAGCTGTGCGGCGCCTTCGGCCCGGACGGCGCGCGGAGGATCATCGAGGCCACCGGGAACCGGATTCCGGTGGGATATGTCACCCACCTGCCGGAGCAGGAGGCCGTCTACCGCGCCGCTTTCCCCAATGACTGACCGGAGCGGCGCTCCGAACGACCGCGCGAGGGTGCGGCCCTGCTGGGCCGCACCCCCTTTTTGTCCTCCGGGGAACCGGGCTTTCAGCGTCGTTTCAGCATTCCTCTTTATAATGACCTCAGGTGCCATGCACTCAAATGGAATCGAGGAGGTCAACCATGATCACAGTGGAACACCTGACAAAGTGTTATGGAGATTTCCTGGCGGTGGACGATCTCTCCTTTGAAATCGAGGAGGGGCATGTCTACGGCTTCCTGGGGCCAAACGGCGCAGGAAAGTCCACCACCATGAACATCATAACTGGCTGCCTGTCCGCCACAAGCGGGCGTGTGCGCATCGACGGGCACGACATTTTCGAGGAGCCCGGCGCGGCCAAGCGGCTCATCGGCTACCTGCCGGAGCAGCCACCCCTTTATCTGAACGAGACCCCGGTGGAATACCTGCGGTTCGTGGGCGAGGCCAAGGGGCTGCGGGGCGGGGCGCTGGAACGCCAGATCGCGGAGGTGGTGGAACAGACCAGGCTCACCGGCGTGCGCCACCGCTGCATCTCCGCGCTCTCCAAGGGCTACCGCCAGCGGGTAGGCATTGCCCAGGCGCTGCTGGGCAGCCCCAGAGTCATCATTCTGGATGAGCCCACGGTGGGGCTGGACCCCCTCCAGATCATTGAGATCCGGGAGCTCATCCGGCAGCTGGGCCAGACCCATACGGTTCTGTTCAGCTCCCACATCCTGTCCGAGGTGCAGACCATCTGCGATCAGATCCTCATGATCGCCCACGGGAAGCTGGCGGCCTTCGGCGCGCCCGACGAGCTGGAGAGCCGCCTGCTCACCCCCAACGAGATCACCCTGACCGCCGAGGGGACGGAGGAGCAGGTGCGCGCCCTTCTGGACGGCATCGGCGCCATCACCGGCCGGTCCATCACGGCGGAGGAGGGCGGTCTCGTCACCGCGCGCCTCAAAACCGGACGGGAGGCAAGCCTCCACGACGTCTCCCGCGCCCTCTTCTTCGCCTTTGCCGGGGCGGGGGTTCCCCTGCTGGAGATGGCGCTGAAGAAGGCCAATCTGGAGGATATCTTCATCGAGCTGACGGAACAGAGCGCGGAGGCCCCGGCCGCCGCGGAGGGAGAGGAGGGGCAGGCATGACCGCTGTATTCAAGCATGAGCTGAGAAGCTATTTTCACTCCCTGACCGCCTATGTGTTCGGCGCGTTCCTGCTGGCCTTCATCGGCATCGGCGCCATGCTCTACAACCTCCAGGCCGCGGTCAGCAACTTCGAGTACGTTCTCAGCTTCGCCAGCCTAGTCTTTGTGGTCATCGTACCCGTGCTGACCATGCGGGTGCTGGCGGAGGAGCGCAGGCAGAAGACCGACCAGCTGCTCTACTCCCTGCCCATCACCACCGTGCAGATCATCGCCGGGAAATATCTGGCCCTGCTGGTGCTGTACCTGATCCCCCTGGCCATCATCGCGGTCTATCCGCTGATCTTCGCCCAGTTCGGCGACGTCTATCTGCTTACCTCCTACGGCTCCATCCTGGCCTTTTTCCTGCTGGGCGCGGCCCTGATCGCCGTGGGGGTCTTTCTCTCCTCGCTGACCGACAACCAGGGGCTGGCCGCCGGCCTGGGCATCGCGGTCATTCTGCTGAACTACTACAGCGTCAGCCTCTCCGAGTATGTCTCCTCCACCCCGGTGGGGGCGCTGGCCGCCCTGCTGGTGCTCATTCTGGCGGTGGGTGCCGTGGTGCGCTATCTGACCCGAAACAGCAACCTGGCCTACGGCGTCTGTCTGGTGCTGCTGGCCGCGGTGGCGGCCCTGTACTTCGTGGACAGCACCGCCTTCGAGGGCCTGCTGCCCTCGGTCATGTCCGCCCTCTCCCTCTTTGAGCGGTTTTACACCTTTGTCAACGGCGTGTTCGACCTGACGGCCGTGTTCTACTACCTGACGGTGGCCGCCCTCTTCCTGTTCCTCTCGGTGCAGTCTTTGGAGAAAAGGAGGTACAACTGATGAAGAAGCGGCCGAATGCAACACCCTCCGGCCCGGCGGGGCACAGCCGCCAGGCCTTTCAGGGCGGAACCTACTCTCTGATGCTGACGGCGGCGGTGCTGGCGCTGCTCATCGTCCTCAACCTTCTGGTGAGCGCCCTGCCCACCAACCTGACCCAGTATGACATCAGCGCCTCCAAGCTCTACTCCGTCACCAGCAACACCAAGGTGGTGGTCAACGCGCTGGAGCAGGACGTGACCATCTACTGGATCGTGCAGTCCGGCGAGGAGGACGCGGTGATTGAAAACCTCTTGGGCAAATACGAGAGCCTGTCCGACCACATTACCGTGGTCAAGAAAAACCCCGACGTCTACCCCACCTTCGCCGAGCAGTACACCGACGAGACGGTGAAAAACAACAGCCTGGTGGTGGAGTGCGGGGAGCGCAGCCGGTTTATCTCCTACGACGATATCTATCTGTCCGAGCCGGACATGTACACCTACTCCTACAACACCTCCTTTGACGGCGAGGGCGCCATCACCTCGGCCATCGACTATGTGGTCAACGCCGAGCAGCCCCAGCTCTACCGGCTGGAGGGCCACGGCGAGAGCGAGCTGCCCTCCACCTTCCAGGATCAGCTGGAGAAGGCGAACATGGAGCTGCACGACCTCTCCCTGCTGACCGTGGACGCCATTCCAGAGGACGCCGCCTGCCTCCTCATCTACGCCCCCACCAGCGACATCTCCGGGGAGGAGCGGGATATGCTCGCCGACTATGTGACCGGCGGCGGCAAGCTGCTGGTCATGGCCGGCCCGGTGGATGGCGCCTCCCTGGACAACCTCTACAGCCTCCTGTCCAAGTACGGCGTGACGGCCAACGAGGGGATTGTGATCGAGTCCGACCGGGAGCACTACGCCTTCCAGGCGCCCTTCGCCCTCCTGCCTGACCTGGCCTCCAGCGCCATCACCGACTCCCTGATCGACGAGCGCTACTTCCCCATCCTGCCCCTCTCTCTGGGCCTCACCGTGGGGGAGGACACCAACGGCGCCACAGTCACCCCCCTGCTCACCACCTCGGACGCCTCCTACAGCAAGCTGGCCGGCTACGAGCTGGACACCTACGACAAGGAGGAGGGAGATCTGGACGGCCCCTTCACCCTGGCGGTCTCCGTGGAGGCGGGCAGCGGCCAGATGGTGTGGTTCTCCTCCTCCGCCTTCCTGGACGACAAGTATAACGCCCTTTCGTCGGGGGCCAACGTGAACCTGGGGATGAACGCCCTGTCCTCCCTGGTGGGGGAGAGCGAGGCCATGGCCATCCGCAGCAAGTCTCTGAACTACAACTACCTGACCATCAGCGCGTCCACCTCCTCCCTGCTGAAGGTGCTCATGATCGGCATCGTACCCCTGGCCTACCTGGGCGTCGGCATCGCCGTGGTCGTTAAGAGAAGGAGGATGCAGAATGAAGCGGTATAAGCGGCTCTATGTGGTGCTGGCGGTGCTTCTGGCGGCCTGTATCGCCACCTTTGCCCTCAGCCGGTACAAGGCCCAAAAGGAGCAGATCCAGACCAGCGGGGAGACCATCCTCTCCATCTCCGCCGACGAGGTGGAGAGCCTCTCCTGGGACTACGACGGGCAGACCCTGTCCTTCCACCGGGACGGAGCCTGGAGCTACGACGACGACGCGACCTTCCCGGTGGACGCCGAGCAGATGGATCTACTTCTGGAGCCCTTCGCGGCCTTCGGCGCCGCCTTCATCATCGAAGATGTGGACGATCTGGGGCAGTACGGCCTGGATAACCCGGTGTGCACCATCCGCATCACCGCCGGCGGGGAGAGCTGGACGATCCAGCTGGGGGACTACAGCAAGATGGACGCCCAGCGGTATGTCTCCATCGGGGACGGAAACGTGTACCTGGCGGCCCACGACCCCCTGGACGAATTTGACGTGACCCTGGACGAGCTGATCGACCAGGACGACATCCCCGCCTTCGGCCAGGTGTCGGAGCTGCGCTTCTCCGGCGCGGAGAACTACGCCGTCTCCTACCAGGAGGACGGCGGCAACACCTACCGGGAGGACGATGTGTACTTCACCGAGCAGGACGGGGCGCAAGTCCCGCTGGATCCCGACCGGGTGGAGGACTATCTCCAGGCCATCCAGTCCCTGTCGCTGACGGACTGCGTGACCTACAGCGCCAACGACGACGATCTCCAGTCCTGCGGCCTGGACAGCCCCGAGCTGATCATCGAGGTCGCCTACGACGGAGAGGACGGGGCCTCCGGCACCTTCACGCTGAACGTCAGCCGCGATCCGGACGAGCGGGCGGCGGAGGCCCCCGCCGCCGGGGAGAGCGAGGAGGAGATCACCGCCTACGCCCGGGTGGGCCAGTCCAAGCTGCTCTATCAGATCACCGGCGCGGAGTACGGGGCGCTGATGGCCGCCTCCTATGACGATCTCCGGCACCAGGAGGTGCTGCCCGCCGCGCTGGAGGATATCAGCCAGGTGGACGTGACCCTGGAGGGCGAGACCTGCACCCTCACCGCGGCGGACGGCGCGGACGGGCCCGCCTTCGCCTATCAGGGCGAGACGCTGGAGAGCACCGATTTCCAGAGCGCCCTCCAGGCCCTGACCGCCGTGTCCTTCACCGATGAGGCCCCCACGGGCAAGGAGGAGATCACCCTGACCCTCCATCTGGAGGGGGAGGGCTCCCCCTCCGTCCAGATCGCCCTCTACCGCTTTGACGGGGAGAACTGCCTAGCCACGTTGGATGGCAAACCGCTGTGTCTGGTGGATCGGAGCGCGGCGGTGGCGCTCATTGAGGCGGTTCACGCCATTGTGCTCAACTGAACGCCATACGGAAAAGAGGCCCCGGAATCACTTGGGATTCCGGGGCCTCTCAGCTTCTTGTCAAATTCTTGTCAAACGAATTGTCTGCTCCGGCGCGGACGGTCCGGGCCGGTGGGCTGTCCCCGCAGCTTACGCTCCGGTCCCGCCCGCCACGGCCAGCGCCGCGGCCTTGATGGTGGCCACCGCCGCGGCAATGCCCATATGACTGCTGACGCACAGGTCATATTCCCGGCTCTGGCCCCATTTCCCGGTGGCAAAGTAGTTGTAGTAGGAGGCGCGGGCCCTGTCCTGGCGGAGCACATAGGCCTCCAGGTTGGGCTCCTGGACGCCGTACTCCTCTCGGGCCCGGCGCACCCGCTCGTCCAGCGGAGCGTGCACAAAGACGCTCAGCCGCCTGGGGTCGTCCCGCAGAATGTAGTCGGCGCACCGGCCCACGATGACGCAGGACTCCCTGGACGCGGCCTCCTTGATGACCTTGGCCTGGGCAATGAACACCTGGTCGGGCACCGACGGAGTCTGTACCGCGGTGTAGAGGTCGTACAGGAAGCTGTTGGTGGGACGTTGATGCTCGGAATCCCGGATGAAATTCTCCGAGAATCCGGTCTTCCTGGCCACCGCCGTGATGAGCTCCTTGTCGTAGAAGGTGATACCCAGCTCCTCCGACAGCTGCTTGGCGATGAGCCGCCCGCCGGAACCGTACTCCCGGCCGATGGTGATGACAACGTGCTTCATAAGGACACCTCCTATCCTGATTTTATTATAATACAAACCCGCCGGTTCGTCAAAGCGGATTTTCTCAACCCCAGCCGAATGTCCCGCCGGCAGAGTACTTGGAGGGCAGTACGGTGTCGATGGCGATTTTGTCCACGTCCCCGTTCTCCCACAGGCGGAGCAGATCGTCAGCCTCGGCGTACACCAGCGCGCCGGTCACCTCCACGCCGTTGGCCTCCACATAGGCGGCGGCCTCCGCGAAATAGCTCTGATAGTAGTCCGCCCAGACCTCGCCCCCCAGCAGGGCCTCTATTGCCTGAGTCCGGTCGTTCACATAGGCCAACAGGCTACGGAACCGCTGTTCATAGGCCACGCCCACGGCCCGCTCCAGACTGGCCTGGGCCCAGTTAAACATGGGATAGTCCTCCCAGTCGGGACTGAAGCCGCTGCCCCGCGCATCCAGCATGGGGAATCCCAGCATGCTCTCCTCCCCCGTACGGACGCCCGCCCACAGAAAGCGGATGCCGCTGTACTCCTGCTGCTCCTCCAGCCAGTACAGCTTTACGGGGTTCAGATGCTCCGGAAAATGCACCCACGCCGCCACATAGGAGGTGCCGGGCAGCTCGCGCAGGTAGTCCGGGGTGTGGCGGCTGAATTCCAGTTTATCACTGACGCGCCCGCTCTCCGCCGACTCCATAATCTCCAGAATGCTCCGCCCCGGACTGGAGTGCGCCAAGAATCCATCTGCATGGGGGCCCAGCTCGCCGCTCCGCTGGCTCGTCTCCCCGGTGAGCCACGCCTCCGTCTCCACCGTGAGGGTGTAGCGCCCGAACCCCTCCGGCTGCGCCGAGGCGGCTGTCACCGTCGTCCCCGGGGCGATCAGGCTGTAAAGGGCAGTAAGATCCACCGCCACGTCCTGACTCTCCACGCGCAGATAGCGCTCCGCTTCCTCCGGCGGCAGGTCTCCGATGCTGATCACCTCCACGCCGTTCTCCTCCACAAGAGAGTCCGGCGCGCGATCTTCCATTCCGCCCACCGTGTAGGCGTTTGGCTGATAGTACAGGGACGACACCAGGGGGCTGACCACGAAGCGCACCCCCAGCAGGACGGCCAGCACGATGCAGGCCGCCCACACCGCCGTCCGCCGCAGGCGGCGGTTTACCTTCTTCTGAATATGCCGTACCTCTCCGGCGGGGGCCTGCGTCTCCGCCGCCCCCAGCGCGTCCTCCACCTGCTCGGCCAGGTAGTCGGCAATGGCCTCGCTCTTCTCCAGCTCGGCCTCCACCATGGCCCGCTCCTCCTCGCTGGCCTGCCCGGCCCGGTATTTGTCCAGCAGTTCCCGAAATGTCATATCTGTCCCTCCAATCTGCTCTTCAGCTTCTTCCGCGCCCGGCACAGCAGGGTGCGGGCCGCTCCGGGGGTGAGTCCCATGGCCTCCCCCGCCTCCTTCAGGGAGAGCCCTCCGTAGTAGTGGAGGGTGACGATCTCCCGATCCACCGGGGAGAGGGCCTGCACCGCCCGGTAGACGGCCCGGCGCCGCTCCTCCTGGAGCAACTCCTCCAGCACGTCTCCCTCCGCCGCCAGCTCTGGGCCGGGCGGCTCCGGGGCCAGGCGGCGGCTGCGCCGCACCTGATCCAGCCACAGGTTGCGGCATACCTTATACAGCCAGCTCCGCCACCCGGCGTCCGCCCCGTCCAGGGCCAGCAGGGCGCGGCAGAAGGCCTCCGCGGTCAGATCCTGGGCCTGGGCCTCGTTCTGGCACAGGGAATAGGCGTAGAGATACAGCTCTCCGGCATAGCGCCGGTACAGCTCCTCCAGCGTGCGCGGCTCCACTCCGCTCCCCCCTTTCTGTCTATACAACGTCTCAGCCGGAAAAAGGTTACACCCTTCCCGGCATCTTGCATCACTCAATTCATTTTTTGCAGAACAGCCCGATTTTCCGGTGGCTTTTCCGTCATTTTTGCAATTTTATTTTTTTCTCTTGCATTTCCAGAGAAAACAGATTATAATAGCTCCATCGTGGAAGCGCGGGGCGTCTCCCCCGCGTTCATCGCTCAAATTCGGCCGCCTGCCGGGCAGGCGCCACGCAAAGGGGTTTGGCAATATGGCATTTACCTTTACCAATTCGTATCTCCAGGGTGTCTATGAAGATGTCTGCAAAAAGAATGCCCACGAGCCGGAGTTCCTTCAGGCCGTCGGCGAGGTGCTGGAGTCCCTCCAGCCCGTGGTGGAGCAGAACCAGCGGCTGGCCAAGTCCGGCGTCATCGACCGGATTGTGGAGCCGGAGCGCAGCCTGCTGTTCCGCATCTCCTGGGTGGACGACCACGGCCGGGTGCAGGTCAACCGCGGCTACCGGGTGCAGTTCTCCACCGCCATCGGCCCCTCCAAGGGCGGCCTGCGGTTCCACCCCTCCGTCAACCTGTCCATCATCAAATTCCTGGGCTTCGAGCAGGTGTTCAAGAACTCCCTGACCGGCCTGCCCATGGGCGGCGGCAAGGGCGGCGCGGACTTCGACCCCAAGGGCAAGAGCGACAACGAGGTTATGCGCTTCTGCCAGTCCTTTATGACCGAGCTGCAGCGCCACATCGGCCCCGACACCGATGTGCCCGCCGGTGATATCGGCGTGGGAGCCCGCGAGATTGGCTACCTGTTCGGCCAGTACAAGCGCATCCGCAACGAATTCAACGGCGTGCTCACCGGCAAGGGCCTGAGCTACGGCGGCTCCCTGGCCCGCACCGAGGCCACCGGCTACGGCCTGTGCTACTTCGCCGACGAGATGCTCAAGGCCGCCGGAAAGTCCTTCCAGGGCCAGAGCGTGGTGATCTCCGGCTCCGGCAACGTGGCCATCTACGCCAACCAGAAGGCCACCGAGCTGGGCGGCAAGGTCATCGCCATGAGCGATTCCAACGGCTATATTGTAGACGAAAACGGCATTGACTACAAGGTGATCCAGGAGATCAAGGAGGTCAAGCGCGCCCGCATCAAGACCTATCTGGACTATGTACCCACTGCCAAGTATTTCGAGGGCTGCCAGGGCATCTGGACGGTACCCTGCGGCATCGCCCTCCCCTGCGCCACCCAGAACGAGCTGCCCCTGGAGGGGGCCAAGGCCCTGGTGGAGCACGGCTGCTTCGCCGTGGCCGAGGGCGCCAACATGCCCTCCACCCCCGAGGCGGTGGCCTGGTTCCAGGAGCACGGCGTCCTCTTCGCCCCCGCCAAGGCGTCCAACGCCGGCGGCGTGGCCACCTCCGGCCTGGAGATGAGCCAGAACTCCATGCGCCTGAGCTGGACCTTTGAGGAGGTCGATCAGAAGCTGCACACCATCATGCGCAACATCTACCACAACGCCGCCAACGCCGCCGCCGAGTACGGCATGGAGGGCAATCTGGTGGCCGGCGCCAACATCGCGGGCTTCATGAAGGTGGCCGACGCGATGATCTGGCAGGGCGTGAGTTACTAAAAAGGCTTCTGCCTTCTGAGACCCGTCGGCCACCGGAACCCCATCGCAAGATGGGGCGGCGTGGCAAGCGCCGTACAAGCGTTTTCGCCAGAGGCGAAAACCTTGGCGCAGGGGCAATTCATTTGCCCCGAGCATGTGAAGGCCACAGGGTTCCCAAAACACCCTGTGTTTTGGGAGCGCCGACGCGATGACCTGGCAGGGCGTGAGCTACTAAAAGGCTTCTGCCTTCTGAGACCCGTCGGCCACCGGAACCTCATCGCAAGATGGGGCGGCGCGATAAGCGCCGTACAAGCGTTTTCGCCCGAGGCGAAAACCTTGGCGCAGGGGGCAATTCATTTGCCCCGAGCATGTGAAATAGACACAGAAAAAAGCAGGTGTCCCGGCGGGACACCTGCTTTTTATTCATATTCCCGGTTCGGTTCGATGTACCGCTGAATCCACGCCTTGTACTCCGGCGTCCCCGCCCCCGCCTGACAGCCGAAATAACAGCTATACATGGCCTCGAAATCGTCCCGGTATAGCACGGCGGTCCGGTAGCTGTCCCAAAATGAGCTCAGCGGCTTTCCCTTTTCTGCGACCAACCTGCTCAGCATACGAAATGCCGTCCGCTCCGCCTTGTCCTCTGCCTGGGGGGAAGCCAAAATTTTTTCCTGGGAGATGTCGTCCTCTCCATAGGTAAAGATGCCCTCGGCAGAGAGATCGGAGAGCTTTTTATTCTTTTGGTAGCAGGCTGCGCAATAGCGGAGGGCAACCATATGGCGATATGCCTCATAAGACCGGAACGCCTCGCTGATTCCCGGCCAGCTTCCCAGAATCTCCACGAGGGCCTCATGCTCGGCACAGACCAGACGGTAGGCCGGACAGGTTTCCCGCATGTAGTCCTTGCGTTCGTTTAATAGCTCCTCTATTTCCAACATTAAAGTCACCCCCCAATATAGACTATAGCATTATCTAATGTAAAAGTCTATAGTTTTATAGTCTGGTTACCCTAATATCTAATTATTACATTAGATAGCGAGGGCATAGACTATGATTAAGTTAGATATTCTCTCCCTGTTAAAAGCAAAAGGAAAAAGTAAGTATTGGCTGTATAAGCAGCTCGGTATGAGCTATCAAAATTTTAATCGAATGGTCAACAATGAAACAAAGTCCATCCGTTATGAAAACATTGAAGCAATGTGTTTTCTTCTAAACTGTACTCCAAACGACCTATTCATTATCGACTTTGACGAATCCTGATTTTTTGTTATACTATAAGCACCTTGTTTCTGGCAGGGACTCGCCCAACCATGTAGGGGCGGCCTTTATGGCCGCCCGCGGGCGACCACAAGGGTCGCCCCTACGC
>ERZ838839.103-NODE-103-length-109795-cov-11.643403_pt1 | contig 109795 bp, 102 predicted proteins | sample MGYA00519909_ERZ838839 | MGnify/ENA primary metagenome ERZ838839 (study PRJEB31850, sample SAMEA3708843) | human gut metagenome | biome: human gut; feature: human-associated habitat; material: faeces | place: China | collected 2014 ...
TTCTTTATTTTTAGAAATGTTTAATCCGTTAAAAAGATATGCATTTTCTTTTTCCTTGATAGAAAAGAAATAATAAAGCATTGACATATTTAATGTTTTCCTAAATCTTCGAGGTCTTGTAAAAAAGACACTCTGTTCGTCTAATACATTTTCAATAAGATTTGTTTTATCTACATAATAAGCATTTTTATCAATCATTTCTTTAAAGTTTTCAATTCCTATAGGTACTAATTTCATAAATTATTCATTTCCTTATGTTTAATATAATTTTAATTAGTTAAATTATATATCGTTGTAAACTAAAAATCATTGGACAGATTGTCCAATGATTTGTTTGAATAAAAGATGAATATATGAAGAATTATTTCTTTGATAATATCGAGCTATAAGAATGAGCATAATATAAAAGTGTACTTAATGAGTACACAAGTTGTTAACTAAGCTTTAGTAGTAACCTCTCGTTATAAGGGTTCAGGGAGACTAGAGCTTTTATTTTATATAAAAATACCTCCAGTGGAGGTATTTTCTATTTGATATAGTGTAGTTCTTGTAATTTTTGATAGACTTGGTTTGCAAGTAATTGATTGAATGTATCATTACCTGCGAATTTGTCTTCTTTTAGAAGACTTGATGGGATATAGCTATTTGTAAGATCTTTTTGATCTTGTTCAGTAGCTGTAATATTTGCATCTTTTAAGCCATTTGTAAGAAGATAAGTTCTAAAGTCTAAGAAGTGATCTTTATGTTCTTCTTTTAAGATGTTATTATCGTCTCTTACAAGGTTGTTTTGTCTTTTTGATGTCATTGATACAACAATATATTTTTGTGTTTTAATTTGGTTTAAAATAGCTCTTTGATAAGTGATTGTACGATAAACATCTTGGTTGTTTTGTTTATCATAGTTTCCAGAAAAGACAATAACGATATCATTTTCATTGAATTCAGGAAGTGTTGCTTCGATTTGTGCAGGAGCTGTTAGGGTAACAGCTTTTCCAGATTTGTCTCTTGTAAATGTATGAATATTACGAGATGAATCGTAAGCTAAAGTTCCTTTAATACCTTGAATGGTAACTTCATCGAAGTTTGATCCACTATTTTTTAAAGCTTCTACTTGTTCACCTTTTTCATTATAGAAAGTAAGGTCTACAGCTTCTTTATCACCAGGGATGGTGATATTATTTGCGAAAATCTTTGTTCTTCCTACACGAATAGATAAATCAAAAGTTGTATCTTGGTTTCCACCGAATTTAATAATTTCACTATTTGTAAGTGATTCTAAATTAAGTGGGTAACTAGCAAATTCACTCCCCAAGGTAAAGCTATCACCAATACAATAAATACGTTGACTATTTTTTTTCTTTTTTGTTTTTGTTTTTGTTGTTTCTTCTTTTGTTGTAGTTGTTGTTTTTTCTTCTGATTGGTATTTTTTAGCGTTTTGACTTGTTGAAAAACGGTCATAACCAATTAAACCAACAATCATAGCAAGTAAAACAACAACAGTAATAGAAAAAGTAACTTTTTTCATATTAGTAATAGTAGTAATGACTACCAGATAGAGATTTTGCTTTTGTTAAAACACTTCCTAAAACGTTTACATTATTTCTTTGAAGTAGTTTTACACAATTTGCAGCATCTTTTTTATTAGTATCTTGTGAAGAAATAGCAAAAATAGTCCCGTCAACGGCATTTCCTACAGGAATGGCATCAGATATCATTCCAACAGGAGCACAGTCAATAATAATGAAATCAAAGGCTTTCTTTAATTCATTAATATAATCTTTAAATACATGTGATCCTAATAATTCAGAAGGATTAGGAATATGAATCCCACTTGTTAAAACAGCCATAGTACCTGCAAAAGAAGGATCATTTACACTTTGGAAGTATTCAACATTTAATTTTTTAGTTTGACGATATTCAAGTAAAGCATCTGTTAAACCATGTTTGTTTGATAATCCCATATATTTATGTAAAGTATTTTTTCTTAAATCACAATCAATTAATAAAACTCTATTATATTTTGTTGCAAAAATATAAGCAAGGTTAATAGATAGTGTTGTTTTTGCTTCACCAGCTTGTGATGAAGTAATACAAATTGATTTAATGTCTTTGTCTACTGTAGAAAATTCAATGTTTGTACGAATATGACGAAAGATTTCAGTATAATCAAATTGGCTATGTTTTTTATTTTTATCTAAAATATTTAATGTTTTTCTTTTACTTGTTTTTTTTGCCATAATTATCTCCTTTTAAATATTTTTTTAAAGAAGGATGTTTTTCCTTCAATAGGATCAACTTCTTCATTGTTGATGATATGTAGAGGATTTTCATACATTAATGTATGAATATCTTCATAACTATATTTCTTTACAAGTAAATCAAAGACTTCTTGTAAACAAGGAGAACGATGTCCGTCACAACGATGAGTATCCGTTGCAATTACATGAAGTAATCCTTGATTTAATAGTTGATAAGCAAACTTTTGAGCATGTTTACCATGATATCCCAAAAAGCTTGTTGCATTAACTTGAATAAGATAACCATTATCTATAAAATCTTGAATTCTTTCGATATCTAAAGAATCTTTAAAGTATCTTTCAACATGAGCAATAACGGGAGTATATCCTTTATATTGAATTTCATAAAGACGATCTTCTACTTCATTTTCATTTCCTAATTCTTTTCTAACATCAAATTCTACAAGTAAATAATGGGTATTTTCAATAGGTATAAAGATGTTTTGTTCAAGTGCTTCTAGATAATCATGATTTAAAAAGAGTTCACACCCTTCTAAAACTTCAATATTATAAACTCTAGCAAGCTCTTTTAAATCATGAATTCTATCTTTAATAATTTCTAAATCTTTTAAAGTATGTTTTCCAGAAACAACATGAGGTGTTGCGACAATCGTAGAAATACGATTATTTTTAGCTTTTTCTAAAGCCTTTTTAGCATCTTCAAGTGACGGCATTCCATCATCTATATCCCATGCATAATGACCATGTATATCAATAAAAGCCATAACTAATCCTCAAAATAAGGAATAACGCCAAGATTTGGAATTTCTAAATATTTTTCAACGTCTTCTTGAGTATGTAAACGATTATCTAACATAAATCTAATAAAGATAATACCAATACTTAAAATAGCACCTACTAAACCACCAATAACTATATTTTTAGGAACACTTGGTGAAACAGGTGATGTTTGAAGTTTTGCATCATCAACTGTTGTAATATTGTTGATATTTAAAGTTTCTTTTACTTCATTTGTGAAGACATTAACCGTTGTATCAACAATTTTTTTACTGAGTTGTGGATCAGTTGTTGTTGCTGAAATAGAAATAATTTGGGTATCTGTTTCATTTGAAATAGATAAAGCAGAAGAAACAACATTTGTATCAACGTTTAATTCTTTAGCAACTTTACTTTGAATATTGTTTCCTCCAAGTAAAGCTACATAGTTTTTAGTCATCGAATTATTTGAGTTAATTTGTGAGTAATCAACAACACCCTCGTTAACTTCTGGTTTTGGGAAGATTCTAGCTGTAGAAGCATATTGTTTTTTAACAAAGAAAATAGTAAAAGCTCCCACTAAAATCGCACAAATTAGTGTTGAAATAATAATGATATGTAAATGTTCTTTTAATACTTGAAACAATTCAGCTAAATTAATTTCAATCTCTTCATTTTGGATTTCTTGATTATCCATTACTTAATCTCCTTTAATACATATTTTTATAAACAATTATAGATACTACGTCGAGGCTCATTATCTAACAAAAGCCTTTAAAAATCAACAGAATTAGATTTTTTTATAGAAGTCTTATTATATATGGAAAGGAAAAGTCATAAATTTGATCGTTTGGTTATAAAAATCGACCGTTCAGTAATTATTTATTGATAATTTAAAAAATCACGGTATAATACGTTTGATTATAGATGAACTCCAAAATACGTCGTATTAACTTTAAAAATTGAGGGGGGGGGGTACAAATATGTACAAAAATAAGAGTCAATTATTATTTAGAAGACTATGTTTGATAGTAGTAGATATAATAAGTATTATTTTATCTTTCTTCTTATCAGCATTTATTGCATATGACGGTTCTATGGAATTAAGCTTTTTAAAATATACTTATTTTTTTATACCTATTTTACTCATAGGAAGTCTATTCTTCTTTATTATAATGAAGCTTTATGATAGTTTATGGAGCTATGCTTCCATTAATGAATTATTAAATGTTATTATTGCTTCAATGTGCAGTTCAATTTTATACTGTATTTTATGTTTACTCATTCCAGTCCATCCGCCGATAAGTACAATATTTTTATATTTATTATTATTACTTGTTTTCGTAGGTGGAAGTCGATTTGGTTATCGGTTTGTTCGTCTTTATGCTTCAAGACATTACTTATTTGGTAGAAGTGATGATAATGAAAGCAAAGTCATGATTGTTGGTGCTGGTTCAGCAGGTGAAAAGATTTTAAGAGAAACACTTGTTTCGACAAAACTTCATAAAAAAGTTGTTTGTTTCATTGATGATGATGCCACAAAACACAATAGACGCATTCACAATGTTCCTATTGTAGGGGGAAGAAATAAAATCCTTACACAAGTTGAAAAATATAAAATTGATGAAATCTATGTAGCTTTACCATCAATAGATGATAAAGAAACATCTAAGATTTTAAATATTTGTAAAGAAACCAAATGTAAAATAAAAAAATTACCTGGTATGTATCAATTCTTGAACGATGAAATTACTTTAGAAAAACTAAAAGATGTTGAAGTTCAAGATTTACTTGGAAGAGATCCTGTCCAAGTAAACTTAAAAGAAATTATGGGTTATGTAAAAGATAAAGTAGTTATGGTTACTGGTGGAGGAGGATCTATTGGATCTGAACTTTGTCGACAAATTGCTGCAAGTAATCCAAAACAATTGATTATTGTAGATATTTATGAAAATAATGCTTATAACATTCAATTAGAATTACAACATAAATATCCAAACTTAAATCTTGAAACCATGATTGCTTCCGTAAGAGATGCTGTTAAAATCAATGATTTATTTGCTTATTACCATCCAGATATTGTTTATCATGCAGCAGCTCATAAGCACGTACCATTAATGGAAGATGCGCCACATGAAGCGATTAAAAACAATGTTTTTGGTACATACAATGTCGTAAAAGCAAGTCATACATATGGTGTTAAGAAATTTATCTTGATATCTACAGATAAAGCAGTTAATCCGACAAATATTATGGGTGCTTCAAAACGATTATGTGAAATGGTTGTACAATCTTATAACAAGATTTCAAAAACAGAATTTGTTGCTGTACGTTTTGGAAACGTATTAGGTTCTAATGGATCCGTTATTCCTTTATTTAAAAAACAAATTAAAGAAGGTGGACCAATTACCATTACACATCCAGATATCATCAGATACTTTATGACAATACCTGAAGCTGTCTCTCTTGTCTTACAAGCAGGTGCCTATGCTAAAGGAGGAGAAATCTTTGTTTTAGATATGGGAAAACCGGTTAAGATTTTAGATATGGCTAGAAACTTAATTAAACTTTCTGGTTTAGAACCAGATGTTGATATTAAAATTGAATTCATTGGGTTAAGACCTGGTGAAAAACTTTATGAAGAAATGTTGATGAAAGAAGAAGGAATGAAAACAACGCCTAATAAGATGATTCATATTGGACAACCAATTCAATTACCTGATGATTTCTTTGATCAATTAGAAGATTTACGTCAAAGTGCTTTTGATGAAGATAGTGATATTAGAAAAGATGTTCAACATATGGTAGATACTTACCATTACGATGAAAATACAACACATGGTATAAAAAAACAAAGGATAAAGAGTTAAACGAATCGTCGCTTTGTCGCGTTCGTTTACTTTATCTCATATATGAAAAGAGTCCAATAAATCTATTGGATAGGCGAAGCATACTCAAATGGAGGTTTTTTATGTTTGATAATTGGTATGTAGTTCAAGTAAGAACAGGAAAAGAAGAAGAAATTGTGAAGAAATGTCAATACTATATTGACCATGATATTTTAATTGATTGTTTTATTCCAATTACGAAAAAGAAAAAGAAATATCAAGGTACATGGCATATTGTTGATGATATTTTATTTAAAGGATATATCTTTATGATCACTAATCAAGTAGAACAACTTTATACTCAACTCAAAAAAGTACCAGATCTTACAAAACTCCTTGGAAATGATGGAAAAGAAATCTATCCCATCTATCCACAAGAAGCTATGTTTCTAACAAAATTTTCAAATAAAGATCATGTTGTTGATATTTCTAATGGTATTATTGAAAACGATAAAATCATTATTAATGAAGGTCCTCTCATTGGTTTAGAAGGACTTATTACAAAAATAGACAGACATAAACGTATTGCTTATGTTAATGTAGAACTACTTGGAAAGCTTACAAGAGTTCAAGTAGGATTAGAAATTATTAGTAAATCATAAAAAGCACAGAAATGTGCTTTTTTATATACATTTTTTATGTATAACTTTGTTATGCCTTTTTTAGTATATAAATATATTTAGGGGAGGAAAAATATGAAACATAAAAATATACCATTTTCACCACCAGACATGAGTGAAGATGAAATAAATGAAGTTGCAGATACATTAAGAAATGGATGGATTACAACAGGTCCAAAAGTAAAAGAATTTGAACGACAAATTGCTGAATTTGTTGGTGTCAATAAAGCAGTTTGTTTAAATTCACAAACTGCTTGTGCAGAAATGGCGCTTAGAGTATTAGGTGTAGGTGAAGGTGATGAAGTTATTGTTCCTGCTTATACTTATACAGCAAGTGCATCCGTTGTATGTCATGTTGGTGCCAAACTTGTTTTAATTGATGTACAAAAGGATAACTTAGAAATGGATTATGATGCTTTAGAAAAGGCAATTACTGAAAAAACTAAAGTTATTATTCCAGTTGATTTAGGTGGCGTTCCTTGTGACTATGATAGAATTTATGAAATCATAGAAAAGAAAAAACACTTATTTAAACCAAGTAATAAGATTCAAGAAGCAATGGGAAGAATTTCAGTTAATGCTGATACAGCACATGCTTTTGGTGCTTCATGGCATGGAAAAATGTGTGGTTCGATTGCTGATTTCAGTTCATTTAGTTTCCATGCAGTCAAGAATTTGACTACAGCTGAAGGTGGAGCACTTACTTGGAGAACAATCGAAGGAATAGATGATGAAGATATCTATAAACAACTTCAATTATTATCATTACATGGACAATCTAAAGATGCTTTAGCTAAGACAAAACTAGGAGCATGGGAATATGATGTCGTTGCTCCACTTTATAAATGCAATATGACTGATATTATGGGAGGTATTGGACTTGCTCAAATGAGAAGATACCCTGAAATGCTAAAAAGAAGAAAAGAAATCATTGAAAGATACAATGAAGCATTTAAACCATTAGGAATAGAAGTATTGAATCATTATGATGAAAATCATCAATCAAGTGGGCATCTTTATATTACAAGAGTGCCAAATATTACAGGTGATCAAAGAAATGAAATTATTATAAAAATGGCTGAAAGAGGAATAGCTTGTAATGTTCATTACAAACCATTACCGATGCTTACAGCTTATAAGAATCTAGGATTTGATATCAAAGATTATCCAAATGCTTATAATCAATTCATTAATGAAATTACCTTACCTCTTCATACTAAACTAAGTGATGAAGATGTAGATTATATCATTGATAACTTTAAGGAAATCATTTCATGCTTGTAAAAGAGTGGAATGAATTACCTGAATTCATGCAGGTAGAAGAAGTAAAACCTTATTATAAAGTATTAAGAAAGAAAAAAGGACAATTGATACTAAAGAGAATCTTTGATATATGTGCTTCTTTAGTGTTGATTGTTTTATTATCTCCAATTATTTTGCTCTTTTCTATTTGGATCAAATTAGATTCTAAGGGACCAGTGTTCTATAGACAAGAGCGTATAACGCAATATGGAAAAGTCTTTAGAATCTTCAAGTTCAGAACAATGGTCAATAATGCTGACAAGATTGGAAATCTTGTCACATCAAAGAATGATTCAAGAATTACAAAAGTAGGAGAAAAGATAAGAAAATACAGAATAGATGAGATACCACAGCTATTCAATGTATTAATAGGAGAAATGTCATTTGTAGGAACAAGACCAGAAGTTCAAAAATATGTAAATCAATATACACCTGAAATGTATGCAACGTTGTTATTACCAGCGGGAGTAACAAGCCTGGCAAGCATAGAATTCAAAGATGAAGATGAAATACTTGAAAGATATACATCAAAAGGAAGAGAAACAAATGAAGTATATGTCAAAGAAGTATTGCCTTTAAAGATGGAATATAACCTAAAGGCAATAAGTTCTTTTAATTTTATAAAAGAACTCGGTACGATGATCAGTACTGTAGTGAAAGTGTAGGAGGGGAAAATGGAAAAGAAAAAATTAATCGCAATAATTACTAATAATGATGATGATATTTATTGTTTTAGAAAAGAATTAATAGAGGCATTTCTAAAACAAAATTATGAAATACTCATTTCTTGCCCTTATGGTCCAAAATTCGAACTTATGAAAGATATTAAATATTACTATGATAATCCTTCAATTGATAGAAGAGGAATGAATTTTATTGCTGATTTTAAACTTTTATTACATTACAAAAAGATGTTAAAAAAATTTAAACCTGATGTTGTATTAACATATACAGCAAAACCTAATGTTTATGCTAGCTTAGCTGCTAAATCGTTAAAAATACCTTACATAAATAATGTTACAGGATTAGGAAGTGTTTTGAATAAATCAAAATACGTACAAAAATTTATATTATTTTTGTTTGGGTTAGCATATAAAAATGCAGCTTGTATAATGTTTCAAAACGAAGCAAATATGAATATGATAAAACAATTAGGATTAGTTCGAGGAGATTACAAATTGATTCCTGGTTCTGGGGTAAATACTTCTCGATTTATTTTGCAAGAATATCCCAATGGTGGTAATGGTATTGAGGGAGAACCTGTTATTTTCAATTATATAGGAAGAATTTTACATGATAAAGGTGTTGATGATTATTTAAATGCTGCAAAAATAATTAAAAGTAAATATCCAAAAACGGAATTTAATTTAATTGGATTTGTTGAGCCAACAGAATCCCACTATAACGATGAATTAAAAAAATTAGAAGAAGAAGGAATCATCAGCTATCGTGGGAGCCAAAAAGATGTTAGGCCATTTATTAAAAGATCACATGCAATAATACACCCTAGTACTTATGGTGAAGGAATGAGTAATGTTCTTCTAGAAAATGCTAGTTCTGGAAGAGTAATTATTACTACAGATAATGTCGGATGTAAAGAGACAGTATTAAATAATAAAACTGGTTTTGTTTACCGTGGTGGAAATGTTGAAGAATTGGTTAAAAAGATTGAAGATTTTTTACAATTACAAAATGATAAAAGACATTTAATGGGAAAAGATGGAAGAAAATATATAGAGGAAAACTTTTCAAGAAATATTGTAATAAGAGAGTATTTAAATAGTATTGAAAAAATAACTAGGAGAATATAAATATGATTACTGTTATATCGATAGTTGACTCGGTTTCTCCAACTAGTATGCCTATAAATGAATTTGTTATTTATCGTAGTTTGCATAATTATGGGCTTAAACAAATACTTATTGTATGTGATGATTCAAATGAATTTAATGTTAGTATTCCTAAAAATGTAGATGTATATTATGTTGGGAAGAGTTATAAAAAAATCAGGAAAATTGTTAAAAATATTAATGAAAATGAATCTTCTATTGTATATCATTTGCATCATCAAAAATCTGCATTACTTTTTTTCATTGCAACAATGGGGATGAGTGTAAGAAGACATTCAATGTATACAGTTCATAGCACCTATAGCAAAAGAAATATTAAATACAAAATATCAAGTTGTTTTTGCTCATTAATGGCAAATTATGCTAACTGTGTTAGTAATTCTGCATATGAAGAATATTCGCCGTTGGTAAAAAAAATAAAAAGGGAGAAATTTCTTGCAATTACTAATGGAGTTGACACATATAGAATAGAAGCAGTTATTAATAATATTTCAGAAAAGAAAAATAAAAAAGAACTTGTTTGTGTGGGAAGAATGATACCCCTAAAAAATCATAGGTTTCTTATAGAATTAATAAAAAGACTTCCAGAATATAATTTGGTTTTGATAGGTTTAGAAGATAAAGAAAAAAGTATTAGAGAATTTGCAATGGAAGAAAATGTTATTAATAGAGTTGAATTTTTAGGATTACTCCCTAGAAATGAAGTGTTTTTAAGACTTAATAAAGCAAGATTGTATGTGTCTGCTTCATATATTGAAGGACTACCAATATCAGTTTTAGAAGCTATGTTTATTGGATTAATTCCTATTATATCTAATATTGCTCCTCATATGGAAATAAAGGAAAAGTGTAAGAATGTTTTCACCCTTCCATTTGATATTGATCAATGGGTAAACGCGATAGAAAGGATAGATTCTTTGAGTGAAATACAATTGGATTCTATTTCTTCAGATATAAAAATAAATACAAAAAAAGAATTTTCTTTGGATAAAATGCACACTGAATACATAAGTATTTACAATAGAATAAAATAGAAAACGAAAGGAGAAAATATGCTTAAGACTATAAAAGACATGTTAGAGGCACTTGAAATAAATGACATACAGTATTGTCATTGGAAAAGTAATGAACATTTGGAACCGGCTTTAAATGGTGATACTGATTTAGATATGTTGTTTTTACCAGAACAACGTTCAATTGTTGATAAAGTTTTAAATGAATGTGGGTTAAAACGTTTTAGATCAACTCCGTTAATGCAATACAATGCTATAGAAGATTATATTGGTTTTGATATTGAAACTAATAAAATATGGCACTTACATACTCATTATAGAATGACATTAGGTGAAAAACATCTTAAGGGATATACTGTTAATCCTTGGGGATATAAATTATTAGAAAATAGAAAAAAGTATGATAAGAGAATATATACAACATCATACGAAGATGAGTTAATACTTCTTTTAGTAAGAAATTCGTTAAAAATTCGATGGAGAGATTATAGCAAAAAAATAGGAAAAGATGACTTAGCAGAAATTGATTGGTTATTGAAAAAAGTAGATTTGGATACTATTTCAGTGCGAGTCATGACTTATTTGAATCAAGAATCAGCTAAAGAGGTTATGAAACTAATTACAACAAATCTAACACATAAAAAACAATTTCTAAAATTACAAAAGAAATTAAGACAAGAACTAGCAATTTATACTGGATATACCAGAGAATATTCATGGTATAAAAGAACAAAGAGAGAATTTTATTGGGCTATTGGCGCTGTTATTCGTCATGGAGGGTTAAATTCTAATAAGCCTAATAGAAGAATTTCTCCATCAGGAGGATGTGTTATAACATTTTTGGGATGTGATGGAGCAGGTAAATCAACTACTATAGAATATGTGAAAAAAGAACTTAGTAAAAAAATAGATGTTAAAACAATTTATTTAGGTAGTGGAGATGGAAGTAGTTCTTTTTTAAGAAAACCAATGAAACTGGTAGCAAAAAGAGTAGGTGGAAAAGGTTTGGGACATTCTGTTGAAGAAGAATTTAAAAAACATAAAGATGATATGTCTCATATATCATTAAAAGCAAGACTATATTCTTTAGCAAAAGTGATTTGGGCAGATGTGTTGGCTAATGAAAAGAAGAAAAAATTAAAAGAGATTACAAAAGCAAGAAATAATGGTATGGTCGTGCTAGTTGACAGATATCCGCAAACTGAGATAGCTGGATATAGTGATGGACCGTTAATTTCGAAGTATTTAGCAAATGGTAAAGGGTTCTTATATCGAAAAGCGAATAAAGAACTTAATATTTATCAATTAGCTTATAAAAATCCACCTGATTTAACAATAAAACTCATGGTTCCTACAAATATTGCAATTGAAAGAAAACCCGAAATGACAGAACAGGAGATTGAAAATAAGAAAGAAGCAGTAATGAAAATGAATCCATCAAAAAATTCTGTAGTAATTGATACTTCTGTTGAAATGAATGAATCATTAGGTAAGGTTATGAATGAAATATGGAAAATAATATAAATAAAACAATTCATATTGAATTTTATGGTTTGCCAGGATGCGGGAAAAGTACTATATCTCATGCATTGGCGCTTTATTTAAAAGAAAATAATTTTTGTGTTGAAGAACCAACATATGAGCTTGATCATTGTAATAATAAAATAATAAGAAGAATAAAAAAAATTTTGCAATATATATTATTTTATTTTACAGAAAACAAATTATATCGAAAATTAAAATCATCTATTAAAGAAAATGAATATTTACAGCCAATGCTTGTATATAAAAACTTAATTAATATTATACCAAAAGTAATTAAGTATAATTCCTCAAAAAATAAAATATATATTTGGGATGAAGGGTTAATACAATCTTCTATTTCAGCATCATTATACGGAAAAAAAAATGCAAATTATAATGAAAAAAAATTTTTAGAATTAATAAACATACAGGAAAACCTTATAATATATGTTTATATTAAAGAGGATATTGAAATTATTCTAAAAAGATTAAATTATAGAAAGTCTACAGATTCTAGGGTGGAAAAAGAGAATAACACTGATAAAAAAATTAAAATGCTAAAAAAAATTTTAGCAGAATGTAATTTAATAACAAATAAAAGAAAAATATGCGTTTCGTCAAGTATTGATATTATTCAATTAAATGAGTTAATAAAAAATACATTAAAAGGAAGTTTTCAGGAGGAAAATAAATGATAGTTAATAAAAAAATGATTAATGTTATGATGTTTTATACAATAATTACAACAATTTTTTTTGTTCTTTTTTTTTCAAACTATCATTTTTTTAATATATATGTTTTAGATTTCTTTTTGTCATTTTTCATTATAGGATATTTTGTATTATATTATTGTTTTAAGAGAATGTTGATATCTATTGAAGTTATATTTAATATATTTGGTATTTTGTATTCTAATTATTATATTTTAGAAAATTTCATATTGCAAAATCAACCAATCATTCCTAGCGTAGGGAATACAATGATGTTAGCACATTTATCGATTTTAATGTTTAATATTGCGTTTTGTATGACTAGTGTATCAAAAGTAAATATTTTTAAAGAAAATAAATATATTTATAATCTTCATAGGATGAAAAAATGTTTGTTTTTATTTTTAATTATTTCGATTTTTGCTGAAATATATGTTGTTTTTTTAAAAATAGGTTATAGATATTTTATTTCTGCATCACGAGCAAGTAAAGCTTTATTAATGGCTGATTATTCATTATTATCATTTTACAAAAGTACGATTCCCATGATTATGTCTATATACTTGTATTTTTTTCTAAAAAATAAGGACAAAAAATCTTTATTTCTTTTTTTTGTTACTTGCTTATTATCAATCTTCAATGCTGTAATGAGTGCTTCGCGTGCTGAATTAATTTCTGTGTTGTTACCTGTGATTTTTTTATTGTATTATTTCAAGGTAATAAGCAACAAAAAAATCATTATTTTGTCAATAGTGATTTTTTTATTTTTTGGAATGTGGAAAAGTCTTTTTTGGGGTGAGGTAAATATCTCATTTGACAGTGAATTTGATAGTTGGTATAAGATTTCAATAAATATTTTATCTAATTCAAAGAATAGTTATCTATTTGGAAAATCGTATATCAAAACTTTTATTAATTTATTTATTCCTGTTACTAATTTTGAATCATTATCTACATGGTATGTGAAAAACTATGAATTATCGGTATATAACATTGGCGGTGGTAGAGGATTTTCATGTATATTAGAAGCGTTTATGAATTTTGGCATTTTAGGAAATATAATTATATTTATGTTTTTAGGATGGTTTGTAAAAAAATTAAAAATAAAAAATGATTTTCAAATGATAGTATATATGATTATTTTAATATCGGTATATCAAGTATTTAGAGCCGAATCATATTCTTTATTGAAAAATATGATGTGGTTTAAGATATATCCTATTTTGATTATATATGCTTATTCAAGAAAATATATTCAAAAAGGAAAGATAAAAAATGAAATTCAGTAAAATCATAAAGAATATATCTACGGTAATGTTTTTTTCACTATTAGCTAAACTATTCGCCTTTATAATTGAATTGTTAGTTGCAACAAAATTTGGTGCTTCGGAAGAAACAGATGTTTATTATATGGTAATCGGAATTGTTCAAATTTGTTATCCAATGATTTCAGTTGGAATCTGGAAAGTGTTTTTACCTGAATATAAAACTCGATGTGTTAAAGGTGAATACGAAGAGGCAAATATAATTACTAATAAATTAATTGAATTTTTTCTGTTGATTTTTATTTTTTTGACGGTTTTTATTTTCATTTATCCTCAATACATAATCAAAGTATTTGCGCCAGGTTTTAATTCTGAACATGTTAGGATGGCGATAGAACTATTAAGAATAGTAGTTTTTATGTTTGTGTTTAATTGTTTAGCTACTTTTTCATCTGCAATTCTTCAATCTACAGGGCAGTTCTCCAAATCACAAGTTAAAGAAGTTATACAATATATTCCATCAATTATTTTACTTTTAGCTTTCTCACAACAATTTGGTATAAAAGGATTAGCTTACAGCTTTTTGACAGGCGCAGTTTTATCTGCATTAGTTGAATTGTTTTTGTCTAGAAAAGATTATCAATTTGAATTTTCAAAACATATTTTAGATAATCAAACAAAAACTATTATTAAACAGGTGCCAATCGCGTGTGTAAATTCTATTGTTAATCAATTGAATAATATCATAGATAAAGCATTTTCATCAATTCTTAATACTGGGGCAGTTACTTATTTAAATTATGGAAGTAAATTAATTAATTTATTTGATGGTATTTTTTCTACGGCGGTTACAACAGCAATATTTCCTTTAATTACAGAAATGTTTGCAAAAAAGGAAAAAAATAAAATTAATGAATTTTTAAATAATTATATGTTTAATATTGCTGCAATACTATTGCCTATCAGTTGTTTGATTTGTCTTTATTCAAAAAATATTGTGCAACTAGTTTTTGGATATGGTAAATTTAATTTAATTGCAGTGTATAGCACATCAAATGTCTTGTTAATGTATGGATTAGGACTACTGGGAATGTGTTACACAACAATTATAAATGATATTTTTTTCATTTTAAAAAAAACAAAATGGTTATTATATACAACAATAGTTAACATTTTTTTAAATGTTATTTTTGATGTTTCCTTGATAAATAATTTTGATGTTTCAGGATTAAGTTTAGCTACAACTATTTCTCTTTATATTTCATTATTGATAAAAATCAATCTATTAAGAAAAGAAATTGGAATTAATTGTGGTTTTATGAAAAATGTTTTAAAGTTAATGCTAGTTTGTTTCCTTTCTTCTGGTGTATCTTTTTTTGTAAATAACTATATTGTGTATTCATTCAATTTAGGATGGATATGTAGTGCAATAATATTTTTAATAGTTTATTGCACTATATTAGTATTAATTATTCCTGATTATAGATATATTTTAAAAAATATTAATAAAATTATAGGAAAGGAATAAGGGGAGAATAATATGTTAGAAAAAATAATCAGCGATTGGAAAAATAATAATTTTAGAAGTTTTATGATTTTGTTCTTTTATAGGATAATGAATTACTTATATAATACTAAATATTGTAAACTGTTTTTACTCGTTTGTAGATTGCTTCAGGAAATATTCTTTTTTTTATTACGAATTAATTGTCAAATATCTTATAAGGCAACAATTGGTAAAAATATTCGATTACTTCATTCTGGAATGGGCGTTGTCATTTCATCAAAAGCAATTGTCAAAGATAATCAAACAATTTATCATCAAGTAACACTTGGAATTAATGAAAATTTGCCTTTGCAAGATCAATATATAATTATTAACGAAAATTGTTTATTGTCTGTAGGATGTAAAATTATTTCAAGTGAGATCGGAAAAAATACAAAAATTGGGCCTAATGCGGTTGTATATAAAAATTTGGAAGCAAATAGTTTATATGTTTCATTGAATAAAAATAAATCTAATTTTTGATTTATATTAGGATACTATACTTAAGTTAAAGGAGAAAATATAATGATAGAGGGGAAAAAATATAGCAAACAAAAGGTCATTTTTGTTACAGGTTCAGCCGGTTTTATCGGTTCTAACCTAGTATTAAAATTATTAAAAGAAAATGAAAATATTCATATTATCGGTATCGATAATATGAATGACTATTATGATGTATCAATAAAAGAATACAGACTGAATAAAATTAAAGAAGAAGTAAAGAAGACTACAAATAAGTGGTCTTTTTATTATGGAAATATATCTGATAAGAATCTGATTGATAAGATCTTTGAAGAACATAGACCTGATATTGTAGTTAATTTAGCTGCACAAGCAGGAGTAAGATATTCTATCAGTAATCCTGATGCCTATATCGAAAGCAATTTAATTGGTTTCTATAACATTTTAGAAGCATGCAGACATTCTTACGATGATGGAAACAAAGGTGTGGAACACCTTGTTTATGCATCATCAAGCAGTGTTTATGGTTCTAACAAGAAAGTACCATACAGTACAGATGATAAGGTAGATAATCCAGTAAGCCTATATGCAGCTACTAAGAAGTCAAATGAATTGATGGCTCATGCTTATAGTAAACTTTATAACATTCCGTCAACAGGACTAAGATTCTTTACAGTCTATGGTCCAGCAGGAAGACCAGACATGGCCTACTTTGGATTTACAAATAAATTAAGAAATAACGAAACAATCAAGATCTATAACTATGGCAACTGTAAAAGAGACTTTACATATATCGATGATATTGTAGAAGGAGTATCAAGAGTGATGAAGAAAGCTCCTGAAAGAAAGACGGGAGAAGATGGATTACCAGTACCACCATATGCAGTCTATAACATAGGGAACAGTCATCCAGAAAACTTATTAGAATTTGTAGATATCTTGCAACAGGAACTGATTAGTGCAGGAGTATTGCCGGAAGATTATGATTTTGAAGCACATAAGGAACTTGTACCAATGCAACCAGGAGATGTACCAGTAACGTATGCAGATACATTAGCATTGGAAAGAGACTTTGGATTTAAACCAAGTACATCATTAAGAGATGGACTAAGAGAATTTGCTAGATGGTATAAAGAATTTTATATGGGAGATGAATAGAGATGAATTTAATAAATCAAATAAGAATAAAACTTATGAATTCTTCTAATTATATTTCATATTTAAGAACTAATGGTGTGAAAATAGGTGAAGATTGTGAAATATATAAGTCTGTTAATTTTGGATCTGAACCATATTTAATTTCTTTAGGAAACCATGTAAGAATAAACGCAGGTGTACAACTTATTACCCATGATGGAGGAATGTGGGTACTAAGAAGTGATTATTCAGGCTTTGCTGATAAATATAAAAATGCAGATAAATTTGGAAGAATAAATATAGGAAATAATGTTCATATTGGGACAAATGCAACTATAATGCCTGGAATTACAATAGGTGATAATTGTATTGTAGCATGTAATGCGGTTGTCACTCACGATGTTCCTTCAGGATCTATTGTAGGGGGAATTCCTGCAAAGTTAATAGAAACACTAGATGATTACGAGAAAAAAAATAGAGATAAAATATTTTCTACTAAACATCTTTCGCCAAAAGAAAAAAAGAATTACTTAATTGGCAAAAAATTATAAAAATATATTAAAAAGCAGCATATTAAGTTTAAATAGAAATATATGTAATATATTTTATACTATCTACTTAGTAAACTTTTTACAAATGAATTATATTATATTTATAAACTAAATAAAAGGAACTTATTTAACATGAAGTATATAAATTATGATAAAAATCGTTATTTAAAAAATGATATGCCAATTTTCCAAAAAATGTTTAGAAGATATCAGGATACTAACAACAAATTCTTACGATTAGTCTATAAAATTTTATTTAGATACTATAGAAATAAGAATTTAATAGATATGTCTATAGATATTACTATTGGGGAGGGTTTATATATAGGTCATCCTTATTGTATAACAATTAATCCTAAAGTGGCTATTGGAAAAAACTGTAATATTCACAAAGGAGTTACTATTGGTCAAGAAAATCGGGGGGGGCGCAAAGGTACACCAGTTATTGGTGATGAAGTATGGATTGGTATAAATAGTACTATTGTTGGCAATGTAAAAATTGGAAATGACGTGCTAATTGCCCCAAATAGTTTTGTTAATTGTGATATTCCAGATCATTCTATCGTGTTTGGAAATCCATGTATTATTAAACATAGAGAAAATGCAACAAAAAATTATATAAATAGAAAGGTGAAATAAAATGAAACTAGCAGTAGCAGGAACAGGATATGTAGGATTAAGTATTGCTACATTATTAGCACAGCATCACGAAGTGATGGCTGTGGATATCATAGAAGATAAAGTGAATAAGATTAATAATAGAATTAGTCCTATTCAAGATGAATATATAGAAAAATATTTAAAAGAAAAAGAATTAAATCTAACAGCAACCTTAAATGCAGAAGATGCATATAAGGATGCTGTTTTTGTTATCATTGCTGCACCAACAAACTATGATTCAAAGAAGAACTTCTTTGATACAAGTGCAGTAGAAAGTGTAATCAAACAGGTAATGGAAATCAATCCAGATGCCATCATGGTTATCAAAAGTACAATACCAGTAGGATATACACAAAGTATAAGAGAAAAGACAGGAAGCAAGAATATTATCTTCTCTCCTGAATTCTTAAGAGAATCAAAAGCATTGTATGATAATCTTTATCCTTCAAGAATCATTGTAGGGACAGATATGGAAGATGAAAGCTTAGTAGAAGCAGCACATACATTTGCATCACTTCTACAAGAAGGAGCCATTAAAGAAGATATTGATACATTGTTTATGGGATTTACAGAAGCAGAAGCAGTAAAACTGTTCGCTAATACATATTTAGCACTTAGAGTGTCTTATTTTAATGAATTAGATACTTATGCAGAACTAAAAGGATTAGACACACAACAAATCATCAATGGAGTATGTCTAGATCCAAGAATAGGATCACATTATAACAATCCATCATTTGGATATGGAGGATACTGTTTACCAAAAGATACAAAACAGTTATTAGCTAACTATGCAGATGTCCCACAAAATCTAATCGAAGCTATTGTTGAAAGTAACAGAACAAGAAAAGATTTCATAGCTGATCAAGTATTAGAAAAAGCAGGTGCATATGAATCAAATGATTCATATGATCAAGAAAAAGAAAATGAAGTTATTGTTGGAGTATATAGATTAACAATGAAATCAAACAGTGATAACTTCAGACAGTCATCAATCCAAGGAGTCATGAAAAGAATCAAAGCCAAAGGAGCAAAAGTCATTGTTTATGAACCAACATTAGAAGATGGAACAACATTCTTTGGAAGTGAAGTAGTAAATGACTTAAATAAATTTAAAGAACTAAGTCAAGCAATCATAGCGAACCGCTATGATAGTTGTCTAGATGATGTAGAAGATAAAGTATATACAAGAGATTTATTTAGAAGAGATTAAAAGTTTGTTCTTCCTTGAATAATGCTAAAAGGAAATAATTTGTTATGAAGAGTAGCACTAGAGTGTTGCTCTTTCTTTTTATGTTATAATGTAATCGGTTACAAAACTATAAAACCACATTAAAAATAGGGAGGATTTTATGGAATTATTATATATCTGGATTGGTGATAATCCAATTGATACATTACAACAAGAATTTTGTTTCACACCTGAATATGATATTCATTTTGATAATTTAAACAATGAGTTGTTTATTGAAAAGAAAAATATACCTAATATTTTTAAAACAGACAAAATATTAAATATTAGTGGTGTAGTTGGTGAAAATGGGACAGGGAAAACTACATTATTAAATAAACTAGGGAGCATATCTGATATTAAATTAAAATCACAAAAATCAAAAGTAAAAAAAGAATTTATTGCTGTTTTTATGATGATGATTTTGTTATTTTTAATTCAACAAGTCAGGAAGTAAATGTTGAAGGAGAAGCGACAGATTGTTTAGTAAAATATTCAAGTTCTAAAATAGATGTCAATTTAGATCAACTATCCAAAGTTTACCTTACAAATAGTAATTTTTCTGGAGAAAATTATTATCGAAAGTTAGGAAAAATTGACTATATTAATTTATCGAGTAAAACATTTGAAATTTTAGAAAAAGAATTTTTTACTTCTAAAGGAGCGTTAAATGATCAATATGGATTGAATAATACAAAATTTAATATTATGCAAAGTATATTTCCTAATTTTATGGATAATCGTTTTCGAAGTTTGATTGATATTGATTTTTTAGTACATGTAAAAGGTTTAAAAGATAAATTTATTGGTAAAGATATTTCAAATATTCAATTCAAAATAGATAAGATTGATAATTTTATTAGTAGTGATTTAAAAGATTTAAACTATTATACTAAGAAGTATCACGAAAAAGATGTGAAAGAATTTGAAAAGAAATTTATAAAACTACCTACAAATATAAATTCAAATAATGATATAACATCTTCTTTAATTATGAATCTAGCGGGAGAATTAATTTACTGTTATCCTAATTTTAATGAACATATTGGGGAATACTATACAATTGATGAATTGTATGAAAAATGCAAAGGATTTATTAAAGAATATCCATTTACAGATAGTAAAGATAATAAAGAAAAGGCATATTTTCAAAATGCAATAAAAGAGATAGATAAAATAAAAAGAAAAAGCTTTGAAAAAAATGGAAATTGTTATACAGAAAATATAAAGACATTTTGGAACTTCATTAAAAATTTTATTTCTAATGAAACTTCCTTCCTATTAAAATATATTCATATATTAGACGAGTACACTTCATCTGGTGAAAGAGCAATCCTTAATTTCATGTCACGTATATATTTTTTATCAAAAATTAAAGATTATTTTAAAGATAAAGATTATAAGTTAAGAAAAAATATTTTATTATTGATTGACGAGATAGATCTTTATCTACATCCAACTTGGCAACAAAAAATAATAACGACATTAATAAACGAATTAAATGAATGCTTTCCAGATAACGTATTCCAAATTGTTTTTTCAACGCATTCACCAATTGTTTTATCAGATATGCCTACACAAAATTGTATTTTTTTAAAGAAGGATCATACAGGAATAATAATGAAAAAAGAGGTTAAGCAAACATTTGGATGTAATATTTTTAATTTGTATAAAGATGCTTTTTTTTAGAAAATGGAAATACTTTTGGTGAGTACTCAAGGACTTTTATAAATAATATAGCTAAAGAAATTAAAACTGGAAAGTTTGATGATAAAGAAAACATTAATCGTTTGATTGATCTCATTGGTGAGCCTATTATTCAAAATCATTTAAGAAAATTAATTAATGAACCTAAAAAAAATAAATTAGATTCTAGTCAAAATGAAGAAATGATTCGTTTTTTAGAAAAACAAAAAAGAGAAATCGAAAACAAAATAAATGAACTAAAGAAACAATAATTTTTAAAAGGTTGTGAAGAAAAATGATTAAAATATCAAAAATATGTGATAAAAATAAAAAAGAATTTTACGATGACGTAAAAAAATCATATTCAGATTTATTAGAAAAAATAAAGAAGAATGAGAAAGATACATATAATATTGAAAACAGAAATAAAATAATTGATTACTTTTATGAGGATGATAAGATATGTGACAATAAAGTAATAGAAGTAATTACTGGAGATCGTAAAGCTCTAGAAAAAGTTATAAAAGAAATTGGTATTTTAGAAAAAAACAAAGATGATAAAAAGTTACATGATGAATTTTAAAGTATATATAATAATTTTACGAATAGAGAGTTTGGAAGGAATTGGGCTAAGAAAATAGGAGTAAAAATATGTCCTTATTGTAATAGAAGTTTTATTTATACAACACCCAAGAAGGGAACACGACCACAATATGATCATTACTATCCTAAATCTAAATATCCATATTTAGCCCTATCAATGTATAATCTTATTGCATATTGTCCTGTGTGCAATAACGCTAAAAATGCGGAAGATACTTTTGATAATAAGAGTTTATTATATCCCTTTGAAGAGGAATATGGATATGATATTTTTTTTGAAATTGAAACAGATGAGCAGCTATGTTATTTAGGGTTATCTAATGATTTTAATATAAAAATTAAATCAAAGAATGTAGAAGAAGATTTAAAACAAAAAGTACAAAATAGTTCAAAAATACTGCATATAGAAGAATTGTATAATTTACATAATGATTATGTATCAAAGCTTTTAAGAAGCAAGTATATTTTTACAGATGAATATTGTCAATCTTTATTAGATACTTATCCGGACTGGTTTTTTGATATGAATGAGGTTAAAAATCAATTATATTTTAATTCTTTACAAAAGGAAGAGTGGGGAGAACAAATTCTTTCAAAATTAACTTATGATATTTTAAATAGTGAATAATTTCATGCATTTCATAAAACATAATCAATAATTTTAAAATTAGTAGGATTGATAATTTGTTTTACAAGAAATAATCTTATTATTAATATATAATAGATGTCATGAGGAATTCGTTAAAAAATACAAGAAAGGATACTTATCTATGAAATATTCAAATGAAACGAGTCTAATAGGAAAAGCAGCTAATAGTTTAGATATTAAAGGTGCTATTATAGGCAAAACTTTAGACTTTATAATACAGTTTATTAATAATAAGGTAAATGAAAAAAAATGGAAAAATTTATTTTTAGAAACTGGAGAACAAGTAGTTAAAAATCTTGATGATCAAGATGGGTTTAAAAATGATTTACTAGTTATATTTTCTAAAGATAATATGCAAAATATAGCTGAAAAAAGTTATGACAAAAGAGGATATGAATTAATTTCTTATTTAGAAAATGAAATTGTTGAATTATTTATTGAATACGGAGTATCGGAAAGAAATGCACATGAATATAGTTACCATTTCATTCAAATTATATTAGATGAATTAAAACAATATGATACTGATAAAGCCTTGGAATCTTATTTAGAAATTTGGAGAAAACAATCAGAACAAAACTATTTTTCTCTAAAAAAACAATTAGATGCAATTGAAATTGAAGTAAAAAAACTTGGTAAAGATAATATACATGTTTTATCAATAGAAGATATTGAATCTGATATTAAAAAAAGTAGTTCTTTTGAAAAATTAAGTTTAGATTTTTTTGAAATTGATGATGAACAATTTGAAATGGATTTTGAAGATCAATTAGATAATGAAAAAATTATCATAGTTGGAAAATCAAAAGAGGAAAGTTTGTATCGCATTTTAAATTATTTAAAAAGATTTTCTAAAGATAGAATAATATTAATTGTGAAAGACGAAAAATCTTGGTTAAGTCTTATTGAGGATGATATAAGAAATGCAATCCTTGTACCTTATTTTAATAATGAAGAAATACTAGTGAAAAAAGATAATACAAATATCTTCATTTATAATGAAGGAGATATTTTCTATGAAACTAATGAATTACATCTTAGAAAAAGAACCATTCATAACTTACTTAGCGCTTTAGAAAAAATAGGATTAGATCACGAAGATGCTAGAAATCTTGTAAATAATACAAGTGGCATCTATGCATTTATGAGAAAACATTTATTTAATCGTGCCATTAATTTTAAGCCACAATGGGTGAAAAATAGATCAAAAGCAGTAATTGCGGCTTTACTTTGCGGAGCATGGACGGAATGTGAAGGAGATAAAGAAATTATTTCTAAACTTGCGGAAAAAGAGTACGATGATGTTATTCAAGAACTTAATTCTTATTCAACAGTTGAAAAACCATTTGTTATTAAAATTGATAACCATGGATCAATACGTTATATGATTTCCTCAATTGAAGATGCATGGATGGAATTGGATGCATTGATTTTTCCTGAAACTTGGAAACAATATATTTCTTTGTTAAAAGAGGTTTTTGAAGAATTGGAGCCAATTTTTAAGAAAGATTTTAATGAGCATTATTTAGTGAATGTTATAAAAGAAAAGCCTAAATATTCAAAAGTATTAAAAGATGGAATGTTGCGAACATTGATTATGAAAGTAATTTATAAGAATAATCAAAATTATCAATATCAAGTTGATAATATAGTTAAAGCAATATTAGAAAACATAAGAGGAATAGAACAATGGGCATGTATTTCTCAATATTTTATACCACTATGTGAGGCATCACCAAATTCATGTTTGGATAGAATAGAATCTGAATTTGTTAAACCAACAGGATTAAAAGAATTATTTGAAAAGAATTCAGGAGATATATTTAAAAGTAATAATTACTATGTAAATATCATATTTGGTTTAGAACAGTTAGTTCATATAAGAAAATATGTTTCTCGAACAATAAATTGTTTTTTTAGAATGAATGAATTTGAAATAGATTACAAAATGGGAAATAGTCCTAAAAATACATTAGAAGTCATTTTTTGTCCATGGTTCGATTCATGCTCCTTAAATTCAAATGAAAAAATTAAACAAGCTCAAAGTTTAATTGAAAAATATAAGACAGCATGGAATGTATTTGCAAGTCAGTTACCTGAGTCACACGCTATGATGTCTCCCTTATTGCAACCTAAATATAGAATTGTTAATGAATCTGAAGAAATTACTTACGGTGATTTAGATAATGTATATATTGAATACTTAAATTTATGTACGCAATATGCTGGTATGGATAAAAAACGTTGGAAAACTCTGATTGAGCATCTAGATAGATATTCAATTGATCTTCAAAAAGATTTTTTTAATAAATTGATTAAGAAGGCACAATCAATGTGTGACAATGATAAAGAGTATTTGAAAACAAAAATACGTTATATTGTTTATAGACATAGATTTTATAATCAGAGCGATTGGGCAATGGAAGAAGATAAACTTATGATTTATGAAAATACAATAAGTGCTATTTCTTTTAATAATCCTATTTTTGATTATAGATATTTATTTATAAAGCATAATATGCCTCTTCTGCATCCAATTCCATATAAAGGTGATGATTATAGAAATAAAAATCAACAATTAAAAAATCAATTGATTGATGATAAAATAAATGAATTTATCAAAAAAGATTATTCAATTGAGGATTTAATAGATATCTTAGTAGGTGATGATGACTATGATATTGGAACAGTTTTGGCACAATATTATTGTAAATGTAAATATAATAAAGAAATTTTGAATCTTTTAATAAGCAAAGATTCTCAAGGAAAGCAAACTAGATCATTTATAGAAACTTTTTACTGTAACAAAGCAATTGACTTAAGAAGTGTTATTAATGATTTAAAAGAAATGACAGATAATACAGAATTAATATCCGATATATTTTCATTACAAAGAGTAAATGGAAATGAGGATGCTTACATTTTCACGGAAGATGAACAGGTAAAGAGTATTTTTTGGAAAAGAGAAAGATGTTTCTTTATATTTGAAAATGCTAGTAAAGAGGTAATTGAAAAAGCATTAGCCGAATGTTTAAAGTATTCAAATAAGGAAAACTATATTTTATTTTTAGATGATATGAAAGATTACTTTTCTTTACAAGAACTATATGATTATTTCATCAAAATTTCCAATTTGAAATATGAAGGTCATTACTCTGTTATGGATTATCCGTTGCAAGAATTGTTAGAACTATTACAAAAAGAATTTATTAATGATGATGAAAAATGTAGTGAAATTGCAAAAATAGAATGGATATTCAGTGGTATTTTAGACTGGGATGCAATGAAATGTATTCAAAAAGAAATAAAAAGAAATCCTATTTTTTATGCTGATTTAATTTGTTGTATTTTCAAAGATAAAGATGGAAATAAAAAAATGGGTATTGATGAAAATGTACGAAGTAGTTTAACTAGTTGCTTTTATAAAATGAAATTTTGCCCTTCAGAAAAAAATGGAAATGTTGATTATGAAGAGCTTTGTAAGTGGTTAGAGGATTTTAAACATTTATTAAAAGATCAAAATCAGGAATATCTTTATGAGAGACTAGTTGGTTCATTATTTGCAAATGCTCCAGTAGGCAACGATGGATATCCACCACATGAAAGTGTAAGAAAAATTATTGAAAAATATAATAGTAATGATTTAAATAAGTCATTTATTATTGCAGAGTCTAATAAAAGAGGAGTATATTCACCTGATGCTGGAAAATCTGAAAAAGAAATAGCAAATAAATATTATAAATTTTCTAAAGCATTAGAAATTGATTATCCAATAACAGCAGATATATTCTATGAATTAGGTAAATCTTATGATGAAGAATCTTTACAACAAAGGATGGCTGCCGAAAATGAATAAAAAAAATAAAATTTATGAGGGAGCAAGATACAAATTTGTTATAAAGAAAGAAATAGGTTCGGGTGGCAATGGAAAAGTATATGATGTAGATATAATAGGACATCCAAAATTGGATTTTGTTGCAAAGTTTTTTTCTGCAGATAAAAGAAATCTAAAAAAGTGTAATAAGAGATTTGAACGTTTTAAAAAGGAAATAGAATATGTAAATAAGCTTACTGACATTGAGGGGATTATGTTAATTGAGGATTGTAATTTATCTTCAATGGATAATTCTTGGTATTTAATGAAAAAGGCCAGGGAGTATAAGGTTAATACTAGAAAAAAACTCAATGAGAAGTTAGATGATATAATGAAAATTGCTTTAGTTATAAAACAATTGCATTCCCGAGATATGGAACATAGAGATATTGAACCAGATAATATTCTTATTTTAAATAACAGAGTATATTTAACAGATTTTGGATTACTATTTTGTGATAACGATATTGATAATTTGACAGATTTAAATGAAAGAATAGGTCCGGGTAAAATCGCGCCACCAGAATTTAGTAATTTGGGAGCATTTAGTTATATTGATTTTAAAGCTTCGGATGTTTACTTATTTGCTAAGGTAATTTGGATGATTTTGAAAGAAGAACCGTTTGGCTTTTATGGACCTTATAAATATGGAGAAGATTCAAAACAGTTGTTACTTGATGAAAAAAAATATTCTGTTGAAACATTTATCCCAATAAATAAATTAATTCATGAAGCAACCTATGATGATTTTACGAAAAGAATCAATATTGATGATTGTATAGGTTACATTGAATTACAACAAAAACTTATTTCTAATAATTTAAATGACGATGAAAAAGTAATTATTAATAATTTAAAAAATGAAGAGCTTTTAATAAAATTTAAAGAAGATAAATGTTCAAAACATATAATATCAAATAAAGAATTTATAGCCGATTTTTTACAAAAAAATCAATTTCCTTCAAAAATAAAAATTTGTGGAACAATTAGTGATGACAAAGAAGAAGTAAAAGAAAAAGAACTCTTATTAGAAATTTCAAGAGTGAGAATAAATCACAACTATTGTCAAGGTTATTATTTTATAAATAAAAGAAAAATATATGAGTGTCATTTTATTGTAAATGAAATAATTCTTAATGAAGAAAAACAGCAATTTGAATTCCAATTAATAGAAGATGAAAGATTATGGAAATATAATAATATTATTGAAGCAAGAGGCAATATTGTTGGAAAGTATTACGTACCCTCAAATAAAAAAATAGTAATTGATTATTGATTAAAATTTCAATGGTCAGCAGATACTTCGAATAGCCTATTTGTTTAGCTGAATTAAAATATATGAGTAGAAAAAAGGTTTAATTTTTAATTATTTATGTGTATAATGATACTATCATAGAAATAAAAGGAAAATGAATTATGGAAAATATAAAGAAAATTATATCTTGGCCTGTAATATTAGGAATACAGGTCATTACAACAGTAGTATTATTATTTTTTATTTTTAAGCTTAATATTTTACCAACAACATATGCTGTTATGGTTGGGATGATATTTGTTTTATTAGGTTTTATTAATTATGCATTAATGAAACCTAATAAAAAAGAACATCATCATAAAACAAAACCAAGAGAAATTATTGGAAAAGTATTAAGTTTAATATTAAGTGTACTAATGGTATTTGGATCAGTTATGATCAATAAAGGTTATTCAACATTAGATGATATTACGAATTCAAATACAAAATCTACTCATTATGCAATTGTTGTATTAAAAAGTAGTAAAATAAGCAGTTTATCTGAATTACAAAATGAATCGATTGAATATTGTTTACAATATGATGAAGAAAAAGATATGAATCAAGTTATTGCTGAAGCTAAACAGAAAGAATCAAGCTTGAATTTTGATGTTGCTATGACATATTCAAAACTAGGGGATGATCTTTATAATAATACCGTTAATGCTATATTAATTAATACAGCATATAATGGTATGTTTGAAGAAAATCATCCAGATTTTCAAAATGAAGTTAAAGAAATATGGACAAGTGATATAGAAACAAAAGTCAAAGACTTTTCAACAAGAGTTTCTGTAACAAATACACCATTTATTATTTATATCAGTGGTATTGATACATATGGAAGTATTACAACAGTATCTAGATCAGATGTTAATATGATCGTTACTGTTAATCCAAATACAAAGAAGATCTTATTAACATCTATTCCAAGAGATTACTACGTAACTCTTGCGAATATGAAAAAAAAGGATAAGTTAACGCATTCAGGTATTGATGGACCTGAAAATACGGTTAAAACAATGGCTCAGTTTTTAGGGACAGATATCAACTACTATGCAAGAGTTAACTTTACATCATTGGTCACAATGGTTGATGCATTGGGTGGTATTACTGTTAATGTTGATCGAGATTTTAGTGCGGGTGGTTATACCTATAAATTAGGTCTTCAACAAATGAATGGTAAAGAAGCATTAGCTTATTCAAGGGAAAGATATTCATTTGCTGATGGAGATAATGTACGTGTAAAACATCAACAAGATGTTTTAATGGCTATGCTTAATAAGATGATGTCACCTGCAGTTATTACTAATTATAGTAGTGTTTTAAAAGCTATATCAGGATGTTTTGAAACAAATATGGCATCTAGTGATATTACAGATTTAATCAAAATGCAAATAAATGATAATGCTTCATGGACATTTAAACAAAAACAATTTACCGGAACAGGAGTTATGCAAACAGGTGGAGCTTACATGCCTGATAGCAAGCTTTATTATATGATTCCAAATGATGATAGTGTTAAAGAAAATCTACAAGCAATTAAAGATGTCTTAAATGGGAAATAGTTATTCTAGTTGCTAAAAGTGATCGTTGAGTAATAATAGATAACATTGATTATATAGCGCTCTAAATAATCGCGTGTTTTAGAAAAATCACTTTAAATTATTAAGGGGATATTGATGTGAAATCAATATCCCCTCTAAAATATCTAATGTTTTTTAGGAGGAAAATTAGGCTGATGATCAGTCTTGATTTTCCTCCTTTATTTTTATTGTTATCGTGATTTTTCTACTCTAGTTTTCCTATATACTTAATCAACTACCATTTTCCATTAGATTTAGATAAGCTAAAAATCATAACTATGAAATATTCAATATAGATCAAATTAAAAATTGAATTTATATTCATCAGTAAACATCTCTAAAATAGTTTATAATATGTAAAGAAAGGGTGATAGAAATGAAGAAAATACCAATAAGAACGAAAAGTTTTTCAAGACTTGTAGAAGGAAATTATTATTTTGTAGATAAGACCTTGATGATCAAAGAGTTCTTAAATAGAGTAACAGATGTAACATTGATTACTCGTCCTAGAAGATTTGGAAAAACCATCAATATGTCAATGATGGCAGAATTCTTTGATATTACCAAAGACTCTAAAGAAATCTTTAAAGGTACAAAAATCATGGAAACACCTTATGCAGCTGAAATCAATCAATATCCAACAATCTTTATCTCTTTTGCGGATGCCAAAAGAGATAAAGAAACAGTTGTTTCGACGATAAGAACACAAATACAAAATCAATGGGATAAATATGATTTTGTATTTGAAAATCTTAAGGGATTTAAGAAAACAAATCATGAAAGACTTTATGAAGTATTAGCTGATAATAACAAGAATAATCTTAAGGGAATAGATGATGCAATTTCATTCTTGATGGAAATAATGGAAGATTATTATGGAAAAGAAGTTATGGTATTCATAGATGAATATGATACACCATTTGTAGAAGCACATACAGGAGGGTTCTATGATGAAGTAAGAGGAGGACTTGCAGGATTGCTTCATAATTCTCTTAAAACATCAACCAGCTTAAAATATGCGATGTTTACAGGAATTCAAAGAGTGGCTAAAGAAAATATTTTCAGTGATTTAAATAATTTAGATGTGTATACAGTAATTGATAATGATTATAGTGAATATTTTGGATTCAGTATAGAATAAACCAAAAAACTGTTAGAATATTATGATTTAGAATTAAATGATGAAGTAAAAGATGGTATAAAATGGGAGATAAAGAAATCTATAATCCATGGTCTATTTTAAATTATGTAAGAAGAAAAGTACTTGTTCCTTATTGGGTCAATACGAGTGCTAATACAATGCTTAAACAAGCTATATAAAAAGCAGACTACGACTTTAAAAAACAATATGAAAAACTTATAAAGAATAACTATCTAGAAACAAGAGTTGTCCTTCAAACAAGCTTTTATGAAGTGGCAAATACACCTAACTTGTGGGGGATGTTTGTAAGTGCTGGATATTTAACAGTAGTAAAAGCAATTGATCCAAAAAAAGAAAAGTTTAGAATTGCGATACCAAATTATGAGGTAAGAAGATAATTTATAAGATTAACGGAACATCAACTAGGAATGAACAATGGATAATATGATCGCATTGTTGACAATTTGATTGCTGAAAACAAAAATGATTTTTTCAAAAATTATCAAAATGTATTAATGATTCCAAGCTATCATGATTTAAATAATGAAAACAGTTATCATATGATGATGTTAGGAATGTGTTTATGTCTATCAGATAACTATAAAGTTATTTATAATCGAGAAGAAGGTAAAGGAAGATGTGATCTCATTATCCAGGCTCATGATGAAAAGAAAACATCGTTTATTATTGAATTTAAGTATTTCAAAGAAGATAAAAAAGATTTTGAAAAAGCATTGGATAAATTATCAAATGAAGCTATTCAACAAATCAAAGATAGAAGATATGATTATGATTTAAAAGGAAAAGTGATTTATATAGGCTTAGCCCATCATGGTAAAGATGTCATGATGAAATGGGAAGAAAAGGTTTATATTTGATGTTTGTTATAATAATGTGAGTATAAAAAAAATCAACGACTGTTGATTTTAATAATGGTGCTGGAGATGGGATTTGAACCCACAGCCTACTGGTTACGAGTCAGTTGCTCTACCGTTGGAGCTACTCCAGCATAGAAATAGAAGCAAAGCTTCTATTTTTTTTCAACTTTTGTTTCACAATAAAGACAACGATAAATACGTTTATCTTTATTTGCTAAATAGAAAACATGATCTAATCCTTGTTCTACAGATGTAATACAACGAGGATTTTTACATTTTTCTACATTAATGATTTTTTGAGGAAGTTGCAATTTTTTCTTTTCAACAAGTTTACCATCTTTAATAATACAAACAGTAATATTAGGATCTAAATATCCTAAAACATCAAAATCTAATGCAAATTCTTCATCTATTTTTAAAATATCTTTCTTACCCATTTTATTAGATTTAACGTTTTTAATAATAGCAACGCTACAATCTAATTTATCTAATCCTAGTGCTTTATAAACTTCTAAAGATTTACCAGCGGTAATATGGTCTAAAACAATCCCGTTTTTAATACTATCTATCTTCATTATCTTTCTACCTCATTTTCCAATCCTAACATTTTTAAAATAAGTGCCATACGCATAAAACGTCCGTTTTGAACTTGATCAAAATACTTAGCTCTTGGATCATCATCAACCTCAATAGCAATTTCATTAACACGAGGTAATGGGTGCATAACGATTAAATCAGATTTTGATTTTTCTAATTTCTTTAAATCTAAAATATATGTATCTTTTAAACGAATATAGTCTTGTTCATTGAAGAATCTTTCTTTTTGCACACGTGTCATATAAAGAATATCTAACTCTTCAACAACTTCTTCAATCGTTTCAACTTCTTTATAATCTAAATTCTTAGCATCTAATAAATCATGTTTTAAATATTCAGGAATTTTAAGTTCAGGTGGTGCAATAAACACGAATTTAATATTTTTATAACGTGACATTGCTTTTGTAAGAGAATGAACTGTACGTCCGAATTTTAAATCCCCACAAAATCCAATTGTTAGATTATCTAATCTACCTTTTTCTCTATAAATAGTAAGTAAATCAGTTAAAGTTTGCGTTGGATGGTTATGACCACCATCTCCAGCATTGATTAAAGGTACTGTACTTTTTCTTGTAGCAACAAGAGGTGCTCCTTCTTTTGGATGACGCATTGCAATAATATCACAATAGCTTGAAACAACACTAATAGTATCACTAACACTTTCACCTTTAGAAGCGCTTGTATTGCTTGCACTTGAAAAACCTAAAACACTTCCACCAAGTGATAACATAGCTGATTCAAAAGAAAGTCTTGTACGTGTACTTGGTTCAAAAAAGAGTGTAGCTAGAATTTTGTGACGACAAATATCTTGATAGCGTGTACGATCTTTAATAATATCATTCGCAATATCAATTAGTTCATCAATTTCTTCTACACTTAAATCCATTGGGTCAATTAAATATTTCATAATAGTCTCCTTTTTTTCCTTCAATATTATAGCACTCCTTAGAAAGCTATTAAATATATTTTAAAAAAATACGGAAATTTTCTTTCCGTATTATTTTTTACCATTAAAACAATAAGTACAGATCTTATCACTATCAAGTCCAATAGCTTGAAGCATATCATCCAAACGATTAAAACGTAAAGAAGTAAAATTAAGTTCTTTACGGATTTCTTCTACCATTGCATTATATTCAGGAGTATCTGGATCACTATATGTTTCTAACATATTGATATCATTTTCTCCTTCACGTTTTTTAATAACACGACGTGTAATTAAATCCATATCACTTGTACTTCTTGAAAAGTTTAAGTAAGGACATCCATACATAATTGGAGGACAAGCAGGTCTGATATGGACTGCTCTTGCTCCAGAATTATATAAATATTCAGTTGTATCTCTTAGTTGTGTTCCACGAACAATTGAATCATCAATTAATAATAATGATTTTCCTTTAATCAAGCTAGCAATTGGAATTAATTTCATTTTTGCAATTAAATTACGATCCGCTTGAATTTGTGGCATAAATGAACGTGGCCACGTAGGTGTGTATTTAATAAAAGGTCTTCCATATTGAATATGTGATTCATTTGAATAACCAATCGCATGGGCAATTCCACTATCAGGAACACCTGCTACAAGATCAATATCTTTAATATCATCTCTTTGAGCCATTAAACGACCACATTCATAACGCATTTCTTCAACATTACGTCCTTCATAACAACTTGTTGGATAACCATAATATACCCATAAAAATGAACAAATTTTCATTTTGTCATTTGCCTCAACAAGTGTTTTCACTTCTTCACTTGTCATAAAACAAACTTCACCAGGACCTAATTCTTTATATAGACTATATCCAAGGTTAATATAAGCATGACTTTCAAAAGAAGCACAGAATCCATTTTCACCCTTACCAATATTTAACGGAGTTCTTCCTAATTTATCACGTACTAAATACAAACCATCTTTAGTCATCAACATAAAAGAAATAGAACCTTTGACTTTTCTTAAAACATTGATGATTCCATCAACATAAGTATCCTTTTGATTAATCATTGCAGCAATTAATTCAGTTTGATTGACTTCGCCCCCAGACATCTCTAAAAAATGAGTATGCCCATTATCAAAAGCATCTTGAATTAATTCTTCCATATTTGCAACCCTTCCTACAGAAACAATTGCATAACTACCTAAACGACAATTAATTAATAAAGGTTGAGGTTCATTGTCTGAAATACAACCAATCCCCATTTTTCCAGACATTCCTTTAACGTCATTTTCAAATTTAGTTCTAAATGGTGAATTTGAAATATTATGGATTGCACGGTTAAAACCATTTTCTCCATAAACAGCCATTCCACCTTTTTTAGTTCCTAAATGAGAATGATAATCAATACCAAAAAACAAATCAGTGACACAGTCTTTACGACTGACAACGCCAAACATACCACCCATATGTAATTTTCTCCTTTTTCATTTGTTCTCAAAATACCAAAAATATGATAACATAAAACAAAATGAAGATAAAGGACATAAAAAAATGAAATTATATATAGTAAGACATGGTCAAACAGATTATAACATTGATAATAAAGTTTGTGGTATTTCGGATGTTGAATTAACATCTTTAGGAAAGCAACAAGCTAAAATGGCCAGTGAACAATTAAAAGATATTTCATTAGATATGATTTTTGCTTCACCACTTCAAAGAGCACATGAAACTGCAAAAATCATAAATGAAAATCATCAATTAGAAATTAAAATTGATTCAAGAGTACAAGAAATTAATTTTGGACAATTTGAAGGAGTTATTAATAATAAAGAATTTCAATATTATAAACAAAATCACGCACTTCATTATCCTCAAGGAGAATCATTATTTCAAGTAGTTCATCGTGTGTATAGTTTTTTAGAAGAACTTGAAAATAAATATCCTGATAAAAACATTTTAGTTGTTTGTCACGGAGGTATCGTGCGTGTCATTCATAGTTATTTTCATGATATGACAAATGAAGAATTAATGACATGGTTACCCGAAAATTGTTGTATTCAAAGCTATGAAAAATAGTGACTTTGTATTGACTGAAAAGTGGAAAGTGTTATACTAATTATAGGAAAAAAGGAAAAGGAGAGTTAAATATGAACGTAGATAAAGATACTTGCATCGGATGTGGAGCATGTGCTGGTGTTTGTCCAGTAGAAGCTTTAGCTTTTGATGATGATGGTAAAATGGAATGTGACAAAGATACATGCATTGGTTGTCAAGCATGTGTTGGAACTTGTCCAGTAGAAGCTATTTCACCAGCTGAATAATAATGATGAAGAAGATAGAAATATCTTCTTTTTATTTTTGCTTTATATGATAAAATAACGGTGGAGGTTTTTTATGAAGACAACAATACATACATTAAAAAATGAATATAAAGATAATCAAACTTATTTAAATGAAAAACAAAAACTTTTTCAAAATTTAACTTATCATATGATAGAAAAAGAACTAAATAATAACAATATTGATATTCGATATAAAGAAGTTCTTGATTTTTATCATCAATGTTTTAATACAGATGAAACAATTGCACATTTTGATGAAAAATATGATCAACAATTAGATCAATTAGGCGAAAAAAATGAAGTATTTGATGATGATGCCCTTGTTTATTATATTGTTAAAGTAATTGAACATTTTGAAGATATTCATCAAGTAGCTGATAAAAACTATATAGCGAATGATTTATTAGAACTTATTCAAAAAGATCATGATTATTTAGATTTGTTAAATAAAACAAAAAATATTATAAAAAGACTTATTAAAATGAATCATGAAAAAAATCAAGATTTACAAAATACTTTTAATCCTTATGGAATAGATTTAGAACAATTCTTTACACGTGTATTTCAAGATCTTGCTTATGTTGAAGTTGATTCTAAGTTATTAAAAGAAATCTATGATCTAATTAAAGAATTACAAAAAGAATATGGACTTTCTTTAAGATATACGGAAATACGTATGGATTTATTAAGTACACTTATTAAAGATGATCCAGATTGTTTAGATCAAGAAATGAAAAATATTTGTAAAGAGTATCCGCAATTTAGATTTATGCTTTATTATAAAGTGATGACTACTTTACAACAAACAAATCAAAACGACTTATTAAAGAAATATTATCAAGAAATTAATACAAGTATGCCTATGAATGAAGAACAAAAAGATTTATTAGAAGTTATTCAAGAAATTTTTGGATGAAAAAAGATCTTTATTTAATGAGACATGGGCAAACATTATTTAATGTAAGAAGAAAGATACAAGGATGGTGTGATTCACCACTTACAGAACTTGGTAAACAACAAGCTTTAAAGGCTAAAGAAATATTAAAAGATATTTCTTTTGATCATTTTTATAGTAGTACATCTGAAAGATGCTGTGATACGATTGAACTTATTATTGGTGATCAATACTATAAAAGATTAAAAGGGCTTAAAGAAAGAAATTTTGGAATATTTGAAGGTGAAAGTGAAGACTTAAACCCTAATTTTGATGATTTTGGTTATGATGATTTATTTCCACATTATGGTGGAGAAAGAAAAGAAGATGTACAAAAAAGATTAAAAGAAACACTTACAGATGTGATGGATAAAGAAGATCATCAAACAGTTCTTGCTCTTTCACATGCTGGTGCTTGTATGTGTTTTCTATCCACTGTTATTGATCCTGAAGAAATATTAAAAAGTGGAGGCTTTACTAATTGTTGTATATTACATTTTACATTTGAAAATGATACTTTTAAGTTTGTTGAAATTATTCGACCATAATAAAAAATATTGATAAAAAGTAGACTTTTTAAATCAAAAGAGGTAAAATAAATGTGAGGAAAATAGTAGAGGTTGGCTACTTCATATAAACTTACTTTCCACTTGTCATAATATAAAAAGAGAACCAACCAAGAAGAAACAGGGTGACCTGTTTTTTCTTTTAGGAGGAGTTATGGTTATTTATTTTGATTTAGACGATACACTTTATCGTTTATATGATCCTTTTTATAAAGCTTATCAAAAAGTATTTCATGAAGATCTTGATATATATGCTTTATGGAAACAAAGTAGAATCTATAGTAATGAAATTTACCCAAAATATTTAAATAAATTAATCACAAAAGACGAATTATCTATTTATCGTTTAAAGAATGCTTTTAAAGATTTTCATCAATTCATTACAAATCAACAAGCACTTGATTTTCAAAAAGTCTATGAAGATCAACAAGCACATTTAACATTATCTTCTACAATGAAAGAACTTTTTAACTACCTAAAAGAAAAGAATATTTCTTATGGTATTATTACTAATGGAAAAGAAAAAACACAAATGAATAAAATTAATTCATTATTTCCAATCATTGATTTTCCTATTATAATTTCAGAAAAAGTAGGTTATCAAAAACCACAAAAAGAAATCTTTGAATTAATTAAAGGAAATGATAGTTACTATGTAGGAGATGGTTATGAAATAGATATGATGGGAGCTTATCAAGCAGGAGTAAAGACGATTTGGTATAATCATCAAAAACAAGAAAAGGATACTTCTTTTATTGATTTTGTTGTTTATAGTGATGAAGAATTATTAGAGGTGGTTAAGAAGTTAAATAATGATTGACACAGGAAACAATGTCAAGTAGAATAAGCATAAATACAGTGAGTAGACATAGTAACAAATGATTAAAATATAGAGAGTCTTTGGTTGGTGGAAAAAGATTTGGCGTCATTTGTGAATACAGCTATGAGTAGAATGTTGAATTGAGTAGGCATCTCCGGTGATCACCGTTACATGATGAGAGTATGATTGTACTTGATGAGGCTTAAAGGGTGACCTTTAGGTGAAAAAAGGTGGTACCACGGGAATAGAGCTCGTCCTTTATAGGATGAGTTTTTTTGTTTATAAAGGAGGAAAAAGAAAATGATTATTGTATTAAAACAAGAAGCTAAAACTGAAGATGTGACAAGAATTGAAAAAACTATTGAAGAAAAAGGACTACAAGTTCATGTTTCAAAAGGAGAAAATCAAACAATAATGGGACTCATTGGAGATACAACAAAAGTAGATCCAGAATCGATTGAAGTTGATCCAGCTGTAGAAAAGGTCATGCATGTATCAGAACCATATAAATTAGCGAATAGAGCTTTCCATCCAGAAGACTCAGTTATCGATGTCGGTGGCGTTAAAATTGGTGGAGGACATCTAGCAGTGATCGCAGGACCATGTTCAGTAGAAAGCAAGGAACAAGTGATTGAAATCGCTAAAGCAGCCAAAGCAGCAGGAGCTAATCTATTAAGAGGTGGAGCATTCAAACCAAGAACATCACCATATGCTTTCCAAGGAATGGGATCAGCAGGGTTAGATATTCTAGTAGCAGCTAAAGAAGCAACAGGATTACCAATCGTATCAGAATTGATGGATGCAGAATACTTAGATGAATTTATTGAAAAAGTAGATTTGATTCAAATTGGAGCAAGAAACATGCAAAACTTCGACTTGTTAAAGAAAGTCGGGAAAGCAACAAAGAAACCAATCTTGTTAAAAAGAGGGTTGAGTGCAACATTCCAAGAATGGATCATGTCAGCAGAATATATCATGGCAAGTGGGAATCCAAATGTCATCCTATGTGAAAGAGGAGTGAGAACATTTGAATCATACACAAGAAATACATTAGACTTACAAGCAGTCCCAGTAATCAAAGAATTGACACACTTACCAATCATTATCGATCCAAGTCATGCCGGAGGAAAATGGTGGTTAGTAAATCCAATGGCAAAAGCAGCAGTCGCAGCAGGATGTGATGGATTAATGATCGAAGTGCATAATAATCCAGAAAAAGCATTATGTGATGGACCACAATCATTAAAACCAGCCAAATTTGAACAATTGATGAAAGAACTAAAACCAATTGCTGATGCTGTTGGCAAAGAAATATAAAAGTACCACCATTGGTGGTACTAAGAAATACGATAATGACCTATAATGTCATTTCTTTTTTCTAAAATATCTTCTTCATAATAAAGTTGATGAGGATAAGCATGGTGAATCACAAAAGTGATTCCCTTTTTATTTCGATAATTAGAAACAATACCAATATGTTTTTTAAAGATAACAATATCGCCACCTTGCCATTTATCTAAATCATAAATATCGAGAGTCAAAGATAGGGCGTGTCTTTTAAAATAAACATTTAAATTTCTTACTCGTCGAAAATCAATATTTTTATCTGGATGTTCAACTTGATAACTTTGAGGATTTTCTCTAATATCTTGATCTACAAGAATTTGTAAATTATAACCTGCATTCAATAAGCCAAAAGCGACAACATCACTACATACTCCATAATGATCTGTTGGGGAACCACCTTGATAATACTTACTTTTGTATTGAGGTTTTGTTTCAATATATTTTCTAACGTTTTGTACAATATCACTTTGATCGTCAATACCATCATGATCTTGATCATTTATGCTTTTATAAGTTTGAATACCAAAATCATCATTTGTATATTTTGGATGAGGTAAAAGATTATTTTGATAAAAAATGTAAGTAAGAATCAAAATGATCGGTATGAAAATAAGAAAGAACTTCTTCATTATTTACCACAACATTTTTTATATTTTTTACCACTTCCACAAGGACAAGGATCATTACGCCCCACTTTGATGACTTTTGTTGGTTTTTTCTTACCAAAATCATTTTGTTGCTTTTCAATTTGAGCATATTGTAAAGCAAGTTCTTCTTCATTTATTGCTTTAAAAAGCTCAATGACATGATGAATAATATTTTCTGTTTCAATATTATATTCGATAGATAGAGGTAAATGTTTTTGAATCATATTTTTTAATTCTTGTAAGTTATTTTGTTTATAAATACACGAAAAATAAGCATCCATAATTTCATAATCATAAGGGTAACGTTCAAGCAATTCTTGAAAATATGAAATTCCTTGATCATTATCTTGATAAAAATAAGATAAAGCTAAGTTTTTAAAAAAAGGGCAAAGATATTTATCATCTTTAAAATAATTAATAAAGTCTTGATGAAATTCTATACTTTCTTGATATTTCTTTTCTTGAATAAAAAGTTGACTTAATTGATTGAATTTTTCTTGAAGATGATAATTAAATCCAAAGAGTTGACCAAGTTCCAATAAACTTGGTTGATTTTCAAGATAAGCTTTAAATTCATTCCATAATTGGTAAAGATCATTTAAATGATTTGTATTTTCTATTTCTTTTAATAATATTTCTTTTTCCATGAGAAATCCTCCTTTTTTAAATCATATCATATTATGTCATATTTGGTAAAAACAAAACTATTGTGTATAATAGTTGTGGTGAGAAAATATGGATCAAAAACATAAATCAAATTTAATTATTACATGTTTATGCCTGATAATCGTTTTTGTTTCTTTACTAACAATGTATGATAATTTTTCTTTTCATACATATAATACAAAAACGTATTATGATTATTTTTTATCATTAAATCATCAAGGCTTTACTTTACAGGATTATGAGCTTTATAAAGATCAATCAAATTATCATTGTGGAGATGGGACACTTGTTTTAGGAAAAATCGATTCTCTTGTAGACGGACAAGATATTGATGTCATAATTCAAATAAATAGAAAACAACATATTGATTATTCTTTAAAATATTTAGAGGGTGGAAGTTATTCTTTAGAAAATAAGGAAGATTTAAAAAATATAAAAGAAATTAAAAATGTTCAGTTAATCATCAAAGATGATAATCAAAAGACGGTTTATCAACATACTTTAAAATTAAAACAAGTTGAAAAATTATCATGTTCTTCAAAAACATTTAAAGTAGAAAATGCATGTATCAGTGATGATTTTATGAGGCTTGGGTATTTAACGTCTACAGATGAAGATTTATTGAAGAAATATCCAAATATTTCATTAGAATATCGTTATTTAAAAAGTAATAAATTAAATGATAAAAATGATAAGAATTATGTTGTATTTAAAAAAATAAATGGAAAGACTAAAGAAATTGTTAATCAAAAAATCTATCAAACATATAACCATGATTTAAATCAAGGATCTTTAAAAAAGAAAAAATTAAGTGTTGTTATTATTTTATCAAAAGATCAAAGTCAAAAAAGTTATGTTTTCAAATTAAACTTTTCAAAGGAAAATGGTGGTTTGTATGAATAAAGAAAGATACTTAAAATTAAAAAAAGATTTTATTGTTTTATATCTTGCAAGAAATGGAATCATGACTTTTTTAATTACACTTTTTACATTTAGTTTGGATTTATCGAATTATTATCAAATATCCTTTCCAGCAACAATACCATACATCTTTTTTAATAATATTTTTACATTAATGTATTTTTGTTTATTATGGATTTTTAATTATTTGCTTTTTGAATTGTTTAAAATCATTAATGATTGGTATGATGAAAATCATTATCAAACATTAAAATTTATGTATCATGAACATAATTATTCAATCTCATGGATGATATATGTAATCATGGCTATTTTACTTGTTATTATACAGATTGTTCAATTGCCAACATTATTTCATATAGATGCTTATTTGATGTTTGGATTTATGATTTTACGTTCACTGAAACAAATATATAAAAATAGACTCTAAGAGTCTATTTTAATAAATGACTAAGACTGTCAAGTAATTCATCTTTTGAGCTTAAAGAATTATAATAAGTTTCAAAAAGAACACCAAGCCCTGGTAAGACGGTTTCTTCTTTAGAAGCAATACCACTTTCAATAATCTCTTTAAGTTCACTACTTGAACAAGCATGTAGTCTCTGAAATATAGCTTGTCGAATATCCATTTTATCACTCCTTAAAAAGAGTGACCCAAAAAGGAGAAAAATATACATGGTAGAAACTAAAATAATTATTTTAGATCAACAAGAAATTGTTTATAAAATTCATTATAAAAGAATTAAGAATTGTTATTTAAGAGTAGAAAAAGGAGAAGTGGTAATTCGTTGTTCACCGCTGTTTCCTCAAAGTGAAATAGAAAAATTGATTAGAAATCATCAAGAAGAAATACTTGAACAAATAAAAGGATATGTTCCTAAATATAACTATCAAGAAGATGGTTATGCTTATTTGTTTAATCAAAAATATCAAATTGTTTTAAAAGATATGAATATCAAAAAATGTGCCATTCATGATCGTCAAATCTATGTTTATTCAAAAAATATCCAAGCAACCATTGAAATGTTTTTAAAACAAGAATTGATGAATTATTTAAAAGAAAGAATAGATTTTTATTTAAGTACGAGCTTTCATCATGTTTTTCCTGAAATTCAAATTAAGAAAATGAAAAGAAGATGGGGTGCTTGTTTTTATCAAAAAAATAGAGTGTGCTTTAATTTAGTATTAGCACATATTGATTATGCTTTAATTGATTATGTTATTGTTCATGAACTTTGTCATTTTCTTGAAGCAAATCATTCAAAAGCATTCTATCATGAAATAGAAAAAAGAATGCCAGATTATAAAGAAAGAGAAAGATTATTAAAGGATGTGGGTATATGATTACGTCAATGCAAAATAAAACGGTTAAAGAATTATTAAAATTAAAACAAAAGAAATATCGAAAAGATTATTATTTAGTAGAAACAAATCATTTAGTAGAGGAAGCAATTAAAGCTAAACAAACAGATTTGATTATTTCAACTGAACCGGTTGATTTAGGTGTAGAAAATTTAGTGGTATCTAAAGAAATTATGGAAAAACTTGCTTTTACTAAAACACCTCAACCTATTATGGCAAGATGTTTTATTCAAAAAGATAAGAAATTAGTTGATGGAAAAAGATATTTGATTTTAGATTATCTACAAGATCCTGGAAATATTGGAACACTTATTCGTACAGCACTTGCTTTTGGCATAGATCAAGTGATTTTATCTAATGAATGTGTGGATCTTTATAATGATAAATTACTGCGATCAATGCAAGGAGCACACTTCCATCTTTCTTGTCTTTATGGGAATTTAAAAGAAATTATTCCTGCTTTAAAAGAAAAAGGTGTCTGTGTTGTAGGCAGTGCTTTAGAAAATGGAAGGCCTATTCATGAAATTAAAAAACAAGAAAAAATGGCCTATGTTTTAGGAAATGAAGGGAATGGGATGGAAAAAGAGATTATCGACATTTGTGATCAAATTGCCTATATTCCAATTACAACCATTGAATCATTAAATGTGGCTGTGGCAGGAAGTGTTATGATGTATCATTTTCAAGGAGAATAGATATGGATAAGATATTATTTTTTGACATTGACGGGACACTAGGACAACATGGTGTTATTACAGAATCAAATTTAAAAGCACTGCATTTATTAAAAGAAAAAGGATATAAGACTTTTATTTGTACGGGAAGAGCTCCATTTTATGCAAGTCGTTTATTCGGTAATCTTGTAAGTGGGATTATTAGCTGTAATGGACGCTATATTCTTTATGAAGGAAAGAAGCTTTATAGTAGAGCATTTACGAAGGAACAATTAGATTATTATGTACATAAGCTTGATCAAGGAAAACTAGGGGCGATGTTTGTTAGTGATGATAAAGCTTTAAAATATCATTTAGATCAAAAACAAGAAGTTGATTTAGAAAAGGAATATGGTATTGAACATCTTGTTGATTCTTTAGAAGGAGATTTTTATACATTTGATATGTTTTATCAAAGTCAAGAACATTATCAAACAATGGTTGAAATCTTTAAAGAAGATTTAATTATTAATGATCATGGCGGAATGGGTTCTTGTGATTGTTCAACAATTGAATTTGATAAAGGCAGCGCGATTGCCTATCTATTAGATTATTTCCATATTGATAAGGATAGTGCTTATGCATTTGGCGATGGTTATAATGATCAAGCGATGTTTAGAGAAGTAGGACATGGCATTGCGATGGGTAATGCAGTAGATGTTTTAAAAGAAAAGGCAACTTATGTGACTGATGATTTTGATCAAGAGGGAATAATCAAAGCATTGTATCACGAGGGGGTGCTTCATGAATGTACGTGTACGAAAAAATAAAATTGGATGAACATTTACCTATTAAAATATTAGATTTGTATTATGAAAGTAGTGAAGAAAATGTTGAAAAACATTGGCATAATAGTATAGAAATATTGGTTCCTATATTAGGTAAGGTAGAAATATGGGATAATGGACATATGATTAGAAGTCAAAATGTTGATGTTTATATTATTAATAGTAAAAATATTCATGGGATTTCTTTTGTAAGCGGGTATGAGGTTTATAAAGGATATGGCATTCAAATTAATTATGATTATATTAAAAGCATATTTCCTTTGATTGATCATTATGAATTTGTACAACCAGATGGAGAAGTTTCCCGGGAAATAGTACGAACAATCTATAGAATAGTCGATATTTATGATGATGATAAAGAGTATGGTCATATTGCGATTAAAGGTCTAACAGATATATTAATGTATATACTTTTAAAAAAATTACTTGTAAGAAAAAAATATGTACTTCAAGAAAATGAAATAAATAATAATAAAATAGTGAAGATTGTTAATTATATTGATCAACATTATAAAGAAAACTTAAGTATACAAGTATTAGCTGATCATTTTTATGTTTCACAATCTTATTTATCAAGATATTTTAAACAAAATTTTGGAACAACAATTAAAAAATATATTGATAGTGTTAGATTGGAAAAAGCAATTAATGATATATTACATACTAATCTATCGATGACAGATATTGCTTATAATAATAGCTTTGCGAATCCTAAATCATTTAATAGAATTTTTAAAAGAATTTATAAAATGACACCTCATGAATATCGAAAGTTATTAAAATAGAGTTTATTAGTTCAAATAAAGACCTATTATAAAGAGTAATAAATGATATACTTTTTTTAGGGAGGAAATTCTAATGAAGAATACAAAAAGATTTTTGCTTTGTTTTGTGATGCTATTTTCACTTGCGATAGCGCCTGTCTATGCAGTAAATAGTAATCATGTACTTAATGGAACTTATTCTTTAATTGTAGATGAATATGATTGGGGAGTAGCAACACCAAGAGTAATTGTAAATGTTGATCAAGAAATAACGACAATTGATAAAGATGTTTTAAAGGTTGTAGAAACTAAAGAAAATGCTGAAGATTTTCAAAGAACAATTGTAGATGCTTATATTTCTGATCAAAATGGTAAAAAAGTAGAAGGTGCTTCAAAATATTTTACAATTGATTTAAAAGTAAGTCCAACAGAAGGAAGTCCTTTCATTTATAAAAGTTTTAATGAATGGGCAGATCCTTATTATTTAACAATTTCATTAAAAGAAAATAAAGAAATAATTGATGGTCAAAATGAATATGATACTTTAAATATTGATACAAATTATACATCTCGTTCTTTATCTGCGGGAGATCAATTTGATTATTCAGGTAGATATCAAGCAACAGATGGAACAAATTATAGTTTTGCTACATATTCACCAGCAAAAGATGATCATAAAAATGCTTTAGTTGTATGGTTAAATGGTGGAGGAGAAGGTGGTACAAATCCTCAAATAGCAGTATTGGGAAATAAAGTGACAGGTTTAATTAGTCCAGAAATTCAAGAAAAACTTGGTAATGCTTATGTTTTTGTTCCACAATGTCCAACGCTTTGGATGGATGGTTATGGTGATTTTGAATTTACTGAATCAGGATTAAAATTTACACCAAGACATACACCTTCAACATATGTAAAGAGTTTAATGGAATGTATTAAAGCGTATGTTGATAGTAATGATGATATTGATACAAGTCGTATTTATATTGGTGGATGTTCTAATGGTGGGTATATGACAATGCAAATGGTTTTATCGTATACTGATTATTTTGCTGCAGCTTTTCCAATTTGCACAGGTTTTGATGCTAGTGATTTAAGTGAAAAAGATGCTCAAAAACTTAAAGATTTTCCATTATTTATTACGTATTGTGAAAATGATGATACGTTAGATCCAAATCAATTTTCAAGACCACTTATTGAAAAATTAAAAGCCGCTAACGCTACTAATCTTCATGTCTTTTCACCAGATGATGTTCATGATACATCAGGACTTTATAATGGAGAAGATGGAAAACCATATCAATATTCAACACATTGGTCATGGATCTATGTGTTCAATGGAGAAGCCATTGAAGATGATACATCATTAGAATTATTTTCATGGTTATCAAAACAAAGCAAACAAGTAAAAAATGAAAATGTAGAAATAGCAGATAAGGTTGAAGATTCTCAAAAAACAACAGAAAAAACAGCTGTAAAAACAGGAGACAATAGTCCAATATTTACTTATATGTCATTATTAGCTGTTGCAAGCTGTGCTTATTTGCTTATTGCACATAAAGAATATGAATAATATTTAAGAGTCAAGGATTGAAAAATCTTTGACTTTTTTTGTAAAAAAATACATTTGGATAGAAAAAGACCGATTTTATGCATGTTTTTGACATGCATGTAAGCGCTTTATTTTATATAATAATAGAAAAGGAGGGAATATGGATGTTTACAAAAAAGGTATTTATTAGTTCTTTAAGTATTATGTTTGCACTAAGTGGGATAAGTGTTGTACAAGCTCAAAATACTGGAGAACAAAAAACAAATTCAGATATTTCTGAACTATTAACGCTTGATGAAAATAATAGCGAATTTTTAAAAACGTTAATGAAAGATGGATATGCTGAATTAGGAAGGTACAAAGTCGAAAAAATCAAAGATAATGTTTATCATTGGGATGAAGGAACAAAGAAACTTCCTGGTGGAGCAACTGATGAAAATGGGGCAATGAATAATCCATCATCAATGTATTTTGTGTTATCAGAAGATGGTGTTGTATTAGTTGACTTAGGAAATGGTTCCCAAAATGAAGAAGATATTCAAAACGCTAAAACAATTGTTGAATCTATGACAGGTGATAAACATTTATCAATTATCATTACACATAGTCATGGTGATCATACTGGTTTTGGTAGATCAAAAGAAGTTTTTAGTAATGTAACAGTAGACAATGTATATGTAAGTGATGCTGATTATGATGTTGCATTTGAAGCTATTTCTCAATTTGATGGCAAAATAACAAAAGTACATAGTGGTGAAACAGTTGATATTTATGGTGCACCTTATGAATTTAATGTTGTTAATGCACATACTGAAGGTTCATTAATGATTACTGATGAAACACATGAAGCATTATTTACAGGTGATACTTTCGGTAGTGGATTTATTTGGGCACTTTTTGAAACAAATGGTGGTAATCCACTTGCTGCATTAGATAAAGGATGTTCACTTGCTAGAAAGATTTTAAATAATAATCCATCTCTATCTATTTTAGCAGGTCATCGTTGGCAACAATTCTGGGAAGATAATGCACAAAGACCAAATGAAATGTCAATTCAATATTTCAATGATATGGCTCAAGTTATTAGTGGTTTATTAGATGGTACAACTATTTCAAATAGTTATACAGCAGCATCTTGGGCACCAGATGCAGTTGAACTTTCAAGTAATGGTGCAAAAGCAAAAATCGATACATTACCTAAATATATTGAAGCTTATAAAAAAGCAGTTAATCAAATGCAAGAAGCTTATGTTTATAGTGGTAGTGATCAATTAAGTATTGAATCAGTAAATGCAGCTGCTGCACCTACATTTGTTGTTTATCCTGATGGTAATATGTCTGATGAAGAAGCAGAAAAATATATTGAAGCATCAGGTATTAAAGAAATTGTTAATCGTTCAGCAAGTAAAGTTTATGTAGCAAGACCAGCTAATGGTGTTGAATTTACAAGTGATGATGTTCAAGGATTTGAAGCAATCGTAGGTAAAATAGGTGTATCTAGTAACTTTAAATTAATTGGAATTGGTAATGGGGCTACATTCATTAATCAAAATTTAGCTTCTTATATGAACTTTGTTTCTGGTCTTGCATTAGTTAATCCAGAAAAAGGTATGGATGTTAATGTTTCAGTACCAACTTATTTAGTAACTGATAATGATGAAATTGTAAATACTTATGTAAAAGCAAATAGTGCAACTAAAACTGAAGATGGTTATTATGTAAATCCAGAAAGCCATTATGAAGTTGTTGCAGTTAATAAGGATACTGGTTTAGATGCAGTTTCTGCAACAAAAGATGCTTGGGAAAAAGTACTTAAGAAATTTGGTAGAATTGGAAATTATAGTGATGTTTATAAGGAAACAGCTACTTGGTATTCACGTCCTTTAATTTCAGGTAATAAAGAAGCTGATCAAGCAAGAAAATATCAATATTTTGATTCTGTAGATGCTATTGATAATATTGATCGTTATGTTAATACACAAGATTTAGATAATGATGGTATTGATTCATTATGGTATGAATATATTCCTGAACAATCAAAAGATGCTAAAGAAGGTAGTGTTCCTGCAGTTGTTTTATTCCATGGAAATACAAATGATCCAAGAACACAATATGATACATCTGGTTGGGCACAAATTGCTAGTGAAGAAGGCGTTATTCTTATTTGTCCTGAATGGCAAGGACACACTTATCAAGGATATACATATGATCCAATGACAGATGATTTAAATGCTACTGCAGATTCAGATGTTATTACAATGTTAAAACTTACTGAAGAAAAATATCCACAAATTGATCAATCAAGAGTTTATATTTCAGGATTATCAGCAGGAAGTATGAATACAACAAATGCTGGTTTATCTGATTCAAAATATTTTGCAGCAGCAGCAGGTCACTCAGGTCCATTTGGAGCAAGTGAATTAAATAAAAAAGCAGTTGCTGAAAATAAAGATAAATATGATATGCCTATTATCTACTTTACAGGTGATGGTGATGAATATTGTAAAGGTGCATTTGATACAACTGAATCAAATGGAGGATTACAAGTTGCACAACTTTATCAAGAATTAAATGATATGGAAGTAACACAACTTGAAGATGTTTTAGAAGCAGATGCTTATTTATATGGAGTTCCTTGGACAAAACGTTATACAATTGAACCTACAGCTGAAAATATTGCTAAAATTGATGTAGGAGCAATGGAAAATGCTAAAGGTATAGAAATTAGCATGGCTCGTATTTATGGATGGGGACATTGGAACTATACTCCTGATGCTAAATTGATGTGGGAATTCATGAGTAAATATGCTCGTGATGTTAATACTGGTGAAACAATTCGTTTAGATAAACAAACACCAGAAACACCAACTAACCCAGATCAAAAACCATCAGATTCTAATGAACCAACAAAAACACCAGCTAAAAACGATACAGTGACTTCTACAACTACAAACGTTAAAACAGGTGATTCAACACAAGTAATGCCATTGGCTGTCTTTGCATGCTTGTCTGCATTGGCTTTTATCCTTGTAGTAAAAAAGAGTAAAAAAAATAATTAAATGATTTAAAAATGTTAAGGGGAATAAAAGTGGGATGAATGTTCATCCCACTTTTTATGCAAAAAATATTATAGATTATTTTTTAGATGATTTTTTCTTATAAACAACAATACCAATAATGACAACAACACTGACAACAAGAAGTGAAACATAAGGAGTGATATTTGTATTATCTCCTGTTTTTACAGCTGTTGAAGATGTTTGTTTTACAGTTGTTTTGTTATTTGTATCATTTTTAACAGTTTCAGTTTTATCTGTTTTATCAGGATTTATTGGAGTTGGTGTCTCTAAAATATGAACAGGTACATAAACTGTTTTAAATGAACTCAATTCTTCTCCTTTAGAAAAACTAAAAACCATTTCAATTTGTTCGATTTGAGACCAATTAAATGTTTGATTATCAGGACCAATAAGTGTTTTTATATTTTTTAATTCGTTATTACTAATAGTGATAGTCCCGTTTCCACTATCATCAACTGCCTTGTCAGGTTTAACATAAATAGATCCTATAGAAGATCCGTTACTATAAATATACATTTCTAATAGTTCAACTTTTGTATCTTTTGCTTGAACATTAAAAACAATATCATTTTCTCCATCCCATGTAGATGATACCAATGTTAATGATGGTGTTTCTGTTAAAGTCTCATTACTTTCTTCAATTTGATTTTCATTTTGTACTTCTTCTAATGCATGAATATTTGTTGTAAAAAACATTGAGGCTGTCAATGAAAATGACAACAAGGATGCTAAAAATAATTTTTTCTTTTTCATAAATATCTCCTTTCTTTTTAAAATGTTTCAATCTAAAGGAATCTTATTTAAGATCAATTAGATTGAAAACCATCTTTAATTTAATTATCTTCCTTTGCTTAAGGGGTGTCAATGAGATTGTTACTATGATTTTGTTTTAAGTTGGGGTTGTTTTCATCATAAATTTTGATATAATAATGGGGTATATAAATCGTTGATATGGATTAGTAAATAAAGGATGCTGTTTTAGAGAGGGAGAGAAGCTGGAAACTCCTACAGATAGTTTATTGAATTCACCATGGAGAGCACCTAATCAGTGACGTGAGACTGCGTTAATGTTTAATTAAGAGCATGTTTTAAACATGAATTAGGATGGTACCGCGATCAACTCGTTCCTAGAGGAATGAGTTTTTTTATATTTAAGGAGGAAATAAAGTGGAAAATGAATTATTAAAAATTAAAGATGAAGCTTTAGAAAAAATTGAAGCTTGTACATCTTTAAAAGAATTAAATGATATTCGTGTTCTTTATTTAGGGAAAAAAGGTCCTATTCAAGAAGCAATGAAATCAATGAAAAACATGGACCCAGATCAAAGAAAAACATTTGGTCAAACAAGTAATAAAGTAAAACAAGAATTATCAAAATCTGTTGAAGATAAAAAAGAAGTTTTAGAACATCAAGCAATTATTGATAAAATCAATAGTGAAACTATTGATTTATCATTACCAAGTTATAAATTAGATCAAGGAACAATGCATCCTTTATCAATCATTGTTTCTCAACTTGAAGAATTATTTTTAGGTATGGGATATCAAATTGCTGAAGGTCCAGAAGTAGAAAGTGATTACTTCAACTTTGAATTAATGAACTTACCAAAAGGACATCCTGCCAGAGATATGCAAGATACTTTCTATATTGATGAAAATACTTTAATGAGAACACATACTTCTCCAGTACAAGCACATACCTTACTTGCTGCCAAAGGGAAAGGACCTATTAAAGTTATTTGTCCTGGTAAAACATATCGTAGAGATGATGATGATGCCACACATTCACATCAATTCATGCAATGTGAAGGTCTTGTTGTTGATAAAAATATCACGCTTGCTGATTTAAAAGGAACATTAGAAGTTTTCGCAAGAAAATTCTTTGGGGAAAAACGTGAAATTAGATTACGTCCATCTTACTTCCCATTTACTGAACCATCAGTAGAAGTAGATATCTCTTGTCATCATTGTGGTGGTAAAGGATGTGCTATGTGTAAAGGAACTGGATGGATTGAAATCTTAGGTGCTGGTATGGTTAACCCTAAAGTTTTATATATGTGTGGTTTTGATAGTAAAGAATATCAAGGTTTTGCATTTGGAATTGGAATCGAACGTGTTGCTATGTTGAAATACGGTATTGATAATATTCGTGATTTCTATAATGATGATTTAAGATTCTTAAACCAATTCCAAAGAGAGGAGTAAGAAAATGGAAGTCAGTTTAAATTTATTAAATAAATACGTTAAAATAGATGATCAAGATCCAAAAGAACTTGCTGATAAAATTACTTCAATTGGTTTAGAAGTAGAAGGAATGCATTCCTTAGCCAATGGAAACAATATGACAATTGGTTATGTCAAAGAATGTATCGATCATCCTGATAGTGATCATTTACATGTCTGTCAAGTTGAAGTAAGACCGGGAGAAGTGACTCAAATTGTTTGTGGAGCACCAAATGTCGCTGCTGGACAAAAAGTTATTGTAGCTAATCCTGGATGTGATTTAGGAGAAGGTTTTGTTATTAAACAAAGTACCATTCGTGGACAAGAATCTAACGGGATGATTTGTTCGATGGCAGAACTTGGTTTAGATCAACGTTTATTATCTCCTGAAGATAAAGATGGCATTCATGTTTTAGATGAAAATGCACCTGTAGGAAAAGATCCTTTAGAATATTTAGGTTTAAAAGATACAATTTTAGATATTGGTTTAACACCAAATAGAGCGGATTGTATGGCTTTAACTTCACTTGCTTATGAAGTGGCTGCTGTTTTAAAAAGAGACGTTAACTTACCTGAAATTAAAGAAAAAGGAATGCCTGGAAGCAGCATTGAAGTTAAAGTAGAAACTGAATTATGTCCATTCTTTGGGGCTAAACTTGTCAAAGGTGTCACAACAAAAGAATCACCAGCATGGCTTAAAACGGCATTACTTGCTTCTGGTATTAAACCAATTAATAACATTGTTGATATTTCTAACTATGTTATGTTAGAAACAGGTCAACCAATCCATATGTATGATTATGATAAATTAACTAAAAAAGAATTTATCGTAAAAACAGGATTTGATGAAAAAGCAATCTTATTAGATGGTGAAGAATATAAATTAGAACCTCAAGATATCATTGTTTCAACAGATAATGGTGTTGGTTGTGTCGCAGGTGTTATGGGTGCTGATAGTACTAAAATTGATGAAAACACACAAAATATTGTCATTGAAGTAGCTACTTTTGATGGACCAAGTTTAAGAGAAACAGCAAGACGTTTAAATTTATTAACAGATGCTTCTCAACATTATATTAAAGGGGCTTTAAATACTGCTAATTCTTTAAATATTTTAGAAAGATGTGCTAACTTATTAGAAGAACTTGCTGATGCTAAAGAAATCTATGAAACTGTTTCAACAACTCTTTATATTGAAGATAAATATGTTTCAGTTTCAACTCAACAAGTTAATGGATTACTTGGAACAAACATTCAAACAAATGAAATCGCAGAAATCTTTAATTCATTAAAATTCAAATATGAATTAAAAGAAGATACATTTAATGTTAAAATTCCAACTTATCGTAATGATATTACGATGGCAGCTGATTTAATTGAAGAAGTTGTGCGTATGTATGGTTTTGATAACATTCCATCAACTTTACCAGAAATGTCTATGACAATTGGAAAAAGAACAGAAATCCAAGAAAAGAAACATATGATGAAAGTCTTATTAAAAGATTTAGGATTACATGAAACATTAACATATTCATTAACATCACCATCACTTGTTCATGATTTCAATATTTTCCATGATCAAGAACCAGTAAAACTTGCAATGCCTTTAGGTGAAGAAAGATCTGTTACAAGACAATCAATTATTGGATCATTATTACAAGTTATCAATTATAACCAATCAAGAAATATGAAAGATGTTCATTTATATGAATTATCAACAACATATTCAAAAGGTGTTGAATTACAAAACCTTGCGATTGCATGTACTGGTGAATACCATGGGTTATCATTTAAACAAATTTCATACAAAGCAGATTATTATTTAGTTAAAGGATTTGTAGAAACAATCTTTGAAAGATTAGGAATTAATGAATCTCGTTATCGTTTAGAACGTGTAGAAAGTGATAATCAATCATTCCATCCTGGACGTAGTGCTTATATTAAAGTACAAAATGAAGTGGTTGGGGTCGTTGGACAAGTACATCCACTAATGGAAAAGAAATATGATGTGAAAGATGTTTATGTTGTAGAACTTAACTTATCAGCATTATTAAATATCAAGACTGGTAAAGTTAAATATCAACCAATTCCACAATATCCATCTGTTTCAAGAGATATTGCTTTAGTGATGGATGAATCAGTTCCAGCAAATGATGTTTGTCAAAAAATCATTAAGTCAAGTAATAAACTTGTTAAAGCAACAAACATCTTTGATGTTTATGTTGGAGAACATGTAGAAGCTGGTAAAAAATCAGTAGCTATTAATTTAACTTTCCAAGATGATAAGAAAACATTAAAAGAACAAGAAATTAATGAAGCTATGGAAAAAATCTTAAAAGCTGTTGAAAAAGATTTTGGAGCAGTACTTAGAGGATAATCAAAAGAGGTGTCAAACACACCTCTTTTTTTATGGAAAAGTTAAAAGAATAGTTTTCTAATTTGACGATAATATTGTCTACCAACATTAAGATCACTTGGTGTTGAAGAAAATGTCATAGTATAACGTGAATCATTAAAAAAAGTAGTTGTTGGATGTTTACCTGTATGATTTAAAATAATTCCATAACGACTTAAAGTATCAATAGATTTCTTTGAAAGACCTTCATTGACTAATAAGTTAAAAATATCTGTTAAATATCTATTTCGATTACCAACAGGAGGATTTTGTTCAAGAATTGTATGAATGATTTGTTGTTGTTTTTGATTATGATTATTTTTAAGTTCTTCTTTTAAAAGATAAAGAAGAAGATCTCTTTGTTCACCTTTGTAAAATTCTTTTTCGTTTCCTTTTAATATTAAAGGATAATATCCTTGTTGTTTAATATAACTTCCTAATTCTTCATTTTGATTTTCTAAAATCAATATTTGATTATTTAAATCATCAATATTTTTTTGTAAATTCTTTTTCTTATCTTCTAAAGCTAAGACTTGTTGTTCAATAGAAGAATTTTCGAGAAAATCATTTTCTTTATGATTTTCAATTATTTTTTTAATAATATGATGTTGAAAATCTTTCATATTATAAGGAAATGAATATGTACGTTGTAAAACATAACTTTGAATTTTTATTTTTACTTTCTCAATAAATTCTTGAGGAGATTCTTTTTTTAAAAAAGAAATTTTTTGAAATTCATGATTTAAATAAAGAATATAACTATTATTTCTTAAATGAAAATGTTTTTGAAATGCTTGATGAAAATTTTCATCTTCGCTTGTAAGAATATAAGCTGTTGATTGAATTTCAGTTAGAATCTCATTTTTAAAATCTTTTAAAGACATATTTAAATAAATAACAGGAAGAATTGTTTTATTTTCTATAAATTCAATGACTTGATTTAAATCATTCATATTTTTGATATTTGGTTGAATATATGAAAAATGATTATTGTTTAAAAAATGATATTTCTTAAGATATGTTATTAAATCGATAAATTGATTATTACGTTTATTAATAGAAAGACATATATTTTGTTTTGTTTCGTTAAAAATATATTCATAATCATTATTTTGATATTGAATACAAAAAGCAATCGCTGATTCATCATGATAAATTGTGCAATTCTTTAAATGAATGATCAATGAATCTAATATAAATTCATCTAAATAAAATAAATCTTGAATTATTTTTGTAAATTGAATAATAGTTAGATTTTTTACAGCAATCAAAGTTGATAAATGCTTCATAGTTGATGTTTCCTTTCAATAGACTTTAAAAGATCTCTTTTACGATAAGTATCATCAGGAGATAAATTCATTAAAGTTTTATGAATGATTGAAAAAATAAAGTCTTGATATTCTTTATAATTATCTTGATGAATCGTAATTAATGGAGATTCATCGTATTGTTTTAATAGATGATGATATTCTTGATTTATGTTTGTAAGTTTTTCAAGAATATCTTTTTTATTTTGGTATTCTTTTTGTAAATCAATGATGTCATTTTCAATATTCTTTATTTCATTTAAGAATAATTCTTGAACTTCTACAGATGATAATGCATCATCTTGATAAGATTGTAAAAGTTCAAATTGTTGAAGTTCCGAAAAAGAATAAAATTCATTTTCTTGCAACATATAATAACGAATATGTTGAATAAGCGTTTGTAGAAAAGATTTTTCATAAAATATTTTTTCTTTTTCATGATTTGGATAATTGATTTGTACATAATTAACTTCTCTATTTGTAGGAATGACGATAATATGACACATTCCATAGAGTTCTTGGTTTAAAATAAAGGGATTAACAAGACATTTTTTATTTTTGTATAAGATGATTATTGGTAAATGATATGATTTTTTTAATAGTTGATTGACTGTTCTTTCATTAATAAAATGAGGTGTTGATTGTATTGATAAATCATGGTCTTTTTGAATATAATTACTTTCTAAAATCATTGGAAATATTTTAGGAATTGAGATTTTAGAGATATATTTAGATTCATTTGATATTTCTTTATAGAAAGAAAGTTCAAGAATTTCTTGTTGATAATGATAGAGTATTTCTATTGTAAATTGATTTTTTTTGTAATTATGATCAGTAATAAATTGAATTCCTAAAATATTTTTAGTTTTAAAATCTTTAATTTCTAAGCTTTTATGTTTTTCTTTTAAAGAATAGTATAAAGAATGATCATAATTCAAATCTTTCATTTTATTTTTTGTATGTTGTAACCAATAAATCACTTGTTCAATTAATAAAGATGGTGTCATTAATTCATTTACTTGTACCTTTGTATAATAAAATAACATAATATTCTCCTTTAGCTACTATCTTAATTTAAGCACATATTTCAATAATAAAAAAGAACTATCTTTTAGATAGTTCGATAACAGGAATATTTTGAAATTCTTTTTTGATCATTTGATGATCTATTAAAGATAATAATTTTGATGATTTAATTTCTAAATCTAAAGCAGGATGTTTATAAGATGAAAGATTTGTAATTATATGATAAGAACATGTTTTTTTGATTGTTTTTAAATACTTTTGTCCTTTTTGATTCATTTTTAAAACAAGAATATAATCAATAGGAAAACAGTTTTTGATTTCATCCTTTGTATTATTCATTAAAATGTGTAATAACATTCTTTGGATTCTAGTTTTTGTATAACGTTTACTTGTAAGCGAATTTACAAGTTCTTCATAACTATTAGTATCAAAGATAACTTTCTTTAATAAGTTCTCTATGCCTTCATCAACTAAATGTATTTTTTTTAAATGATGAATATCTTGAATAATAATTTGGTATTTTAAATAATCAAAGAAATTACTTTGATCATATAAATGATCATAATAAGACATATCTAATAAATAATCATGTACATCTTGTTTTTCTTTTAAGGCTTTACGTAAAGCTGTAGCAGAAGCTATTTTTGTAAGAGAGGTATCATGATAATCATTTGATCTTTGAATACAATGGAGACAAATAGGATAATCATGATTGATGACTTCTTTAACATATCCTAATCCTAATAAATCATTAGGGGTTTGAATACTTTTATTTAATAGAAGGCTTAATGCTTGATTACAGGCATCAGGATAACGTAATCCTTGTTTCATTGCATTTTTGACATATTGATCATAATCAGCTGGATTATTTTTAATCGCAGAAGCTATTTCTTTAAATAAATGAATATCCCCACATTCACTACCAAAAACAAGATCAGTAATTCCTATATGATAAAGTAAATCAATCGCTCCTTTACAAAAATAATCAGCACTTTGATTGACATAGGCAAAAGGGAGTTCGATAACTAAATCTACGCCATATTTAATAGCAAGTTCACTTCTTTTAAATTTATCAATAATTGCGACTTCTCCTCGTTGAACATAATTACCAGACATAATAGCAATTGTTAAATCGGGCTTTACCATTTCTTTTGCTTTTTGTAAGTGATAAAGATGTCCGGTATGAAAAGGGTTATATTCAACAATGATTCCTAATATTTTCATAAATGATAGTCCTTTTGTTTAATGGTTTTAATAACTTTAAAGAAAGTTGAAACAATTAAAATTGCAGTTGCAAGTGCTAGAGCTGTTCCTACTGTTTGAAAAAGAGAATCAAGAAATAAATCTTGATCATGTGAAATCAAATAAAGCATTGTTTGATAAATTCCTTTCCCAGGGACAATGGGAAAACAACCAACAACAATAAAAATAGTTGCAGGAGCTTTACATATTCTTGCCATAATTTCACTAAATAAAGCTACCACGATCATCGCACATAAATTTGACATAATATTACTTAGATAGGGTATCACCAGTAAATAAACGATCCATCCTAGCATCCCACCAAGAGAAGCTAAAAGTGCATAAGGCAGACGACGATGTACTCTAAAAACAAAAGCAAATCCTAAACACCCTAAGAAAGCACTTAAACATTGAATTACTTGTTCCATTAAATCAATCCTTTCAATAAAATACGTATCAATCCAACTCCTAAAGCAATTGCTGTTGCAATAAAAAAAGCTTCAACAAGACGTGCTTGCCCGGAAACATAGTTTCCATCGATAATATCTCTTAAACTATTGGTAATTGCAATTCCAGGAGTTAAAATCATTAGACAACCAATAATTGTCGCATCTAGATTATAAATCAAATGAAAATGATAAAACAAAATCGCTAAGATAGTTAAAAACATACTTGTTAGTGTTGTACGCATTAATGAATTAATTCCTAAAATCTCATTGATCCATATAAAAAAATACATTAAAAAACCTATGATTCCAGCAATAATTCCTTCATGAAGTCCACCTCCAAAAAAAATAGCATAACCTCCAGCCCCTAAACCATACCCTAAAAGAACAAGTGGCATGATAGGGTGTAAGGAATTGATAGCCTGTATTTGTTGTTCAATAAAATCATTAGTAGGTGTTTCATTACAGATTTTTCTAACAAGATCATTTAAAGCACAAACAGCATCAAGGTTTGTACGATTTTGTAAAGTTCTTTTAGTAAGAGAAGTACTTGTTCCATCTTGAAAAGTAACACTCATTGTAAAATAAGTAGGAAGAGCAAAAACACCTATATCTTGAAAGCCATAGCTTTGACACATACGTTCTAGACTTTCTTCTACACGGTAAATTTCAGCACCATTTTTAAGTAATAATTTACCGATTTCAGCAATATTTTTTATTAATAATTGTTCGTTCATTTTTTTATTTCACCAAAAATTAGTATAACAATTATTAAGTATTTAGGAAAGAAAAAAAGTGTGTTTAAAAGGTATTTTTTAAAAAAATAAAAACAGATTGCAAAGATATAAAAATTAGGTATAATAACTTTTGATAAAGTAGGTGAAATAAATGGAAAGATTACAAAAATATATTGCTTCAAGTGGTTATACATCAAGAAGAAAAGCAGAAGATTTAATTAGAGAAGGTAGAGTTTCTGTTAATGGTCAAGTTGTAACTGAACTTGGAACTAAAGTTAAATCTGGAGATGTTGTTTTAATTGATGGAGAAGCTATTGTTGGTGAAAATAAAGTTTATTATCTTTTTTACAAACCACAAGGATGTGTTTGTACATTAGATGATGAGTTCGATAGACCAAAAGTAATTGATTACTTCGAAGAAGTTGAAGAAAGAATTTATCCTGTTGGACGTTTAGATTTCGATACAACAGGTGCTTTAATTATGTCTAATGATGGTGATTTTGCAAATATGATCATGCATCCAAGAAGCCACTTAGAAAAAATCTATGAAGTAACAATTAAAGGTCTTATTAAAGGTGAAGATTTACATCATTTAGAAAAAGGTGTTTATTTAGAAGGTAAAAAAACAATGCCTTGTAAAATCAAAGTCACTTATAAAGATATGGAACATAAAACAACTGTTTTAAAAATTAAACTTTATGAAGGAAAAAACAGACAAGTTAAAAAAATGTTTGAAAGTGTGGGACATCCAGTAAAAAGATTACATCGTATTTCTGTTGGTTGTGTCAATTTAAAAGGATTACGTCCTGGAGAATATCGTCATTTAAAACCACAAGAAGTAAAAGATTTAAAAAAATTAGTTGGAAAATAAAATTCGACATCATTTTTATGCGTGAGTGCTTATACTAATTGTTGGTGATGGAAATGAGAGTACAAATTATTGATGATAAACAATTAAAAAACTGTAGTATTTGTAAAGCAACGGATGAATGGGTAGAAAATATATGTGTTAATGGGATTGAAGGATTATATTGTGTTAAATGTGATACGCTCACATTGTATGAACCCCTTCCTTCAAAACTTGTTTATTTAGCTTTTAAGAAAAAATGTATGCAAATAAAAGAAATGAAAACCAATAATCAGTTGACAATGTAAAATATTGTATTAGAATAAAAACGTAAATAAAAAAAGCAATGATTTAGGATATGTTTTATAAATGATTTGATTTAGAGAAAAGGTGGTTGGTGAAAACCTTGAGAATGTTTATAAGATACTCCCTAATAGCTACACTTGAAAAAGATTGTCGTTAACTGCGTTAAAGTTTTGAGGCTGAAAAGCAAATTAAGGTGGTACCACGAAACTCTCGTCCTTTGGATGAGAGTTTTTTATGTAAAGGAGAAGGAAAATGGTAGATTTTAAAGAAAATGAACAATTAAATACATTAAATCACTCTTGTGCCCATGTGATGGCACAAGCAATCAAACATCTTTATCCTCAAGCTAAATTTTGGGTAGGTCCTGTTGTAGCTGAAGGATTCTATTATGATGTCGATTTAGGTGATGAAGTTGTTAGTGATGAAGCAATCGCTAAAATTGAAAAAGAAATGAAAAAAATCTGTAAAGATGGTAAAAGAATTGTTCGTCGTGAAATTTCTAAAGAAGAAGCTTTAGAAATGTTTAAAGATGATGAATATAAATTAGATTTAATTTCTAATTTAAAAGATGGAACAATTACTTGTTATAGTCAAGGAGATTTTACTGATTTATGTAGAGGTCCTCATGTTGAAACAGTTAAAATGTGTAAAAACTTTAAATTAATCAAACATTCTGGTGCTTATTGGAAAGGTGATAAAAACAATAAAGTTTTACAACGTATTTATGGTGTTTGTTTCCCAACTGCTGAAGAATTAGAAGAACACTTAAATTTATTAGAAGAAGCTAAAGAAAGAGATCATCGTAAAATTGGTAAAGAAATGGAAATCTTCATGGTTGATGATTTAATTGGTAGAGGTCTTCCAATGTATTTACCAAAAGGATATGCTATCTGGCAAAAACTTGAAAGATACATCAAACAAAAAGAAAAGAAATTAGGTTACTTACATGTATTAACTCCTGCTGTAGGAACAGTAAACTTATATAAAACATCAGGACACTGGGATCATTATAAAGAAAATATGTTCCCACAAATGGAAATGGATGGAGAATCATTTGTTTTACGTCCAATGAACTGTCCTCATCATATGATGATTTATGCAAATAAATTACATTCTTATAAAAACTTACCAATTCGTATTGGTGAAATTGCTCATGACTTTAGATATGAAGCATCAGGAGCTGTTAAAGGTATTGAAAGAGGAAGACATTTCTGTCAAAACGATGCTCATTTATTTGTAACACCAGAACAAATTAAATCAGAATTTAAAGGTGTTATCGATTTAATCTTAGATGTTTATAAAGATTTCAATATTACAGATTATCGTTGTGTTTTATCTCTTAGAGATCCAGAAGATAAAGAAAAATATCATGATGATGATGAAATGTGGAATAAAGCAGAAAATGAATTACGTGAAGTAATGAATGAACTTGGTATTGAATATACTGAAGAAATTGGGGAAGCTGCTTTCTATGGTCCTAAATTAGACGTTAATGTTAAACCAGCTATTGGTAATGAAATCACTTTATCAACTTGTCAATTAGACTTCTGTTTACCAGCTAAGTTTAACTTAACTTATGTTGCGGAAGATGGAACTAAGAAAACTCCTGTTGTTTTACACAGAGCTATTTTAGGTTCATTAGATCGTTTCATGGCTTATATCTTAGAAGAAACAAAAGGAAACTTACCATTATGGTTAGCTCCTACACAAGTCAAAGTATTACCTGTTAAAAATGAATATCATTTAGATTATGCTAATGAAATTTATCAATTATTATTAGATGAAGGTTTTGAAGTAGAACTTGATTCAAGAGATGAAAAATTAGGATATCGTATTCGTGAAGCACAAATGCAAAAAGCAAACTATATCCTTGTTTTAGGTAATAATGAACGTGATGAAAGAACTGTAACTTATCGTAAACATGGTGAACAAAAAGCAACAACTGTTACTATTGATGAGTTTGTTTCAATGTTAAAACAACAAATTAAAGATAAAAAATAGTTTATATTTTTAAGATATGGTATACGTAGAAGCTCAATTTTTAAATAAAGAATTGAGCTTTTTACATAAAATTGACAAAAGAAAATACTATTTATATAATACTAATGAGATAGAGTATCTCTATAAAGTGAGGAAATTATGATAATAAAAAAGTCAGAAAAAGATGAACGCAGAGAGAAAATTATAGATGTTGCTTTTCGTCTTTTTGTAGATAAAAAAATCGAATCTGTAACAATGGGAGAAATAGCAAAAGAAGCAGGAATTGGAAGAGCAACATTGTTTCGTTATTTCCCAGGAAAATTAGAACTTGTTATTGCGGTAAATACAAAAGAATGGAAAGAATATTTTGATGAATTAGATCAAAAAAGACCAATGAGTTCAGTAGGAGATATACCAGCTATTGGTCGTTTGATTTTTACATTAGATAGTTTTATTGAAATGTATCAAACGCATAAAGCTCTTCTTCGGTATAATGATAATTTCAATCATTATGTATCTCATTCAGGAAGAAAAGATTTACAAATGGATGAATTTAATCAAGCACTTTTTTCAGCAAATACACGTTTTCATATGATGTATGAAAAAGCCAAAGAAGATAAAACGTTTAAAACAGATATGGCAGAAGAAGAGTTTATGAGAGTAACAGTTCATACAATGATGACAGCTTGTGCATATTATGCAGGAGGTTTTATTTGGGGTTCTAAAGAAAATGAAGACTACACACCAGAGTTGATCAAATTAAAAGAAATGATTCTTGCATATGTCAAAGCATAAATAGATAATAAAATTTATATATTTGATAAGTGTTTATATTTTTAAGAAAATATTTATAAAAACAGGTAAAGTTTTAAAATTTAAAAGAATAGGATTGTTTACAATCAATGTTTTGCGGGTGGTAAAAACGATGGATAACGCATGTAGAGGGTATCGAAAAGATACCTTTTTATAAAAAATAATAAGGAGTGTTCTTATGAAAAACATCGAAGAATTATCAAAGAAAATAAAACTTACAGAAACTGAGAAAGAAATGTTTGAATTATTGTCGATACCATGGAATCCATGTATTAAAAATAGATGAATAATCTTAATAAATCAATTGTATTTTGAGACAAAAATTGCTATTATAACAGTGGAGAAATTGTCTTCAAAAATCAGGAGATTCCCTGCCAAATAGTGGGAGCTAAAAAATCAGGAGATTCCCTGCCAAATAGTGGGAGCTAAAAAATCATAGATTTCTTATAAGAAATCAAATACTTATACGAAGAGATAACCTCTTCGTTTTTTTATTATCTAAAAGGAGCTATATTTATGAAATTATATGAAATTGATAGTCAATATATGGAATATTTATACAAAGCAGATTCAAAAGTTTTAATACATAATAGTGGAAATCATCAAAGAAAATTTATTGCTATAAAAGTATTAATAAATGGTTATAAGTATTTTGTTCCCTTATCTTCACCTGATAAAAGAGATTATTTTAATGATCAAGATGGTCATAAAAAAGTTCAATTTACACGAGTTCCAACTATTAAAAGAATATTTAATGGAAATCCAACGGTTGAATCATATCTAGGAAAGTTATTATTTAATAATATGATTCCTGTTCCTGAAGGATGTTATCATGAGTTTAATATTTTTTTAGAAAAAGATTTAAAGTATAAGGGATTATTAATAGATCAAGTTCAGGTTTTAAGAAGTTTTAAAAATCAAGAGGATATATTGAGACGAGCACAAATTGTTTATAAACTGAAAAAAAGAAAATCTTCTTATAATTATATAAAATTAGCAACGGTTGATTTTGAATTATTGGAAAGAAATTGTGATGAATGGAATAAGGTGTTTATAAAATAAGGATGTTAATGATTTGTTCAAAAAAATATACTATAATAATGTAAGAAACGAAAGGAGAGGCTTATGAAAAAATATTTAGCGTTTGATGTTGGGGGAACATCTGTCAAATATGCTGTTGTAAATGAAGAAGGAGAAGTGTCTTCATCAAATAAATTTAAAACACCAGATACATTAGAAAAAATGTATCAAGAAATAGAAAATGTAGCTCATGAATATCAAGATATAGAAGGAATTGCTTTATCAATGCCAGGAGCTGTTGATAGTGATGGTGGTATTATTTATGGTTCAAGTGCTATCGATTATATTCATGGTCCAAATATTAAGGAAGATTTAAAACAACGTTTAAATAAAGATGTTGAATTTGAAAATGATGCTAACTGTGCAGCCCTTGCAGAAGTATGGAAAGGTGTTGCATGTCATGAAAATGATTGCTGTTTTATTGTTAGTGGAACAGGAATTGGTGGAGCAGTTATTAAAGATCGTCATGTTCATCATGGAAATGCATTACATGGTGGAGAATTTGGTTATATGATTATGAGATATGATCAAGATGAAAAGAAATATTATACATGGTCAGATGATGGATCAACAGTTGCGGTAACTAAAAGAGTGGCTAAGGAACTAGACGTTGATTATCATACTTTAGATGGTAAAGAAGTTTTTGATCAAGCGGATAATAATGAAGTTTATAAAAAATATGTTGATGAATATTATCGTACTCTTGCAATGGGTATTTATAATTTACAATATGCTTATGATCCAAGCATGATTATTATTGGTGGAGCTATTTCATCAAGAAGTGATTTATTAGATAAAGTCAATGAACAATTAGATATTATTTTTTCTCAATTAACGCATGCACATGTACGACCAAATATTAAAGTATGTCAATTTGGAAATGATGCGAATTTAATTGGAGCAACATATCATTATATTCAAAGACATTAAGGAGGATTTTATGAATAAAGCAATACCTAAAATTAATACACAACTGAGAAGTCATACAATTCTTGTACCTGAAGTTTATCGTGAAGCTACAGGAGTTTTAATTAATGGAAAAAGAATTAAATCACTGGTTTTTTCAACAGATGTAGCGGTGATTGCTAATTGTAATGCGGATGCTGTTATTGCGGTTTATCCTTTTACACCAACAATTCAAATTACAGAAGCAATTATTTCAGTTGCTCAAAGACCTGTTTTTGTTGGTGTTGGTGGTGGAACAACTGCCGGTAAACGTGTTGAATCGATTGCTTTAGATGCAGAGTTACATGGAGCAACAGCTGTTGTTTTAAATGCACCAACAGCAACTGAATTTGTTCAAAATCTTGCAGATGATATTGATATTCCTGTTGTTTTAACAATTGTTTCTTTAAATGAAGATTTAGAAAAAAGAATGTTACATACGAAAGCAAATATTATAAATGTATCTGGAGGAAAAGATACTGTTAAAATTGTTAAAAAATTAAGAGAAATTGATCCTAATTTCCCTATTATTGCTACTGGTGGACCAACAGAAGAAACAGTTAGAGAAGTTATTCAAGCAGGAGCAAATGCTGTAACCTTTACACCACCTACAAATGGTGAAATCTTTAAAGGAATGATGGAAGAATATCGACATAGATATGATTAAGAGGAGAAATCCTCTTTTTTTGTAGATGACAATTGAAATGATTTTCTATATAATTGACAAAGAGAGGTGAATGAAATGAAACAATATTTAGATATGTGTCAATATATATTAGAAAATGGTCAAGATAGAGATGATCGTACAGGAACAGGAACACGTAGTGTTTTTGGTTATCAAACACGTTATGATTTAACAGATGGTTTTCCTTTACTTACAACAAAGAAAATGTTTTTAAGACCTATTGCTGAAGAATTATTATGGTTTATTAAAGGAGATACTAATATAAAATATCTTGTTGATAGAAATGTGAAGATTTGGAATGAATGGCCTTATGAAGCTTTTAAGAAAAGTGAAGATTTTCATGGAGAAACTTTAGAAGAATTTGTTGCTAAAATCAAAGAATTACCAGCAGATGATCCATTTGTTGTTAAATATGGTGAATTAGGACCAGTTTATGGTAGACAATGGCGTAATTTTAATAATGAAGGTATTGATCAAGTAGCAAAACTTGTTGATTCATTAAAAAATAATCCATTTTCAAGAAGACATATTATTTGTGCCTGGAATCCAGCAGAAGTTGATGAAATGGCACTTCCACCATGTCATGCTTTCTTACAATTTTATGTAAGCAATGATAAAAAATATTTAAGTTGTCAATTATATCAAAGAAGTGCAGATACATTTTTAGGAGTACCATTTAATATTGCATCTTACGCTTTATTTACAGCAATGCTTGCTCAAGTATGTGGGTACAAACCAAAAGAATTTGTGCATACTATAGGAGATGCTCATATTTATAAAGATCATTTTGATGTTGTTAAGGAACAAATTTCTAGAACTCCTTATCCTAAATGTCAACTTGTTTTAAATCCAGAAGTTAAATCTATTTTTGATTTTACAATAGATGATATTAAAATTGAAAATTATCAATCTCATGGTAGACTTGTTGGAAAGGTGAGTGTCTAATGATTTCTATTATTGTAGCAACAGATGATGATTTATTAATTGGTAAAAAAGACTCTTCTAATGGAATGCCTTGGCATAATAAAGAAGATTTACAACATTTTAAAAAAACAACACTTCACCAAACAATTTTAATGGGAAAAACAACATACATGGCAATAGGAAGACCACTTCCTCATAGAAAAACAATTGTTGTAACCCGTGGTGAATTAGATGATGAACGTGTAGAAGTAAGACATGATTTAGTGGAAACGATTCAAGAATATAAAAATAAAAAGGAAGATTTATTTATTTGTGGAGGGGCTTCTATTTATAAGCAAGCACTTCCTTATGTAGATGAACTAATGATTTCTAGAATACCAGGAAAACATGAAGGTGAAACCTATTTTCCAAGTTTTGACGAATATAATTTTCAATTAGAAAAAGAAACACAAATGGAAACGTTTGTCTTACAAATCTATAAAAAGGGATGATGATATGAAAAGAATAATTTTAGTTGTCTTAAGATGTATTTTTAAATTACCTTATTGGTGGTTTTATAAGTTAAAACAATATCAAAATAAAGAAAAATATCCAACAATTGATGAAGGATATCAATTTATACATAATGTTGCTGATGAAATTGTTAAAAAAGCAAGAGTAGATTTAGAATGTTATGGTTTAGAAAATCTTCCTCAAGAAAATGGATATCTCATTACTCCTAATCATCAAGGATTATTTGATATTGTGGCTGTTTTTAAAACACATGATAAAACAGCTAAATTTGTATTAAAAAAAGAATTAGCATCTACAATTTTAATTAAAGATGTTGTTAAAACATTAGACTATTATGCTTTAGATCGTAGTAATATTAGAGATGGTGCCAAAATGGTTAAAAACGTTTCTAAAGAAATAGAAGCTGGTATGAATTATGTTATTTATCCAGAAGGAACACGTTCTAAACAAGGTAATAAAATAGGTGAATTTAAAGGTGGAACCTTTAAAATTGCTTTAAAATCTCATTGTCCAATTGTTCCAGTAGCAATGATTGATTGTTATCAAGTATTTGATAACAATACAATTAAACCCGTAAAAGCACAAATTCATTATTTAAAACCAATTGAATATGATGAATATAAAGATTTAAAAACACCTGAAATTGCTGCTCTTGTTCAAAGTAGAATTCAAGCGTGTATGGATGAGTATTGTTAATGTTTATACATGTAAATGGTGTGCGCTTGTTTTATGAAAAACAAGGAACAGGGAAACCTTTAATTTTACTTCATGGAAATGAAGAAGATCATCGTATTTTTGATGAAGCTATAGAATTATTAAAAAAGCATTATACTGTTTATGCTGTTGATTCTAGAGGACATGGTCAAAGTGATAAAGTTCTAGAATATCATTATCTAGATATGGCAAAGGATATTCAAGAAATGATTGAACAACTTGAACTAAAAGATATTTCTTTAATGGGAAGTAGTGATGGAGCAATTATTGGTTTATTAATAGGAAGTCTTTATCCAAAACTTGTAGATCATTTAATTCTTGCAGGAGTCAATGTTAAACCCAATGGTGTTATATTAGAAGTTTATCAAGAAATGAAGGAGCAATATCAAAAAACAAAAAATCCTTTAATTAGAATGATGTTAGAAGAACCCCATATTTCTAATCAACAACTTCATCAAATAGAAGCTAAAACATTACTGCTTGCAGGAAGTGATGATTTAATTAAATTAGATCATATTGAACGTATTTCACATCATATTAAAAACTGTGAGTTTAGAATTCTCGAAGGAGAAGATCATAGCAGTTATATTATTCATAACAAAAAGATTGCTAAAATTATATTAGAAGAATTAAAATAAAGGGGATGTTACGAAATAATTTAAATCGTAACATCCTTTTTTGTTATAAATTCTAACTAAAAAATAGAATATTGATATCTTATCAATAATATTTATTTCCTACTAATTAATTCCTCGAATGTTATAGTTGAGGAATTGTTGTAATTAGATACAATTGTTTCTTATAATAGAATAATTGTATTATAAAGATACTTAAAATTTCTATTTTTAATGTCTTTTTATTTTACAAAAGAAAAGACTGTTGTTTTTTTATATGTCAACAGTCTGAAATAAAGAATCATTAAGTTTTTTTATTTGTTAAGAAGTAATGATGTTTTTTCAATATATTTTTGATGATATTCATCAAAAATACAATCAGGATCATGATAATAAGTTTCTAAAACATCACACATTTTAAGTAGTTCACTATATTGATCATGAACTTTATTTTTAGTTGAATGATTTTTAATAGCTTGAACGATAATATCTATTTCTTCATTTTCAAACAATAAACTTTCTTCTAACATCTTTCTAGCAAGTTCACTTGAAAGTTGAGCGTGATTAAATGAGGTATTGTTTTTATAAACGGAATAATCATGTAAAAGTCCCATAATAGCGCATAGTTCACAGTCTAATTGTACATACTGACTATAGGCAATACATAAGGTTGAAACGCCAAATAGATGACGATAGCCTTGTCTTTTTTTGTTTCCAAAACAGTTTTTTTCAAGTTCTTGATATACGACTTTTTCAATTTCTAAATATCTTTTCATCGTCTAAGTCCTTTAGGATATAAATTTTTAACTTGATTATTACTTTCTTTATAGAAAGAAAGTGGATAACCATCTACAAAAATAACACCATAGCCTTTTTGATTATTTCCTTTCAAGGTTAAACCAGAAAGATAATCTTTTACTTCTTGACTATCACATTTAAAATTATAAGATCTTTTAACATCTTCTTTATTTAAAGTAAGAGCAAGTGAAAGACTTGGTTCAAATCTTCCTTTTTTACATTCTCCTAAATAAAGACCATTTCTTAAAACTTTGATTGGAAGTTCAGGAAAATGATTTAAAATAGCATAGACATGATTATTTGATTGATAAAGATAAGGTGGTACAGGAATATTTAAGTTTTCTTGATAAAACTTTTGAACAAGTTGTAGCTGTTCTTTCTTTAAATTTGGTTTTAAAATTTTTTCTTTTGAAATAGCTGTTTCTGTTGTTTTTTGTAACATGGCTATAAATTGTCCTTCACCACGATTAATGTGAGGGTACATTCTAATGGTTCCTTCAATAAAACCATCAGACATTCCTTCTTTTTTATTAATTGGGAGTAATTTCATACCTAATTCATTGATCATATATTCAACTTGTTTTTCATTTTCATCTAAAGAATAAGTACATGTAGAATAAATTAAAATGCCATCTTTTTTAAGCATCTTATATGCTTGATCAATTAAGTTTCTTTGAATATAAGCACACTCATTTATCTTTTGCATTGACCAAGTATCAATTGCTTCTTTATCTTTTCTAAACATACCTTCTCCAGAACAAGGAGCATCTAAAATGATTTTATCAAAGAAACTTTCAAATTTCATTTTTAAAGGATCACAATTCGTCACAATTGTATTTTTTAAACCAAATCTTTCAATATTACTTGATAAAATAGAAGCACGTAATTTAGAAATATCATTAGCAATCATTAATCCTTCATTAGAAAGACGGCTGGCAACATAACACGTCTTACCTCCAGGAGCACCACACATATCTAAAACATAATCATTTTCTTTAATATCTAAACAAGCGGCTACGCTCATAGCACTTGGTTCTTGAATATAATAAAGTCCACACATAAAATAAGGACTTTTACCTAGTGGATAATGAAGATAATCAAAATAATAACCACCATCTACATAAGGATGTTTTTCTATATATTGATGATTTAAATGATTTAAAACATCCTTTTTTAAAGGATTTAAATAAAATCCTTTAACTTCATTTTCATTTAAAGAATTCATAAAAGCATCAAAATCATCTTTTAATAATTCTTTCATTCTTTCAATAAATAACTCATTCATTATTCTTTCCCCTCAATAAAATAAGTAGCTTCCATATCAGCAACACTTAATGCAAAAGCAATAGGAAACATTTCAAAAGCTTTTCCAACATTTCTAGCATCTTCATTTCCAGAAAAGCCCATATGATATCTAATCGCAAAAGCTTCTTCTCTTGTAAGACGCATATAACCACTAATCATATAAACGCTTTTTTCACCATGACCATAAGGCAATTGATCATCATATTCATAGTTTGGTACTTGAATCCATTGACCATCTTTTTTAACATTACGTGTTCCCTTTTTATAACAATTAATTTTACATAAATCATGTAATAATGAAACAATCGCAATTGTTTCTTCACTATAATTCATTTGATATGTATCTTTCACTCTTTCTCTTTGAAGATAATCTTTCAAACAATCATAAACATTTAAACTATGTTCAAGTAATCCACCATCATAGCTTCCATGAAATCGTGCACTGGCAGGTGCTTCAAAGAAATCAGAATGTGGAGATAATAAATATTCAAGAAGTTTTTCGCTTCCAGGTCTTTTTATATTTGTTTTATATAATTCTATAAATCTTTCTTTATTTGTCATAAGCATTCCTCTTTTTTTATATTTTATCGAAAACATGCTTTTTCTTCAATAAAAGTATGAAATAAAATATCAAGGACATACTAGAAATGAAAGAAGGAATAAAATGAAAAGATATATTATAACTTTGATACTTTTAATAACTTGTACTTTTACTTTAACAGGCTGTAGAAATCAAACAACTGATAGTGGTTTTAAAGGAAACGTAGAAATTGCTTGGGATGATGTAAAGGATGATTTTGATCAAATAGATCAAGATGTTGAAAATGATACTTCTAAACAAGATGTTAAAGCCTTGACACAAACAATTTTAGATGGTTATGATAAAATAAAAGAAGGAATTACTCAAGATAATCAAGAAGAAGCTAAAAAAGTTTACGCAGCTGCGAGTCGATTAGAGTATATAGAAAAAAATACAGATCAAAAGTTATCAAGTGAAGAAAAAGAAATTTTAGAATTAGGAAAGAAAACGAAAACATTGATGATGCATTATTATGGAAATGGGGAAGGTATTTTTCAAGATGCTGTAGATGATGTAGAAAATGGGATTGATCGTGTAAAAAATTTCACAGAAGAAAAATGGAATGATTTTAAAGATAAATTAGAGTAGGGAATACTCTTTTTTTATTTTTTGCTTGTTTTATAATAAAGGTCTTGTTATAATAATAAGGCACACAAGCCCGAATGGCGAAATTGGTAGACGCAGCAGACTCAAAATCTGCCGGTGTAACAGCTGTACCGGTTCGAGTCCGGTTTCGGGCACCATACTTGCGGGTGTAGTTCAATGGTAGAACTTCAGCCTTCCAAGCTGACTACGTGGGTTCGATTCCCATCACCCGCTCCAAGTGATGATAACATCTCTAATGAGATGTTTTTATTATATGTTTTATGTGTTTTTTTATCAACTTGCTTATTTTCCATATAAATATAAGATTTATTTCTAATATTTTTATTAATCAAATATAATTTATTATCATATATTATACAATAAATAGAAGGGAGAACTTCTTGTAATTTATTTTTATCATCCTTTTTTAATAATGAATTATAATAATTAACAATAATCGGTAATGGAAAAGCATATTTTTCAAAAGTGATAGTAAAGTTTTGAATTTCAGTAAGATCTAATACTTTATCTCTACTATCTTTAAATTTATTAGAAATTAAATGTTTTATTTTAGTTTTTTTAAAAACTCATGTGCAAAATAAATAATTGCAATTATAAATATTACAATGTAAAAAAATATTATCATGTTTTATTACCTTTTTTTGTTATTAACATTACATATAAATTATACTAATAGTGTAATATTTTGAGAAGTCTTGGACGTATTTTTATACTAATAAATAAAAAATATTAAATAACTCTATTAGATTTAAAATACGTAAACGTGTGAAGAAAAATAAAAAAATATGAGCCAACTTGGCTCATAATATTTTATATCAAGAAGCTTTTATTATTTATGTATAGCAAAATAGATAATATGATTGAATAAGAAGTAAAAAGTTAAATTGATGAAAATTATGTTTTATCCTAAAATAATGTTTTTAAGATAAAGAACCGTTTAAACTACAAGTTAATGTAACAGTACAATTTTGTGTTTCTACTGCTGTTCCATCTACATATCTTTTTGCTGTTGCTTTTGCAGTAGCTTTATTTCCTGATTTGGAAGCACTTTTTGAAGAAATTTTCCAATTTGCATTTTTAGATGTAGCACTGGCAATAGACTTTGTACATGTTGATGAAGAACCTGTGTATGTGAAAGTGCCAGTTACAGTTACACTAAACATTGTTGTTCCTTGAGCATTTTTGTAATTTCCTGTTTTTTTAGCTGTTTTTTGATTAGATGCTCTTGTTGTAGGAGTTTCTTCTATAATTGTTTCAAGATAGTATCCATTATCTAATTGAATAATTTCTTTTTTTGTTCTAATGCAGACACAGGAAATGATAAGAATAAAATACTGCTTAAGATTGTTAGTATTGTAATAATTTTTTTCATAATTAATTCTTCTCTTCAATTGTATACTCTATATTTTTGATTTTTGAATTTTCAGAATCACGATAGCTTTTATAAATAAGTATTCCACGCCATAAACAACATATTAGAACAGCTATAGTGCAAAAAATGATTGCTTTTTTCAAAATATTTTTTATATGAGATTGTTTAATTAAATAATTAGCATCTTGATCTTCAAAATAGGAAATAATAATATCAGAAGGATAACCAAATTCATTACATAAATCATCATAAGTTATATTATCAGAATCGATATTTTCAATAATATTTGTTTTTAATCTTTTTAAAAAGATTTTTTCGTTTTTTGATAAAAATGGGAAAAAATGTTTACAATCTTTGATATATTTATTTACATTTCTATTCACTTTCATATTTATTCTCCATAATTCTTTCAATACTATTAATCATTGTTAAATATTCTTCATATAGTTTCTGCATATGTACAATACCTTTTTCTTCAATATGATAATAAATTCTTGTTTGTCTTTTACCAACAAGTCTTTTTTCATCACTGATTAAACCTTCATCTAATAATCTATATAAAATAGGGTACATTGTTCCCTCAGCAATATGTATTGTTCCATTAGAGATTTTATCTAAAGTTTGTACTATTTGATATCCATAACAATCACCTTCGCTTATTATTTTTAATAATAACATTTCCATTTTGAAAAAGCCTTTTGTATTTTTAGCCATATCATTATCACCTAATTTAATTATAAACATATAACATATTTAATTCAATGCCTATATAAGATAAGTATTTGTTGACATATGATTTATTTATGCTAGACTGTAATCAAAGAAAGCGCTTACCTAAAAATAAATAAAGGAGGAAATAATTATGTTGAAAAAAAGTATTGCTTCACTAGTATTAAGTATGGTTATGTTAGCTTCAGGTTCTGTTTTCGCATTTCGTGATACAGGTGTAAAAAATCATGCAGATGGTAAGGACTGTCCAGGTTTTTATCAATCTGATTCTTTTTCAACTTATTCAGGAGGATGGACTCAAACTAATTCGACTGATAAATCAGGAAATCATTGGACAAAAAGAACTGTACGAAATGGAAATCAATATTTTTGTGCTTATGTAAGCGTTGTAAATGGTGGGGAATTTGTTGGTCCACAAAGTCTTACGAGTTCTTATGTCAAATCAAAAGTAACTGTTAGATCAAAAGTAGCACATACTCATAAAATAAGAGTAGAATCATAGATTTTTATGAAAAAAATATTTACAGGGATTATTATTATCGTTTCATCTTTCTTGTTTTATGATATTTATAATAAGTATCAAACAACGCATGAGGATAATTTATATGGAATCGATTCGATAAATAATAAATTTAATAATATAGTTACTTTTGAACAGACTAATTATGAAAATAATAAAGACTTTATAAATGACTTATCTACATTGGCTGATAAATATAAAGTTACTGTCGTAAAATCTGATTTTGATGAAAAAAGAGAAATATATCAGTATTATATTTATTCCCATGAAAATATTCATGATCTATGTGATATTATCGTAGATAAAGATATTGATTTCGGTGATTTAAAGCAAAAAAAATATTATTCTAATTTAGACAAAAATAAAAATGCAATTTCATTGTTTTCAATGGGTAAAAATATTTTTTTAAATATAAAACCAATATCATATTTGTATAATAATCATGATGTAGTAGGGGATTATTATTTTAGTGGAAATAATAAAATGATTTCATCATTTTTAAAAGAATTAGATATAAAATATCCAATAAAAAGAATTGAAAAGATGGAAATAGATGAACATGAAAATGATAATAATCATGTAAGTATTAATATGACTATGTTTGTTATTTGCGTTATTGTATTTTTATTGATTATCATAGGATGGATAACAAAAAATAAAAAAACACATATGATTTATTTTTTAAATGGTGTAAGCGTAATAGAGATTGTTAAAGATTTATATTTGAAGACATTTTTATTAGGAATGGTATTCTCAGTTTTAGTTCCTGTTGTTTTATTTGTTTGCTTTGTAGAAAACATCAATGTTTTTACAAATAAAATGATTTTCAGTTTATTTGTAATCAGTTTACTAGAAATCGTAAGCCTTATTGTAATATTGATTATTATGACAATTTATTTGTCAATACATTTTAAGCTGGATGGTTTATATGGAAATAAAAGCCTAAAGATTTTCTTAAATATAAATTATATAGCAAAACTTATATTTATGTTGCTTCTGATGCCTTTGATAGTTCAATATAATCAAATACTTATCAATGATTTTCAAAATTTACAGTATGTTAAGTCTAATTATCAAGGAATAGAAGATTATATAAATATCTATACGATGGATTATCATTATCAGGATTTTAATTATAGTTTAAATGATGTTTTTGATGGAAAAATAAATTCAAGTATTCAAGAATATCAGTATTATTATGACTTGCTAGAAAAAAATGGTGCTATTTCTTTTATGTGGCAACCGTTTAGGGAAAATGTTGATGAATATATTGTAAATTATCAATATTTAAAACAATTTCCAATGATTGATATAAGCGGAAAAAAACTCAATATTAATTTAGAGACAGACCAATGTTTTGTTCTTGTTCCTGAATCGTTAAAAGATATTGATATCCAACAATTTTTACAAGAAAGAAATATGAAACTAGAAAAAGTTGTTATAAATAATGAACAACCTCATTTAAGAAATTTAGATGCAAGTAGTTGTGAAGAAACAAATGACAAGGCAATTCTATTTGTTTATGGAAAATACTATCAAAGAAAAGAAAGAAATCCTTATATTAATATCTATATAAAAAAGACAATTCATCAAGTTGATAAAATTGTTAAAGGAAGTCGTTTTGAAGGAACATTGAAATGGTATTCTTTAGATGACTATATAAAACAAACTGAATTACGCTCACCATATTATATTTTTAAAAATACAATCATTACTTTATTGACAGTTTTGTTGATAATCATGATTCTTTATGAAAATTATTGTTTTTATATAAAATTAAATATGAAAAAGGTAATGGTCAAAAAGATCATGGGGTTAAACAGATGGGATATCTTTAAAAATTTATATTTAGAATTGCTAGTATGTTATCTACCAGTTTTAGTTTTATGTAGAGAATATTTGCTGGTTCCAGGATTATTCTTATTGTTTGATGGATTATTACATATATATGTGACATATTATATTTATAATGTAAAAACGGTCTATTATCTAAAGGGAGGTTCGTAGAATGAATGCTTTAAAACTAGAAGATATCAAAATGCAGTTTAATCAAAAAGTATTATTTGAAAATCTTGATCTAGCTATTGAAAAAGGAACGATCAACACGATTATGGGAGAAAGTGGTTCAGGAAAATCAACCCTTTTAAATATTATTGGCTTACTTTTAAAACCAACAGCAGGAGCAATCAATATTCTTGATTATCAAAATGTAAATCCAAATACTAGACAAGCTATGTTGATTTTAAGAAATGAGATCAGTTATATTTTTCAAAATTATGCCTTAATTGATGATGAAACAGTTTATCAAAATATAGAACTGGGATTAAAATATACAAAAGGAAATCATCATAAAAAGATTGAATCTATTTTAAAACAACTTCATTTAGAAGAACTAAAAAATGAAAAAGTAAGCTCACTATCTGGAGGAGAGCAACAAAGGGTAGCCTTTGCAAGAGCATTTGTAAAACCTAGTGAAATCATCTTATGTGATGAACCGACAGGTAATCTTGATTCTAAAAATAAAATGATTATTTTAGATTTATTGAAACAATTAAATGAAAATGGGAAAACAATTATTATTGTTACTCATGATCAAGCAGTTGAGTCAATTGCTCATCATAAATATCGATTAGCTGATAAAAATATTAACCAAATAAGTGCATAAATATAAATAGTAGTATAAAAAATGAATAAATGATTTTACAGTAAAAGGACTGTTACGGTATTGAATATGATTTTGTACAGTCCTTTTTTAACATTATAAAATTGATTATTTACACGTTTATAATGAAATTATTAGTGATAAAGCATTAAGTAACATATGTATAGCAATTGGTTTCATAATATTGTAATTGCTACGTATGTAGATCGTATTTGTTATTGAATAAAATAATATATAATTTATCATTGAAATAATAACTTTATAATTTAATGTTACTATTTCAGTTATACAATGAGAACATGCAAAGAGTAGGGCGATAATAATTGTTTTAATTACTTTATGATTATCTAAAAACTTTGTATTTTTAAATATTTGAGCTTTAAATAGAATTTCTTCTACAAAAGGAAGAAGCAATATAACAATCAATCCTATAATATAAGGATGCTTTGAATAGAGCATACTTATAATATTGTTATTAACAGTAGTTTGTTTAAATAAGGTATAAGATGAAAATGTTAAAGCAATATTTATTGCAAAGATCATAAATGTTACTACCGCTGTAATAAATGCTCCAGTATCCAATACCTCATTGATCTGTTCAATAATATTGTCAAACTCTTTTCTAGATATTCTAATCATTGAAAAGAAAAGAATCAAAGATACAACTAATCGAGTATATATTTGATATTTTGTAGGTGTTAAAGATATAATAAAACTTCCTATAAGCAAATAACCAACAAAATAGAGTTTTTATTATATTTAAAACAAATGGTTGACAGATGATAACAATTTGTATACAATGTAATCACATTTGATATAAATACTGTGAAAAGAAAGAGTAGACGTTGATCTTTAGCGTAGAGATTTCCTGGTAGGTGAAAAGGAAAGTAGAGATTTTTGTTGAATTCATCTTGGAGTAGAGTGTTGAACAGTTTTAAGTAGGCATCTCCGGTTACACCCGTTAAAGTGGAAGAGTATGATTGTACTCGATGAGGTTAGTATAGTAATATACTAATAAACAAAGGTGGTATCACGAAGCGATAGCTCTCGTCCTTAGAGGATGAGAGCTTTTTATTTATATCAAGGGAAATGAAGAAAAGGGGACAAGTAATATGATTATTGTAATGAAATCAACAGCATCTAAAGAAGATGTAGAAAAAGTATCAGGATCAGTAGAAAAATTAGGGTTAAGAGTAAATGTTGTAAATGGGGCAACACAATCTGTTATTGGAATTATTGGAGATACAACAAAAGTAGATCCTGAATCAATTGAAGTAGATCCAGCTGTAGAAAAAGTAATGCATGTATCAGAACCATATAAATTAGCGAATAGAGCTTTCCATCCAGAAGATTCAGTTATTGATGTCGGTGGCGTTAAAATTGGTGGAGGACATCTAGCAGTGATCGCAGGACCATGTTCAGTAGAAAGCAAGGAACAAGTGATTGAAATCGCTAAAGCAGCCAAAGCAGCAGGAGCTAATCTATTAAGAGGTGGAGCATTCAAACCAAGAACATCACCATATGCTTTCCAAGGAATGGGATCAGCAGGGTTAGATATTCTAGTAGCAGCTAAAGAAGCAACAGGATTACCAATCGTATCAGAATTGATGGATGCAGAATACTTAGATGAATTTATTGAAAAAGTAGATTTGATTCAAATTGGAGCAAGAAACATGCAAAACTTCGACTTGTTAAAGAAAGTCGGGAAAGCAACAAAGAAACCAATCTTGTTAAAAAGAGGGTTGAGTGCAACATTCCAAGAATGGATCATGTCAGCAGAATATATCATGGCAAGTGGGAATCCAAATGTCATCCTATGTGAAAGAGGAGTGAGAACATTTGAATCATACACAAGAAATACATTAGACTTACAAGCAGTCCCAGTAATCAAAGAATTGACACACTTACCAATCATTATCGATCCAAGTCATGCCGGAGGAAAATGGTGGTTAGTAAATCCAATGGCAAAAGCAGCAGTCGCAGCAGGATGTGATGGATTAATGATCGAAGTGCATAATAATCCAGAAAAAGCTTTATGTGATGGACCACAATCATTAAAACCAGCTAAATTTGAACAATTAATGAAAGAATTAAAACCAATTGCTGATGCTGTTGGTAAAGAAATTTAAGGTGACTGAAATGGAAATGATCGTTAATTTAAAGGAACATAGTTATCCTATTTATATAGAAAAAAATATTTTAAAACATGCAAATAAAAAAATAAAAGAAATCTTTAAAGGAAAGAAAATTATGATCATTTCCGATGATCAAGTTTATCCTTTATATGGCGATGATTTGACTTTAAATCTTGAAAAAGATTTTAAAGTCAATCATGTCGTTGTTCCTCATGGAGAAAAATCAAAACGTTTTGATATGTTACCAGCACTTTATAAAGCATGTTTAGATTTTAAACTTACAAGAACGGATTTAATCATTGCTTTAGGTGGTGGTGTGATTGGTGATATGGCAGGATTTGTCGCAAGTAGTTATTTAAGAGGGGTAAAACTTGTCCAAATTCCTACTTCTTTACTTGCACAAGTGGATAGTTCTGTTGGTGGAAAGGTAGCGGTTGATTTACCTGAAGGGAAAAACCTGGTAGGAGCTTTCTATCATCCATCCATGGTTTTGATTGATCCATGTACATTAAAGACATTAGATCCACATTTTATCAGTGATGGCATGGGAGAAGTCATTAAATATGGATGTATTAAAGATAAAAAATTATTTGATCAATTAAATTCTTATCAAAATTTTGAAGAACTCTATGAATTTATTGATGAAATCATATATAATTGTGTCAACATCAAAAGAGAAGTTGTTGAAAAAGATCAATTTGATTTTGGTGATCGTTTATTACTTAACTTTGGTCATACCTATGCGCATGCCATTGAACAATATTATCACTATGAAAAATATTCACATGGGGAAGCCGTAGGTATTGGAATGTATCAAATTACAAAACTTGCTGAAAGTTTAGATTTGACAAAAACAGAATCTTCCATGCAAATTAAAGAAATCTTACAAAAATACAATCTACCATATGAATGTCAAGTTGAAACAAAAAATCTTATTCAAGCTATTTCTTTAGATAAAAAGAATATTAATAATTCGTTATCTGTTGTTTTATTAAAAGAAATCGGAGATAGTTATGTTTATCAAACAAATCAAGAATTTTTATTAAAAAAGGAAAGGGTATAAAATGAGTCAAATTAAGTTAATTCCTACAAAACTAAAAGGAAAAGTATCTGTTCCACCTTCAAAATCATTAGCACATCGTGCGATTATTGCAGCTAGTCTTGCTAAAGGTATTTCAAGAATTGATCATATAGAATATTCTCAAGATATTAAAGCAACAATTGGTGCGATGGAAGCACTTGGAACAATTATTGAACAACATGAAGATTATCTTATTATTAATGGTAATTACACATTTACTAAAAATAATACGATGCCAGGAGTCCAAATTGATTGTGAAGAATCAGGATCAACGCTTCGCTTCATGGTTCCTATTTCTCTTGCTAAAGAAAATAAAGTACGTTTTATAGGAAGAGGACAATTAGGGAAAAGACCATTAGATACCTATTATGAAATCTTTGAAAGACAAAATATTGGTTATTTATATCGTGAAAATGTTTTAGATTTAAATGTTGTGGGTGAATTAAAACCTGATTTATATCGTATTCCAGGTAATATTTCATCACAATTTATTACCGGTTTATTATTTGCTTTACCTTTATTATCATTTGATTCAATCATTGAAATTACGACACCACTTGAAAGTAAAGGATATATTGATTTAACATTACAAGTATTAAAACTTTATGGTATTGAAATTGTGAATCATGAATATAAACAATTTATTGTAAGAGGTAGACAAGAATATAAGGCAAGAGATTATCGTGTGGAATCTGATTTTTCTCAAGCTGCTTTCTATTTAGTAGCGGGTGCTTTAGGAAATGATGTTACATTATTAGATTTAAACTTAGATTCTTTACAAGGTGATAAAGCAACAATTGATTTTTTAAAACAAATGAATTGTGAAATCGTGGAAAATGATGAAGGAATTAAAGTGGTGAGTCATGGTTTAAAAGCAACAATTGTGGATGCGAGTCAATGCCCTGATGTTATTCCAGTTGTCTCTCTTGCCTTAGCAGTGGCAAGTGGACATAGTGAAGTCATCAATGCCGGACGTTTACGTATTAAAGAATGTGATCGTCTTCAAGCAACAGTTGAAGAATTGAATAAACTAAAAGCACATGCAGTTGAACATGAATCTTCTATGGAATTAGATGGCGTAGAAACTTTAACTGGTGGAAATGTATCAAGTCATGATGATCATCGTATGGCGATGATGCTAGCGATTGCTTCAACAGTGTGTAAGGAACCAGTCATTATTGATAATAAAGAATGTGTTAAAAAATCTTATCCAAGTTTTTGGGAAGATTTCGAGATGTTAGGAGGAAAAATCGATGGGGGCAACTTATAAAAATAATATAGAACTGACAATTTTTGGTGAATCCCATGGAAAAGCTATTGGTATTACCATTGGAAACCTTCCTAGCGGTATTCAAATTGATTTAGATGAAGTTTCGCGTGATATGAAAAGAAGAGCACCAGGACAAAATAAAATGTCGACAGCTAGAAAAGAAGCAGATCAAGTAGAAATTTTATCAGGGTTACAAGATGGTATTACCACAGGAGCACCTCTTACAGGAGTCATCTATAATAGTGATCAACATTCTAAAGATTACTCTTTACTTAAAACAAATATGCGACCAGGACATAGTGATTATCCAGCTTATATTAAATATAAAGGATTTAATGATGTCCGTGGGGGTGGGCATTTTTCCGGAAGAATTACAGCCCCAATCGTTTTTGCGGGAAATATTGCTAAACAGATTTTAAAACAAAAAGGAATTATTGTAGGAGCACATATTTTATCAATTGGAAAAATCAAAGATGAAAAGTTCCCTGTAAATGTAGATGATGAAATGCTTTTAAAATTAAGTGAAAAACAATATCCAACAATTAAAGAGGGTGTTTTTGAAAAAATGGAAGAAACGATTTTAAAAGCTAAAGAAAATTTAGATAGTGTTGGTGGTAAAATTGAATGTGTTGCTTTACATGTTCCTGCTGGAGTAGGTGAACCTTTCTTTGATTCTTTAGAAAGTCATTTATCTTCATTGATGTTTTCAATTCCAGCCGTTAAAAGTGTTTCTTTTGGCGATGGAGAAAGTATTGATGAAATGTTTGGGAGTGAAGCCAATGACTGTTATTATTATGATGAAGAAGGAAATGTAAGAACTTCTACAAATCATAATGGTGGCATTACTGGTGGTATTACAAATGGTATGCCTGTAAGTTGTACGGTTACTTTTAAACCTACACCTTCGATTGCTAAAAAACAAAAGACGATTAATATTGAAACAAAAGAAAATGTAGAATTAAAAATAAAAGGAAGACATGATCCTTGTATTGTACAAAGAGCAGTTGTTGTTGTAGAAGCAATGATGGCTTTAGGAATACTTGATATGATGGGGGAATAAGTATGAAAGATTTAAAACAATGTCGAATTGAAATAGATGCAATTGATCAACAATTAATGGAACTTTTTGAAAAAAGAATGTCTCTTTCAAAAAGTGTTGTTGAATATAAAATAGCGAATCATTTAGAAATCTTTCAACCTGAAAGAGAAAGAGAAGTTATTGAAAAGAATTTAAATCGTTTAGAAAATGAAAATCTTAAAGAATATGCAAGATGTTTTATTCAAGAAATGATGACTGTTTCTAAATCTTATCAATCAGATTTATTACCTCTTGAATTAGATAAAAATATTAAAACTGAATTTAAAAAAGATCCCCTTGTTGGATATCAAGGAATTGCTGGAGCATTTTCTCAAAGTGCTGTAGAAAACTTCTTTGGTGAAGGGACAAGAAATATTGGTTATAAAGACTTTGAAGATGTTTATGTAGCATTAGAAAATGGTGAAATTGATTATGGGGTTTTACCTATTGAAAATAGCTTAACAGGATCTATTAATGATAACTATGATTTAATTAGAAAATATGGTTTTTATATTGTAGGAGAAACTGCAGTTAATGTCAGTCAATGTTTAATGGCACTTCCAGGGACAAAGATTGAAGATATCAGACAAGTTTACTCACATCCTCAAGGATTAGCACAATCTAGTGAGTTCTTATATCAACATCGTTATATTGAACAAAGACCATTTCAAGATACAGCCATGGCTGCTAAATATGTAATGGATTCAAAAGATCCAACTAAAGCAGCCATTGCATCACCACTTGCATGTAAACTTTATGGTTTAGAAATGTTAAAAGAAAATGTACAAAATAAGAAAAACAATAGAACACGTTTTATGGTGATTTCAAAAGAACTTATTTGTCCAAAAGAAAGTGATAAAGTTTCTGTTATCTTTACATTACCACATCAAGTTGGAGCTTTAGATAACATGTTACAAACAATTAAACAAAGTCAAATTAATATGGATCGTATTGAATCAAGACCAATTGAAACACAATTTTGGCAATATTACTTCTATATTGATTTTGAAGGAAATATGCATGAAGAAAGAATACAAAGAGCAATCAATAAAATGAAAGCTAATAGTACAACATTAAAAGTATTGGGAAATTATAAAAGGGCGTAAGAATGAAAAATATTATATTAGTGGGAATCATGGGGTGTGGTAAAACAACCATCTCCAAATTATTATCAGAAAAACTGAATATGCCAGTAATCGATATGGATGAATATCTTGAAAAGAAATATCAATTGACTATTCCAGAAATGTTTGATATTTCTGAAGATTATTTTAGAGATCGTGAAAGTGAAGCTTGTTTAGATATGGCTCAACTTGATGGTTATATTATCTCTACTGGTGGTGGCGTTGTTAAAAGAAAAGAAAATCGTGATATTTTAAAACAAGCGGGTACTGTTTTCTATATTGATCGACCTTTAGATAATATAGTAAGTGATGTTGAAACAGCACATCGACCTTTATTAAAAGATGGCCCTCAAAAACTTTATCAACTCTATGATGAAAGACATGATCTTTATTTAGATAGTTGTCATTATCATGTTGATAACGATGGGACATTAGATGATATTGTTAATAAAATTGTAGAAGATATAAAATAAGGAGATAATCAAGAACGATTATCTCCTTTTGCTTTAATATATTCTTTAAATAAAGTATAAAGAATAGATGTAAGTGGAATAAATAAGAACATTCCTAATATACCCATAAGATTACCACCAATAATAACAGCGACAAATACCCATATAGAAGGAAGACCAACTGAATTACCAACTACATGAGGATAAATTAAATTTCCTTCTATTTGTTGTAAAACAAGAAATAAAACAATAAATTCTAAAGCTTGCAGAGGATTAACTATACCAATCATAATAATTCCTACAAAACAACCAATAAAAGCACCAAAAACAGGAATTAATGCAGTAACAGCAATGACAACTCCCATTAACAAGGCATAAGGCATTTGTAAAATTGACATTGAAATAACAAACATACTACCAAGTATACAAGCTTCTAAACATTGACAAGTAATAAAATTAGAAAAAGTATGACTAGATAATTGTATGATATTACATATTTTTTGTGTTTTTTCTTGACCAATTAATACTTGGGATGTTGTTTTTATTTGTTTAGATAATGTTTCTTTTGAAAAAAGAAGGTAGATTGAAAAAACAAGACCAATAAAAAAGGTATATAAACTACTTAATGTATTAGATAAAATAGAAAATCCTGAATGAAAAAGTGTTTGCCAATTATTTACAATAGTTTTATATAAAGAAGATAAATCTATATCTAAAGAAATAATAGAATCAATCATATTTTTAAAACTACCATTCATTATATTTCTATTATCTTTTAATGTTTGGATAAATTGATCATAAGCATTAGGTGCTAATCTAATAATTTCTTTAATAGAATGAACAAGTTCAGGACCAACAATAAAACAAATAAGAATAATAAAAGCAAATAATAGTATTAATGTAATAATAAAAGAAAACATTCTTTTATTCTTACTATTCTTTAAAAGTGTATTTTCTAATTGTTTAGTAATAATATTTAATACAAAAGCAATACAAAATCCTACAAAAAAAGGAACAATAAGTTTCCATATAGTTTGAATAAAATGAAATACTTGTGATAAATTTAAAATAATTGCTAGTACAACACCAGCAAAACTTATTAAATACATATATTTTTTAATCTCTTTTTGATTTACATTCATAAAATCACCTCTTATTTATTATAACTATAATTTATGAACAGAAAATGAAAATTTGCATAAATGTTAGTTTGGTTCTATAATAAAAAATGGGTAATTAGACAAATGGGAGGGTTTTGTATGAAAAAGATTATTATGGCTGCAGGAGAGAATAGTCAAACAATTTTATTAGGTATTTTAGTGATTATTTGTATCATTATTGTATTAAATATGATTTCATTCTTTTATAAAAAATATAAAAACTCTCATTTTAATAAAAATGATTTAACTAATCAAATATTTGATGAAGATCAAAGTCAACTTTATGTTTTAGTTAGAACTAAAGATTTTAAAGTTTTATTTATTTCTTCACGTTTTCAAGAAGTATTTCATATAGCTAAAGAACGTATAGTTGTAGATTTTATGGTTTTAAAAGAAATGGTGGAGGAAAGAGTTTATCGTGATTTTATGAAACAATATCAATCATGGAATCAAGAAAATTCTTTTAAATACTCTTTTAAAATGAAAGATGTAGATCAATGGTTTGTACTTACAGTAAGTGCGATAGAAAATGGTAAATATCATTTATTTGCTTTCTATGATCATAGTGAAGATGTTTTAAAAGAAAAAGATTATTTAAAACAAATAGAAACTACAAAAAATGAAAGTGAATATAAAGCATCTTTTTTATCAAGAATGTCTCATGAGATAAGAACACCAATGAATGGTATTATTGGAATGTTGACATTAGCTAGAAATACACAAGATACTAAACAAGAAGATTATTATTTACAACAAGCTCAAGATATTTCTCAATACCTTCTTTCCTTAATTAATGAAGTATTAGATATGTCTAGAATGGAAGCTGGAAAATTAGAATTAGAAAATAAACCATTTAATATTTATCATTTAGAACCTCAATTAAATAATATTTTCAAAGAAACAATTGAGAAAAAAGATGTAATGTTTAAAATAGAATATTTTGATTTTGATGTTAAATATTTTGTTGGTGATGAATTACGTATTATGCAAATTCTTGTTAATTTATTGTCTAATGCTAGTAAGTTTACTGAAAAAGGTGAAATTAAAGTGACATTTAGACAAATGTATAAAGAAGATCAAGTGGCTAATATTATGATGCGTGTACATGATACTGGTAAAGGAATGTCTAGAGAATTCTTAAGTCATATTTTTAGACCTTTTGAACAAGAAGGTGTAGAGATTTCTAAAAAATATGGTGGTAGTGGATTAGGCATGGCTATTACAAATCAACTTGTTAAGTTGATGGGTGGTGAAATTGTTGTTGATAGTTTAGAAGGAAAGGGGAGTGATTTTACTGTCTTTTTAAATTTACCAATTTCTACTAATCAACAATATGAAGATAAAAAAGAAGTTGTTGTAGAAGAATTTAGTTTTGATCAAAAACGTATTTTACTTGCGGAAGATAATGATATTAATGCTGAAATTTGTTTAAGTGTTTTAAATGCTAAAGGGGCTTTTGTTGAACGTGTAGAAAATGGACAAGTTGCAGTAGAGACTTTTAAAAAGCATGCTGAACATTATTATGATTTGATTTTAATGGATATTCAAATGCCTGAAATGAATGGTTATGAAGCAACACAAGCAATTAGAAGTTTAAATAGAGAAGATAGTCAATCAATTCCTATCTTTGCTTTGTCAGCGGATGCTTATGTTGAAAATAAAAGATATTCAAAGAAAACGGGAATGAATGGACATTTTTCTAAACCGATTGATTTTGATGAAATGGAAAAAGAATTGGGTCAATTCTTTTCAAGGAGAGACATAGATGAAAAAAACATATAAATTATCAATTCCTTATTTAGGAAAAGTAGCAGTAGTCACAGTAGTATCATTTTCATGTGCGATTTCTGCTTATCAACTTTCTCAAAACAGTTCTATCTTTTCACCGCGATCAAAAGCATTAGAACTCAAAAATAATCAAGTCATTTTTTCAAATCAAGACCAACAAACTCATACTCATCAAGAACCAGATGAAAGTCAGTATTTAAAAGAAAATCAACAATCATTAGATAAAATATCACAAACAAATTTAAACAATTCACCCTATCTCTTTAAAAATCAAGGAAGAGTAGATCCAACAAAGATATATGGACAAATAGGATTAGGTGTTAATGGAAATAATACTATAGGTGTTAATCCAAATGGAACAGGTGACGGTAATGTTACAGTTGTTATTCCTGGACAAGAGATACCAATAAATAATACAGGAACAGGTATTTCAAATGAAGTAGTAGATAAAAATACCAATCATGATAATAAAACACCAATAGTTGATCCTGATCCGATAGCTAGATTACCAGATATGTCTAATGATTTAATTTATGGAGATGCATCAACATTTACAAATGATGGTATTCTTCAAAAAGAAGGTGCTAGTTATACAATTCAATTTTTAAGTACAGAATTTTTATCTAAAGAAAGTGTTGATCAATTATATGAAGGTTGTGTCATTACTCCTTGGAAATTATTATGTAATATGGTAGTAATAATTGCTGAAAATGAAGAAGGTAAGTTGCCTAAACTTTATCGAATAGAAGATTACAATGATAATTTTAAAATAGGATCTTATCCTCAATATGCAACGGAAGATTTTACAGTAAAGTTTTATTTTAGAATGAATGCTTCAAGTCCTTGGCAAGAATATGAAGTGACATTTAAGGTCGAATATCAAACACGTATTTCATTACAAGATTACAATCAACAAGAAACAGGTTATTTCTACTTAAAAAAAGAGGAAACAGAAGATTTACGAAAATACTATAATTTGATCGTACCAACTTATCAAACACAAACACAAATATTTATGGGTTGGAAAAATGAAGATGGTAGCGATATTGATTCACAAACAGCATATATAGCTCATAAAAAAGGAAGAATTTCACTTATTCCGTTAGAAATGAAAGATTTACCTGAAGGGTATGAAGTTCAATTACAAAGTGAATATGTATTTGCGGAAGATTTATATACAATTTATAATTATGCATTTACAGGTTATAGTGGTGATGAATTTGCGGATATTCATGTACCTGAAGAAGTAAACAGTATAGAAATGAATTATGCAGGTTGGCAAAATTTCTATGGCGATTTTTATATACCTGCTTCTATTGAAAGTGCCCATTTTGGATGGAGTGGTTTACAACTTTATGGTAAGTATATTGTTGATGAAAATAATACAAAATATAGTTCTAATGAAGATGGCTTGTTAATGAATAAAGATCAAACAATTGTTTATCAAACACCGATAGCGGATGCAATTTATATTCCTAAAGGAGTTACAGCAATTAAAGGTATTGTTTCCTGGTTTGTATCAGATGTTTATTTTGATGGTCCATGTATGGTTGATCAAAGTTCATTTAAGAATATTCAAACAGATACAATTATTCATGTCCCTGATGAATATTATTTGGATTATTTTAAGAAAAGTTATAGAAGATTTGTAACAAATTTAATTAATGAAAATGGAGAATCGTATGATTATACGGTGAATAATAATTTGGTTTTCTTAAATGATGAAAGAGAATTAGTGAGTACAATGGATAGTGCCGCAGGAACAATTGTTATTCCTGAAACAGTAGAAAAAATAGATGATTATGCTTTTAGTGGTAATGATAAAATTATATGTATTATCTTTACTCATGGTGATGTTGAATTAGGACATCAAATTTTTAAAGATAGCCATGTTGAAGAAGTTAATTTTTTAACGAAAGATATTCCAGGTACAAATAGTGATACATTTAGCCAAGCGGATTCATTAAAAGCAATTAATGTGTCAATAAATTATTATGAATTATATGATGATAAATGGAAGAATGAAATAGATCAAGCTTCATTTGCACTACTTAGTGAAACAGATTCAAGTTTTCAAACAAAGAATGGTTTTGAATATCTAGAAATGTATTATCGTGATAGATCACATGCGACGATTTTATTAAATGCACCTACTAATTTAATACAATTTGACGAAAATAGTATTCCAGGGGTTACAATTACAGAAATAGGACAACATGCTTTTTCTGAATGTAAAAATTTAAAACATGTCAAGTTATCTAAACATATTAATCAAATTGATAGCTATGCTTTTTATGGCTGTGAGGCGTTAGAAAGTATTTTCTCTGAAAATACAGATAGCATCACTATTCAAGAAAATGCTTTAGAAATTACAGATAGTTGGTTATTTGATTTACGTTATATGGCATTTAATGCTAAAAAAGCTATTTTTGAAAATGATTATTTGCCTTCAGTAACAAGACAAATGTATATCCCGTTTGATGGAGAAGGTTATAATGGTGGTAATACATATAGTGGTGCTTATTTTATAGATGAATCTTATGGTGGAGAAATTCTTTATGGATATGCTCGAGGAACAGATCAAAATGGAAACACTGTTACAGTAGAAGATGAATTTTATTTAATCAATGCCACAACAGATGTTCAAGGGGATGTGGCTACTAAAGAAGGTACATTTGAAATTTGTACAAGTGCTTTTGAAGATGTGCCAATTACTTCCATTCAATTTAATATGACAGATGATATGTATTGGATTGATGATTATGCCTTCTATGGAACGAATTTAACGGGTGAACTTGTTTTACCTGATGGTTTAGGACCAATTGGGCAAGTTGCATTTTATGGATCAAATATTTCAAAAGTTATTTTTCCAAAAACTTATGGAAATGATACAGATTATCCTGCATGTTTATGGACAAATACTTTTGGTGGGGATGAAAGTTTAAGTGAAATTGTTTTCCAAAATGCAACACCAATTGAATTATTCTATAATAAATTTACTGAATATACTTTTGGTGACATGGCTAGTGAAGATTTCCATATTACTTTAAGTGGTGCAGCTAAAGGTTTAGAACAAAAATACATAGATGCTTGGAAGTACCGTTTCATAGCTTGTGAAGATAATGATCCAAGTGTTAACGAAGAAAAGCTTAATCAATCAGTAAAGAAAATTGCTGGTTTATTAGGATATACTTTACCAGAAACAGGTACTCAACCTGGTGACAATCAGGAAGTTGTTCCTGATGTTGAAAAAGCACCAGAAGATAACCAACAAGAAGTCAATGATGAAAATCAAAATGATCAACAAGATGAAAATAAACAAGAAGCTTTAGAAAATGAGGTAGATGAAAATGATAATTGAACAATCACAACATATTATTGATGAAGTCTCAAAAGTCTTTATTGGTAAAGATGAAATAATTAAAAAGGTTTTAATGACAATTTATGCAGGAGGACATATTTTGTTAAACGATGCGCCTGGAACAGGTAAAACAACATTAGCGTTAGCTTTTTCTAAAGCTTTAGGTTTAGATTATAAAAGAATTCAGTTTACAACAGATACATTACCATCAGATATTGTTGGTTTTACAATGTTAAATAACGAAACACAAAAATTTGAATTTAGATCAGGGGCTGTATTTAGTAACTTACTTTTAGCTGATGAAATTAACCGTACATCGCCTAAAACACAAGCTGCTTTACTAGAAGCAATGGAAGAACATAATGTAACAGTTGATGGTGTTACTTATGATTTACCACATCCTTTTATTACGATAGCAACACAAAACCCAATGGGTTCTGCTGGTACTCAACCTTTACCAGAATCGCAATTGGACCGATTTATGATTTGTTTATCTATTGGTTATCCTAATTTAGAAAAACAAATAGAAATTATTAAATCACGTCGCTACGATAATCCAATTGAAAGAATTGAAGAAGTTGCTTCAAAAGAAAATGTGATTGAAGTACAAAACTATTTATCTTCTGTACGTATCAGTGATGATGATCATCGTATTGAAGCTACACTCACAAAGAATAAGGATGTAAAGATTGTAAGTACTGATAGTAATCATAATTTTGATTAGATGAGGTTTTTATGGATTCAATTATTATTTTAATTTATGTATATATGTTTTTAATAGGAATGTGTGTAGCAAGTTTTATGAATGTTGTGATTGATCGTGTTCCTAGAAATGAGAGTTTTGTAAAGGGAAGGAGTCATTGTGATCATTGTGGTGAGACTTTAAAATGGGATGATTTGATTCCTATTGTAAGTTATATTTTTTTAAGGGGTAAGTGTCGTTATTGTCATACTTCGATTCCTATTAGAGGTTTTTTGATTGAAATTTTTGGTGGATTGATTGGTATGTTTTGTTTTTATCGTTTTGGTTTTAGTATTGAAACGATTTTAATGTTTGTGATTGCGATGATTTTACTTGCGATTACAATGATTGATTTTGATACAATGATTATTCCTGATGGTTTAAATATAGCCATGTTCATTGTTTCTATTGTTTTAATGTATGTAAGACATATGTCTTTGTTAGAAAGTATTATGGGTATGTTTTGTATTTCTGTACCAATGATTTTATTAAATGTTTTAATTGCTGAATCTTTTGGTGGTGGAGATATTAAATTAATGTTTGTCTCAGGAATAGCTTTAGGATGGAAGTATAGTTTACTTGCTGCTTTTATTGGTATTTTACTTGCAGGAAGTTATAGTGTTTATTTATTGATAAGTAAAAAGATTGATAAAAAAGGACATATTGCTTTTGGTCCTTATTTATCAATTGGTATTTTTATTGCTTTATCTTATGGTAGTGAAATTATAAGTTGGTATTTAAATTTAATGATGTAAAGAGGTGATAGAATGGCTACATTTAAATATATTTCGAAAGATATGTCAGCTAAAACAATAAGAGGAACGTTAGAAGCTGATGATCGAAATGATTTAGTGAGAAAGCTTAAAGAACAAAATTTGTTTTTAGTAAGTTGCCAAGATGTCACTAAAAAGACTGTTAATCAGTATAAAATGAAATTAAATGAATTATCAGCTTATTCTAGAGAAATAGGAACAATGCTTGCTTCTGGTTTATCTTTGATTCGTATTTTTTCTATTATGGTTCGAAGAGAAGATAATAAAAAAATAAAAAAAATTTATGAAAATATTTATGTAAAGTTACAACAAGGATATACTTTATCCGCTGCTATGGAAGCTCAAGGTGTTGCTTTTCCTAATTTAATGATTCAAATGTATCGTTCAGGTGAAGCAAGTGGGGATATGGATAAAACGGCTTTAACGATGTCTGATCAGTATTCTAAGGATCATCGTATTAAAGGTAAAACTAAATCAGCAATGATGTATCCTATTATTTTAATTATAGTTACAATTGCTGTTTTGTTGATTGTTTATTTAGCAGTGCTTCCTTCTTTCTTTGATATTTTTCAAAATGTTGAGTTACCATTGATTACTAAAATCAATATTAGTATTTCAAAGTTTTTACAAGATTATTGGTATTTTGTCTTATTGATTGCTGCGGGTTTGGTTGTCACTTTTATTGCTTTACTTAGAGTAGAAAAGGTACGTTTTCAAGTAGATAAATTAAAAATAAAAATTCCTAAGTTTGGTAAATTGTTGATGACAATTTATACGAGCAGATTTGCAAGAACTTTATGTTCTTTATATACAAGTGGGATGTCTATTGTTAATGCTTTAAATATTGCTAAAACAACGATTGGTAATGTTTATATTGAATCACAGTTTGACGGAGCTATTAAGAAATTAAGAAACGGGGAAAGTTTATCTCAAGCAATCAAGGACATTGATGGTTTTGATATTAAATTAACAAGTAGTATTTTTGTGGGAGAAGAAAGTGGACGTTTGGAATCAACGCTTACAACTCTTGCAGATGATTTTGATTTTGAAGCAGAACAAGCATCAGAGAGAATGATTACCCTTATTCAACCATTAATGATTATCTTTTTAGCGGTTGTGATTTGTTTAATTATTATATCTGTATTATTACCAATTTATACATTGTATAACAATGTAGGAAATATGTAGGAGGAATTATGAGTTATATTGTATTTTTATCAACAAAAGGATTACAAATGGTTCAAGGAAATGTTTCAAAAAATAATATTCATATTTCTTCTTGCAAAGAATTTGAATTTGTTGAAGGAACAATGCTTGATGGAAATATTCTTGATGATCAACCTGTTAGAGATGTTTTACTTGATTTAAAAAAAGAAAATGTTGATAGTGTGAGACTTGTTGTCGATAGTGGGCAAATTTTAGTGAAGTGTGCTGTTTTACCAAAAGTTTCTCATAAACAAATTCTTCAATTTGTAAAGGATGAATTTATTGACGTTGAAAGTCAATATACGGATTTATTATATGATTATGCAATCATAAAATATAAAGTTGAAGGTAAAGAAGGTCAACTCGTTTTATGTGCGGCAATGGAAAGAGAGTTTTTAAAGCCGTATATTGATTTGTTTGATGAAATGGGAATTTCATTAGAATCAATTGATATTATGACAAATTCAATTATTAAATTAACAGAATCTATTCCTAAATTAACAAACCTATCTTATGTTTTAACAGTAATCAATGGACAAGATGTTATTCATTATTTATTTATTAATGGACAATATGAAATAGCTAATAGAATACGTATTTTCTCTGATCGTGGAACAGTTGCTTTTATTACTGAATTGTCCAATTCACTTACTAAATTAATGCAGTTTACTAAAGGTACTTATAAAGATGCCCAATTAGAAAAAATCTATTTTGCGGGGCTAGAAACTTATGAAGAAGATATGTTGATGTCAACTATTTCTTCTAATTTGAGTATTGAGACATCTCGTTTTAAACCAACAAACCATACTTGTAGTAAAGATAATAATTTTCCTATTCATAAATATTTATTTGTAGGAAGTTTATGGAGGAGATAAGATGGCAAGAAACAGTAACAAAGATATTGATTTTTTATCTGTCTATAAAACAAAGAAAAAAATAAATATAAATTCTAAAACACTCTTGCTTATAGCATTACCTGTTTTACTCATTCTTATTTTTGCGACAAGTACACTTTATTTAACAATCACTAATAGAAACTTGCAAAAGGATGTTGATACATTGCAAACACAAATAGAAGAGGCTCTTGCTGCAACAGCATCTAATACAAATTCTGATCAACAAAAAGAATTAAGTAAGCTCAATGAACAACTTACAAACTTACAAACAATTACACAAACATTATCAAAATACCCTCAAATTGATAAAGGTATTTTAGAAACAATTGATAAATCATGTAAGAACTTAACAATTGATTCAATATCATTTAATCAAGAAACAGGAGCTATATCACTTACTGTAACAGCTTCTAAAGTTAATGGTTGTGAAGAAACAGTAAGAACACTTAGAGAATCAGGTACTTTTAAAACAGTTGATTACAATGGGTATACTCAAGATGGTGGTGTTAGTGAAACAACGGAAACCGTAACAGATCCTACAACAGGTGCGACAACAACACAAACAGTAACGAATACGACACCAATTACTTATAAATCATCGATTACATGTACATTAGAAGGAGGTACGACAAGTGGACAAGATTAAAGATTCATTTAAAAAACTTTCTTCTAGAGAAAAGACATTGATTTATATATTAGTGATTTTATTGATTGTTTGTTTTGGATGGTTGATTTTATTACAACCACAATTAACATCACATACATCATTAAAGTCTTCAAAAGATAGTTTAGAATTACAACTTACTGAATTAAAAGTAACAAGTTCATCTTCTTCAACAGAAGATATCAAAACACAAATTATGAATATTAATCAAGAAATTAAAGCTTTAAATGATCAATTTTACAATCTTATGTCAAAAGAAGATATTGATCAATTGATTACAAATCTAACAATAGAACATAAAATCAGTCCTACTAATTTAACAATGTCTGAAATAACACAAACAGATTTATCAAGTAAAAAGAGTGATGATAATTCATCTGATAACGCAAATGATAATACAGATGAATCTAAATCATCCAATGCTTTAGTTTATTCATGTGTTGTTACACAAACATGTAAAGGAACAAAAGCTAATTTACTCAATTTAATTGAAGATGTTAAAAATATGAGTGGTTTACATATTAATTCTGTTGCTTATGAAAATTCAACAGGTAACTTGGATTTAACAATTACATATACAGTTTATATGGTAGAAAAATAGTAAAAGAGGTGCAAACAATGAAAAATAAAAAGGGATCAACAATTGTATGGGCAATTACATTGATTATGGTTCTTGTAGTCATTGTAGGTGCCTCTTTGTCTTTTGCATATATGTCTTATAATCAATCTATTAAAAATAGAAATAAGACACAAGTTGAATTGATTGCTAATTCGGCAATTAAATCTCTAGCTGGTGCTATTGAAAATGATGAAAATAGTTCGCAGCTAATTCCAGATAAAGGTAAACAAATTAATGTATCAAAGATGGAATGTTCTGTTCCTTATGGAACAATTTCAAATATTAAAATTAATCGAAAAAAAGAAAATTTAATTATTGCATCACTAAAAGCTAATTACCATGATGAAGATTATACAATTTATGCTTATTTAACGCAGTCTAACAATCAATGGAAATGTGTTCAATATGATACAAATGGAAATCGAGATATTTTTACTGATAGTAGTTCAAGTGGAAATGATTCAGGAAATAATGGTAGTACAGATAATGATAATGACAATAATATTGGTTTGCCAGAAGGAAGTAATATAGCAGATACACTTGATAAAAGACTTACGGTTATGTTGAATCAATACTATGGAGATTTTAAAAATATTTATACATTTATTGATTGGTATAAAGATCAATGTAAGTATATGAATAAAACTACGGATGCTAATTATAATTGCGATTGGTGGTTTAATAATAGTGGGGGCTCTGATTATCATATTAAACAAGCGTATTTAACATGTATGACACAAAATAATCAGTTCGATAAATTAGAAGATGATATTTATCGAAAAGTTAAAGATCAAAATATTGTTTTTAACAATAATACATGGTATCCAGATTTATATGTTAATTTTCATGTATTTCCAAATAGTAATGGAAAGTATTTTATCTATGCATCTCCTTCAAGTGGTGCAAGTAATGGAGGAGTTTATCTTATTTATTATGATCAATCTTGGTATGTTACTAAAAATAAATCATTTAGAGAAAGTGATTTTTTAAATGTAGACAGTATAAAAAATGCTGTAAGCAATACAGATCAATGGTTAAAAATTGAGTAGGAGGGATGAATATGAAAAATACAAAAGGTATGACACTTATTGAAGTAATCATCTCTCTATTAATTATTAGTACAGCATCTTTAATTATTGTGGTTGGTTTTGTTACTGCACTTAATCTTTTTACAGATTCTAATCATTATAAAGATGTAACGAATAAGCAACAAAAAGCTCTAGTCGATGAAGAAAATAAAGATACAGATATTGATGTGGATGATACTTTAGCTAATTATTCTATTACTGTTAATGAGAGTGGTAATCCAATTATCGTCAATGGTACTTATAAAAAGGCGACAAGTAAAACATATAAAGATGTTAATCTTTCAAATTTTATTCCATCTATCCAAATTAGTGAAACTGTAAAAGGAAGAAATATTTATAAAAATTATTGCAAAATGATGCAAGAATTTTCGAATTATTTAAAAGAGCAAGGAGTCACGTCGGATGATAAATTATTTGAAGGAAAGACTAAAGAATATACAAAAGAGTGGATGATGCAAAAAACAGGTGAAAACAAATCAGATTTTATTACAAATTTACCTAAATTATATGCAAGTATATACTCTGATATAGAACTAGATTCATTATTAGAGGTTATTGGAACTTATAACAAAGATTTTGATAAGGAAAAGTATAAATATATTACACCATGTATGTATATATCAGATAGTACTAGAGAAAATTTAACTTATAAAGATTTTTTTGAAGATGGTGGCTATAAAAAGTATGTATACATTTTAGTTGGTGATAAGGCAAAAAAAGGAGATCGTCCAACAGATATATGGGCATTGCTTGATAATACAACTGTTGAAGATGATCAAGATACTTGGTTAATTCCAAAAAGTGAAATAAGTACAAAAATACTTGAAAATAAAACATATTCAGAGTTTTATAAAATAATAAGTGGTAATGAATGGATTTATTATACAACATCAAAATAGAAAAGAGGGTGACTAAGATGATAAAAAAAGTAAATAATAAAGGTATGACGTTAGTTGAAATTGTTGTTGTACTTTTAATTGCTTCTATTATTATGACAATTACTGGTGGAATCTTAGTCAACTCATTAGGTTATTTTGATACAACAACCAAGAAATCTTTAGATAAACAAACATTAGATGGTGTTCTAGATTTTATTAGTAATGAAATCACCTATGCAACAGATGTAAGAGTATCAAATACTAAACCAGATGATAGAGATTGGCATTATCTTTATGTATTAAAAAATGATAAAAATAAAGGTAGACTTTATCGTGATGGTAAAGCGGTTTTTGATGATGACTATTATATTAATAATCGAGATTTACAAATGGATGTTAGAGGTTTTACCACTAATGGATATCGTTTAGATTTAACACTTAAGTATTTAAATGGGACAGAAGAAGTATATTCAACAAAGAATACATATGAGTTGGTCAATTTTAATATTAATACAACTGATAAAACGACTTTATTTAGTAATATTTCTAGTACGACACAGTTATCAGAAAATACAAAACTTTATTATATAAAAGATGATTCGTCTAATAATAGCGATGATAATGAGAAAGAGGGTAGTGAAATCACAGTTGCTAAACAGGTTGAATGTATTAATACGAAAAATAATCGTGGTGATTATGTAGAAGGAAGACATTATAGTAAAGGTGATTTTGTTTATTGTGATGGGTCATGGTGGCAGTTAATTCAAGATAAAAGTAATGCTACTTCACCTGATAAAAGTAAAGCAAGATGGTGGAAAAAGATAGATAAAAATTATAGTCCACTCAGTGCATATACTAAAGGTGATATTGTTTTTTTTGAAAAAGAACAATGTTATTATCAATGCTTACAGGATATGTATTCTATGGGAGTTGGCAGTGATAGTTCTGATGGATATGCGCCAGATGGATTTAATGGAAAGCAGACCTATTGGAAGTATATTGGTCCTAAAAATACGGTTACAAAAGATGTACATAATTGTGATGATATTTCAATAAGAAGAACTGATACAGTTTTAAATAAATTGGATCGACTCACGGAAAGCCAAATAAATAGCATTCCTAAATATGATGTTAATAAAACGGATTATAAAATAGGTGATTATATATATAATGAAGAAAAAAACGGTGTTAAACAATATTATTTGAAAGTATTGGATGGATCTGGAGGTCCTGGATCAAGTGCATCTTCTGGATGGCAAATTTTATCTCGTGACTGGAATAAAAATAGTGCATACTTAAAGGGTGATATTGTTTTATATTCTGAAGCTCAAGATTTAGGATATCTTAAAGCCATGCAAAATATAAATAAAGATAATAATCCAACAACATGGCCACATATGTTAGAAATTGTTAATGGTAATCCAAATCCAAATTATTTTTGGAGTACAGTAAATTGATGGAGGTTGACGCATGAAAAGTTTACCAATAGGTGAAGTATTAAAAGAATATGGGTATATTAATGAAGAACAGTTACAGATTGCATTAGATGCCCAAAAGAAAGATAGAAGTAAAAGATTAGGGGAACATTTAATAGATTTAGGTTTTGTAAGTGAACAACAAATGTTGGAAGCTTTATCTGATAAATTAGCTGAGCCTTTAGTTTCATTAGAAAATATAGATTTTGATATTAATGCAGTTAAAAAGATTCCTGAAGCAATGGCACAAAAATATAATGTCATTGGGTATGCTTTTAATGATAATGTGTTAACAGTAGCGACAAGTGATCCTTTGAATTATTATGGGTTAGAAGATGTAAGACTTGTTTCTGGTTGTCGTATTAGTGTTTCTTTAGCTACTAAATCTGATATTTCTATTGCAATAGAAAGGTATTATTCGGATGTTGATACTTTGAATTTAGTAGATGATATTGATGAATCGACTTTACCTGAAGTAGAAGAGGATCTAAATTTATTTGATGCGAATGAAGATGATACACCTGTTGTTAAATTATTAAATTCATTGTTAATTAGAGGATATAATAATAGTGCTTCTGATATTCATATTGAACCATTTGAAGAAAAATTGCATGTAAGAATGCGTATTGATGGAATGCTTGTTGATTATTTAGATTTAAATAAAAATATACAAGCGGCTTTGATTGTTAGAATTAAAATTTTATCTAACATGGATATTGCTGAAAAAAGATTACCTCAAGATGGTCATTTTATGGGAGTAATTGATGGAGTTGAATTAAATATTCGTGTATCTGTTATTCCTACTATCTTTGGTGAAAAGATTGTTATGCGTTATTTGAATTCTAATAGTACTATTGACCGCTTAAGTACTTTTGGAATGACAGAAGAAAACTTTAATAAAATGAATCATATGATGTCTATGCCACATGGAATTATCTATGTAACGGGTCCTACTGGAAGTGGGAAAACTACAACACTTTATATGATCCTTGAAAAATTAGCTCAAGGACAAATCAATATTTCAACGATTGAAGATCCTGTGGAAAGAAAATTAAATCGTATTAATCAAATGCAAGTCAATACAATGTCTGGTCTTACATTTGATAGAGGATTGCGTGCTTTAATGAGACAAGATCCAGATGTAATCATGGTTGGAGAAACGCGTGATAAAGAAACTGCTGAAATTTCTGTTCGTGCAGCTATTACAGGACATTTGGTTGTCAGTACATTACATACGAACGATGCTATTAGTACGATTGTTAGGCTTGAAGAAATGGGTGTTGAACCTTATATGGTTGCTAACAGTTTAGTAGGTGTTGTTGCTCAACGTTTAATGCGAAAGGTTTGTCCTTATTGTAAAAAGGAAGTAGCTACTTCATTATCTGATCGTTTAGCTTTACAAGAAGGAATCAAATATATATCTAAAGGAACAGGCTGTCCTCATTGTAATCAAACAGGTTATAAGGGGAGAATTGCTATTCATGAAGTTATTGAAATAGATAGTAAAGTACGTAAAATGATTTCTAATCAAGAAGAAATAGATGATATTATGAAATATCTTGTTGAAGAACAAGGAGTAGAAACTTTAAGAGATCAAGCTTTAAAACTTGTTAAAGAAGGTAAAACAACAGTAGATGAATTCAATAAGATTATTGCTTATATTGATTAAAGGGGAATGTTATGGCAAATATTAATGATATTTTAAATGAAGCAAGAATTAAAGGATGTAGTGATGTCCATATTGGTGAAAATACAGGTATAACATTGAGACAAGATGGAAAACTTATTGAATTTGAACAAACTTTTAGTAATGAAGAAATAAAAGAAATGATTTTATCAATGTGTAAAGATCGAATTTTAAAGATTGTAGAAAAACATGAAGATGCTGACTTTGTCTATGTAAATGATTTAGGAAGACATCGTGTTAATATTTATTTTCAACAAGGTTATATGACAGCCGCAATTCGTATCATCAATGAACAAATCAAGACATTAGAAGAATTAAATTTACCTGATGTTTTACATAAATTGGCTTTACTTCCTCGAGGACTTGTTCTAGTAACCGGTCCTACAGGAAGTGGAAAATCAACAACTTTAGCAGCAATGATTGATTTTATTTCTTCAATGAGAAATTGTCATATTCTTACCATTGAAGATCCAATTGAATATGTATATCAACAAAAACAAGCTCTTATTCATCAAAGGGAAGTCTATGAAGACGTTGATTCTTTTGATACAGCTTTAAAAAGTGCCATGCGTGAAGATCCAGATGTTATTCTTGTTGGAGAAATGAGAGACTATGAAACGATTCAAGCAGTTATTACTTTAGCTGAAACAGGCCATCTTGTATTTAGTACGCTTCATACTATTGGTGCTCCTAAAACAATTGATCGTATTATTGATGTTTTCCCTCCTCATAAACAAGCTCAAATTCGTGCTCAATTAGCCTCTGTTTTACAAGCGGTTGTTACTCAACAACTTTTACCACTTGCAAGTGGTAAAGGAAGAGCAGCTGCTTTAGAAATCATGATTGCTAATGACGCTATTAAAAATTTAATTAGGGAAAATAAAGGTCATCAAATAGAGACAATGATTCAAACTGGAAGAAATGAAGGAATGACAACATTAAATGCATCACTTGCTACTTTAGTAAATACTGGAAAAGTAAATCGTATGGTAGCAGAAAGATATTCTCTTGATGTTGGAGAATTAAGACAATTAATAAGATAGTTAAAAAGAATAAGCGAGTCTGCTTATTCTTTTGATTTGAGAAGGATGCAATTATTCATATATTGCATAACCTTTTATATACTCAAAAAACAGCAGTATTAAAGATAAGTTTTAACACTGCTGCTTATTAAATACAAGTTCTTTTAGTGACACTACAAGAAATAATCACAAACTTGAATAACCTATTTTTTAGTAATGTTTAAATTACTTACACACTTTTCTTGACAAACCCAATTACTTACACACTTTTCTTGACAAACCCTTTGGTTTTTGAAAATAATTTTTTAATTCTTCAAATTCTTCAAAATCATATAGATGTTTTTGAAGATTACGAATTTGTTGTTTAGAAAAAGTGCTTATAAAATCACTGATATCTTCATGAAATTGCATTTTAATATACTTAATAATACTTTCCTTTGTTTCATCAAGAATACTATCTATTTCGTTATTTGCTTTTTCAGCTCTTTGGTTTGCTTCCTCCGCTTTTTTCTTCTCTTTCTCGGCTTTTTTCTTCTCTTTCTCGGCTTTTTGATTCGCTTCTTCAGCTTTTTGCTTTTCTTCCTCGACTTTTTGATTCGCTTCTTTAATTTTTCTATCACGAGAACGAAGCAATATTTCATTATCTAAACGATCAAGATATTCTAGGTATGATTCTTCAGAAGATATATATTTGTCATGCATTTGTATCGCTTCCTTTATTCTATAATCTATTTCAATTTTATCATATGGTTTTTCGTTTTTAAAGAGATACATCAACTGATTAAAACTCGTCATTTCATTAATTACTTGATTGATATATTCGAGTTGAATAATTGTTATTTCCATACGATTAAATGGATAGACAATATGATGTTCATCATCAACCATTCTAAAGTGACATTTATAAAGAGGTGCGTTATCTAAAATATGCCCATAACTGATAATTAATGATCTTACTACATGAGCACTAGTATAATCTTCTCCCTGTTTTACCTGTTGTCTTAAAAGTTCAGCATTATAAAGTTCAAAACGAACAAGTATCTCTTCATTTAAACCATAAGTTTGTAATTCGATATTGTAGAGATCACCTACATCATCAATAGCTAAAATATCTAAAATAAGTTTCTTTTCATAGAAATTTTTACCATATTGTTGTGCGTTTTTTAATTTAGTAGAAACAATCTCTCTGTCTAAAATAAGCTCTTGACAAATAAGGGTTCTAATTCTTTCATTTTCAACAAGCAAATGATGAAAATATAAATCATTTGAATATTTTTTAAAATTCTCTCTATTTTTGTTCATAAAAAGTCCTCCATTATTTATATTGACTTTTTATGAGTGTTTTTCTTTTTTTTTATCAAAAAATTAAAATTTTTAAGTTTTGAAGATGTTTTTTTAATTCTTCAAATTCTTTAAAATCATATAAATGATCTAAAAGATCAAAAATTTGATATTTAGAAAGAGTATTTATAGAACTGCATATATCTTCATGAAATTTTAGTTGAGAGTATTTGATAATGCTTTCTTTTGTTTCATTGATTAGATTTTCATATTTTTTATTTGCTTCTTCAAGCTTTCTATCACGAGAACGTAAAAGTATTTGATTATCTAACAAGTCAAAGTATTCTAGATATTCTTTATATAAATTATACATATTTACCACTTCCTACTATCTATAATAGCATATTTTAAATAAATAAAGAATATGTAAAATAAATTTTTAAAGTGGAAATAAATGGATTTAAAAGAGATTATTATATTAATTTGTTGATAGATACATGATACAATAGGGATAGGTGATTTTATGAAATTAGAACTTTTAACATATGAAAAAGAGAATCTTCCACGTGGTTGGAAACCTTATTATATATATTTAATCATGGTCGATCATATAGAAGTAGGAAGAATTGTCTTAAGAGAAGGTAGTAATGAAGAAAGATATTATGATGGACATATTGGTTATACGATAGAAAAGGAATACCGAGGGCATCATTATAGTAAAGATGCTTGTTTATTATTGTTTGATAAAGCAAAAGAAAAAGGATTTAAACAATTAATGATTACATGTTCTCCTGATAATATAGCAAGTCGTAAGATTATTGAGTCATTGCCATTTAAGTATCTTGAAACAAAAGAAGTACCTGCATGTTTGAAGAAAGATTTTGATCAAGGTGATTATATAAAAAGAATATATTGTTTGGATTTGGAGGAGTTATGAAATTTATACATTTAGCGGATTTACATTTAGGTAAAATTATTTATCAAAATAATCTATTAGATATTCAAATTGATTTATTAAATCAAGTGATGAATTATATGGTTCAAAAAAAAATAGATACTTTAGTAATTGCTGGAGATGTTTATGATCGTGCGATTGCTTCTAAAGAAAGTATAGTTGCTTTAAATCATTTTTTAGAAGCAATGATTTTACATTATCATAAAAAAGTATTGATCATTTCAGGAAATCATGATAGCAGTGAAAGACTTGATTTTGCAAGTTCTTTACTTCAAAGTCAAGGTTTGTATATTGTTTCTTATCCTGAAAAAGAAATAAGACCAATTGAAATAGAAGGTGTTTATTTTTATTTGGTTCCTTTTTTTAAACCTTCTTATATACGTTATTTATATGAAAAAGATGATTTAAAAACGTATCAGGATGCTTTTGCATATTATTTAAGTCAACAAACATTTGTTGAAGACCATCCTAAAGTTCTTGTAACACATCAATTTATTGCGGGAAATAAAGAAGTGATTAGAAGTGAAAGTGAAGTAATTCTTTCCGTGGGTGGTAGTGAAATTATTGATGTTGATTTATGTAAAGATTTTGATTATGTAGCTTTAGGTCATATTCATGCAAGTCAAAAAATTAAATATGATTATGTAAGATATGCAGGAAGTTTAATGAAGTATTCATTTGATGAAGTTCATCAAAAAAAAGGAATGGTTGAAGTAACTATTGATGAAACTGGGGTTTCTACGCAAATTATTCCTTTAAAGCCACAAAAAGATCTAGTGAAGGTCGTTGGAAAATATGAAGATGTTTTACATTATCCAAATAACGAAAATGATTTTGTAGCGGTAGAATTATTAGATAAACAAGTCATTGGTCATGCATATGATTTTTTAAAAGAAAAATACCCTTATTTATTACAAATTACTTATCAATCACTAGAAAAACTTAAAACAAATCAAACAGCTTCTTCCTTAGATGTTGAAAAACAATCTCCAATAGAAATATTTAAAGAATTCTATGAAAAAATGAAAGGTGAAGCAATGAGTCAAGAAAGTGAAGAAATTATTCAACAATTACTAGAGGAGGTAAGTGAAGATGATGCCCATTAGCCTTACATTATCAGCGTTTGGACCTTATCCAGATACAATCACAATCGATTTTGAATCATTTCAAGAAGATGGTCTCTTTTTAATTACAGGGCCTACAGGTAGTGGAAAAACGATGATTTTTGATGCCATGATCTTTGCCTTATATGGTAAAACAAGTGGTCAAATTAGACAAACGGACAGTTTAAGGTGTGATCATGCCTTAAATGAAATTCCTACTTTTGTTGAATTTTCATTTTCTTTGCATCAACAAAATTATACAATTAAAAGAAATCCTAAATATTATCTAGAAGGGAAAAAAACACCTAAACAACCTTCAGCGTTACTTATTTTACCAGATGGCAAAATGGTCGAAGGTATTAAAGAAGTCAATCAAAAAATGATTTCTTTATTAGGGGTCGATGATCAACAATTTAAACAGATTTGTATGATTGCTCAAGGAGAATTTACAAAATTGATTATGGCTTCAAGTGATGAAAGAGAAAAAGTATTAAGAGAGTTATTTCATAGTGAGACGTATCAAAAGTTAGAAGAAAAACTTAAAGTTCATCTAAAAACGTATCAGGATAAATATGATTTATTATTGAATAAAAGGAAAGATTTGATGCAAGAATTACAAGTTGAAGATCATCAAGAATATTTATCTAAACAAACAAAACTTATCGCAAGTCAACAAAAAGAATATGATGATTTAAAAAAAGATTTAGATCAAAAGAAACAACAATTACAACTCTATCGCTTACAAAATCAACGATTAATACAATTAAAAGATTTAAAACAACAATTTCAAGATTTAAAGAAACAAGAAAATGATTATCAAGAATTAAATAAAACTGTAGATACTTTAAAAAAAGCACAAGAAACAAATTATTTATATATTTCTTATATTAAACAACAAAAGAAACTTCAAACCTTAAAATTAAATCAAGAAGATTTTTTAAAACAATTAAAAAAACTTGAAAAAGATTATCAAGAAAAAAAGGTACAAGCAAATACGCTTACTGTTAAACAACAAACCAAAGAAAAATTACAAAACCAAATTCAAGAAACGAAACAATTAATCAATCAAATCTATCAATATCAAAATGATTATCAAAACTTACAAACTCTAAAACAACAATATAGAATGTTAGATGAAGAACATAAACTCTTTTTAAAAAAGAAAGAAAAATTTGAAAATGGGCTGCAAAGAGATCAAGAAAGAATCCAAAGTGAACAACAAGTACAATCTAAATATGAACTAATCAAACAACAATATGTTCGTTTAAACGAACAAAAAGTAAAAGTTCATCAATTGTCGGATTATTATGATCAAATACTCAAACTTAATGAAAATAAAAGTGATTTACAAGAAGAGTATACAGTTGTTGAAAAACAAGTTGATCATGAAAAAATGCAATATAATCAAATGGAAAAATTGTATTTTAGAAAACAAGCAGGTATTTTTGCATTACAATTAAAAGAGGATCAACCATGCCCTATTTGTGGCTCTTTACATCATCCTCATCCGGCACAAATTGAAAAAGAAGATATAACAAAAGAAAAATTAGATCAACAAGCTAAAAAAGTAAAACAACAAGAACATAGGTTACAAGATATCTTACAAAAAATACTCTTGTCTAATCAAAAAAAGGAAATGCTTGTTAAACAAACAAAACAACTTTCAAGTGAACTTAATATTCAAGAAGAGATATCTAAAGAAATCTTTATTAAAGAATTAGATCATTTATCAAAAGATGAAAAAAGAATGAAAAAAGAATATCTTGAATTACAAGATGAACTTAAATATATTCAAAAGCTTAAAAAGAGTGTGGCTCTTTCATTGAAAGATATGTCTACTTATGAAAGTAAAGAATTAAAACAAGCACAAAGTCTAGAGAATATTCAAGTACAAATTCATCAATTATCTGGTAAATTAGATGATTCACTGCGACAATATGAAATTGGAGAAGTTAATAAAAATTATCAACAAGTTCAAAAAGAATATCGTCAACTTTCATTAGAAATAGAAACTATTCAACAGGATTATGAAAAGGTCAAAAATAAATATCTTGAAATAAAAACAAAAATTTCGTCATTGAATCAACAAATTATTCAAGAACAAGAAATATATGATGAATTAGATAATAAATATCATACTGCTTTAGATGCATTTATAAATGAAGAAGAATTTTTAAATTTAAAAACACAAATCAATCAAATCAGTATCTTAGAAAAGAAATATCAAGATTATTTAATTTCTTTAAAGAGTTTAAATGAACAGATTATTTCATTAGAAAATGAAGTCAAAGATTCAACATATGTTGATTTATCTTCTTTAAGTGAAACAATTAAAGAAGTAAATCAACAATTGAGAGAAAAAAATGATGATTTAGAAAAATTAAAAATAGATTATTCATTAAAAGAAAAAATGATCAAAGATATTCAAAAAATCAATCAACAATTAGAAAAAGATGAAGATACTTATCAAAGATATTTAGATCTTTATAATCTAGCAAGTGGTAAAAATAATGCAAGAGTGTCGATTGAAAGATATGTACTAGCAACTTATTTTGAAAATATGTTGATTTATGCCAATGTGATTATGAAACAATTGAGTCAAGGAAGATATCAATTATTAAGAAAAGATGATGCAGGTAAAGGAAGAAGTCAGCAAGGGTTAGAATTAGATGTTTTTGATCAAGAAAGTGGAAATATTAGAAGTATTAAGACACTTTCTGGTGGGGAATCCTTTAAAGCGGCTTTATCTCTTGCTTTAGGACTTTCAAGAATGGTTCAAGATTATGCTGGAGGAATTGAATTAAATACGCTTTTTATTGATGAAGGGTTTGGTTCTCTAGATAGTCAATCATTAGATCAAGCAATGAATTGTTTAATGGAATTGCATCATGAAAATAAATTAATTGGAATTATCTCACATGTTAGTGATTTAAAAGATCGTATTGAACGACAACTTGTAGTTGAAAGAAAACAAAAACAAAGTGTGATTCAGATGATCTAATCTTGCTTGTTTATCATTTCTATAGTAAAATAGAGGAGCATTTTAGAGGAGGAAAAAAGATGGCAAATAACAAGAAAAATGAAGCTATTACTGCTAGAGATGTTGATTTTGCTAAATGGTATACAGATGTATGTCGTAAAGCTGAATTAATGGATTATAGTGGTGTGAAAGGGTTTATTATTTATCGCCCTTATGGATATGCTTTATGGGAACAAATTCAAAATCATATGGATAAAAAATTTAAAGAAACAGGACATGAAAATGTTTATATGCCGATGTTGATCCCTCAATCTTTATTACAAAAAGAAGCTGATCACGTAGAAGGTTTTGCACCAGAATGTGCCGTTGTTACAAAAGGTGGTTTAAATGAATTAGAAGAAAATTTGATTATTAGACCTACTTCTGAAACATTGTTCTGTGAACATTATGCAAAAATTGTTAATTCTTATCGTGATTTACCAAAATTATATAATCAATGGTGTTCAGTAGTACGTTGGGAAAAAACAACAAGACCATTTTTACGTGGATCTGAATTTTTATGGCAAGAAGGGCATACAATTCATGCCAGTGAAGAAGAAGCAAGAAAAGAAACTTTACAAATGTTAGAAATTTATCGCTCTACTGCACAAGATTTACTTGCAATTCCAATGGTTACTGGACGTAAAACTGAAAGTGAAAAATTTGCAGGGGCTGAAGAAACTTATACAATTGAAGCTTTAATGCATGATGGAAAAGCTTTACAATCAGGAACATCTCATTATTTTGGTCAAGGTTTTGCAAAAGCTTTCGATGTTAAATTCTTAAATAAAGATAATAAACAAGAATATGTTTATCAAACTTCTTGGGGAGTATCAACACGTTTACTTGGAGCAATCATTATGGTTCATGGAGATGATAATGGACTTGTTTTACCACCAAGAGTGGCACCAATTCAAGTGATGATCGTTCCAGTTATGCAACATAAAGAAGGTGTTTTAGATAAGGCTTATGAAATTGAAAAACAATTAAAAGCAGCTGGACTTCGTGTTAAAGTGGATGCTAGTGATAAAACACCAGGTTATAAATTTGCAGATGCTGAAATGAGAGGAATTCCATTAAGACTTGAAATTGGACCTAAAGATATTGAAAAAGGACAATGTGTCTTAGCTAAAAGATTAGATGGTACAAAAGAAACATATGCTTTAAATGAAGAATTACCAAATACAATTCATCAATTATTAGACCAAATTCATGATGAAATGTATGCAAAAGCATTGAAATTTAGAGATGAAAACATTAGAACTGCGAAAACATATGATGAATTTAAAGAAATCTTAAATACTAAAGCAGGATACATTCGTATGATGTGGTGTGGAGATGAAGCTTGCGAATCTCAAATTAAAGAAGAAACAGGGGCTACATCTAGATGTATCAAAGAAGACGAAGAAGCATTTGGTGATGTTTGTCCAATTTGTGGTAAACCAGCTAAAAAAGTTGTTTACTTTGCAAAGGCTTATTAATTTGTATAAAGGAGTAATCGTTAAGATTGCTCTTTTTATTAAGCTTTTTATAGAGAGAATTTATATAAATGTGTATAATGAATTTGTAAATGTTTGGATAAATAGGTAGAAGTAATGAATAAAGAAGAGGTTGTTCAATTAAATAAATTAAAAAGAAAAACAGGCCTATTTTTTATTATAGTGATGGGTATCATGTTTATTTGTTTTAATTCAATTTGAAGTAAATAAAGAAAAAATAAGTGCAAGTTATACTGCAGAAGATACTGTTCGAAAAATAGAAACACAACTTGGAAGATATTTAGAAAATTCTGAAATGTTTAAAAATATTATATCTTCAAAACATACAATCAGTGATGAACAGTTTAATCAGCTTGCAAGTTATATAAAAAAATAAAAATATTATTGAAGCATATGAATTAGCACCTAATGGGATTGTTGAATGCTGAAATTACGATTACTCTTTTAGAAGATATGGGATTAATAGTTGAACGTGTTGAAGATGGGATTCAATGTGTGGCCAAAATGGAACAAATGCCTGCTAAAAGCTATGATTTGATTTTAATGGAT